>Ga0116227_10010377_pt1 | contig 16308 bp, 14 predicted proteins | sample S1TSphgellanicum_FD_89693 | JGI IMG/M metagenome (GOLD analysis project Ga0116227, IMG submission 89693) | Host-associated microbial communities from peat moss isolated from Minnesota, USA - S1T2_Fb - Sphagnum magellanicum MG | ecosystem: Host-associated > Plants > Peat moss > Unclassified...
AATGGCATGAAAATTAAAAGCGGAACGATAAATGACGTATCTGCTTTTGCTGGATACCACACAGATGCCAAAGGGAATAAATATGTAATTGTTATTAACATCAACAACTATAATGGAAATGGCATCAACAAGAAACTGTTTAAAGTACTGGATGAATTAAAATAAAGCATCATGCAATTTACCCTACGCCCCTTTCAGCCTACTGATGTAAACAGTTTGGTTAAGCATGCCAATAACTTAAATATTGCCAAAAATTTAACCAATAAATTCCCTTTTCCATATTTAAAAAAAGATGGCGAAAACTTTATTGAACTGGCAACCCAACATGCACCTTTACAAATTAAAGCGATTGTAATTCATCACGAAGTTGTAGGTTCAATTGGCATTCATCCACTTACAGATATTTATGCTAAAAATGCAGAATTAGGTTATTGGATTTCAGAATCTCTTTGGGGCAAGGGCATCATTACGCTTGCAGTAAAAGAAATGCTAAATTATGGTTTTGAAACTTTTGATATTGAAAGAATTTTTGCTCGAACTTCTCATATCAATTTTGCCTCGCAACGTGTTTTAAAAAAAATTGGATTTACCTTCGAAGCTGAACTGAAAGGTACTATTTATAAATATGACGAGTATTTAGACGAGTTGATTTTTGGTTTCAGGAAGCATCAATTATAAAGTTTTCTGTGCTTAATTCCTATTCTTGTTTCTCCGTTCAAGAATATAATTAGCCAATTCATTAATTTAGCTCATGTCATTTTTACCGATACAATATTAAGCCCCTAACCTCTTTATTTATTTAAAAAATATACTAACTTTGGAGTAAAGCTTAGTAATTGTACTTTTTACACTAAGTAGAGCAAAAATAACAAAAATCAAATAGAAATGAGTTCAATAATTAATGTCCATGCCAGACAAATTCTCGATTCGAGAGGCAACCCAACTGTAGAAGTAGAAGTCGTAACAGAAGCAGGTGCTTTAGGCCGTGCGGCTGTACCAAGCGGTGCTTCTACCGGTCAGCACGAGGCTGTTGAATTACGTGATGGGGATAAGTCTACCTATTTAGGTAAAGGTGTTTTGAAAGCAGTTGAAAATGTTAACACTAAAATTGCTGACGCTTTACGTGGTGTTGATGTTTTTGAACAAAACGAAATAGACAAAATTATGATTGCACTTGATGGTACCGAAAACAAAGGCAACCTAGGTGCAAATGCCATTTTAGGTGTTTCTTTAGCTGTAGCTAAAGCTGCGGCTCAAGAAAGTGGCCAACCTTTATACCGTTATGTAGGCGGGGTGAATGCAAATACCTTACCCATTCCGATGATGAACATCATAAATGGTGGTTCACACTCTGATGCACCGATTGCTTTTCAGGAATTTATGATCATGCCTGTTGGTGCACCATCGTTTTCTGAAGCTTTGCGCTGGGGAACTGAAGTTTTCCATAACTTAAAAAATATCCTTCATGATAGAGGGCTTTCAACTGCTGTTGGTGATGAAGGTGGTTTCGCCCCTACTTTTGAAGGTACTGAAGATGCAATTGAAACCGTTTTAAAAGCAATTGAAAAAGCTGGCTATCAGCCAGGCGCTCAAATTTGCTTAGCTTTAGATTGTGCTTCATCTGAATTTTACAAAGATGGCAAATACGATTATACTAAATTTGAGGGCGATAAAGGTGCCGTACGTTCTAGCGAAGAACAAGCTCAATACTTAGCTGATCTTTCTGCAAAATACCCAATTATTTCTATTGAAGACGGTATGGACGAAAACGATTGGGCTGGATGGAAAACTTTAACAGAAAAAATTGGCGACCGTGTTCAATTGGTTGGTGATGATTTATTTGTAACAAATGTTACCCGCCTGCAACGCGGCATTGATGAGAGCATTGCTAATTCTATCTTGGTAAAGGTTAATCAGATTGGATCATTAACAGAAACAATTAATGCAGTAACTTTGGCACAAAATAGTGGTTACACTTCAGTAATGAGTCACCGTAGCGGAGAAACTGAAGATACAACCATTGCTGATTTAGCAGTTGCCTTAAACTGTGGACAAATTAAAACAGGTTCTGCTTCCCGCTCTGACAGGATTGCAAAATACAATCAGTTATTGCGTATTGAAGAAGAGTTGGGCGAAAATGCCCGTTTTATTGGCAAAAACTTTAAATATGCTAAAAAATAAACGCTTTTAACAGGTACTCATACCGCTCCAAGACCTTTTGAAGCTGAGACCTTGTTAAGAAGTTGAAAAATTGAGCTGAAAACATCCGGAGATTTTAAATCTTCGGATGTTTTTATGTGTACCTTTACAACATTGTTAAGCACAATTCACCATAATAACATGAAGCGTTTATTAGATCTTTTCCGTAATAAATATTTTTTGGCAACAGTTGCTTTTGCTTTTTGGATGTTATTTTTCGACAAAAATGACATGATGTCTCAATATGAATACCGCAACCAAGCAAATAAGCTTCAAGAAGAAAAAGAGTATTTTGAAAAAGAAACTGCTCAGGTAAAAAAAGATTTGAATGAATTAAATACCAATTTAAATACTGCAGAAAAATTTGCCCGCGAAAAATATTTCATGAAGAAGGACAATGAAGATATTTTTGTAATTATCCACGAGGATAAAAAGGATCAATAAACGAATTTAGGCAAAGATAATTTATACCATACTACAATTATCCTAAAAGCAAATATAAAAGCGATAACCCCCAATTTCGCCATCACTACATCTACATTAAATCTTATTAAAAGAAAATAAAGCATTCCACCAAATATACAGGCTGTAGCATATACTTCTTTCCTAAAAAGTAAGGGAATAGTATTTAACAATGTATCGCGAATAATCCCTCCAAAACAGCCCGTTATCGTACCTAGAGCAATGCATATTCCTGGACTCAGACCAAATGCTATGCCTTTTTGCAGGCCCAACATTGTAAAAAGCCCTAAGCCCAAGCTGTCAAAAAGAAAAAGGGTTACTTTAAATTTTTTAATATGTGTTTTAAAAAAAATTGTAAGTAAAGAAGTAAACAGGATAAGTAAACATGTTTTTACATCACGCATCCAGGCAACTGGTGTATCGCCCAAAAGCAAATCACGAACTGTACCTCCTCCTATTGCTGTTACAAAAGCAATGATTAAAACACCAAATGGATCCAATCGTTTTTGCATAGCTGCAAAAGTACCAGATATGGCAAAAGAAATAATTCCTAAAATTTCAATTGTTTCTGTAGTGCTTATTTCCATTTAATGTGATTTAATTTCAAATGTGTTTGAACGACTAACCAATATAATATTAATCAGTTTATTAAGTCTATAAACTTCCATTTCTTTTTCTTACCAACCACTCCGTGCACAATAACAATAAAATAACTGCAAACAACCATTTAAGGCTGATCAGCTCATTATACTGGCGGTCTTCATAGCTAATGGTTTTGATATTTTCATTTTTTTTAATTTCATTTATAATCTCAAGCAAATGTTGAGGCTGGAACATTTTGCCATTACTTTGCTTTGAAATGGTATTTAAAAGTTGATGGTCTGCTGTAGTGTGCTGATATTCTGAAATTAAACTGTTTACATAAAAACTTCCGGTTGCGGTTAATTTATGACCATCAAAAATTGTATTTGCGATATAAGTATAATTTCCGGCCTCCATACTCCCTGCATCCAACTCATATGCATTTGAAGTTTTAGAGAATACATAGTTAAATATTTTTCCGGCTTCATTTTTAATTTGCAGGTTCACTTCAGGATCATTTATTGGCTGATAATTGTCATTGTACAGTGATCCATTAAATTGAATGCTTTCGCCTTCTCCATAATCTGATTTCGAGGTAAAAACTTTAAATTTGCGCCTATCATCTTTGACAGACAGATACTGTACAGTTCTGGAAATTAAATTGTTTACAGCAGAACCAGCAATTTGATTCTCTGCTTCCGAAAGCTTCCACCGCCATAGCCCCTCTCCCATTAGATAAGCCGTTTTCAGTCCGTTTTCATTTGAGAAAAACAATAATGGGCTTTGAGTACTTACTTTACCAATGCGCTGATTTAAAACAGGTGTAACGTTTGTATTTACATTTAATCTCCCAAATGGACTTAACAAAGGATCGTATGTTAAAATTTGCCTTTTTTCTTCATCTGTAATATTAAAACCCATAAAACGGCTGGACAGCTCTGGATAAACTTCCTGTACCGATCCATTAGCAGAACCGATATTAACTTGATTTTGAACCTGGTTAAATATATTTAACTGACTTTGAGCACCTAAAATATACCAAGTAGGCTTCTTTACAAGTGAGCATTTACTTAAAAATGGTGCAGAAATATTTTGTGCATCTGGTAACTGATACAATATAATTACATCAAACTTAGAGGGATCAATACTATTTAGCTCATCTCCAAGCAATAGTTTTACTTCATAATGTTTGTTTGACTGAATTGCTTCTTTTAAAACAGAAAGGTCGGGATGTGGTGAAACAGAAGCTAATAATACTTTTTGCCTACCGTCAATCACTTCTACATAAAAGGTTTGTTCATTGTTTTTATCTGTAATTTCATTTTTTAAAGGGCTTAATTTCACCGTATATTTTTGAACCCCAACTTTACCCGCATGCAATTTCAAAGAAATATTTTTTACAAAAGCATTTCCTTGAATTGCAACATCTTGATTGGCAATTTTCACTCCACCTTGACTTACACTTAAGTTAGTATGCTCACCATTGCTTTGATAGGCCTGAACCTGAATTTCGATCGTAAAATCATCATCCAAGTAAACAATATTATTATAATTTATATTAGAAATTAATACATCTTTTTTCGCTGTACTGTCTCCAAGAGCAATTGTATAAACGGGTACATGAAGTTGATTTGAGGTGTACAAAGGATTTCCACCCCGATTAAAAATTCCATCAGTACTCAATATAATTGCTCCAATATTTCTATTGGTATAGGTATCTGTAATTTTCTGCAAAAATGCCGTAATATCCGTTTGTTTTCCTTGGTTTGTAAAACTAAGACCATCAGTAACCTGATCACTGAAACTATAGCTTTTTACTTCATATTCATCCGATAATTTTTTCTGTAAAGTTTTAAGATGCTCTTCGTATAACTTTTGATCAAAACCACGTGGTTTAATTTGCCCAATAGACAGTGAATTATCTTGACCAATAATAATTATTGGTTTATCTAATGTATAATTTAATGTTTTAACTAAAGGCGCAAATAACAACCAAGCCAGTATACTTACAGCCAAGGCCCTTAAGATGGCTAAGCTGGCCATAATTTTTGGACTTAGGTTTTTCTCTCCCCTATATAATAACCAAGCATATAAAACACCTAAAGCTAAGCAACCTGAAAAATATAAGATAGAAGTACCCGTAAAAAAGCTGTCCATAATGTATAAAGATGGTAATTTTGAGCAAAATTTCAAGTGAATTATTATTATTTTGCAATGCCCGCTAAATCAACAAATAATTTAATCTATCGGGTCTTCAGTCCGTTATTTGTAGTAATTCATTAGCTTTATGCAAAAAAATATGAAATTAATAGGTTTAACAATTTTACTCAGTCTAACTACAATGATTGTTAATGCACAAGAGAATTTTAAAGCACAGCAGCTTAAGTTTGATCGAGTAAAGGATTCCTACAATGAGAAATGGCCTGCCCTGCAAAACGTCCTTTCAAGCAAAGGTTTTAAAAATGATTTTTCCATTGTTATTAATGCTTATAAAACTGAGGGAAAATTAGAAATATGGCTAAAAAACAAAAAAGATAAAAGTTATTCATTATTTAAAACCTATGATTTTTGTGCACATTCCGGAATAATTGGGCCGAAGATGATTGAAGGTGATGGACAAACCCCTGAAGGCTTTTATACAATAAATGTTTTTAATCCGATGAGCACCTACTACCTATCATTGGGCATCGATTTTCCGAACAGCGTTGATTATAACAGAACAGGCAAAGATAAGAGTCCAGGCAGCGATATTTACATTCATGGAAACTGTGTAACCGTTGGATGCATTCCCTTAACTGATGAAAAAATTAAAGAAGTTTATATTTTAGCTGTTGAAGCTAGAAATGCAGGTCAAGAAAAAATTCCCGTAAACATCTATCCTTTTAAAATGACAGCTATAAACATGAAAAAATATACTGTTCAATTCCCAATACAAGTTGATTTTTGGAAAAATCTACAACGGGGATACACCTATTTTGAAAAGAACAAACTTATGCCTCAGATCAGTCAAGAAAAAGGAGAATACCAAATTAAGTAAAAGCCAAAAGGCATAAGATTTAAGGTTAATTCCCTCTTCTTATGCCTTATTGTTTTATTTTAGTCTTTAAGGCTTCAGCTCCTGGCAGAAAACCTTCAGTCTCTTTACCCTCTGCCTTATTACAGCATACCACCACAAACAGACAAAGTTTGTCCGGTAACATATGCACTCATATCAGAAGCTAAAAACACACAAACATTTGCAATATCCTCCGTTTCTCCAGCACGTTTCAGTGGAATATCTTTTTCCCATCCTTCAACAACCTTAGGATCTAATACCTCTGTCATTTCTGTACGAATAAATCCTGGAGCAACAACATTTGCACGAATATTTCTTGAACCCAGCTCTTTTGCCACTGATTTGGTAAAACCAACAATACCCGCTTTTGATGCTGCATAATTTGCTTGCCCGGCATTACCTGTAATACCAACTACTGAACTCATATTAATAAAAACACCTTTTCGGGCTTTCATCATGATTTTAGAAGCTGACTTTGTAACATTGAAAACTGATTTAAGGTTGACATTGATTACATCATCCCAGTTTTCTTCACTCATCCGCATCAACAACCCATCTTTAGTTATTCCTGCATTATTTACAACAATGTCTAAGGCGCCAAAGTCAGCTACAATATCATTAATCAATTGTTCTGCTTCATCAAATTTGGAAGCATCAGACCGGTAACCTTTGATTTGGGTACCAAAGCTTTTAAGTTCTTCTTCCAAAGCCTGACCTTTTTCAACTGATGACAAATAGGTAAACGCCACATTTGCGCCTTGCTCTGCAAATTTTTCGGCTATTTTACGGCCTATCCCTTTTGATGCCCCTGTAATTAATGCTGTTTTTCCTTCTAATAATTTCATTCGTTATTTTATTTGTTTGTCAGTCTGAGCTTATCGAAGACCAAATATATCTATTTTTTTTCAGGTTAGACAGCCTGGTAATTTCATTCAATCTTCTTTAAATACCTTTTGCCACTCCCGCCCCTTTACTACCTATCCGTCAACAGTTTTAGGATTGACAATTCATCTAAACTAAACAGCAGGCTCCTGCTGACTTAAGCAATGGAAACTTCCCAATCCCCAAATAATATCTACAGAATTAATTCCAATCACTTTTCGGTCTGGAAAACATCCCTGAATAATATCTAAAGCGATCTGATCATTTACATCATTAAATATTGGAACAATCACTGCAGCATTTGCAATATAAAAATTTGCATAGGATGCGGGCAGCCTGGTATCTTCATAAATTACCGGAGATGGCATTGGTAATTTTACAATATTCAGTGCTCTACCATCTTTCAGTTTCATTGATTTTAAAGCCTCTAAATTTTCCTGAAGCAAAATATAATTTTCGTCCAAAGGATTGCTCTCCACAACCGTCAAAACAGTGTCTTCGTTTACAAAACGGGTAATATCATCTATATGTCCATCAGTATCATCTCCAACTATTCCATCGCCCAACCATAAAACCTGCTCTACTCCGTAATACTCCATTAAGTATTTTTCAATCTGCTCTTGTGTTAAATGCGGATTACGGTTTTCATTCAGTAAACAGGCTGTGGTTGTTAAAACTGTTCCTGCTCCATTAAATTCAACTGATCCGCCTTCCATTATAATATCTGGCGTAAATAAGGGTAGTTTGAAATGATTTGCAATTTTAGTGGGCACTATATCATCCAGATCATATGGAGGATATTTATCACCCCAGGCATTATAACCCCAGTCAATTACTGCCTTTTCAGTACCTTTTAAAATGAAAGCCGGACCATGGTCACGGCACCAAGCATCATTTGTTTCATTAAAATAAAACTCTATCTGGGTTAAGTCTGCATTTACTTTTTCCAATTCGGAAATGGCAAACGCTTTCATTTCCTCATCTTTAACATTAATACGTACTTTTTCACCCTGGGCAACTATTTTTATAAACGCACAATAAGGTTTATAAATACTTTCTATTTTACCTGGCCAGCTTGCCTCTTTATGTGGCCAGCTCAACCAAGTCGCTTCGTGCTTTGCCCATTCAGCAGGAAATGTATAGCCTTGCTGTTTTGGAGAATAATCAAACTGATTAAGATTTAACTCTTTTCGAGGAGGAAATTGTGACATTTTAGTCTTATAATAATATGATTGCCATTTAATGGCATTTTTTCATTGTACTCAGCTAAACAATTCTTTCAGCTAGTCTCCATCAATATATCTTTTGGTAATCGGCTGATAAGAATCAATTCTGCGATCTCTTAAGAAAGGCCAGTGTTTACGGAAAAAATCAGATTCTGATAAATCCAGTTCTACTACTTCTGTTTCTTCCTCGTCATGCGAACCTAAGTAAAGCAATTTACCCTGAGCATTGGTTGCAAAGCTGCCACCCCAAAATTTCATTGCGCCATTTTGCTCAAAGCCAACACGGTTTACACTTACAACCGGAACGCCATTTGCTACAGCATGTGAGCGCTGAATAGTCTGCCAAGCATTATATTGATCTTGATTGGTTTCTTCATCCTGATCTGTTGCCCAGCCTATTGCCGTTGGATAAAACATAATATCGGCGCCCATTAAGGCCGTGATCCTAGAAGCTTCCGGGTACCACTGATCCCAACAGATCAAAATACCGATTTTGGCAAACTTCGTTTCAAAAACTTTATACCCTAAGTCACCCGGAGTGAAGTAAAATTTTTCATAGAAAGCAGGGTCATCGGGAATATGCATTTTGCGATATTTACCCAAATAAGCACCATCCGCATCTAAAACAGCAGTAGTATTGTGATATAAGCCTTCTGCACGTTTCTCAAATAACGATGCAATGATCACTACGCCCAATTCTTTAGCCACAATTTGTAAAGCATCAGTAGATGGGCCAGGAATGGCCTCAGCCAGGTCGAAATTATCATAATCTTCTACATCACAAAAATATAAAGAAGTAAAAAGTTCCTGCAAACAAACAATCTGTGCACCTTTTGCAGCAGCCTCTCTCACTTTTAGGATTGCTTTATCTAAATTTTCCTTTTTATCTTTAGTACAGCTCATCTGCACTAAGCCAACTTTCACTTTCTTCATGATATAAAATTTGTATGCAAAGTTAAATAAAAAGGTTGAAGGTTAAAAGGTAAGGGGTACAAGCACTAAATAAAAGCAGTTACTGGGGGGGCTCAAAACACCAAGAAGTTAAACTTAAACACCCAATTCTTCCTGATATTCTTGCTGTAGTTCAAAAAGACATTTTGCACATAAACATCCATCGTATAATTCAGAAATGTATTGCACTTCGTTGATGCTGAGTTGCACCACGCTGCACTGGCATTTGGTATAAGAATTTGCCTTGCATTCTATAGCTGTACCGCATCTTTCGCAGGGAATGATTTCATGTTTACCACTATGAATATGTAAAACCATACACAAAAGTATGAAACAAAAATAAGGTTTTGAGCATGTGCCCAAAACCTTATTTTTTTATTGCTTTATGATGAGAAGGATAAACTAACGCTTTAAGATTGCTTCGTTCCTCGCAATGACGGTAAGGGCGGTAAGCTTTCAGCTTTAGTCTTTCAGCTTTAGTCTTTCAGCTTATCCTGAACAGCTAATACAGCCTTCTTCCATTGAGCAAACCGGTCCATCAACAATTTCTTCGGCAACTTGGTCTTGTGTCATTTCAGCAGGAATTACGGCTTCAATTGCCTTACCTGCTTGATTTTCTACAGTAAATTTCACGGCCTGAGAAGCTGCCTGCGTACGTAAATAATACATGCCTGTTTTCAATCCTTTTTCCCACGCATAAAAATGCATTGAGGTTAGTTTTGAAGTATTTGGAGCATTTACGAACAAGTTTAATGATTGTGACTGACAAATGTAAGCACCGCGATCTGCTGCCATGTCTATAATATTACGCATCTTAATTTCCCAAACTGTTTTGTACAATTCTTTAATATAATCTGGAATTGATGGAATAGCCTGAATTGAACCATTTGCTAATATGATCTGGTTTTTCATATCGTTGTTCCACAAGCCTAAAGCAACCAAATCTTTTAATAAGTGTTTGTTAACTACTACAAATTCTCCGCTTAATACACGGCGGGTATAGATATTTGAGGTATAAGGTTCAAAACATTCATTATTCCCTAAAATTTGAGAGGTAGAAGCAGTTGGCATTGGCGCAACTAGTAAAGAGTTGTATACACCGTCTTTTACAACTTTTTTACGTAAACCTTCCCAATCCCAGCGTCCACTGTCTGGTGTAACGTTCCATAAATCAAACTGAAACTGACCTTTTGACAATGGAGAGCCTTTAAAACTTTGATAAGGGCCATTTTTCACCGCCAGGTCATGCGAAGCAGTCATTGAGGCAAAATATATCGTTTCAAAAATATCTTTGTTTAAACGCTTGGCCTCATCACTTTCAAAAGGTAAACGCATTAAAATAAATGCATCTGCCAAACCCTGTACACCCAATCCAACAGGACGGTGGCGCATATTTGAGTTTTCTGCTTCAATTACCGGATAATAGTTGTGATCGATAATTTTATTTAAGTTTAAAGTCGCCTGATAGGTTACTTCATATAGTTTTTGATGATCAAACTGACCTCCAATTACAAAACGGGGTAAAGCTAATGATGCAAGATTACAAACGGCAACCTCATCTTTAGAGGTATACTCGATAATCTCTGTACATAAGTTGGAGCTCTTAATCGTACCCAAATTCTGCTGGTTAGATTTACTGTTTGCTGCATCTTTAAATAGCATGTACGGTGTACCCGTTTCAATTTGCGAATCTAAAATTGCAAACCAAAGTTCTTGTGCTTTTATCGTTTTACGGCCCCGGCCATCTGCTTCATATTTGGTATATAAAGCTTCAAACTCCGCACCAAAACAATCTGCTAAACCTGGTGCTTCATGCGGACAGAATAAGGTCCAATCGCCGTTATCCTTAACACGCTGCATGAACAAATCATTGATCCAAAGTGCATAGAATAAATCACGGGCCCTCATTTCTTCTTTACCATGATTTTTACGTAAATCTAAAAACTGAAAAACGTCAGCATGCCAAGGCTCCAAATAAATGGCAAATGCACCTTTACGTTTACCTCCTCCTTGATCTACATAACGGGCAGTATCATTAAATACCCTTAACATTGGTATAATACCGTTACTGGTTCCGTTTGTTCCACCAATATATGAACCTGTAGCACGGATATTATGAATGCTCAAGCCGATACCTCCGGCACTTTGCGATATTTTGGCCGTTTGTTTTAAAGTATCATAAATGCCTTCAATACTGTCATCCTGCATGGTTAGTAAAAAACAAGATGACATTTGAGGCTTTGGTGTAGCTGCGTTAAACAAAGTTGGTGTTGCATGTGTAAACCAACGTTCGCTCATTAAATTATAGGTTTTAATTGCACTTTCAATATCTTCTTTATGTATACCAACAGAAACGCGCATAAATAAATGCTGAGGGCGTTCTACAATTTTGCCGTCAACCTTTAACAGATAGGATTTTTCTAATGTTTTAAAACCAAAATAATCAAAGCCAAAATCGCGGTCATAAATAATAGAACTGTCTAAAATATCGGCGTTTTTCTCAATAATTTCATATACATCATCAGCAATCAGTGGTGCCGCTTTTTGTGCTTTTGGATCAAAATATTCATACAGCATTTTCATCGTACCTGAAAATGATTTAGTCGTATTTTTATGGAGGTTAGAAACTGCTATACGTGAAGCCAACAGCGCATAATCAGGATGCTTCGTTGTTAATGAAGCAGCCGTTTCTGCTGCAAGGTTATCAAGCTCAGAGGTGGTAACGCCATCATACAAACCCTCTATTACCTTCTTGGCAACATCAATAGGATCTACCAGATCAGCATTTAAGCTATAGCATAGCTTTTGTACGCGGGCTGTAATTTTATCAAACTGTACCGCTTCCTTGCGGCCATCTCTTTTTAGTACGAACATATATTTTGAGATTAATTCTGTATCAAATCGCTCATATTAAGGATGAACTTAATCATATTGCGTTTACATTTTATATTATTTACCGTTTGCCTAAGGCCTTTCTAAAAATCGTCATCTAATGAAAAAGCCTGAACTTTATTATCAGCCGAAGTAAGAACACCGCTTTTTTGATAATCACCTACACGTTTTTCAAAGAAATTGGTTTTGCCCTGCAACGATATCATTTCCATGAAATCAAAAGGATTTGTAGCATTATATATTTTCTTATAGCCGAGTTCCTGCAACCATCTATCAGCCACAAACTCAATATACTGGCTCATTAATTTTGCATTCATACCAATTAAGGCAACAGGCAGTGCATCAGTAACAAATTCCTTTTCAATTTCAACGGCATCACTGATAATGGCATGAACTTGTTCTTCGGATAATTTATTGCTTAACATACTGTATAGCAAGCAGGCAAACTCGCAATGAGAGCCTTCATCTCTTGAAATCAGCTCGTTGCTAAAAGTTAAACCTGGCATTAAGCCTCTTTTCTTTAACCAGAAGATAGAGCAAAAGCTCCCGCTGAAGAAAATACCTTCTACGGCTGCAAAAGCAACTAAACGTTCAGCAAAATTCCCATTTTCGATCCAGCGTAATGCCCATTCTGCCTTTTTCTTTACTGCAGGAACAGTATCAATTGCATGGAACAAACGGTCTTTTTCTTCAGGATCTTTAATGTAAGTATCAATTAATAATGCATAGGTTTCTGCATGGATATTTTCCATCATAATCTGAAACCCATAAAAACAACGTGCTTCAGGCAACTGCACCTCACTCATAAAATTTACAGCCAGGTTCTCATTCACAATGCCATCACTAGCGGAAAAGAAAGCTAGTATGTGTGAAATAAAATGTCTTTCTCCATCGTTCAGGTTATCCCAGTGTTTTTGATCATCAGAAAGATCAATCTCTTCCGCGGTCCAAAAACTTGCTTCTGTCTTTTTGTACATTTCCCAAATTGCAGGGTACTTAATTGGTAAAAGAACAAATCTGTCTTTGTTTTCTTTTAATAGTAATTCTTCCTGTTCCATAAGCTGATGTTTTTATTTTTTCCTTTAACAAAGCCGACAGGGTAACCGTCCATCATTTTTGATCTGATTGACTGCTCTGTCTTTTTTTAAAACCCTTAGTGAAAGTGCTAACCTCCCTGCTTTGCAAACAACTCTATTTCCAGTTAGAAAAAATTTAAATCCACAACGAACGCGACCGATTTATAAACCACTAAAAATTAAGCTTTTATATTTATTTTAAAGCAAAAGAAGTTAAAGAACTTTGTTAAACAAATATATAGAAGAGCGGTCCTAGTTGTGAACCAAAGTTGTTAACATTGTTTTGATTTGAGTGGATAATATGATCAGCCAAGTCTCATTTTCGAGGCAAAAAAAAGCTAAGCATTTCTTTTTAAGGGATTAGGAAACCTAAATGAGTGTTAATAACTTAAATTTAGTCTTTAAAATGCAGAGATTCTAGGAATGTTTTTTCATTCCAAGGTATAGCTGAGCTTAACTTTTGCAATGCCTTTACGAAATATACCAATTTCTTTTGCTGCCTTCTCCGATAAGTCTATCGCGAGTTTTTTCACAAAAGGACCCCGGTCATTTATTTTAACAACAACAGTTTTTCCGTTTTCTGGATTGGTCACCTTAACCATTGTACCTAAAGGTAATGTACGGTGTGCTGCAGTTAGTTTTTTGGCCCTGTATCTTGTACCGCTAGTGGTGCGGTGGCCTTCAAACTTACGGTGGTAATAAGTTGCATAAACTGTTTTTGATATGCTGTCTGGTTCATTAGAAGAATATGTTTTTTGTGCACTGCTGTGTAAAAAAAAGAACATACTACTTATTAACAGAAGATATTTCATAGGCAAATACTTTTTAACGAGCCTGCAAATATAAGCATTTAGTTTATTATCAATAATTTGTGGAAAAAAGAGCCTAATCTGCTAAATAACGATGGTAAAATCAGCAGTTAAAACTTAAACTGTTTTTCCCATTTCTCAATTAGGGGAAGTTGTTTTTTATATTCTTCAACATCCCAAACAACATTCCAATGCTTTACATAATCTGCTATTTTTCCTAAACCTACTGATGCTCTACGTTGGTCAACATAATCTGGATCCATTAGCGGAGCCACATAATAAATACCGGGATTTTCTGGTTGCCCCCTCATTTGACTACCGTAAATTTGTTTCTTTCCTTGACGAAGGGCTACTCTATCTTCCATTAAGGCCAATGAACTTGCTTTTGCTTTTCCATTTTTTACTGCAGCTTTTAACATGGGTAAATATTTTTCCTGTACCGCCAATTCGGCATGTTGAATTACAAGAAATAAAGTTTGATTTTCTTCCCGGCCGATCTGTTCTTCTCCCAGCCAGCCAAATTCATCTAATATTTGAGTTACCTTAATTATATTGATATGATCTTGACGAATCATCACCCTAGCTAAACTATCAACCTGTTTACTTCGAAGTCCATATTTCGCCTCTGCTTCCAGATATAGGGATCTTATTTCCTGATCGCTTTTGTGTAGCTCTTTTAGTTCAGCTTTAATCGCTTCCACATCGTAATTCGTCTGGCCATATCCTGAAAAAGTTGTACCAAAAATCCATGAGATTAAAAAGAAGACTGTTTTTTTCATCTTTTAATAAATTTATTTTAAGATAAAAAAATTAAATTCCGTTTTCAAAATATCTTTTTCACAAAAAAGGTGTGAAACTTCTGTTCCACACCTTTATCCTAACCCAACTTATCCTATTCTTATTTTTTATCAGGCACAAAATTCATAGAGATAGAATTTACGCAGTGACGGGTATCTTTATTGGTAAATCCTTCACCCAAAAACACATGGCCCAAATGTGCTCCACAATTGGCACAAACAATTTCAGTGCGTAAACCATCAGGATCTGGTATCCTTTTTACAGCTCCTTTTATTTCATCATCAAAAGCCGGCCACCCGCAATGGGCATCAAATTTACTTTCTGAACGGTAAAGAGGTGCATTACACCGTTTACAGATATAGGTGCCTTTTGCTGTATTGTGTTCATATTTTCCTGTACCTGGATATTCTGTACCTTTATTTACAATTACACGTTCTTCTTCGGGAGTTAATGGATTCCAATTCATTTTTTTATTGAGTATATCTTTTTTTACCTGTTCAGCCTTTTTATCCTGTTTTTGTGCACAAGCAGAAAAACTGCTTATTAAAACAACAGCTGAAACCATAATTAGTTTATTTAAAATCGTTTTCATATTACAATATACGTTAAGGATTTTAGTTTAGTTTGTTGCTGAAGATCAATTAGCCGAGTGTTTACAAAATAATGATAAAGCAATTCATATTTTGCCAACCACGTGCTTACGCATAACTGACCATAAAAAAAGCGCTCCGAATAATCAAAGCGCTTTAGATATATAAATTTTCAGCCTTATTTGGCTAACTCTTCTGCCATTGCTGCTCCAATTTCAGCAGGGCTTTCTACTACTCTAATGCCACATTCACGCATAATTTTCATTTTTGCGGCTGCAGTATCGTCAGCCCCCCCTACAATAGCACCAGCATGCCCCATTCTACGTCCTGGAGGAGCAGTTTGGCCAGCAATAAAACCTACAACTGGTTTTGTCCCGTTTTCCTTAATCCAGCGGGCAGCTTCTGCTTCCATTCCACCGCCAATTTCACCGATCATAATGATACCGTGAGTTTCTGGGTCGTTCATCAATAATTTAACCGCCTCTACCGTTGGAGTTCCAATAATTGGATCGCCTCCAATACCAATAGCAGTTGTGATACCCAAGCCCGCTTTTACCACCTGATCTACCGCCTCATAGGTTAATGTTCCTGATTTTGAAACCACACCTACATGACCTTTTTTGAAGATAAAGCCTGGCATAATTCCAATTTTAGCTTCATCAGCAGTAATAACACCTGGACAATTAGGGCCAATAAGTGTTACATCACGATCAGCAATATATTCTTTAACCTGAATCATATCCTTAGTTGGGATACCTTCAGTAATACAAACAATAACTTTAATTC
>Ga0116227_10010378_pt1 | contig 16306 bp, 10 predicted proteins | sample S1TSphgellanicum_FD_89693 | JGI IMG/M metagenome (GOLD analysis project Ga0116227, IMG submission 89693) | Host-associated microbial communities from peat moss isolated from Minnesota, USA - S1T2_Fb - Sphagnum magellanicum MG | ecosystem: Host-associated > Plants > Peat moss > Unclassified...
AACATAACGTCAACGATCTTGAGCTGAAGCGATGTCAGGTATTCTGAAAACCACGGACGATCGAGAAGCGAACTCGGAAACCCAGTGGCCGTATTCTTGAGCCACATCGTGAGTATGTCGAGATCTACTCGCTCGAGGTCGGCTGCCTTAACTGCGTCCCTTGCTTCGCGAAGGGCGCGCTCACAGGACGCGATATCTGTTTCGAGGTCCAATGTCGCCATGTAACCGCCCACGCTCGATTGGATGACTCCGGCGCCTAGCCGCTTCCGTAGGCGCGATACGCAGACTTTGAGTGAGTTCTGGCCACCTGGAGCGTCGTCCCAGACGTGCGACGCAATCTTCTCCGCGGTCACGAAAGGGCGGTTCATCGTCAGATATGCGAGCAGCTCTAATTCTCGTTTGCTCAAGGCGAATGTGTCGCCGTGCCGTTGGAGCCGTCCCGATGCGAGAGAGAGTTGTAAGACGCTAGGGGATATCCCAAGGCGCTTAGGTTTCGAGCGCAGACGGTCGGCCAACGCTTCGAAAATCGTTCCATCCGTCTGCCCGCGGCTCAGCCGGACGGCGTCCGACCGGAGGCGCTCCGGGGCCACCTCAGCTCCGATCGCCGCAATTTCCGATGCGACCTGCTCCGCTCGCTCGGGGAACGCATTCGTCAATATAACTCGTGCAAGAATTTTCTCGAAAGGACGGTGGCTCTGGTCGGCTGCGATTACGGCTTGCAAAGCGAGACTACGCTTCAGCGCCGGATCGGACGTTTCGGCGTATGCCATCACATGAGCGAAGGTGACTACTTTTTTCTTAGCATTTTCTAGCCGGATCGAATCATAGCGCCCGGCAATGACGTCGAGTATTGGCCGGCAGCCGCCGCTCGTGCCGACGGTTACGTACCGTTCGAGCACGTGCTGGTACGATATGCCGAGAGCGTCTTCGCCGGCGAACCAGCTTGCGAAGGCAGCATCGGCGGATGTGGCACAGATGGCCATCGGTAATTGCGTGTGAATTGCCGTATCGACGGACGTAGCAAGGGTGCTTCGCTCGCGGGAACGGTCGCCATTGACGCGATAAAACTTCGCGGCGATTTCGTATCCCCAGAGCGCCCTCGTGACGTCGTTCGCGAGCAAGCCCGCGATCGGCTCTTCGAGGGACTTGAGGTCGGTGGCGCGATCGGAAATAACGGCCCGCACGCCGCGCCAGAACGCAATGCTCTCTGCCGCGATGACGAGTGCGTCTGAGGAGAGACCGGCTTCGAAGTCGTCGCAAAGTCGATCGGCACCAGCGAAGTCGCCGACGTTTGTCAAGGCATTCAGAAGCGTCCCGAAGATGCTCGACCGCAGTGCGGGATCGGCGTCGGGACCAAGGGCGTCCCAAAATCGCTGCGCCTCATGAAGCCATTCGAACTTATCGATACCAAAACCACGACTCATCATGACGGACGTGCACCATAAGAGCGGGTGGCGGCTCAGCGTCGCGCGGTCGAGCTCGAGAATTAGATCGACGCTCCGGGGAGAAGGCGTCCCGGTAAGAAGGGGTGCTACGTCGAGTGCCCGAGCGCATGCTTCTTGATCGCCGAGATCCGCGAACAGCTCTGCGGCGCGAACGTGCTCGCCGTAGAGCACCGATCGCCGGGCGAGTTTTCGTACGATCGCGTCGCGCTTTCCACCGGGGCTGTGCTGCAGCATTCCTTGCAGCAACGGATGAACGAGATAATCGCCGGCCGGCGATCTGCTCACAAACGGCATCTTCGCAAGAAGACAAGCGAGAGCGTCGTCGAGATCTTGAGTAAGGTCAAGTCTTTCGAGGTCCGCTCTCGTTGCATTTGGGATCAGCGCAAGCGCTTCTAGAACGTCGAGCTCGGCTGCGGTTAAGCCGGAAAGCACCTCGGCTGCAAGAAAGTCGTAAAGATCGTCAAGACTGCCTTTCTGCTGCAAGTCGGCATACGTCGCCGCGGGATGCGTGTCGAGCAGGCGAAGGAGCAGTTGCGCCGCCATCGGCCAGCCACGTGAGAGATTCCAAACGAACTCACCGCGATCAAATAATCCGTTCGAGAGCTCGTCGATCTCGGCACGCGAAAAACGAAGATCTTCCGAGTGTATCAGCATTATTTCGTCGGGCGCGGCGAATCGCCCGAAGCGGATCGGCACACGTTCGCGTGAGCAGACGATCACTCGGACTCCGGGACGAGGCGAAGCGAAAAGCTCGGCTAGGGGCGCTCGGAGCGCGACGCTGCGATTAAGCGTTTCCGCATTCTCGATGATGAGAAGCGCGGCGGCGTCGTCGCAACGCCATGCCTGCTCTAAAGCTCTCGTCCAGAATGCGAGGTCGTTATCCGAGCAGGTCGCTGCCATGAGGAGACCTTCTGCGGCCGAATCGCTCCACGCCGCGAGACTGCGAAGAAGGCGTTTGACAAGACCGAGTGCGTCATCCACACCGAGGCAGTCGCAAACGGCAACACGATCGTACGGTCGCTGCAATTGTCTCGCAATGATAGTCTTGCCGTATCCCGGGGGAGCAACGACGCGCAGCACTCGCGGCGAAAACAAATCAACGCGCTCCTTGAGCGCGGCTCGTTCTACGAGTTTCATCGGCACTCCGGGAAGACGCGTTCGACGAAATTCGCCGATCGGATCCTACATCCTTTTCGTTCGCGCCAGTTAGGTGTGTGCGCGACGCACCAACGTCGAAGACGGGCAGCAAATTGTCTGGCGAAGGTGCCGTCCTGACGGCCACCGAGTGCTTTGGTGGTTAATTTGCTTTTCCTCGTCTGATAAAACGCTTCGGAGTCATAGCCCACGGCATGTTTAGCCTTAGCGAGGCGATTCGCGTGAAACGATCTATTACGACGTGGCCATCATGGACAAATCGTGCCGGGATATCCCGGTCCGCTCCGCCGGTAGCCCGCGATGATCGCCGTCATCCTAGACGTCGGCTCACGCCGGCGCGTTGCGACTATCCGGTCTTCAAAGGCCCGGCGACATTGTAACTGCTGAGAATGATGCCGGACGGCATTGCTTTCGCACTGACGAGCTCGAACGAGCGTGGCGATGTCCCCTCCGCAAAGAAGCGCTTCCCAGCGCCCAGCATGACCGGATAGACGATGAACGAGACGTCATCCACGAGCCCATGTTCGAGCAGCGTCGATGTCAGGGTGGAGCTACCCCACAGGATAAGGGCCGGGCCGTCTTGCGACTTGATGCGGCGAATGGCCCCGGCGACGTCGGGTCCAAGACCCTCGAACGGGCCCCACTGCAGACTTTCCGGACGGTGCGTAGCGATATATTTTGTTGCCGCATTAATGCCGTCCGCCATCGGACTGCTCGGTGCCGTTGGCCAGAATTCCGACCAGAGATCGTAGGTGCGACGGCCAAGCAATAGATCGAAATTCGCGCCTTGCGCCGCGATGATCTCTTCCCGGCCGGCAGCGGTCCGATAGGGCGCGGTCCAGTTTTCGTACGGGAAATCGTCTTCGCCGGAAGCTTGGATCACGCCGTCGAGCGAGATGTGTTCGAAGATCTTGAGCTTTCTCAAACGAAACTCCTAACGGTTTGACGTCCGTCCAACGGAGGCGCGGACGAACAGCATTTCGATTCTACGAACGCGTCGATCAGGGGTCGCTGGAATCGACCTTCCCCGGCAAACATCTGCGCCGAAAATGTAGCTTTGGCAAGTTCCAGTCCATATGGACGCTATCAGTTTGTCGCGGGCGTTCCTCTACAGCTCGAATTCCATCGCGTCTTCGGCGACTTGAAATCCGGCAGCCGATACCTCCGTGAAGGCCGACGAGCTGCGGTCTAAGATTGGGTTCGTGTTGTTGAGATGTGCGAAGAGCCGCTGCGCGCCCGGCTTCGCGGAACCCGCTATGAGGGGGGCGAGCGATCCATCGATCCCGGAGATCGGCGCGTGCCCGAGCGAGCGCGCCGGCTTCTCGACGCCCACGTCACCGAGCTCGTCGTCAGAATAGAACGAGCCGTCGAAAAACGCGACATCGGCGTGGCGCGATGCGTCGAGTAACGCCTCGCTTACGGTGGCGAACACGGGCGCGAAGAGCGCGCTGCCGCCCGTGGTCGAATCCAATACGAGATACGCCGTGACGGCGTCCGGCAACGCTTCGCGACCGGCATATCCCGGCGTCAAGCCGTCCATCGCCACGGCCCGCGCGCGCAGGCGATCGTCGAGCAAGACCGTTTCGCCGGCACCGACCGCGTCCCACCGATGGGGCGCGCGGGTAAACGCGACGAACGCAACGTCCGCCGCGGCTAACCGTCGCACGGTCGCGCTCGAGAAAATCCGGAACGCGTGGTTCCCCGCCTGCCGCAAGACCGCAAGGCCGCCGAGATGATCGACGTTCGCGTCCGTGATCAGCATGCCCGTGATCGGCGTGCCGCGGGCCGTGCGCGGCTGCAGCGGCGGGAACGCTTCGATCTGCTGCGCGACGTCGGGTGACACGTTGATGAGCCACCAAGATTCACCGTCGGCCGACACGGCGAACGACGATTGCGAGCGGCGCGGTTGCGTGCCTGCACGGGCGGCCGCGCAATTCGGGCAAGCGCAATTCCACTGCGGGACGCCGCCGCCCGCAGCCGAGCCGAGGACCCGGACGATCATAGCAGCGCCGGGTCGAGCCTCCGCGGCACCCACGCGTCGTCGGCCTCGCGGTCGCGATAAGCGACGACGATCTCGTGCTGGTCGCTGCGCGCGCAGGCGGGATCGGTCGCCGTCGCATCGCCGGTAAGCAGAAACGCCTGGCAACGGCAGCCGCCGAAATCGATCTCGCGGCGGTCGCACGAGCGGCACGGCTCCGGCATCCACGACGTCCCGCGAAACGCATTGAACGCATCCGAGGCGTACCACGCGTCGCGGACGGTCGACGTGCGGACGTCGGGAAACTTCAGCGTCGTGATCGACGTTGCGGCGGGACACGGCAGCACGCGGCCGTCCGGCGTCACCGTTAGCGCGAGTTGCCCCCAACCATGCATGCACGGTTTCGGCAGCTCTTCAAAATAGTCCGGAAGCACGTACGTGATATCCATTTTGCCGCGCAGCCGTGCGCTCGTCTCGGCAACCAGGGCCGCGCCGTGTTCGACCTGCTCGCGCGTCGGCATAAGCGCACCGCGGTTTTTGTAGGCCCAGCCATAGAATTGCACGTTCGCGAGTTCCAGACGGCGGATGCCTTCGCGCTCGGCGAACGCCAGGACCGCCGGCAGCGAATCGTGATTGAGCCGGTGCAACACGCAATTGAGCGTGAGCGCGACGTCGCGCGTCGCCACGCGGCGTAGCGTTTCGACCTTCTTCTCGAAGACGTCCGTTCCGGCGATCGTCGCGGAGAGTTCGCGTTCGGGGGCCTGGATGCTGATTTGTACGTGTGCGAGACCAGCATCGAGCAGCGCACCGAGTAACGCATCATCGAGAAACGTGCCCTGCGTGATGAGATTGGTATACGCGCCGCGTTCGGTCGCGCGCTTCGTCATCGCAACGAGATCGCCCGGGCGCAGCGTCGGTTCGCCGCCGGAAAATCCGATCTGCACCACGCCGAGGTCGACGGCTTGATCGATCGTCGCAAGCCACTCGTCACGCGTGAGTTCCGGCGAATCGAGCTTGAGCTTAAGCGGGTTGAAGCAATACGGACACTGCAGGTTACAGCGGTACGTCAATTCGCAAAGCAACGAACGCGGTGGTGCAATGCCAGTCGTATTACCCGCCGTTCCTCTCGGGCCAGTCATGCCGCTTGGATCGGTCACGCCGTTCGGACCCGTCATCGCGTCAAAAACCCGCATTCGGCAAGGTCGTCGAGCAACGCGCGCACATCGCTTGCGAGCGTGCCCTCGGGGTCGTCGAACCGTTCGGCAAGCGCGACCGCGATATCGTCGTCGTCACGCGTGCCGTCCGCAAGAGCGAGCGCCGCCGCGGCCGTCTCATTGAGCGCGACGATGCCTTCGGGAACGAGCAGGCTCGCGGACCCGTCGGCATCGCGATGCAAGCGCATCCCGCGCGCCAAACGATAACGGTGCGTCGTCACGTGGAGCGGTACGTCCTCACGCGAAGGCCTGCACGTTCACGCAAAAACACCCGACTCGAGCGCCGTCGCATCGAGGATACACCACAGCACGTCGCATTTGAACCGCAGGGCGGCGACGCACGCATCCTGCTGCTCCTGCGTTTGCGCGTGCTCGAGTACCCAGCCAAGCGCCGTATCGGCATCGCGTTTCGCAATATCGAGGCGGTCTTCGAAATACGCGAGCGCGGCCCGGTCGATCCACGGATACTTCTCAATGATTGCCGCAACCCGCGCTGCCATTACGGGCGGACCGAAGAGCTCGGTCAACGATGAAGCCACCGCTTCGAGCCACGGCCGGCGGCGCGCAAAATCAACATATGCGTCGACCGCGAAGCGGGTACCGGGCGAAACGCCCCGCTGCGAGCGGACGTACTCGTCGGTCAACCCGACGCCGCGCGCGAGCGCGAGCCACTTCTCGGTGCCCCCGATCTTGCCGTCGTCGCCATCGTGATCGGTGACGCGCGAAATCCAGGCGCGACGGTAGTCGCGCGTCGGCAACGACGCCAGAACGTACGCGTCTTTTTGCGGAATAGAAATTTGATAGTAGTACCGGTTCGCAACCCACGCGCGAACCTGTCCGGGCGTTAGGTCGCCGGCGACTAATTTCTTATGGAAGGGATGCTTGTCGTGGTAGCGTTGCTCGCCGATCGCCCGAAGACGGGAAACCAGATCCGATTCGACGGCAACGCTCACCACAACCGGTGCGCTCTAGCGCGCGGCGTTCGGCGTGTTGAGATACATCGTGACTTCGAAGCCGGTCGAAGTCAGCGCAAACGAGGGGCGGGTCCAGGTCGATTTCTGGGTCTTCATTTTGCTGGAAATCCTTTCCGGAGCGGTGGTGCGTTCATAAGAAGTTTCGTTGCGTGGAGCCTGGGCCTGCCGAGGCCGACGACCCTGGGAATGACCTTTACAAAGGGTTAATGTTCCAACCAGGGAGTATCTTCGAGCGGCAATCACCTCCTTCAATCCCGGCAACATCCGCGACGTCGGTGCTGCCCCAGGGCCCGCACGAACGCGCCGGCCTTCCGGGCCGCACTCTCATTTGCTTGAGCGCCGTCATCCGCTGGCAAGCCGTCATCCGCTGGCGCGGCGTCTGCGCTGGGCGGCGTCAACCGCAGGAGCGCGGTCCACCGATGGGGGGAACCGACCGCGTGGGTCGCCGGAAATCTTAGAGCGCGAGCGAAGGTTCGAGGCGCCGGCACATGGGCTCGGCTCTAATCTCTAAAGGGAGTGTGCTTTGCCTATCCTCGCCGCCGTCGCGTGCTGCACCATCAACGGCAATGTTCGCGCGGCCTCCGGTGCGCCGCTTTCGGCGGTGCACGTCGAAGCCCAGGCCGGCACGGACGTCCGCACGACCTCAGACGAAAACGGCGACTTCGTCTTGCAGGCTCCCCCAGGAACGTATCGCCTCGAAGCCACCGAAAAGGGCTACGGACCGGTCACGGTCACGGTGCGCACGGTAGACCGCGACGTGACGGTCAAAATCGCGCTCGAACCGCTGGACTCGCCGAAATTGCGGCAGGTCGGCTCGGTGACCGTCGACGGGCGGCTTACCCCGATTCGCGGCGCGCTTCCGAGCGCCACGATCTCGCGCTCGGATTTCGATGCTGAGGGCGACGACCGGATCATCGACGGGCTCGCGCAACTTCCCGGCGTGACCTTCGCGCGGCCCAACGGCGGTGCCGCAAGCGCCGTCGCCGTCGTCGCCTTGCGCGGACCGGACCCGTCCGAATCGCTGTTGGCGCTCGACGGCCAACTGCTCAACGACGGCAATACGGGAGACGTCGACCTTTCCCGTTTACCGGTCGCCGCGTTTTCGGCCGTCGACGTCACCGAGGGACTCGGCCCCGAAGATTCCAACGGCAGCAATACGTTCGGCGGCGCGATCAATCTGATCTCACTGCGACCAACGAAAGAGCCGCACGAAGCCGTTTCCTTCTCGGGGGGTTCGTTCGGTCGCAGCGAAGGCTGGGTCAACGCGACCGGCACGCAGGGCAAGCTCGGCTACGCGACCGCGCTCGACGATCAAAATGAAGGCGGTTACGTCAGTCAGACGGTGCCGTTGTACTCCTCGAGCGATTCGACGTGCTCGCCCTGCGCCACGCCGCTCGGCTCGACGGTAGCCTCACATGCCGCGCTCGCTACGGCGACCTGGTCGTTTTCGCAGAGCGCCGACGTTACCGCGCGCGTCTTCGTCCTCGGCGATGATCGCGACGTCAGCTCCGCTCTGAACGGAATCGACGAAAACGTAGCCGACATCGGTCAACCCCAATACGGCAAATTCACCGGCCCGGGCGACGAGACGTTCGCGCAGACGCTCCGCGCTTATCAATTGCGCAGCCGGGCGCCGCTAGGCTCGGGGGAATTGACCGCCTCCGCCTCGGAGAGCGACGATAACGTGGCCGTCACGGGCGGTGCGGCGAATCCGTACGATCTCATCCATCGCGACCATCGATACGACGGTACGCTCACGTGGCAACGCACCTTTGCCACCTCGCAATTCGCCGTCGGCGGCTACACGCGGTACGAATCGCTCGACTTCGAAGCGCCTCCTTCCAATACGGCTTCGTCGCTGACGCCGGGCCAAGCCGAACCGTCACTCGGTCAAACCATAAACGTGCTCTTTCTTCGCGGCGGGTTTCGGCCGTTCGACCGTCTGCGTCTCGACGGCGGTCTCTTCGAATCGCGCTACACGACCTTCGGTTCCAATCTCGACGGCCGCTTCGGCGCGATCTTCGATGCCGACGCGACGACCGCCGTTCGCTTCTCGCTCGGCACGGGCTTCCGCGCGCCGCTGCTGGCCGAGCGCTATCAGTATCCGTACGACCAGCTGGCGCTCGATGGAAACAACGTTTTCGTCGGCCAAGGCAGCCCGCAAGAGCAACCCGAACACGCGACGGAATACGAACTCGGCGTCTCGCACGAGTTCTCGAAGCAGTCGACCCTCGACTTCTCCCTGTATCACACGAACCTGCGCAATCCCGTCGAAGTTTTCTATCCGCTGGCGGCGGTCGCGAGCGGTGCGTGCGCCGGCAATTCATACGCCAATCCGAATCCGGCCTGCGTTTCGTATCAGAGCAACGTCGGCAACGCGGTGTATGAGGGCGCCGAAGTCCGCTATTCGCAGCGCATCGTGCCCGCGCTCTTCCTGACCGCAAGATACGGTCTTAACGTGGCCTATCCCAAAGATTTGAGCGCGCAATTTTCCAATCCGACGTCCGGCGGAAATCTCGTCGACAACGCACAATTTCTCGGCATCCCGCAACAGCAAGGTTCGCTCGAGATCGATTGGGCGAACGCCGGCTGGCACGCGACCCTCGCCGGCTTCGCCCGGGGCAACAACAACGAACTCGCCCAAGCACCGTTCACGATCCTCAACGCGCTCGTCGGCCGGCGCTTCGGCGATGCCGATCTGTCGCTTGCCGGGACGAATTTGCTCAGTTCCGTCTCCGGACCATTCACGCGATTCGGCGCGGGTATGCCGTATCGCGGCGTCACCGGCTCGAGCGCGTCCGGTGCCCCGATCTACGGCTCGTTACCGACGGACGCTTTGTACATCGAGCCCGTCGGCGTGCGGCTCATCCTAACGCTCAGACACTGACGGCGCGGCGAGGCGGCATAGGACGGGCTCTGGGCGAATCGACCGCCGATGAAAGCTCTGATCCTCAGCGGCGGCGGCGCGCGCGGCGCCTACGAAGCGGGCGTCGTCGACGCGCTGGTCGCGCGCGAAACGTTCGACATCGTTTGTGGCACCTCGATCGGCGCGCTCAACGGCATGCTCGTCGCTCAGGGAATGGGCGGCCGGCTCGCAGACCTCTGGCTCACGCTTCCCGGCCGCAAGGTTGCCCAGTTGCGGCCGGAACTCGCGGGCATCATGCGCTTGTGGGACGGCTTGCACGGGATCGCGCGCGCTCCGCTCTTCACCAAACCGCGCCACGCCCTCGCGATGCTGGCCTCGATACCCGAATTGCGCATCGCGCGGCGGCTGCGGGAATTACGGGGCTTGCTCGATAGCGCCCACGTTCGCGCGATCGTCACGGAGATCGCCGACCTCGCGGCGGTGAGGCACACGTTCATTCTCGGCGTGACGAACCTGAGCACCGCGCGCGGAAACGCGTTCGCTTATTTTCCGCCGCCGCTGCAAGCGGGCAGCGAATCCTTCTTCTTCGCCGAGCACGACGCGCAGAGCATCACGAATGCCAACTACGTCGATGCGGTCTGCGCATCGGCTGCTCTCCCGCCGGCTTTCGAACCGGTCGCGATCCGCTGCGCCGACGGGCGCACGCGCATCTTCGCCGACGGCGGATTCACCAACAACGCCCCGCTGCGGCAAGCGATCGACGCGGGAGCGACCGAGGTGACGGCGATCTTCGTCGATCCGGTGGCGCCGATCGATGTCAATCATGAGGTCGAAACGATGGCGCACATCGCTTCGCTCATGCTCGAAGCGAACACGAACCGGATGCTCGAACTCGATCTCAAACTGACCGCGCACATCAACGACGACGTGATGGAAGGCAACGCGCCGGGGAAGCGCTTCGTCAAGATCCGGATCATCCGTCCGCAAGAGCCGCTCGCGCTTCCGCTTCTCAACTTCGAGGACGGCGCGGAAATCACGAAGCTTTTGGAATTGGGGCGGCGCGACGGCGAGCGCGCGTCGCTCGCCGTCACGCCGCCGGCCGCTGCTACGGGTTCGTAGCCGTCTGCGGCGTTCCGGCAGGCGGACCCGGATACTCAACCGTGTTGAAGACCGAACCCAATCCGTAGGCCGGAATCCACTTGTCGTGGCCGTTGCCGCCGCCGAACTTGCCGATGCCGTCAAAGCCGGGGATGCCCTTGTGGAACGCGCTGTTCGCGTCGGCATAGAGCGCCGGGCTCACGTTGCCCAGACGTCCCGACCCGGGAACGGTGCCGCTGCCGGCAAGCTGCTCGAGGTCGGCGAGAAGGCCCGCAAATTCCGGCGCCGCGACGCTGGTTCCGATGACTTGGTACGCCGCAGGCGGCGCCCCCGGAGCGGTGTAGAGGAGCACCGCATGCGACACATCCTTCGCGCACGGTTGAACGAAGCCCGGATCGTCCGAGAAGCAGCCGCCGACGAAGAGACCGACGTCCGGGACCGACCGCGTGACGCCGCGCGTAATGCCGTGCTGCCAGGCGGGCTTGCCCCAAATGACGCTCTGTCCCGTTCCGGCGCCCCAATAGTTGTTCGTGATCGTATTTCCGACGCCGTAGTCGTCACCCGCCGGCTCGGGATCGGCGTTCGCATTCTCCGAGACGTAGGTCGAGTTGAGGTCTTTGGGATTGGCGGAATCCGCGCTCGTAATGAGATTGCCGCCTCCGACCGCAACGACGTTGGGATCGCTCGCGGGAATGTCGACGCTCGGAATGTTGACGTAGTTCTTGCCGGAACCCGGATGCGTGAAGTAGGCGAGCTCCGCGCACGGCAAGCCCGCGCTGTCTCCCGAAGATACGGTGTAGGTGATCCCCTGCGAATTGCCTTGGAGATACGTGTCGTGCAGCGCGTGCAGGATGCCGAGGAAGCTGTTCCCGCCGTTGTAGGCCGCCGTAAAGTACAGTTCGCACTCGCCGTACGACGTGCTCACGATGTCGGCCGAATTGCCGTAATTGATTTCGTCGTAGGCTTGCAGGAAGTCCGCCGGAAAGTCGATCGCGTCGGTCGTCCAGCCTTCGAGCTTCGCGCCCGGCGCCATTCCCGCGACTTGCTGGGTATCAAGGTCGGCTTCGACGGCAGCGCCGTTGGCGTTGAACGGCGGAGCGCCCGGTATGAGAACGTGCTGGAACTTGGGCAGCGGCGCGAGATCGCCCGGGTTGCCGCCGATCTTTTCGCGGGCGAGATAGTTCTCGAGGTCGTGCGAGCTGAAGTCGTCTTCGTTGATCGTGGCGACGGTAACGCCCGTACCGATCGAATACGTGTATGCAGGATATTGATACGCCTGTTTGATGTCGTCGAACCAGAGCGGACCGTAGGGGCCGTAGCGGTTGAACGGCGTCACGCTGCCCGTCGCGGACGCATCGCTCAAGCGCGGTCCGAGACGATACATCGGACGGCCTTCGCCCGTGTAGATGAGGCCTTCCACGTCGGCGCCGGCCGCGGTCAGCGCCGCAGGCAGCTTAAGAGCGACGGTGCTGCCGATCCGAAGGCGGCCGGTCGATTCGCGATACGTCGCCATCTTGGCACCGAAGACGCGCTCGATCTGCGCGACCGGAGCGTGGGCATTCACGAATTGCTGCGTCACGTGGTCGACCGCAATGCCGGACTGCCGTAAAGACGAAACGACCGCCGCGACCTGCGCCGGGCTCGGGCCGTATGCGGCGCCGAACTGGGCCGGGGTCAGCCAGCGATGATAGGCTTGGGTTCCGGGCGTGCCCTGAAGCGCAACGAGCCGTTCGAGGCCCGCTTCGTCACGAAGCGGGAGATGAACGAGGAACGAGACCGATTGGGTTGCCGCCGGACGGCCGATCGCGCGCGCGCCGAAAACGGACGGCGAAGCGCCGGCCGCGGCCGGCAGCATTGCGCCGGCCAGAGCGGCGGACGCAAATACAAACGAGCTGCGCAGATTGAGAATCATGCTCACCTTGCAATGGATAGTGTGAAGGTCATCACGTTCCCGGCCTCGGCTGCTATTTCCCTCGACCGGCCGCGACACACGTTCCGTTGAGATGAAAGGGGAGGCACGAAGCCACGAAGGGGGGATCGAAACCGGACGAAGGAAACGGGCCGCCGATGACACGCCGCCTTCTCGGTACGACTGCCTTCGTTTCTTTCGTCTTCTCGCTCGTTCTTGCAACGCAAGCGTTTGCCACCACGCCGGTCGCCTACGCCGCCTTCGTCAAAGATGCGACCGCTCAACACGGGCTCTTCACGATCTGGCATAAGGACGGGAAGGTCTATCTCGAACTCACGCGCGCCCAACTCGATACGGACTTCGTGCAAACGATCGTACCGTCGTCGGGCGCCGGCAGCCAGTTCGTCGTCTACGGAAACACCGATCATTTACCGGCTGAGCTCGTACGCTTCGAACGTGCCGGGAACGACGTCGCGATCGTCTGGCCGAGCCCGTACTTCATCGCCCCGCATTCGGAGGCGTCGAGCCGGGCCATCGCCGGCAACTTCGCGCGAACGATCGTCGGCCTCGCCCCGATCGCCGCGACGGACGACGCTACGGGCACGGTCGTCATCGACGCGGCGCCGTTTCTCGACGACCAGCTCAATCTCAAAGCCATCCTCGCTCAGAACGTCCACGACCGGCCCAAAGCCGACCCGTACGTTCTCGATCGCGACCGCACGTATTTCGGTGGAACGAAGTCGTTCCCAAATAATGTCGTCATCGAAGTGCGACAGGGATGGATGTCGGACGGCCAGCATCTCGCTGACGCCCTGCCCGACCCCCGCCATCTTCAGATGCGCGTCGTCTACAACATCGCAAGCGTGCCGGCGAGCTCCGATTATCGCCCGCGCTATGCCGACGACCGCGTCGGGATCTACGACGACATCTATCTCTCGTACGACAACGACGAGGTCATCTCGCGCAAGCTTCGTTATCTCGTGCGTTGGAATCTCTCGCCGTCGGATCCCACCCAGCCCGTCTCGCCCGCGAAGCATCCGATGGTGTTTTACTTGAGCGACACGATTCCGCAGCAATACCGGGCGCCGATCAAGGCGGCCGTCTTGAAGTGGAACGACGCCTTTCTGCGGATCGGCATCAGCGGCGCGCTCGAAGTTCGCGATCAGCCGAGCGATCCCAATTGGGACCCCGACGACATCCGGTATAATGTCTTGCGCTGGGTCACCGAGTATAAACCGAGCTTCGGAGCGGATTCGCAGACGCTCTTCGACCCGCGCACCGGCGAGGAATTCCGCACGGGTATCCTCATTTCGGCCGACGTCCCCCGGTTCGCCTTGCAGGAGTGGAAGTACATCGTCGACCCGGCGCGCTACGGGCGTTCGACCGATCCGATGCCGCAGAAATTTCTCGACGACGTGTGGCTCGCGACGATCATGCACGAGACGGGCCACAATCTCGGCATGCAGCACAACTTCATCGGTTCGCGAGCGTATACGGCGCGCGAACTTCAGGATCCGAAGTTCACGTCGGAGTACGGCATCGCATCGACCGTGATGGAGTATGCGCCACTCAACATATGGCCCAGCGGAACGCCTCAAGGCGACTTCTCACAAACGGTGCTCGGCCCGTACGACTATTACGCGATGAAGTGGGCCTACGCCGCAATCCCCGGCGCCGCGACACCGGAGGCCGAAATCCCGACGCTCGAAAAATGGGCGAGCGCCTGGAGCGATCCGAAATATCGCTACGCTTCCGACGAAGACGTAGCGTGGGCGGACGGCCACGCGGCCGACCCGCGCGTCGAGCAGGGGATCCTCACGAACGATCCGCTGGGCTGGTGCGCGGTGCAACTCCCGCTCGCGAAGAACCTGCTGCTCCATCTCGACGAGCGCTTCCCCGCGGCCGGCGCCGCGTACGAGGATGAGACGGACGCCTTCGCAGACGTCTTCGGCGAACTCTACAACAACTGCGCGACGATGCCCGCGCACTATATCGGCGGCCAATACATTTCCCGCGCCCATCGCGGCGATCCGGGCGCCGAACCGCCGATCGTGCCCGTGCCCCGTGCCGAACAGTATCGCGCCTTTGAGATGTTGGACCGGAATCTCTTCTCGGCTGCGGCCTGGCACTTGCCGCCGTCGTTGCTCGCCCACCTCGGGTATAGCGAGTGGTCCGGCTACGGATACGTCGGCTTCGAAGGGTACGGCAATCTGCCGCAATGGGCGTACGATCCGCCCGCGCGTCACGACTTTCCGTACGCCGAACGGATCGCGGCGCTCCAAGCTCTCGCCCTAAAGCAAATGCTCGCGCCGCTCGTTCTCTCGCGCATCGCGGCGGCGGCCTCCGAGACGGCCGACCCGCAACCGATGCGGCTTACCGATCTCTTCGACTGGATGCATGCAGCGATCTTGAGCGAATTCAGCGCCAAGCCCGCGACGATCGAACCGCTTCGGCGCGCCTTGCAGGCCCAGTACGTCGACGCACTCGTGCGGCTTTACACCTCGCCGGAAGCGGGAACCCCGAGCGACGCGCGGGCGCTGGCCCGCGCCGAACTCGAACGTGTCGCTCTCGAAACCGAGCGATTCATACGCTCCGGCTCGGCGGACGCAGTAACGCGCGCGCACGCGGCTTTCTTGCACGCACAGGTACGAGCGGCGCTACGTATCGACAACCCGCACTTGATAGGAAGCTCAGGAAACGCAGGAAGCTTAGGAAGTTAAGGGAGCCCGTTGCGATGTCACGAGTCGTCCGTTTTCACGAGCTAGGCGAACCGGAGGTGCTGCGCCTCGAAGAGCACGAGGTGCGCGCGCCGCAGCCCGGTGAGGCTTGCGTGCGCATTCGGGCGATCGGGCTCAACCGCGCCGAAGCGCTATTCCGCCGCGGCAAATATCTCGAGGCGCCGAAGCTGCCCTCGGGACTCGGCTACGAAGCGTCAGGAACGATCGAGTCGACCGGGGCCGGCGCGGGCGATTTTAGAGCGGGCGACGAGGTCAGCATCATCCCATCGTTCTCGATGAACGACTATTCGGTGTACGGCGAACTCGCCGTCGTTCCGGCGAGCGCGCTCGTCGCGAAGCCGGCCCGGCTCTCGTTTGAAGAAGCGGCTTCGGTCTGGATGCAATACCTGACCGCCTGGGGTCCGATCGTCGACATCGCCCGGGTCAAAGCGGGCGAGGCGGTCCTCATCAACGCGGCTTCGAGCAGCGTCGGCCTTGCGGCGATTCAAATCGTCAATGCGCTCGGCGGAATCTCGATCGCGCTGACGCGTACGAACGCAAAGCGCGGGGAACTCGAACGGGCCGGCGCCGCGCACGTGATCGCGACCGCGGAGCAAGACGTACCGGCCGAAGTGGCGCGTATCATGGGCGACACGGGGGCGCGACTCGCCTTCGATCCCGTCGGGGGCCCGGAGGTTGAGAAGTTGGTGACGGCGCTCGGCTATCACGGTACGCTCGTCATCTACGGCAGCCTCAGCGGTCAGCCGACACCCTTTCCGCAGCGGGCCGGTATGCGCAAGGGCTTCACGATGCGCGCGTTCACGATCTTCGAAATCATCCGCGATCCGGCGCTCTTCACTGCGGCGAAGGCCTATGTTCTTGCGGGACTCGAAAGCGGTTCGCTGCGGCCGCAAATCGCGAAGACGTTTTCACTCGACGACATCGTGGCC
>Ga0116227_10010379_pt1 | contig 16304 bp, 11 predicted proteins | sample S1TSphgellanicum_FD_89693 | JGI IMG/M metagenome (GOLD analysis project Ga0116227, IMG submission 89693) | Host-associated microbial communities from peat moss isolated from Minnesota, USA - S1T2_Fb - Sphagnum magellanicum MG | ecosystem: Host-associated > Plants > Peat moss > Unclassified...
TATTTGTGGTTTGGTCTTTTAGTTAAATACCTTGGTGTTGATGGTTTGGTTCTCTTTTCTTCATTACACAAGTTTGTGTATTTCATGTGACAAGAACCTTGAGGAGTTCTTGATGTTATGTTTAATGTTGTGAGCATCATGTTGTAGTTTCCTTTCAATAAAGATTTATGTTTGCACTTGAGTAGATCTCCTATTTGTTAATAACAAGGACTAATGAACTACACGCACATTTTGTGGTAATGTAGGGATCATAAGGTTCACATTTTTCTATAACTTTTCCCCTTAAGAGATGGAACTATTGTTTCCCCTTCCTTGTAAACCAACATCATCTTAGTTTTAGGTTGAAAGTCGGCTACCTTTTTACCTTCTTTCCTTGCCTTCTTTTTTGTCAACTATTCCACATGTGGTCATTGTGTTTGGGGGGGAATAGTAGTTGCCCTAGTTACCATGCCCCTCTTCATGCCTATAACATTTGGTGAAGGAATGAACCACCCCCTTGTGCTAGTTTGTGGTTCCTCTCCTTGTGGGTAACTAACCACCAAAGGAATAAGGGGCAATAGGATCTCCAACTTGATGTTGTCCCCCTCCCCCTTAGATGCTTCATTCTCCATTGGAAACCACCACCTCAACAATACATCCATGACCTGGGCAATTTCCAACTCCTTAGGCTAAGCTCCCTTTATCCATTTACACATATCCTATTGCAAACCCAACACAACCAACCCAACCCAATTGATGATGCCTCCCTCTTTTGCCATTTGAAAAAATAACACCATAGTAAAGGAACAATAAGACTAATGGTTCTTGAATTGAATAGCTTGCAACAATGCCCAACATGAAATGAGTATTGTCCCAACATTTGGTGCATGGTTGACCCACTTGTGACAAATTTTGTTAGTAGTGACACCATGTGCCTAATTTTTTAATGGATGATAATTGTGACATCTAGGAATCACATGTTTCTTACAATGTGGGGAAGCTTCATGGTTTCCATCATCATTCCTTGTTGATGTAAACTTCCTTGCCCCTCATAGCTACCACCCACCTAGCATCTTTCATTAGCAAACCATGCAAAAAATCCACCACCAAGTCCACTTTAATCTTCTCCCAATGTATTCCCCCAACATATTCACATAAGTTTTTCACTTTTTGGCCCATGCCTCATCTTCCTCCACCAACCAATTCTTCAATTTTTCATTCGTTTCAGTCATGAAGGTGGAATTCTCAATATTGGCATGTGTTAATGTTGTAGGTACCTACATGCCCAATCTTTATATATTTAAAGGGAAAAGGAGAACAAGGAATTACATCAAAAGGTGTAAGAAAAAAGAAACTATGGCAATGCAATCAAAAGCCTAGATGACAATTAGTGAGCTTTTTGGAAAGTGGATGTTTCATTTTATGAAATCTTTGGATGGAGATATATTTCCAACCGATCATCATTTTCTTATGTTTTATGGGCATGGCTTTCATGTCACCTCGTAAGTTGTCACACTTGAACACAACTTGAGTGAAACCCTTTAGTAGACACAAGTCATGTCTAACAACCTCTTGATGCATGAGTTGTTTCAAATCATTCAAGATAACATATAAACTCATCATAGGTGAATAATAGTTGAAACACAACCATGTTCACCTTAAAAAATTGGATTTGGCCTTAAATGGATATCTATAACATTGAAGAAGGTTTTTAATTATCTTGAAGAACATCAAAAAAGGATTTGCCAAAACAAACATTTAATTTTTTAACACCAATAGAACTAATCCTTTTGAGAAATTCCAAGGGATTGAAGATGACATGGTTTCATTAAGTGAAGAAAAAAAGAGTTAATATGCTACATATTACAAGAAATTGAGGACTTGACATACTTGCCACTTCCTATTAGTACTATGAAGATGAAACAATTAGCAATGATGAAAGCCAACATTTGAAAAGGGAACTCAAAGACAACACCATGAACAACTAGCAAACAAATGCACACATGGAGAACAATGTCATCCATGAGCCAAAAAAAATTTCTAAATTTTTTTGTCTTGCTCAAGTTCATGTTACACAATGCAAGAAAGGGGTTTAACCATTCATAGATTGTACTAAATCCCACATCATGACTTCATATCAATATATTGGAACTATGGAATTCAAAGCATCTAAAATAGATTGTGGATTATATTAAATTTCATATCATGATTTCATATAAGTATGTTCACTAAAAGAAAAACTAGATTTTGTGACTAATGCTTACAACTAAATTTTAATCACAAGCAAGATTTACATCAAAGATCCCTTTAATTGCAAAAATCAAGTCGTATGTGACCATAGTTACAAATGACATAGATTGTGAATGAAAGAAAAAAACTCAACAAAATAGAATTTCATCCTTTGACTAACTATGTCTTGTTGTTTGTGATTACCAAACAAACCTTTTTGGTGAACAATAAAAGTGAATAATATGTTGACATGTGTCAATAATTTTTATAATTTCATTTTTAATGTAATCTTGAAAAACAATCTAGGGCATTCAATTTTTGAACACATGATTGCAACTCATGGTAGATCCACAAATATATCAAATTTTAATTCTAATTAAGTTATATATATAAACATCTAGTTTAGTAGGTATGTAGGTAGGTGTTTAGGTCAAGTAAATAGCTAAATAGGTAATAAGTTTTGCCACTTTGTTTTTGGTTTAACTGTTATGGTTGATCCAGTTTGATTGGTTCATCTTAAATGACAATCGCTTTTAAATTTTATTATGTTATTCTAATTATTTAAGTGCACCTTCCTATATAGTTTACAAAATTGAAGGGGAGGATAAAAGATATGGGATGTATTTTATAGTCATAAATTAATTGTATATTAGTTTGTAACTAGGTTGTTATAAAATATTTAACCCATATTTTTTGTCATCCCTTTCAAGGTTCTAGATTATATAACTATGTGTGCATTAAAAACCTTTTAATTTGGCTAAACTTTGACAAAACCTTGGTTGCTCATTAAATTTGGGTTACAAAAAACTTAAAATTTGGCTAAACATTGACTAAATTATTTGGCTCAACCTTGATTAAACTAAAAGTTGACTCAACTTTAACAAAACAAAAATTTGGCTCAACTTGGGCTAAACTTTGGTTAAACAAAAAAATGAATACATTTTGACCTCAAATAATAAAAATTGGAAAACTTTGGTTGAACTAAAAAAGGATTCAACTTTGACTAAATTAAAAAATTGGAAAATTTTGGTTAAATTTAAAAGTGGCTAAACTTTGGCTAAATTGAAAAAATTATCAAATTGTCTTTAAACAAAAAAAAAATGGTTAAACTTTGATTAAATTCAAAAAATTTGGCAAACCTTAGTTAAACAAAAAAAATGGTTAAACTTTGGCTAAACCAAAAAAATTGGCAAACCTTAACTAAACTAAAAAGTTATTTTACATTTTGTAACAAATGGTTAGAAACCTTGGCCAAACTTTTTTTAAATGGTAAAAGTTGGGCTATTTTATTTTATTTATTAACATTCATTAAACAAAAAAGTGGCTACATTTTGGTTAAGCTAAAAAAGTGGCTAAGTTAAATTAAAACTTGGCTAAATTTAGATGAAATTAAAACTTGGTTCAACTAAACTTTGATTAAACATTGGTTAAACAAAAAAATGATTAAACTTTGGTTAAACTAAAAAAATGGCAAACCTTGCCCAAATAAAAAATTTATTAAACTTTGGCTAAATTTTGAAAATTTGTTAAACCAAGTGACTAAATTAAACTATGATTAAATATTGATTCAATAAAAAAAATTGTTGATTTTTTGCTTTAAAAAATGGCTAAACCTTGGCTAAATTAAAACTTGAGTAAACATTGGTTAAAACTAAAACTTGGGTAAACCAAATTAAAAATAATTTTACTAAAACTTAGTTAAACATAGACTAACCAAGATTATGCCTAAACCTAACCACATGGCACCTAAACCACACCATGTGGCACCTAGGCTAAATAGGTAAATAACACAAATATATATATATATATATATATATTAGGGTGTAAGCAAGGTAAAGTAGACGACTCACTGCTCCTTGAAAAAAAACACTACATGTAGCAACGAAATGTTTTTAATGTATTAAAAGTATAAATTTTTTTTGGTACAATAATTAACATGATGATAATATTTCATTTTATGTTTAAAATGTTGAAAAATCCCATATTGAAAGTAGAATTAAGTAGAATTTTTAAAATAATTTTTACTTGCACAAAATGTTTGATCTTACAAAATGGGCTACATGTAGATGAAATATTGATTTTTTAAAAATTTCAACTTAATGAAGCCCTAAAAAATACTTATGTGTTATCAAATTATGAATGTTATAATCATAATATATCAAATTTTGAATATGAAGTAGGTTTGAACACCATTTTGACCTAGTTAATTTTAAACATATTTTCAACCTATTTTTATGATGCCAAAGTTATTCAAACTTTGTATCCAACTTCCCATAAACTAAATGTAAGCCTTATGGTTTTATATTTTTACTTCAAAATATTTTGAATCTACTTTCTTGTGTCCATATCAAAAATTGTTCCATTTTTTAATTAGACGTTGGGCGGATTATTTTTTTGGTCTACTTTACCTTGCCGACACCTTACATAATATATACCTAATATGTCATAAATAAAAAATAAATATTATTATAATACACTTTTAAAAACATACGCCTATTATACATTTAATAAAATTTTGGTATATCCTTTGAAACTAAATCCACCCCATAATGGTGCGACTAATTTTGATCATTATTACAATTAATGGGACATATATGGTTTTCTTGAATGAAAATTATATTATAAATTCTCCATATGGAAGGATGAAGAAACAAATTATAACATGGTCACAAAAATGACCAAACTTTTCAAATAGTTGTAAACATGACCAAAATTAGTTACAAATGAATAATAGTCACATGTAGTCACAAATATAATGGTTGCATATGATAAGATTTCTTTTAGTGATTGGTAGGGGTGTTTGCCTTTATCATAGAGGTCAAGGGATCAAACCTCATAAATGGTGTGTTTGTGGTCAATTGTGGTAAATTGACCGAATGTTCTCCTATGTAGTTCCCTAGAATAAATGTTTATTTAGGTTAATTACAGGGCTTATGTACCTAGGTTAAGTTTTTAACCTAGCATAGGTAATGACACGTGTCAATAATTCATATTCTAAAAATCATGAAAGTATCAATGATATTAAATATAACATTAAATAATAAATAATTTAAATTAATTGATTTCCATGATGCCTAGTTAATTAACTAGCAAATGAAATGGCTTGATAAATTTATATTTCATTGGGTATTAGTGGACCAATTCACTATATAATAATTGGCCCTTGTTCATTTGGGTGTTGATGAGTTTCACCATGGTAAAAATGTCAAAATTCACTCAAAATATAATGAAACTTAAAGTGAACTAGGACACATTTTGGTGTAGTGAAGTTATGTTTCACAAAAATGTTGGAGTTTTGGCTTCAAATAATCTATCATTTCATTTAAGGTGGTTTTCTTGTAAACAAGGGTCAATTTTTTTAAAGGCCTCCCACTTTTTGATCTAGTTTCTTCAAGTGTAAATCGTTTCTACTCAACCAAGTTAAACCCCATACTAGCAAGTTCAACAAGGCAAAATGAAAGTTTATTTTCAACTCCACAACCTAGACATTCTCCATACAAGAAAACCTGATTATGCCATTCCATTAACTCCCCTTTAGGTCAAACAATAGACTCCTACAAAGTTGTGATACCTTTGTAAAACATAATAGAAACACCACAAGCTTTTGAGTCATGATTGTAGACCTAAGATTTTTTCGCATGTTATTCAATCCGATCCAAAGTTCATCTATTTCCACATGATAGATACAACAACATGTGTTGCGTTCATGCATAGGTTTCACAAAAAAAAACTTTAGCCCCTCAAATGTTCATTATCCAATAGACATCTTTGGATGAGTTACCTTGAATCTCAAATAAAATTCAATTTACAATATTAGATCCATATGAACTTTGATAAATAATTTCTCAATAACATAACAATATTAGTAATGACTATTTATGGACTATACCAACTAAGAAAGGACTACATTAGATTTAGAAGACTGTATAGGTTGCAAATGGATTGTTCCAAATGCTTTACACACTTTTATGAACCATAATTAAACTTTATAATGTGTAGATGGAATAAAAATGGACTACAAGGTTCAAAGCTTTCTACTCTTGGAACTTGGAATGGACACTATAATGCATACATAGAGTACATAGTGACTCTAGATGGACTAAATTTGTACCTTTAAATGAAATCAATCAACTTGTAGTTGACTCCACCTCAACTCAAGTACTTTCAAATGGACTTTTCAATCTATGGGGTTGTATTATCAAGAGACTACAAATGGACTACATATGGATAGTACTAATACTTTCAAATGAATCAATCAACTTCTAAACAACTTTACCAAAAATTTAATAACAATGGATGGACTCCATGATTGGTAGCTTTAGACTTTACAATCTATGGCTATATTATATAGACAGTATAAGTGGACTACAATTTCTATAACTGGATACTACTTGTACTTCTAAATGAAAAAATTCAACTTCCAAAGGATTTTACCAAATTTTCAACAATAATGAATGGACTCCACAATTGTCAACTATATTATAAATAGATTATAAATCGACACAAGGGTATGTTGATGTACATTATCAAATGAAACCATGCATGGATTAGACATCATTTCAAAGTGGATTCAATTAAATAACTAAATATCCAAATTAAAATAATTTTGTAAGCTCCTAATGAACTTTGTTGTCACTTATTAATACTATATTATTCGAGAGTGGTTAATGAAAAATCACAAATGAACAAATGCACAAGTTATTGAAGTAATGTGGATTCAACTAATTTTACTAATTGCATATGTTAGACCATTGAAAATAGATGTGGACCATTCAAGTTAAAAACCTTACTGGATCGTCCACATATTTATTTTCTGATTAAGTTTTTAGATTCGTGGAAAAATTGAATTGAACTAATTATCCACTAATCCAGTAAAATTTTCAACTCAAAATGCACCTTCAATTAACCATGTGAAACAAAAACATAATCAACACAACACAATCCACTTGTTGTCAAAGGAAATTAAACCATTAAATTGAAATGAAGGATGAGTCAACAATCTTGAATTTCCATAAAAAAATGTGTAGGTTTCTCATCAAAAACCCCAACTTCCAATCCTTTCCTTTTCACATCATATTTGTTTGGGCTCATTTGAGTTTTTAAAACCCACCATTGTAGGACAACATTCTTCACTTGGACTGAAATGCCATTTGTTCTTTTTTTCCTCACCGGCAATCACCACAAAAGTGCCCTTGACTAGTATGTCATTTTACAACACAAAACAACACACGTAATGTTCTTGACATGCACCCCAAGTGTCTTTGCCATAATCCTCATGGAAAACTCTTTGTGGGCATTAACAGTTGTATTCAAAATAACATGTTTTGTTGCATGTTTAATGTCGTTGTTTGTTTGCTTGTGTTTTTTTAGAACCTTGTTCACTCTAGATAACACCTCTTGTTGAGCAATGACAAGCTTAAAAGGTAAAATGTAAATTTGTAAGTACTTACAAATTTTGACATGAGACAAGGCTTTTTTTAGAACTAACTTCTTGTTTCTGGGACTTGGACAAAACGTTAAAACATCCCAAATAGAAGTTGCAATCATACTTGCAAACATGCGTAGCTCTTGATCATCTAGAATTACCTCTATTTCTACCATAACCTGATCAAATTTTGTTCATTGTATGTTTGCTTGTTATTATAGAACATGCGACTTTCATTACATGCATTTTGTTTAACACGCCTTTAAACTTTTGTAGTAGATATTTGTGAAAGGCATGGGTTCTTTAAAAGTCCATTGTGGATCAAATACAAAACATTTTGCCATGAAATTTTCCCATTGTGTTGTAATCATTATTTTTTTAATCTATAGGAATCTCATTCCAGCATTTTCACATATGAATTGGAATTAGACACAAATTGAAATTGGAAGATTGCAAATTATGTACTTTGTGACATACATAATGTTCCACCTTAGTATGCTTCCACCTAGGAACAACTTGCTATTTAAAGTAAACATGTTAGTGTAAATGTTAAGAGGTTGTTAAATGTGCACAAAAGGTTTATTTACTTATGGTCTCCAAAAAATAGTTGAAGCTCTCCTTTGGGCACATCCAATGCATTTTAGATTGCAAAAAATGGTTCACAAATTAGGAAGTTGTGGCCCCCCAAAGTTGGGGGGATAATTTTTTTTTAAAAAAAATCTTGGAACACATCATTGCTAATAACCAAACATTGAAACACTATTGGTTGGTCTTCATTTACCCCATTATTGAAATGAATAGAACAAGAAATGAATAAACTTCATGGATTAAATGTTCAATTATGTGTGCGTGGCCAAGATTTTCCAAAAAATGATGTTACAAGATTGAAAGTTGTGGGTGTTTGAGGATTCCATGAAGCCTAACCCTTCGCACATGCATGGATTGGTTGGAAGTATGTGGGCACAAACCTGGTTTTGTTTTGCTCCAATCTTCTTACTTCCTTGGTGTTGTTCACTAAAAATTTTAAGCATTTTTTTTTTCTTTGAAGCTAATGTGATGGTCATCCTTTGGCTGTGATTTTTGAAAGTTCATTCCTTTTTTGTCTTTGAAGTAGTGCATGTGTCGATCGTCCTCTTCTTGTTCAACACGTGATCATGATGCTCATTTAAAAAAATTAGTGTTATTAATGTATTTCGTTTGTTGATCATTTTGGTTTTGGTTAGTTGGTAATAATGATGTTCATTTTTTCTTCTTTTGGTGATGCTAATGTAATTTGTGTGTAGATCATCCAAGTTAAGGGTTTAAGGTGCAGAATTAACCTTGTAACATTTATCACACAATTTATAATTAACCATTCATGGGATTTGGGGATGGTGTTGTAAACCATGTGTGAGCCTTTTTTGGTCAACACTTTATTTCCAACCTACTTGCTTGAATTCCAATTTCATCTGAATTCAAAATGTGATATGGTTTGTAGTTGTGTAGGTTGTATAATGTTTGCGAGTTGTTGAAGAAAGAGTTACAAAAAGTTGAAATCAATGTTTGTGCTTTGGAGACCTCCAATGCTTTAGCAACCTTAATGTTTGATTATGGATGCTTGCATTTGAACCAATACCACCATGCATTCCTTGGTACTCCGTGCTTGATTAGTGTTGGTATTGTTTGAGTGAACTAGAATGATACTTTTATCTTCAATTATTATAATGTTATTGAAAGTTCATATTCTTGCATTATTAGAATCCATGCAACTACTACTACATCTTTTTCTTTTATAAACACATTAATAGGCCCCATTTTTTGGGACCTTATTTTCCCATTTAGATGGTTGGAAAGGGTAGTGAATGGGGAGTTTTAGAAAGGGCTTGCCATTTTCAATGAATGTGTCCTTCTCTCAACAACCTCCATAAATTTTTTTAATGTTTGGTCTATCCATTTATTGAACATTTGGTTGTTTATGAGGTTTAATTGACTACTTGTGTTGTATGCTTTGTTTTTAGTGTAGGTTTGGGGAAGCAGGAGGGGGGGGGGGATTTTCCTTGTTTGTTGTTACTTGGTTGAGCACATTGCTTCATTGCCTATCAATCATATGTACATTCATGATGATTTAACTTCCCCTAGCCCAAGCTTTAACAAGTAGGGGGTGTGCACTTTAGGCCCACTAGAGGTATGTCATTTTTTTAAAAATACAAAAACCAAATAACCAAAATTTTTGTCAAATTTGGATAGGCCTAAAAAACATAAGACTTCAATTTTGTAATTGAAGTGATAAAAACATGGAAATATGAAAAACCCCTCCACTTTAGGTTGATATGAATTTCATTTGTGCAAGCTGTTATAATGAATTGCAAAATGTGGTTCATGTGAATTAATTGAGATTTGCCCCTATTTGGTGTAATTATTTTATAGCTTGTGTGGACAAGTTTTTGGATCCAATGGTAATAAAGAAATTTCTTAAATCTTTGGTTATAAAATGTGTCTATGATTCTAATTGATGCGCCCCCAAGCTCCTTGATAGACTCAAAGGTGAGTTTGAAATGAAAACAACAAAAGAGCAAGGAGTTGGGGCACGTTCCTTGACTCGCAGCATTTTGGGGGTAGAAGGTGTCATGCTCGTACATGGCCTCATACATGATGGCTAGTTACGGGCATGCCCATGTGTGCTTTTAGGGTTAATGTACGGTCTTAGATGACTGTACGTTATTAGGTACTTAGGGTTTCAGTTGGTTGGCGGTAGTATAAAAGGCCAAACCCTTTTTTTCTCTCTTTAGTTTTTCTAAAATTCCTTTGTCAAGAGAGCTTCCTCCATAATAAGCTAGGATTTCTAGATGCTCACGACGGTCATTGCACGGCCACCGTCTACATACATTTCATTTTCTTCTTTCTTTGTAATTCAATTTTAGAAAAACTACACTTTCTGTTGCTTCATGTTGAAAACGATAGATTTCTTGCGCTTTTGGAGTTCTTGAGTTGTTGCTACTAGTGTTGTTGCTGCCAGAAGGAGCACAAGTTGCTACTAGTGTTACTGCTGGTATTGTTGGAGGGAGCTTACATTATATTTCTACTAACTAACAAAGTAGATTTCAAACCTCCTCCCCCCTTCTTTTTCTTTTTTTCGTTCTCTTTTTCTTCTCTCTCTCACGTTGAGATAGGAGGAGGTGGTTTTCAAGGACAGTCCTGAAGCTGTCGAGCAAAAAAATTAAAAAAAAACAAAAATTTCGGCAACGGCACCCGCCATCGCGAGTTGTAGTGCCGCAGGCTTGCAGCGCTGTTGCGACGCAAGTTGCAACACCGCCATCGTAGCATCGCCATCGTTGTAATGCCGCAACGTCACACGTTGCAATAACACCGTAATGTTGCGCGTTGCATCAACACTGCAATGTTACGTGTGGCAACAGTGTCGCGCATTGCGAGCTACAACCTTGCCAAAACAGCGCCCCAACATCACGCTATAGCACTGTTAAAGCAATGCCGTAGCATCGCGTTGTAACATTGCCATAGTAGCACTGCAGCATCGCGCTGCAACACTGCCATAGTAACGTTGTAGCACAGCCATCGCTGCAACGTAGCGTTGCAAGCAGCAACAATGCCGCAACAACATGTTGTAGTGCCATCGTTACGAGGAGTTGCAACAGCAGCAACGCCGTAACAACACACTGCAACGCCATCGTCACGAGGAGTTGCAACAACAGCAACGTTGCGGCAACAACGCCATAGTGCTATCGCTGCAACAGAAGTAACAACGTTGGAGCGCCATCGTTGTAAGTTGCAACAGCAGCAACGCCGCGGCAACAACGTTGCAATGCCATTGTTGCGAGCTATAATAGCAACACTGCCGTAGCAACAACAACGCTATAGCGCCATCGTTGCGAGCTACAATAACAACAACAATGTTGCAGTGCCATCGTTGCGAGTTGCAGTAGTAAAAACGCTACAATGCCATCGCTACAAACTATAGTAGCAACAATGTTATAGCGCCATCGCTGCGAACTTCAGTAACAACAATGTTGGAGTGCCATCGCTGCGAGCTACAATAGCAACAATGCTACAACGCCATCGCTGCGAGCTATAGTAGTAATAATGCTACAGCGCCATTGTTGCGAGCTACAGTAGCAACAATGCTATAGCGCCATCGCTGCGAGCTACAACATCAATAGCGTCACAACCATTGTTACAACGTTGCAAGCGACAATGTTGCCATCACTGTGACCTTGGTCCGTCCGACATCCATCCGATTTTTGTCGAACTTTCGTCGGACTTCTCGTTCAGGTTCTGTTCGTCGAACTTCCGTCCATCTAGCAACTTCCGTTCGAAGTTCGTCAAACTTTCATCTTGCGCCTTGCCATCTTGCGCCTTGCCGTCCTGCGCCTTGCGCCTTGTCATCCTACGTCATGTGCCTTGTCGTCCTGCATACTGTTTTGCCTCTTGCCTTTTCATCCAACATATGTTTAACTTCCGTCCAACCTTCGTCCGACGTTCGTTGGACGTTCGTTTGACCTCCGTGCGATGTTTGTGTGTCACGGGTCATTCCCAACAACGCACTATATTCTTCAAACTGTACGTTGTGTTAGAATTTTGTAGTTAATGCTGTGTACTATCACAAAATTTTGGGGCATGGGACAACACCATGTCTTCGAATGATGAGAGCACTAGCGCTCAACTAGAGCCCAGGTATTAGTTACGAAGTAACACACAATCCTTTGAGCCGATTTCTTTAAGTTCATGATCTTCACGACGGTACCATCAAGTGTCTATAGCACCATCGTCATTTAATACAACTCCTACCATGAATTCATGTTTAGGTTACACTACATGAACAGTACATCAGAGTCCTTTTGGAGGGGCTCATCAGTGGGGTACGCCTATTACCGCACCTACTTTCACACCATCACCGTATATTCCGTTGCAAACTATGACTTCAACACCCATATACACCATGGAGGTCAGCAATTCGTCTAGGAGAATTGAGAAGTTCAACGGAAGGCCAGGTATTATTTCTTTGAGGGAGTTCAAGGTAACTTTTTCAATTGTGGTTTGTGAATTGGAGCTCAAGTATGGCGCTAATTACACCGAGGCGTTTGCATTTAAACAATTGGCTCGTTATGTGCACTATGAGGCATTGGATGTCTATGAACAACATTTTGCAAGGATTTTGGGTGTCACCCAGATTCCCAATCTAGCTTGCGCCATAGCCATCACCACCATCTCTCAAGCTACATTGCAAGCTGTAACTGCACATCACAAGACTGTGCCGAATAATCCAGACCCGGTACCTATCTTAATAAACCTTTCTCCTCAACAACTCATTGTTGCTATCGCAAACATTCCTCCCACCATTGATGCGTCAGCTTTTGCTGATCCAGTGGGGGAATTCTTTCGAATTCTTGAGTTGGAATTTCCAGTCAAAAGTTTTGAAAAAATTTTACAGCTCGCCACCTTCTCTCAGTAGAAAGATTAAACCCTCAAAATGTTCTACAGGAGGCTTCTCAAATTCAAAGAGGATACACAGAGCATCATAGACTTGGAAGTTGCCCACCGGTATCTTCGTTCATTAGAAGGTACTCCAACACTCTAGCGTAGGTTTTGTAATGGGTATTTGTAGAATTTGGAGACTTGTACACTTTGTTGGATGTGTACAACATTTTCGAAAATCTGGAACTGACTCGTGCACACTATGAGGCTAGTACTATGAAGCCTCCATCACGTTCAAGGCCTCAACCTACACTAGTTGTGCAAACTGGATCATCACATTCTTCTTTAAGGATTAAAGCGGTGCACTCGGTTACACCCATCTTACCTTCTTGCAACTATTGTGGTAATCTTACCCACAAAGTTAGTGAGTGCAACATTCCTTCCGAGGATCTCTTTTGTGATTATTGTGAGAAAGAGGGACATCAAGAATCTGTCTGTTTTGCCAAGTTCCTAGAACGGAAGTAACTCTGATTATAACGGCAAAATCTGCCAGCATCTTCCGTTGTCCCTTAACCAAAAGCCAAGGCACCTTAGCCTTCCACTTAGGCTTTGCCCACCAAGGGTAATTCCAACAAGAATGCTAAGAAGAAGGAACACAATGCTGACAAGAGGGAGGTGCTTCAAGCCCATGCAATTCAGTTCAGACTCTACAAAATGAACTCGAATCATTGAGGGCATTGAATTGTAAAGAAAGAAGAAAATGAAATGTATGTAAATGATGGCCGTGCAATGACCACCGTGAGCATCTAGAAATCTTAGCTTATTATGGAAGAAGCTCTTCTGACAAAAGAATTCTATAAAAACTAAAGGGAGAAAGAAAGGGTTTGGCCTTTTATATTATCGCCAACCAACTGAAACCCTAAGTACCTAATAACATACAATCGTCTAAAACCATACATTAACCTTAAAAACGCACATGGGCATGCTCGTAATTGGCCATCATGTATGAGGCCATGTACAGGCATGACAACTATCGTGACGTGTAGTGTCATGACGTATGGTGTCGTAAGGATGTAAATACGTAGTAAATTCTACTAAACAAAAAGACTAAAGCTAGTCAAAGGTATAAGCTAATCAACCAAAAAAAGATACATGCACACACATATATATACAATGCACAAGGGAGGCTGAGATGAAATTATCATGTATCCCCTCCCAGACTTGAGCCGAGAAAAACATGGCATGGTTTGAGTAGGAATCAAGGTGATGTAGGAGAACATGATGAACAGTACCAATTGCTGGCGGGAACTTGAGTGAGCTCCGGCTTGAGGCAGAAGAGATGGTATCCACCATTACAGTTATCGCAAAGCAACGTCTGATCAACATTGTGTATCTTCTGACATACCTGACATGGATAATCAAGTGGAGGAATCCAAGTCAACGCGATGATGGTAGGATCGAAGTTCGGCAAGTGGCAGGGCGCACAATTTTTGGAGTGATCCCGAATTGTGCATTCATTAGCTCCTTGCGACTCCAACACACCTGAAGGCTTGATCGTCTTAATCCTCAAGATAGTGCGACCAGAATAAGTGTTTAGAGTATCATTAGGTAGTGTTGGAGATACACAAAATCACCAACATCAAATTGTCTCACCTTAGGTTTGTAACTGCCACCTCGTGTGTGTGCATATCATAAGGTGTCTCAATGTTATGCAATGGACAAGTTCTCCATGGCCATGGGCATAACCCTCCTGAATAGAGCAACCCTTTCTGTAATGACCTTAGCCCAAGTGGTTGGGGAGTCCAAGTCCACAGCCTGGTCCATTTGAGTAGCAATGGAAGAGGGTGGAATGGGATGTCTCCCAAAAAGTAAAAAATAAGGAGAGAAATGAGATAAAGAGGTGTGTTTGGACATCCTGTAATCCATGGCGATGTAAAGGAGGGCCAGGTCCTAATCCTCTTTGTTCTTAGTGAGGCAAATCTTCCAAAGTCCCTTTTTGCATGTTTGAACCATCCTTTTGCAAGGCCATCAACTTGGGGATGATCTCTTGAAGTCCGACGATGGTCAATGAGAGCATGGTCAAGTAGGTCTTGGAATTCTCCCCTGAATTCTGATCCTTGATTAGTAAGGCACTCATCACAAGCCCCAAACCTACTTAGAACTTGTTATAAGAAAGCTTGGCTAGTGTTATGTGATGACTTGTCCGGTAGCGCAACAAGCTCAACCCACTTTGAAAAATGCTCAATCATAATCGTGATGTAAACATTACCTTTGGAGGTTTGTGGTAACTTTCCAGCTAAATCACATGACCAACGATAAAACATGCCCTGAATAGGGAGTGGAGAAAGCGTGAACTATCGAGAGGAGAAAGAAGTTCTCACTCTATCACATTATTCACACCTAGCAATGATGTCTTGGACTTGAGCATACATACTTCTCCGATGGTAATGATGAGCGAAAAGGCTATAAGTACGTTTAATTCCAAAATGTCCAAGCTCCGAATGTACCTTTTGAATAAGACCAGGCCATTCATGTGGTGGTGGAACCACTCTGTCGCCTTGTGGTAAGCATCGGACGAAGTGATTGTCCCTCCATGAGTAGTGTTTAGACCGTTGTTGTATGCGATCCGGCTAACTTGATGTAACTTGGGGAGGGTATTCCCCATGTTGAAAAAACCTCAGAGTGTTCAAGTCCTCCCATATATCCATAATGGGATGCTCAACCATGTTACATTGCAATAATGCAAGATAAGTAGATGCCTCAGATACATGTATTGCTGGAATCTGGTCAAAATCTTGCATGGCTTCTGAAAAATCTTTAGAGGTAGTGAAGGGTCTTCACGACATGGTATTCGCATTCTGATGTGTAATACCAGGTCGATGAATAACCTTGAACTCATACTCTTGAAGTATAAGCGCCCAACAAGCTAACTTACTAGTAAGCTCATCGTTGGTCATTAACCACTTGATAGGCTAATGGTCGGTATACAAAATGAAATTGGTGCCATAAAGATATGGCCTGAAATGTATGACGACCCATACAATAGCAAGGCACTCCCCCTCATATGAAAAGTAGTTGTTCTCAGCCTTGTTGTTACTTCGAGATGCATAAACGATAACATATTCCTTGCCTTCTTCATTAAGTTGGCCAAGAATAGCTCCAATACCAAGAGCACTCTAGTCAGTGTGTAGAATGAAAACCTTGTTGAAATCAGGTCTTCTCAGAATGGGGAACTCTGAAAGCTTTTCCTTGAGTGTGTTGA
>Ga0116227_10010380_pt1 | contig 16303 bp, 13 predicted proteins | sample S1TSphgellanicum_FD_89693 | JGI IMG/M metagenome (GOLD analysis project Ga0116227, IMG submission 89693) | Host-associated microbial communities from peat moss isolated from Minnesota, USA - S1T2_Fb - Sphagnum magellanicum MG | ecosystem: Host-associated > Plants > Peat moss > Unclassified...
AAAAGAAAGTTATGGACGAGGCAGACGTATGGCAACAGACCAATTTAATAAAGTAGATGGTTTAATTAATATTTATGCTATTGGCGACACAGCCATCACAGCTGGTGATAAAAATTTTCCCGACGGACATCCGCAAGTTGCTCAGGTTGCTATTCAGCAAGGTTTAAATTTAGCTAAAAACTTCAAAGCACTAGCTCAAAACAAACCTTTAAAACCTTTTGCTTATAATGACAAAGGTTCTATGGCGATTATTGGAAAAAACAAGGCTGTAGTTGATTTACCAAGTCCAAAATGGCATTTCAAAGGATTTTTTGCCTGGGTTATCTGGTTGTTTATCCATCTTATATCCCTAATTACTTATAGAAACAGATTAAACACATTCTGGAACTGGATGGTCGCTTATTTTGCACGAGATCAGTCATTGAGAATGATTATCAGACCGGATAAGAGATCTTAAATTTTTAAATTCCAAATAATAGATATTGAATATCACTAAACAAAAAAGCCGGAATTATTAAAATTCCGGCTTTTTTGTATTTAGAATATAATATTAACGATTTACTTCGTCCGGTTTGTCATTTCAACAAAGGAAAAATTAGAATCTGAGATTTAAAAATTTTGGAATTTAGCGCATTTAATGCCCAACCAAAACATCATCATCCTTAGAAACTGCCACTTTTTCTTTAATAAAACGTTTTCCGATATTTAAAACGATAAAGGCAATAATGGTGGTAACGGTCATAATAAGAACCATTGGTGCAACAGAATCTTTTACAAAAACACCAACAGCAAATGAAGCCAATGCTCCCAGACCAAGCTGAATTGCACCCATTAAAGCTGAAGCACTTCCGGCATTTTTAGCAAAAGGCGCCATAGTAAGTCCGGCAGTATTAGGATTTGAAATTCCGAGACAACCTAAAAACAAGAAAAGCATTGCAATAGTCTGATATAAACCTAACATATTATTCAGTGAAAGAAAAAGAAAAACGATAGCGATAACAGATTGTGTAATTAACGCTCCAAAAATCATTTGTTCACTTGAAAATTTCTTTAATAAAACTGAATTTAACTGACTTGATCCAATAAAACTTACCGACATAAAGGCAAAAATCCATCCATAAGTTTTAGCATCTACATGGTAAATATCCATAAAAATTATAGGAGAGGCCGCTACATAAGTAAATAAGCCAGAAAAAGAAATGGATCCTGTAAATGCGTACGTAAAAAATTGAGGCTCTTTTAAGACTTTTAAAAAGTTTGAAATAATCGGTTTTGGTTTTAATGAAATCGAAGTATCAGGTTTGTAGCTATTTGGCAAACCAACCTGAGCAGCAATTAAAATTGCGATTCCCATACACATTAAAATAAAAAATACAGTATGCCAGCCATAATCTTCAGTAACATAGCCACCAATTGTTGGCGCCAACATCGGCGAAAGTCCAAGTACCAGCATTAAAAGAGAAAAAACTTTAGGAATATCCTTTACCGGAAATAAATCCCTAACCATAGCTACTGATGCCACTGTTGCTGCACAACTACCAATTGCCTGAACAAATCGTAAAAGAATAAAAGAATCAATATCTGCAACATATACACAGCCCAATGAAGCCAATATATAGACCAAAAGACCAATAAACAATGGTTTCTTGCGGCCAAAACGATCTAATAATGGTCCGTAAAGCAATTGTCCGGCCGAAATCCCGATAAAATAACTGGATAAACTCATAGAAACTTTAGCAACGGTAGTATTCAAATCCTTAGCAATACCGGAGAAACCAGGCAGGTACATATCGATTGAAAACGGGCCAAGTGCTGTCAAAGAACCTAAAATCAGGATGAGCTTAATATATTTATTTGTTGTCATTTTCTTAAAAAATTGCTTTTCATTTCCTGCAAAGGTAAATATTTAGTACCTTGTTATATAATTAAACAGCTTTTTATACAAAAATGGCTTCTTTAATTATGTCAAATTGAATTTAAAAAATAATTTCAATCTAATCCTAAAACTTAAAAATTTATGAAAAATTTCTCTTTACTATTCGCTCTTATTTTTACAACAGTTTCATTTGCTCAGACAATTACATCTAAAAAAGAAGATGCAAATGTGGAGCAATATGCACTTCTTCAAAAAGTTAACCAGTATTATCCGGACATTACTTTAAACAAATCAGTAACCAATTTTTACGCAGACGGCAAAATCATTGACACTCAGCAGGAATTTAACCTAGACACATCAAAATTTTCAAGTTACAAAATTGGAATTGAGCCTGATAACAAAAAATTATTATTTGAATACGTTTCTGATGAAACCGGAAAAGTTTATGGTGATGTTACCATTTTTAAAGGAAATGCACTGAGAACAACTTTTTCAGAGAAAAACAATGAAATAAATGTTTCATTAAACGGAAAATCTGTTTATTTGAAAAAAATAAAATAATTAAATTTTATATTCAAAAGAAAAGCATTCGCCACGGTGAATGCTTTTTTGATTTATATTTGAAGCATATTTTTAAACAAAGTAAATCCTAATGAAAAAAATAATTCTTTTGCTGTTATTCATTTCTTTTTCAGCACATTCACAAACAAATCGATTTACAGGAACCTGGAGCACTGAAAATTGCAAGGATTGCAGCAAGGAATATGTTTTAACTTTAAACATAGCGCAATCAAACAATAAGATATTCGGAACTGGAGAAATTACGAGCGCTAATGAAAAATTAGTTACCGGTGTTATGGAAATTACCGGTTATGTGTATGTACTTGGTGAAAAGGCTCAGATTAACTTGAAATCTAAAAACGGTTCTGTAAGCGCAGTTCTTTATGCAAATGAAGGAGTTCTGCAATTTACCAAAAGAGGCGGATCTGATTTAGTTCCCAAAGAAACCATTTTAACGAAACTATACGATTAAAGCCTGAATTTACTGAGTATTGCGCTATTTTCAATAATACATATATTGACCTATAATTTATATTATGTAAAATAGAATATTTTAGAAACTCATAATGCATTACATTTTCTCTTAGAATAAATCTACAAATAAAATTAGCTAATCTCTTATTTTAAACTACTACAGTTAGATTTCTGTGCATCTATTTTAAATCCGGATATCAATAATGATTTGAGAGTCTTAAAAAAACATTTTTAAAATATATAAATGGCTAAATTTTAACATTTGCTTAAAATAATTACATTCTCGCAAAGTTGCTTTCATTGTAAGACTTTATTTTATTATTTTTACATTCGATACTTTAAAAAAATTATCAAACATATGAATACAATTGCTGAGCATATTGCAGATTTTTTAAAAGAATACCCGCCATTTGATAATTTAACTTTTCAGGAATTATCTGATATTGCTACCAACATTCGTGTTCTCAATTTAGAAAAACACGCTATACTTTTTCAAATAAATGATTTACTGCATGATAGTTTTTATGTAGTGGCTTCTGGTGTCATCAATTTAACCACAATTGCAGATGCTGAAGAAACTATTATAAACAAATGTCATGAAGGCGATATTTTTGGCCTGCGTCCGTTTTTTGCCAAAAACAACTATATGATGACGGCCAAAGCGCGCGAAGAAAGCATTATTTATGCTATTCCGATCGCAGTTTTCAGGCCTTTTGTAGCCAATAATTCAGATGTTTTAAACTTTTTGTTAGAAAATTTTGCAATCAATTCAAGACACGCAAAAGACAATGTAAACTCTAACGGAAAACTGATTTCAGATACTGCTTTTTATGTAGATCAGCAGTCAGAAATGCAATATATTCAATCACTTGCCTATAATAACTCGCCACTAACAACAGAATCTAACCGCATTATCAAAGATGTCGCTATTTTGATGACTGAATCAATGGTAGATAACATTGTAATTTGCGAAAAGAATAACCCGATTGGTATTGTAACAAATGCTGATCTGTCTTCGAAAATTGCAACAGGCCGCTATCCTATCACCGAAACAATTGACAAGATTATGTCTTCTCCGGTTGTTACTGTAATTGAAAATGTGTCTCTTGCCGAAGCACAATTGCTTATGCTTAAGAATAATGTAACGCACTTATGTGTTACAAAAGACGGTACAAGCAAATCTGCTGTAAAAGGAATTATTTCTGAGCATGATTTAATTGTAGCCCAAGCAAGTAATCCTGGTGTTTTAATCAAGGAAATTAAGCGTTCTCAGCTTCCAAAAGATTTAAAACAAATTCGTGATCGTCTGGCAGATTTGATTCAGAATTCAATTCAAAAGAATATTCCAATCTCACATATTAGTAATATTGCCAGCGAAATTAACCTGGCGATCATAAAACGTGCTGTCGAATTGTCTATTTTAGATTTAGGCTCACCTCCTGCCCGTTTTGCATGGTTAAGCATTGGTAGTCAAGGGCGTAAAGAGCAACTTTTACTAACGGATCAGGATAGTATTTTGATTTTTGAAGATGTGGCGCCTGAAAAATACAGAGAAGTAAAAGATTACTTTTTAAGATTGGCAAAAAGAACTACTTCTATCTTAGAAAAAGTAGGTTACGAATATTGTCCAAACGGACATATGGGAAGCAATATGTTATGGTGTAAATCATTGACAGACTGGACAAAACAATACAACAGCTGGATGAATACTCCAGGTGAAAACAGCAATGATTTAAGTAGTATTTTCTTTGATTATGAAATTGTTTTTGGCGAACCAAAAATTGAAGAAGTAATAGAAAACGTTATTTTTAAAAATGCGGTAAATAATACTTTATTCTTTGACTTTTTAGGAAACGATGCTTTAAAGAGAAATTCTCCTTTAAGTTTTTTCAAGAAATTTATTGTTGAAGAAGAAGGTCCGCATAAAACAAAATTTGATATCAAAACACGTGCATTAATGCCATTGATTGATGCTGCACGTTTATTGATTTTAAATGCCAACATAAAAGGAATTAAAAACACCTATTTAAGATTCAAGCAATTGGCTATAACAGATTCTAAAAATGCTGAGATTTATTTAAGTTGTGCCGAAGCTTTTTTAACGTTATCAAAATTCAGAACCGTTGAAGGATTAAAGAACGATGATTCCGGACAATATATTAATTTGCGAGAAATGTCTAAAACAGACAAAGAAAAGTTAAAAAATGCCTTAACCCCAATGAAAGACCTTGAGGAACTGATTAAGAGTAAATTTCAACTTACACAATTCTCATAAGTATGCTAGACTGGATTAAAAATATCAACAAGGAGTATCCGGATTTCTGGAAAGACTACCTGACTAAATTTGAAACAAAACCAAACCGATTTGTAGTTTTATCTACTGAAACTTCAGGGTTAAACCCAAATAAAGATGTTATTTTATCTTTGGGTGCTTTTTCTGTAATTGATGACGGAATTGTAATAAAAGATAATTTCGAAGCCGTTTTGCTGCAATACAAATTTTTGCAGGACAACGGACTTTCGAATGAGTTTATCATTGAAAGCAAAATGCTTAAAATGCCGGAACCAGATGCTATTGAAGCATTTGTAAACTTTATAGGTAATTCTATTTTAGTTGGCCATCATATTAATTTTGATATCGAAATGCTAAATGCGGCATTAGAACGTCTTGATTGCGGACGATTGAAAAATGAGGCCCTGGATATCGATATGATGTATCGAAAATTAATGGACATCAATGATAAACAGTTTTCTCTGGACGATTTAAGCGAAATTTATAAAATCCCTAAAAGCGACAGAAATTCTTCTTCTGAAGATGCATATAAAATTGCGCTTTTGTTTTTGAAATTAAAATCAAGATTAGGAATTAAATAATATTGTCGGCCTATATTTTTATGGCGTAATTTAAAAAAACTTACACCATGCTATAGCTTATTAATTTTACTCCAATTCGTTTAACATCCAGATGGTACATGAAAAATGTCCTGTATTTCCTAAGGGGTGACTTAGTGATTTGAAACCTAATTTTTCGTAGGCAGAAACTGCAGCTTGCAATTCCGGCATAGTTTCTAAATATATTTTTTTGAAATTGCTGTTTTTAGCAAATTCAATACACTTTAGCATAAGCATTTTACCTATTCCCTTGCCTCTACTAGAAGCCGACATGTACATTTTTACCAATTCGACTGTATCTTCAGGCAAGCCTTCTGTTGGATAAATTCCTGCGCCTCCTAAAATTTTCCCATTTTCTTCGGCAACAAAATATGCAGCAGTTTTTAATTGAAAAGATTCAAATAATTGATCTGTACTCGCATCAAAATATGCTGTTCCGGGAATATTTAATCCAAACTCTTCTAAGCTTTTTCGTAATATGTCTGCCATAGCAACATTATCTGCAGGAGAAATTAACCTTATGTTCATTGGTAATATTATAATTTTATTTTAAATTGTTTTTGCAGTAAATAATCTTGTTTATAAAAATTTTGTATTGCTTAAGATATGTTTTAACTCAGACATGATTTCTGCAACTCTTAATTGGTCGTTTGGTTTTAGATACTGCAACAAATCATGAATTTGATTATTTGACTTATCGTTTACCACATTAAGAAGATTTTTTCCTTTTTCTGTAACGTGAAGATGATAAACTCTCTTATCTGTTTCTGACTGTGTTTTTGAAATGATCTGATCTTTTACCAGATTATTGATTAATCTGCTCAAATAGCCTTCATCGATAGCAAGTAATTCTTTTAGTTTTCTGGCAGTCAGATCTTTATGAAGATCAATTTCAAAAACGATCCTGCACTCTGTTAGTGAGTAATCTAAATCGAGAACATTGTTTTTTAACAGGCCAAGTAAATTGACATAAAACCTATTGAAGTCCCTAACTGATTGAATAATTTCATCCATATTACAAAAATACAACATAATACTTGACAAAAGCAAGTATTTATTGTTTTACTTTTTAAAAATAGACAACAACAAAAAATGCCTCTTATAAATAAGAGGCATTTTTTATTTTTATTATCGTGAGAGATTAAGAAATTCTTTCTTTTGTAATTTCTTCTACAATTTCCGGATTCAATAAAGTTGAAGTATCTCCAAAATTAGAAAAATCTCCTTCAGCTATTTTACGTAAAATTCTACGCATAATTTTTCCTGAACGTGTTTTAGGCAAACCTGAAACAAACTGAATTTTATCCAGTTTTGCAATTGGTCCAATATGATCAGAAATGTACTGATTGATCTCTTTTGTTAAATTGGCTCTGTCTCTATATTCTCCTGTTTCTTTAAGGATAACAAAACCGTATAATGCATTTCCTTTGATGTCATGCGGGAATCCAACAATTGCAGATTCTGCAACTGCAGGATGTTCATTGATAGCATCTTCGATAGGTGCTGTTCCTAAATTATGACCTGAAACGATTACAACATCATCTACTCTACCTGTGATTCTGTAATAACCTACTTCATCTCTTAAAGCTCCGTCTCCTGTAAAATATTTTCCTGGGAAAGCAGAGAAATACGTGTCTTTATAACGCTGATGGTCTCCCCAAATTGTTCTGGCGATTCCCGGCCACGGAAATTTAATGCACAAACTTCCAACAACCTGATTTCCTTCGATCTCATTGCGTTTTTCATCCATTAATACAGGCTGAATTCCCGGTAATGGCAAAGTTGCATAAGTTGGTTTTGTTGGTGTTACAAAAGCAATTGGAGAAATCATGATTCCTCCAGTTTCTGTTTGCCACCAGGTGTCAACTACAGGACATCTTTTATCTCCTACGTGGTCATTAAACCAGTGCCATGCTTCCTCGTTTATTGGTTCTCCAACTGACCCAATTACTTTTAAGGATTTTAAAGGATATTTTTGAATATAATCTAAACTTTCTTTTGCTAAAGAACGAATTGCTGTTGGTGCAGTATAAAACTGAGTTACTTTATGTTTTTCGATAATTTCCCAAAAACGGCTAAAATCAGGATAAGAAGGAACACCTTCAAAAATTACAGTTGTACCACCATTTAATAATGGCCCGTATAATATATAAGAGTGACCTGTAATCCATCCAATATCCGCAGTACACCAGAAAATATCATTTTCTTCGTGACTGAAAACATTTTTAAACGTGTACGCTGTATAAACCATGTATCCTGCGGTAGTATGCACCATTCCTTTAGGTTTACCGGTAGATCCTGAAGTGTATAATATAAACAAAGGATCTTCAGCATCCATAATTTCAGCAATACTATTATCTAAAGCAGCATCTAATAAAGGTTGCAGCCATTGGTCACGGCCTTCTTTCATTTTTATTGCAGTATTGGTTCTTTTTACAACCAAAACTTTAGAAACTGAAGGACAAGTATCTAATGCTTCGTCTACAATTCCCTTTAAATCAATGTTTTTATTTCCTCTGTAACCTCCATCAGAAGTAATGACCATTTTGCATTCGCAATCATTAATTCTTGCAGAAACCGCTGAAGCAGAAAATCCTGCAAAAATAACAGAATGAATAGCACCAATTCTGGCACAAGCCAATACTGAAACAGCCAATTCAGGTATCATGGGCAGATAAATACAAACCCTATCACCTTTACGAACACCTTGCTCACGCAAAACATTTGCCATTTTTGAAACTCTTTCGTATAATTCGTTATACGATATATGTAAAGCACTTTCTGAAGGATCATTCGGTTCAAATATAATAGCCGTTTTTTCTCCTCTTTTGCTTAAATGTCTATCAATGCAATTTTTAGTAATGTTAACTTTTGCTTCAGTAAACCATTTCACTTCGGCATCTGCCATATTAAAATCAACTACTTTTTCCCATTGTTGATACCAGGTAAAATTTTCTTCAGCAATCTTCCCCCAAAACTTTCTTGGTTCCCTTATTGACTTATTGTAATGTTTAAAATATTGTTCTAAATTTTCAATTTTATAATAACTCATATGTTTTTGGAATTTTTTTATAAATGTATTAAATATCAGCGTATTCTTAAAATTATTTAATTCATAAATTTTATCTAAAAAAAACACATATTAAAAAAAATATTGCTTTTTTCTGCATTTACTGTAAAATTTTACTTTTTTTAATAAAAAAGCGTATTGCAAAAAAGGCACAGTAAATGAATACCATGCCTTTTTATTTTAACAATTTCAATAACAATTAATTTTGTAATTCTGCATTACAATGCCGTAGTCTATTTTGAAAATAGCAGCAGCTATATTAATTATAATGAAACTTCAACAAGTACATCTATTTTACCAGATATACCCCTTTTTAGGGATTAGCTTCACTTAACTTATTCACTACTAGAAGTTAAGTGAATGCAATATGCATCTATATCCATTTTTCTTAATAAGTGCTTACTAATTCAAAATATTACATAAAACAGAGATACAGTGCAAATTCCACAATCGAATATGTGGTAATTCCCAATTTATTATCCAATTTTCTTCATTGCAGTCATTGATTCTCTCAACCAAGCTCCTACTTCTTCGATAGGATGTTGACGAATTTCCTTGTTTACTGCAATCAAAATAGCATTATCTACTCCGTTAGAAGTCGAGAATGGTTTTCCAATAATGTTAGTCTCAACCTTTTTCATGAACTCAGTCAACAATGGCTTACAAGCGTGATCGAATAAATAACATCCGTACTCAGCTGTATCCGAAATAACACGGTTCATTTCAAATAATTTTTTTCTTGCAATTGTATTTGCGATCAATGGCAATTCGTGTAAAGACTCATAATAAGCTGATTCTTCGATAATTCCAGCTTCAGTCATTGTTTCAAAAGCCAATTCAACACCTGCTTTTACCATTGCAATCATTAAAACTCCATTATCAAAATATTCCTGCTCTGAAATTGGAGCATCTTGCGGAGCTGTTTTTTCGAAATTAGTTTCTCCTGTTGCAGCTCTCCATTTCAATAAATTCACATCGTCGTTAGCCCAGTCAATCATCATAGTTCTTGAGAATTCCCCTGAAATAATATCATCCTGGTGTTTTTGGAATAAAGGACGCATGATATCTTTTAATTCTTCAGCAATTTCATAAGCTTCAATTTTTGAAGGATTCGAAAGACGGTCCATCATGTTGGTAATACCACCATGTTTCAAAGCTTCAGTAATTGTTTCCCATCCGTATTGAATTAATTTTGAAGCATATGCAGGATCGATTCCTTTTTCTACCATTTTATCAAAACATAAAATAGATCCTGTTTGCAATAATCCGCAAAGAATAGTTTGCTCACCCATTAAATCTGATTTTACTTCAGCAACAAATGATGATTTCAAAACTCCCGCTTTGTGTCCTCCGGTTGCTACAGCATAAGCTTTTGCCTGATCTAAACCAAAACCGTTTGGATCATTCTCCGGGTGAACCGCGATAAGGGTTGGTACACCAAATCCTCTTTTGTATTCTTCACGAACCTCAGAACCAGGACATTTAGGCGCGCACATAATTACTGTAATATCTTTACGAATCTGCATTCCTTCTTCAACAATATTAAAACCGTGAGAGTATGCTAAAGTCGAACCTTGTTTCATTAATGGCATAATGGCGGTAACTACAGCAGTATGTTGTTTATCTGGTGTTAAGTTACAAACTAGATCAGCAGTTGGAATTAATTCTTCGTATGTACCTACTTTAAAACCGTTTTCGGTAGCATTTTTATAAGAAGCTCTTTTTTCAGCAATTGCATCTGCACGTAATGCATATGAAATGTCTAATCCGGAATCTCTCATGTTTAACCCCTGATTCAAACCTTGTGCACCACAACCTACAATGACAACCTTTTTTCCGGCTAATGCCGAAATTCCGTCTGCAAATTCTGATTGCTCCATAAATTCGCAAACGCCTAATTGTTCTAATTGTAATCTAAGTGGTAATGTATTGAAATAATTTGCCATTTTGTTTTTAATATTTAATGAGTGTTGTAATTTAATAATTGATTAATATGTAACTAAGATGATACTATTTAAATGTTTCTAATAAGGTTGAAATTTCCATTTTTTGTTTAGAAACCGATATTCTGCCCGAACGCACAAATTGCATAATGCCGTAAGGTTTAAATTTCGCATACAATTCTTCGATTTCTGAACGTCTTCCTGATTTTGAAATCACAAAGAAATCTCGGGAAACCGTAACTATTGTAGCCTGACTTTCTTTGATGATATTCTGAATTTGTTTCTCATCAAATAACAAACTTGAAGCAATTTTAAATAATGCGTTCTCAAGATAAATAGTCTCTTCGTCTGTGTGATAAAAAGCTTTTATCACTTCAATTTGTTTTTCGATTTGCCCAACAATATTCTTAACCCATTTTTCAGTTGTATCTACTACAATGATAAATCTTGAAACGTTTTCTATTTCTGATTCTGAAACGTTTAGACTTAATATATTAATGTGACGCTTTAAGAATATTCCTGATATCCTGTTTAGTAAACCCACGTTATTTTCTGAATATACCGATATGGTAAATGTTTTATCTTCCATGTTTTTTTGTTTAAAGTTTTTCCCGTTTCAAGTTTGCTTCGCCAGTTCGGCTTTCAGCCTCGTGTAAGGTTTCAAGTTGTAGAACCTGAAACTTTCAAACCTGAAACCTGAAACTTTTTTCTTTAGCTTAATCTAATTTCAGAAACACATGCTCCTGTTGGAATCATTGGGAAAACGTTGTTTTCTTTTTCTACCATAACTTCTAAGAAATATGAATCTTTTGAAGCCATCATTTCTGCGACAGCTGCATCCAGATCTTCTCTTTGTGTTACTTTTTTAGATTTAATGTAATATCCTTCAGCAATAGCAACAAAATTTGGATTGATCATATTTGTTGAAGCATATCTGTTATCGAAGAACAATTCCTGCCACTGACGCACCATTCCTAAGAATTCATTGTTTAAGATGACAATTTTTACCGGTACTTTGGTCTGAAAAATAGTTCCCAATTCCTGAATGGTCATCTGGAAACCACCGTCTCCAATAATCGCAACCACTTCACGATCCGGTCTTCCCATTTTAGCTCCAATTGCAGCTGGCAAGGCAAATCCCATAGTCCCTAAACCTCCCGAAGTGATATTACTTTTCGTTTGGTTAAATTTAGCATAACGGCAGGCAAACATTTGGTGCTGACCAACATCTGAAACAATAATCGCATCCCCTTTTGAATGTTTGTTGATCATTTCCATGGCTTCTCCCATCGAGATTCCTTTATTGTTTGTCGGGTTCAACTCTTCGTTTATAACCGTTTCTACTTCAATTTTATGTAATTCTTTAAATTCATTGTGCCATGCTTCATGAGAATTTTTCTCAATTAAAGGCAATAATGCATTCAAAGCTTCTTTTACATCCCCTAAAACAGCAACTTCGGTTTTTACGTTTTTATCAACTTCTGCAGGATCAATTTCAAAGTGAATTACTTTTGCCTGTTTAGCATAAGTATTTAGATTTCCTGTAACACGATCATCAAAACGCATTCCTAATGCAATTAAAACATCGCACTCATTGGTTAATAAGTTAGGGCCATAATTTCCGTGCATTCCTAACATTCCAACATTTAGCGGATGATCTGTAGGCAAAGCTGAAAGTCCTAAAATTGTCCATCCTGCCGGAATTCCTGATTTTTCGATAAACGCTTTTAGTTGTTCTTCGGCCTGACCAAGGATAATTCCCTGACCAAAAACGATAAACGGTTTTTTAGCACTATTGATTAAAGCCGCAGCTTCAGCAACTTTATCGAGTTTTAACTTAGGAACAGGAGTATAACTTCTGATTCCCGTACATTTTTCATAACTAAATTCAAACTCATCAAACTGAGCGTTTTTAGTAATATCAATTAGTACAGGTCCCGGACGACCGGAACGCGCAATATAAAATGCTTTTGCAATGATTTCAGGAATTTCTGAAGCCTCAGTAACCTGGTAATTCCATTTGGTTACCGGAGTCGAAATTCCGATAATATCAGTTTCCTGAAAAGCATCAGAACCTAATAAATGTTTACCAACCTGACCTGTAATACAAACCATTGGCGTTGAATCGATCTGAGCATCTGCAATTCCGGTTACTAAGTTTGTCGCTCCCGGTCCTGAAGTAGCAATAGCTACTCCTACTTTTCCGGTAGCTCTTGCATATCCCTGAGCCGCATGTGTTGCACCTTGTTCGTGACGCACTAAAACATGGTGTAACTGATCCTGAAATTTATATAATTCGTCGTAAACCGGCATTATGGCTCCTCCGGGATATCCGTAAACCAGGTCTACTCCTTCTGCTAATAAACATCTAATAACGGCTTCTGCCCCTGATATTTTTATCTTTCCCATATTGGTATCTTTTTCTTTACTCCTTGCTTCTGGTGAAGGGGAGTTGAGATCTATATTATTTTCTTTCAACAATTCTTCCATTTTTTTGAATTTTGAAATTAAATTTTGAAATTGTAATTGAATACTATTTATCGGTAACGCAACCTGTAGAAGCGCTTGAAACCGATCTTGCGTACTTAAGCAAAACTCCTTTTGTAACTTTCAGCGGCGGTTGAACCCATGCCGCTTTTCTAGCTGCAAATTCCTCGTCAGATATTTTCAGGTCGATTGTATTTTTTACAGCATCGATCGCGATCAAATCACCATCTTTTACCAGTGCAATACCACCACCATCATAAGCCTCTGGTGTTATGTGTCCTACGACAAAGCCATGTGAACCTCCAGAGAACCTTCCGTCTGTAATCAGTGCACAGCTACTGCCTAATCCGGCTCCAATAATGGCCGATGTAGGTTTTAGCATTTCAGGCATCCCCGGACCACCTTTTGGTCCACAATACCTGATGACGACTACATTACCCGGTTTTATTTTTCCGGCCTCAAGTCCTGGAATTACTTCAAATTCACCTTCAAATACTACAGCAGGACCTTCAAAATATTCTCCTTCTTTTCCGCTGATTTTTGCTACAGCACCTTCAGAAGCCAGATTTCCGTATAAAACCTGAATATTTCCTGTTGGTTTCAACGCTTTTTGAATTTCATGAATTACTTGTTGTCCGTCTTGTAAATCAGGAGTAGAAGCTAAATTCTCAGCTACTGTTTTTCCTGTAACCGTTAAACAATCTCCATGAATAAGCCCTGCTTTCAATAAATATTTCATTACAGATGGGATTCCTCCTACTTCATGAATATCTTCCATCATATATTTTCCACTTGGCTTCATGTCTGCCAATACAGGTGTTCTGTCATTAATTGCCTGAAAATCGTCCAGGGTAATTTCGATATCAACAGCATGAGCCATTGCAATTAAATGCATAACCGCATTTGTAGAACCTCCTAAAACTGCTACAATTGTAATTGCATTTTCAAAAGCCTTACGAGTCATAATGTCTCTTGGCTTAATATCTTTTTCTAATAATATTTTGATCGCTTCTCCGGCAGCAAGACATTCATCTCTTTTTTCCTGGCTTAAAGCAGGGTTTGAAGAACTGTAAGGTAAACTCATACCTAATGCTTCAATTGCAGAAGACATAGTATTTGCAGTATACATACCGCCACAAGCACCCGCTCCGGGGCATGCATTTTGAATAACACCTTTAAAATCTTCCGGAGTAATTTCGTTTTTTACTTTTTTACCCAAAGCTTCAAAAGCAGAAACAATGTTTAAAGATTCCCCTTTCCATTTTCCGGAGTGAATAGAACCTCCGTAAACCATCATCGCAGGTCGGTTTAATCTTCCCATAGCGATCAAAGCTCCCGGCATATTTTTATCACAACCAGGAATTGCAATCACACCATCGTACCATTGCGCCCCTACAACTGTTTCTATAGAATCTGCAATTACATCACGGGAAACCAAAGAAAAACGCATTCCTTCAGTACCGTTCGAAATTCCGTCACTAACACCAATGGTATTAAAAATAAGTCCGACCAGATTTGCATCCCAAACACCTTTCTTTACATCTTTTGCCAAATCATTCAGGTGCATATTGCAAGTGTTACCATCGTAACCCATACTCACAATACCCACTTGTGCTTTTTTCAAATCTTCTTCAGTTAAACCAATTCCGTACAACATGGCTTGCGCCGCAGGTTGTGTTTGATCTTGGGTGATGGTTTTGCTGTACTTATTTAATTCCATTATGTATTATTTTATTTTAATTTTTATTCAAAAAAAAACCTTCCAGTATTTGGAAGGTTTCTAATATATTTTTTCAATTATATTTATACCATTCCCGATGCAGATGTGTGAATCACATTGACAACAACGACAGAAGTAATAATAATTGAGATTTGCATCATTTATTTTTTTAGTGTCACAAAAGTATGAAAACTTATAGGACTAAAAAAATAAAATCTCAACATTTCACATACTTCTTGTTATTTATTTCATTATTTTAATAAAAAACCTAAACAATTGTCGATTGCCCGATATGAACATTGTCATTATTAAAATACAACAAGTCATCTTTGCTGAAAATAAAATTTGAAACAAACTCCCCTACTTCATTTGTACCGAATTTTGAATCTGGTTTTAAATCAATTGTCACAACTTTATATTCTATCGCTTTTTCAACTGCCTGATAAATTATATTTGCTTCTTTGAACAAACCAAAATGCTCTAACAACATTGCGGCAGATAAAATAGAAGCAATTGGATTGGCAATATTTTTTCCTTTTGCCTGAGGATAAGAACCGTGAATTGGCTCAAACAAAGCATTTTTTTCGCCTAAAGATGCTGAAGCCAATAATCCGATAGACCCCGTGATAACACTTGCTTCATCTGATAAAATATCTCCAAATAAATTCTCTGTCAAAATCACATCAAATTGTTTTGGATTTAAAATCAATTGCATTGCTGCGTTATCCACAAATAAAAAATCTAAGGCAACATCAGGATAATTCGCGCTCACTTTTTGAACTACTTTTCTCCATAATCTTGAGGTTTCCAAAACATTCGCTTTGTCTACCATTGTCAGCTTTTTGCGTCGGTTTTGTGCCGATTTAAAAGCTAAATGTGCAATTCTGGTGATTTCTTCTTCTGAATATTCACATAAATCCGAAGCATGTGTTCCCTCTTCATTTAATGTTTTTGCTCCAAAATAAGCACCACCTGTTAATTCTCTGAAAATAGTAAAATCAGCTCCATCAATAATTTCTCTTTTTAAAGGAGAAGCATCAATTAACGATTTATACGGTTTTATAGGACGAATGTTGGCAAACAACCCAAGTTCTTTACGAAGTTTTAACAATCCTTGTTCCGGGCGAACTTTTGCATTTGGATTATTGTCATATTTAGGGTCTCCGATCGCACCAAACAAAACTGCATCTGTGTTCAAACAAAGATTCAGTGTTTGTTCCGGCAAAGGATTTCCTGTTTTATCAATAGCAATTGCCCCCATAAGAGCTTATTCAAAAACA
>Ga0116227_10010382_pt1 | contig 16299 bp, 11 predicted proteins | sample S1TSphgellanicum_FD_89693 | JGI IMG/M metagenome (GOLD analysis project Ga0116227, IMG submission 89693) | Host-associated microbial communities from peat moss isolated from Minnesota, USA - S1T2_Fb - Sphagnum magellanicum MG | ecosystem: Host-associated > Plants > Peat moss > Unclassified...
AGCGGATACTTACTTCGCCCGCCAAGTCGCGACCCGTGGATACTTTGTTGGGAGTTCCCGTGTAATGAAATAATCGACCGCGCCGCGACAACACCCGACACAACTGATCATAGAATGCCTGCGAATAAAGCTCCCCGGCAATCCCAAATCGCGGCGGATCGTGCAGGATGGCATCCACCGATTCGGTCGGCAGGGCTAATACGGCCTCGCTGATGTCAGCTTCCGTCACCGTAAGCGTCTGATCCGCGGGCGGAGACCAGGGATTCAAGCTCCGCAGCCACAGGACATCGGGATTTTTTTCGAAGGACAATATTTTCTGGGCACCGCCTCTCATGCACCAAGCTGCGAAATAACCGAGGCCCCCACAACAATCCAAAATCACCTTTCCCCGCGGTTGAATCAAAGCGACCTTGCGCTCGGCATCCGCGAAGGGAGAGATTTTCTGGGTCGGCAACATTTTAATGCCGTCGATTTCAAAAGTCGGTGGCCCCCAGTCGGTGGGGACCAGCTTGATCAGCGCCGTGGTATAGCGAGACACCGATTGAAAGCGGTTTTCGCTCCAGAAATACACGGTACGTTCCCTCAGTCCATCGGGATAGGGGAATCGCGATTGCTGCCAACACCAGTGATCCGCGAACAATTCAACGTCGCTCACCGAGCGCTGCAGGTCGAGCGAACAGCGGATTGATGCATTTCCACTGCGCCGTGCATTCAGCATGAATTCCAGAACTTGCAAGGTCAACAGCGGCAAATACACCGAGGTAGTATATCGGTCCGGCTTGAAGGAGAGAGTCCCGTGAACCGACGAATTGGCATGCGATTGGCGCTGCCTGCACTGATCTTCAGCGCAAGCAGCTTTGCCCTCGAGAAGCACCCGTTGAGCTTCGATGACTATGCGTCACTGCGCGCCGCCCGCGCGGTAGCCGTTTCACCGGATGGCAAGAGCGTGCTTTATGATCTCGCCAGATGGGAAGAAAAGGGACCTCGCAAGCACGAGTGGCATATGATCGATACGGACGGCAGCCACCCTCATAAGCTTGAGTTGCCCGAAAAATTTCAGCCGTCGGGTTTCACCCGAGATGGCGCCTTGTTCGGCACCTACAAGGTGGAGGATCGGGGGCAACTGGCCATCGTACCCATGATCGCCGGTGCACCCAGCCTCATTTTTGCGCTGCCACGCGGTATTCAGGCGGCGATCATTTCGCCCGACGGAAATCGGTATGCGGTACTCACGGACGGACGGCCGAAGGATCCGTTGGATACCGTGCATGGAGTGGTCGAAAACGATGAATCCTCCATTTACGTGATCAACCCGGAGGGCCACGAGCAGGGTGCGTGGTGTCCTCAGTTGAAATACGTGGTCGATATGGCGTGGTCGCCGGACTCGAGCCAACTGGCCGTGGTCACCCAGCTTCCGAAGCTCGGCAATCACCAGTTGCAGTCCGTGGTCAGCGTGTGCGGACCGACAGGTTGGCGCGAGGTGGCGCAACTGAACAATGCCACCAGCGGTGTCGCCTGGTCGAAAGACGCGCAGGAAATCGTGCTGGCTTCGACCACTGCTGCCACTTTGACCCCCGAACATGTTTGGAGCGTGGCTGCGGCCGGCGGTGTAGCCGTCGACCGCACGCCTCAATTGCAATGGACCGCGACGACGGTCAAGGGCGGACCGCACGGTGAGGTGTGGGTGGAAATGCATAAGGGCGTGAGTGTCGAAGCATTTACCTTCGCCGAAGGCCGGCTAACGCCCGCATTCGCGTGGCCGGAAGGTACGCTGGTCGGACTACCGGTGTTCAGTGCGTTCACCTCCTCGCCGACAACGGTGGCGGTATCGGTTGATGATCCGCGGCACAGCACCAACGTCGCAGTGGCCCATGGAGGGTCCTTGCAAAAAATTACCCACGAAGGCGACGAAGTCCTCGACAAGATCATTCTGGGCGACGTCAAGGTCGTGCACTGGACTTCGAAGGAGGGCATCAAACTCGAGGGGCTCGCGACCTTTCCGCCAGGCTATGACAGCGGCAGGAAGTATGCTTTTGTAGTGCTGCCGCACGGCGGCCCGGAGGGCAACGACACGCTGGGACTGGATCCGTTCGCGCAGATCATCGCGGCGAAAGGCTACGTGGTGCTGCAACCTCAGTATCGCGGGTCGACCGGCTATGGCGCGGCGTTTCTGGCGGCGATCTACCAGCATTTCGGCGATCGCGCCTATCGGGACGTTGAAAGCGCCACGGACTTTGCCATCGCGCAGGGTTGGGCGGATCCTGATCGGTTGGCCATTTTCGGCTGGAGCGCGGGCGGCTTCATGACGGCGTGGACCGTCACACAAACTCATCGATACAAGGCGGCGATCGAAGGGGCTGGAATCACCGATTGGTTGAGCTTCATACCGACCAGCGATACCTGGCAGACCGATTACGATGCCCGGCTGCAGGAAAAGGATGCCGCGCCTCTGCTGAAATTCTCCGCCGTGATGCATGCCGACCAAGTCACCACGCCGCTATTGATCCTGCATGGGGACGCCGATGTACGCGTTCCGACCTTTCAGGGACATGAATTCTATGCGTTGCTGAAGGAACGCGGCAAAACGGTCCGCATGGTGACGTATCCGGGCTCGCCGCATTTCCCCGTGCTGGTCGAGCAACAGCGCGATGTATTCAAGGAGGTCACCGATTGGCTGGCCAAATACAATCCGTGATCATTTGTTGATCTAGGTCGCGGCGAGCGAGGACATATCGATCGAGAACCGGTACTTGACGTCGCTTTTCAGCATGCGCTCATAGGCCTCGTTGATCTTTTGGATTGGAATGATCTCGACATCCGCAGCAATGTTCTTCTCCGCACAGAAATCCAACATCTCTTGCGTTTCCGGCAGGCCTCCAATCGTGGAACCCGCGAAGTTGCGGCGCTTCATGAGCAGCGGAAACACTGCGATGGGCAAAGGATGTTCAGGCGCACCGACCTGTACCATCGTTGCATCGCGTTTCAGCAGGTTGAGATAGGGAGCGAGATCATGGGTGACGGCTACCGTGTCGATGATCAAATCGAATGTCGCAGTGTGCTGCGCCATTTGCTCCGGGTCCTTCGACAGCACAACCGCATCTGCACCCAGGCGTTTGCCGTCGGCAGTTTTCGAGGCCGACGTCGTGAACAGCACGGTTGTCGCTCCCATGGCGTGAGCGAGCTTGACCCCCATATGACCGAGGCCGCCCAAGCCTACGATGCCCACTTTCTTGCCGGCGGCGGCGCCCCAATGACGTAGCGGCGAATACATGGTGATACCCGCGCAGAGCAGCGGGGCCGCCGAGGATAACTCCATCCCAGGGGGAATCCGCAGCACAAAGGCGCGATCGACCACAATGCTGTCCGAATAGCCGCCGAACGTCGGGCCGCCGATGACCTTCTCCGTGCCCGCGTACGTCTGGGTATGTCCGACCTCGCAATATTGCTCGAGACCCTCCTGGCAGGAAGGACAAGTCCGGCAGGAGTCCACCAGGCAGCCCACGCCGACGCGATCACCGAGCTTGAAGTCCTTGACCGACGAGCCGAGTTCAACCACTTCACCGACAATCTCATGTCCGGGTACGGCTGGATAAACCGTGAAATGCCATTCATTGCGAGCAAAGTGCAGGTCAGAGTGACATACGCCGCAAAACTGGATCTTGATTTTCACATCGTTCACGCCCACATCACGGCGTTTGAAGCCAAGCCTTTGCAGGGGTTTGTCCGCCGCAGTCGTACCGAAGCCGGTGCAGTCAATCATGCGTAGATCTCCTGAAACATTGATGTATGGTAACGCGTTATGAGCGAGATCACCTGGAGCGCTGTCGACTCCTACTTCGAGAGCACGTTGCTGACCCAGGATCCCGTGCTTCATCATGTCCTCGAGGCCAGCACGAGCGCTCGTCTACCCGCCATCCAGGTCTCTGCATGTCAGGGGAAACTGCTCACGCTGCTCGCGCAAATGCAGACGCCGCGACGAATTCTCGAGATCGGCACACTCGGCGGCTATAGCGCCATCTGTCTCGCCCGAGCCTTGCCGGCGGATGGCAAATTAGTCACCATTGAACGTGATTCCTACCATGCCGAGGTGGCTCGCCGAAACTTCGAACATGCGGCGCTCGGCGATCGAATCGATCTTCGAATCGAGACCGCCGCGGAAGGACTCACGAGACTCAAAGCGGAGGGCGGACTTCCATTCGACTTTATTTTCATCGATGCGGATAAACAAAACAACCTGCGCTACGTGCAGATGGCCCTGGATGTTTCACGGTCTGGCACGGTGATCGTCGTCGACAATGTGGTGCGCGCCGGCCGCATCGTCGCGGCGGAACGCGATGCCGCCGCCGAAGGGGTGCGGCGCATGTCGGAATGGATTGGCAAGGATGCGCGTCTTAGCGCCACGGCGATTCAGACGGTCGGTGATAAAGGCTACGACGGATTTCTACTGATGATCGTCAAGCCGCCGATTTCACGCGAAGATATCCAATAGCGTGCCCAGCATCTGGTCCGATGTGCTGATGATGTTAGCGCCGGCTTGGGCGATTTGCAGGGACTGCGAGGTCTGTAGCAGCGGGCCGGTGATATCGGTGCTGTCCGGATTCGCGATCTGCTGTGCCTGTTGATCCAATTGCCGGGTGCCAGTCGCTATCGCCGCCAGCCCGCTGTTTGCGGCGCCTGACAATGCGGATGATGCCGAAGGACCACTGATCGAATTCATACTCGCTGTGTCGGCACGCCCCAATCAAACTTTAGCGGGCGATTTGACAGATTGCGTCACAATCCGGTCTTAATGATCACCCGAGTTATCGGTCAAATGAACCGTCTCCAAGTTCAGCTTCTTGCGGGCGTTTCCTACATCGGCCGCCGTCACCGGCGAGGCCCGATTGCCCCAACTATTGCGAATATAAGTCGCCACGTCGGCGATCTCCTGGTCATTCAGCTTCCAAGCGAAACTGGGCATGCTCAAAGGGGAAGGACGAGAAGGGCTGGTTCCGATGCGGCCCCCTGCCAGGATGAGATGTTCGACGCCGATCGGATTCGATTGCTGCAGCATCGAGTTTTGACCCAGAGGGGGAAACAATTCCGGCTGCCCGACCCCGTCGGCCAAATGACAGGAACTGCAGGCGTCCGAATAGATTTCAGCGCCGCGCTTCATCGAACTTGATTCCGGAGAACTGGACGCCGTGTCCGGACTGGCAGCCTGGCCCTTGAGATACACCGCAATGGCGCGCCGATCCTCATCATCCATCAGGGATGTGGAGTAGGTGATGACCGCGGCCATCGGCCCACCGGCGCCGGCGCGAGCATTGCGTCCGGTTTTCAGATAGTCCTCGATATCCTGAATGCTCCAAGCGCCGAGACCGGTGCGCGCATTGCCGGTGAGGTCAGGCGCTTCCCAGTTCTCCAAATCCCCGCCTTCAAAGGCCTGCCCGGATTTGTCGCCACCGAGCATTCCCTTCGGTGTGTGACAGGCGCCGCAGTGCCCCAGGCCGTTCACCAGGTATGAGCCGCGGTTCCATTCGCTGGATTGCGACGGATCGGGATGGAAATCCTCGGTATTGAAGTACAGCAAATTCCAGGCACCGACCGCGGAGCGAAACAGGTAGAACGGCAACTTGTTGGCGGGCGGTGTGTATCGCACAGGTGGTGTGGTTTTCAAGTACGCGAATATGGCATCGTCGTCCGCGCGAGTCGCAAGCCTGAACCAGGGATAGGGGAACGCCGGGTATAAATCCTCGCCATGCGCGCCCTTGCCATCATGCATGGCGTGAAAGAACTGATCACTGGTCCAGGCTCCGATCCCGGTTTCTCGGTCGGAAGTGATGTTCGACGAGTAGATGACGCCGAAGGGCGTGTTCAGTCCCAGTCCGCCGGCGAAGGGTTCGCCATTGTCGCGCAAATGGCAAGACATGCAGTCGCCCGCGCGAACCAAGTATTGTCCGCGCGCGACCTGCTCGGCGTTCTGGGTGCCGCTGACGGTGGTCATGGTGAGCAAGTCGTTGGGTGTGAGCGTGCCCACCGGGTGGGCAGGCAACGGTGTCCATTGCGCCAGCGCAGAGCCCGCAACACACACGCTCACCAGGCCCCATGCGACGCCCATGCCAGCCCTCCCACGATGAAACCCGGTTTCCACGTCAGCCGCGCACCAAGGGGCCCGGCGATTTAAGGTACTGGGAGATGATGGCTTGGGCTGATTGGTAGGCGAGGGCTGCCACCGTGCCAGTGGGGTTGTAGCCGGCATTCTGCGGAAATGCTCCCGCTCCCATCGAAAACACGTTGGGTACATCCCAGCATTGCAGATATTTGTTGACCACGCTGGTCAGCGGACTGTCGCCCATGATGGCGCCACCGGTGTTATGGGTCGTTTGGTAGGGTGTCACGTTCCACGAGCCGGTGCGCCGGTTGAGTTTGATCTCGCGCGGCTGCATGGCATTGGCGATCTCGGCCGCGCGATCGGTCAAATAGTCCGACATCTTGTGATCGTTGCCGTTGAAATCGAAAGTCATGCGAAGCATCGGACGACCGTGAATATCCCGATAGGTGGGATCGAGATCCAGATAGTTGCCGCGGCAGCTCATGTTCGAGCCGTGCACGCTCAATGAAAAAGACCGCAAGTAATTCTTCGCCGCCGCGTGCTTCCACTCCATGCCCCACGCGGGCGTGCCCTGGGGCGTATAAATCATTTCGATGGGACGTCCGCCAGTGACCATGCCGGCGATATAGGCCCCGCCAATGAAACCCAAACCACCATGATCGAAATTATCGCCGTTGAAGTCATCGATCACCGTGGCCAGGGCGCCGGCGCCAATGAAGGGGTTGATGATTTTGTCATCGAAGAACACGTTCACCGATGACATGGTCTGATAGGCGTAATTCTTGCCGACCACGCCTTCGCCGGTCTTCGGGTCGTAGGGCTTGCCAATGCCCGACAGCAACAGCAGCCGGACATTCTGCAAAACGTAGGCCGACAGGATGACCATCTCCGCCGGTTGAAAGAATTCTTCGCCGGCGCTGTTGACGTAGGTCACCCCTGTGGCACGTTTGCGGTCGGAGGACATTTCGACCCGCAACACTTCGCACTCGGTCTTCAAAGTGAAGTTCGACTTCAGCATCAGTGACGGAAGGATGGTCGTCTGCGGGCTGGCTTTCGAATAGTTACCGCAACCGAACTTTTCGCAGAACCCGCAATAGGTGCAGGCACCCAGCTGCGCTCCCAAAGGATTGGTGTAGGCCTGCGACAGATTGCCGGTGGGATGTGGAAAGGGATGCCGCCCCAATTCCGCGGCCGCCTTGCCGAACAATGTCGGGCCGTAGGTTTGCGGCATGGGCGGTGTGGGGTATTCATTCGAACGCGGACCTTCGAAGGGATTGCCGCCAGGCTGCAGCTGTCCCTTCAGGTTGCCGGCCTTGCCGCTGGTTCCACACAATCGGTCGAACTTGTCGTAGTAAGGCTCGAGTTCCTCGTAGGTAACACCCCAATCTTGAACAGTCAGATCGTAGTCGGTCACGGCCTTCTTGCCGTAGCGCCTGAGATTGTGACTTTTAGTTTGGAAATCCGTGGGTAGAAAACGCCAGATCTGGCCATTCCAGTGGACACCGCCGCTGCCCACACCGGTTCCCAACAAAAACGAGCCCAGATGCCGCATCGGCAAGGCTTCTTGATTGACATTATTGCGAATGGTCAGCGTGTCGTAAGTGACATTTTGAAACAGATGATGGCGCCACATGTAGCGCAATTCATCCTGAGCAAAGCCCGTGGCGAAATCGGTGGCTGTGTCACGCCATGGCCCGCGCTCCAGTGCAACGACATTGAGGCCTGCATCGCACAATTCCTGGCCCATGATGGCGCCGGTCCAACCGAATCCGACGAGTACCGCGTCAACCGGTTTGAGGGTGATGGTCATTTCGGGACCGTCTTCCATCCAGCACGACCTTTGAAGCCGACGGTGGGAAACGGCACGCGCTCTCCGTGGCGCAATACCCAGTCCTTGTAGTCATAGTGCGCGCCGGGAAATCCAATCATTTTCCAGCCGCCCATATCCTTATTGCCGCCGTACATAGGATCTGAGAAATAACCTTCCTTGGTATTTTGCAACAGCATGGCGAAGAAGGACTTGGCGTCGACGCCACCGTCGAGTTTGGCATCGCCGCTTTCGAAAGACTTCAATACCTTGTCTTGATCGGGAGCGGGCAACTTGCCAAACGTGACGCCGTTGTAGGTCGAGGCGACATACCGCTCGATCGCCGCGATGGCTGCGCGATACAGCTGGGCCGGACTAAATCGGCTTTGGTAGCCCTGTTCCGGTGTGCCTTTAGCCCAGGGACCGCCCAGATAATAGTGATCGCCGCGGCCAAAGGGACCGGCGAGTTGGCGGTCGATGAAAAATGGCACATTGGCTTCGACCGCACCGGGTCCCACGGGATCGTCAGGGATGAGTCGCGCAACCGCTGCTTCGATGAATGCAGCTTCGGCCGGCGTGAAATAAACGTACCCCGAGTTGCCCGATAATTCCGGCGGCGCATCGGCAGTGCCTTCCTCATAAGGGACTGCTGCGCGGAAGGTGCGTGGCGGAGCGCCGAGTTCGCCATCGTGAATCGCGGCAGCGGAAGCTCCGGCAACTCCCGCCGCGACGCTGCCCAACAGAAACTTACGCCGGTCAATGGTTTTCTTCATGAGTTTGAGCTCGAGGAAGGTCAGGCAAAGGAATGTGTTGCAATGGCACGCGATGCAACCAGTCCCTGTCCTGTTTCTAGATGTGAGCAGCGGCAAAGCGCGTTATGATGCTAGCTTGCGCACGGGCAACACGTAGGTAGGAAGCTCGCGTTCCAGTCTGTGAGAATTTTCCTACTGAAATCTCTATCTGATCCCATGATTAGCGCTTCCTCGATGCTCCGACGGTGCATGGTTCTGATGCTATTGTCGACAGCCGGCAGCTTCGGCGCCGATAACCCGCCCACGGCTGCGCCCGCGACGCAGGCCTTGGAAGAGTTGTTGGTCGAGGGCGAACGCCCCGGTCCCGGCATTTGGCAGGTGACCAAAGGCGCACATCAGCTGTGGATACTGCCATCGCTCGAACCGCTGCCAAAAAAGATGCTGTGGCGTTCGCAAGCGGTCGAGCAACGCATCGCTCAATCACAGGCGGTGCTGGCGCCGCCGACCGTGTCGTTCAACGTGGGGTTCTTTCGCGGCCTGACTTTGATTCCGTCTCTGCTCCGAGCAGAAAAAAGTCCGGACGGTCAAACTCTCGAACAGGTACTGCCACACGATGTTTATATTCGCTGGCTCGCCTTGAGGGTCAAGTACCTGAACTCCGATGACGAGAAGAAGCGGCCCATGGTGGCCGCATTCGACCTTTATGAGCATGCCATCGATCACGCCGGACTGACTTCCGAATCCATTGTCTGGGAGGCCGTGGAGAAATTGGCTCGTAAGGACCACGTCACCATCACGCCCATCGTGCTTTCCGTTCCCATCGCTGATCCCAAGAGCAGCATCAAGGAGCTCGAAAAGATTCCGCGAGCAGCGGAAATCGAATGCTTCACAAAGACCATCGACCGGCTGGAGACCGATTTGCAGCCTATGGTAAAGCGCGCCAACTACTGGTCGTTGGGAGATATCGAGGGACTGAAAAGCCTGCCCTATCCCGATGAGCGGGCCGCCTGCATCAATGCTTTCATGACGGCGCCGGCACTTCGCGAAAAGATGGAAAAAACCTATTCGCAAGTCCAAGATTTGTGGGTCGCCACCGCCGACAATGCGTTGGATAAGAACGCCAGTACATTTGCGGTCTTACCCCTGACGGAGTTCCTGGAAAAGGACGGGTTGCTCGATAAACTGCGGGCCAAGGGTTATACGATTGCGGAACCTTGAGTTCATGACTTCGCGCCGCTGTGAAACGCAGCACAGAGGAATCAGCGCCAATCTGCCAAGGTTTCGGACCTATGAAAGCGCCGGTAGGTATTTCGCTCGTTCTCGTTGCGTGGCTGCAGCCGATTGGGTCGAGTGCTGCCGACAAGAGCACTTCCTTTGTCCCCCACACCGAAACCCATCGGCACGTATACGGTACTCCGATCTCCCCGCCGATCGTTGGTCGCCACGTTAGTACTTCCCCTCACAAGGCAACTCGGAAAAAACCGAAGACCACATCGTAAGCGTCGGCGGTGAGCCTTGGGTGTTTTGATGGGACTACGGTAAGATCGGCGCAATGATCAATGTTGAAGCTGCCGAAATTCTCCTGGTCGATGACAGCCCGGAAGATGCGGAACTGACGGTGCGGACGTTGCGTCGGGGAAGGGTCAGCAATCCGATCTTTCCGGTGGGCGATGGCGTCGATGCGCTGAAATTTGTGTTTGGTGAAGGCCAATTCGCCGACCGCCGTGGTCAGTTGCCTAACCTCATCATGATTGACCTGAAGATGCCTAAGGTCGGAGGAATCGAAGTCATTCAACGCCTCAAGGCAATTCCCGCCACGGCGAAGATACCCATCATCGTGTTGACGTCGTCCGCCGCGCATCGCGACATGATCCAGAGCTACAATCTCGGCGTCAATGCCTACCTGATCAAGCCTGTCAGCATCTCCGCCTTCACCGAAGTGGTTTCACAGGTGGGGCTCAGCTGGACCATCACTCAGCCCGCCTCGACCTAAGGCCTACTCCGCATTCTGATAGAGAGCGTCGATCGATAAAATAGGATCAATTGATCAAATCAACGGCGCGGTGTTGTTACGCTGAGGCATCGAAACAGCAACGTTTGGAGGAAACGCACATGAATGCAGCGGTGAAAGTAGACAAGTGTCCGTTCGGGCACATGGCCGGCGGCGGCGTATCGAATCGAGATTGGTGGCCCAACCAACTGCGGATCGATCTGCTGCACCAACATTCCTCGAAGTCCGATCCCATGGGCGCGGAATTCAATTACGCCAAAGAATTCAAGAGCCTCGATTACCAGGCGCTGAAACAGGACCTGCTGAAGGTCATGACCGACTCGAAACCCTGGTGGCCGGCGGATTTCGGTCACTACGGACCCTTGTTCATCCGCATGGCGTGGCACAGCGCCGGTACCTACCGCACCGCCGATGGGCGTGGCGGCGGCGGCCGCGGACAGCAACGTTACGCGCCACTGAATAGCTGGCCCGACAACGCCAGTCTGGACAAGGCGCGTCGGCTGCTGTGGCCGGTGAAGCAAAAATATGGCCGCCAGATTTCCTGGGCAGACCTCATGATTTTGACCGGCAACGTCGCGCTCGAGTCGATGGGTTTCAAAACCTTTGGCTTTGGTGGCGGGCGAGAGGATGTATGGGAGCCCGATCAGGACGTTTACTGGGGACAAGAGAAGACGTGGCTGGGAGGCGATCTTCGCTACAGCGGCGATCGAGACCTCGAAAGTCCGTTGGCGGCTGTGCAAATGGGCCTCATTTACGTCAATCCCGAGGGACCGAATGGCAAACCGGACCCGGTTGCCTCGGCCCGCGATATCCGCGAAACCTTCAGCCGCATGGCGATGAACGATGAGGAGACCGTCGCCCTGATCGCCGGCGGACATACCTTTGGCAAGACCCACGGCGCGGGCGACGCAGCCCACGTGGGCGCGCATCCAGAGGCGTCAGATCTCGAGGCGCAGGGTTTGGGCTGGAGCAGCAAGTACGGTACCGGTATCGCCGGCGATGCCATTACCAGCGGACTGGAAGTGACTTGGACGACGACGCCCACGAAGTGGAGCAATGACTACTTCAAGCACTTGTTCGGCTACGAATGGGAGTTGTGCAAGAGTCCCGCCGGTGCGCATCAGTGGCGACCGAAGAACAACGCGGGGGCGGGCACCGTGCCCGACGCGCACAACAGCGGCAAGCGCATCGCGCCCAATATGCTGACGACGGACCTTGCGCTTCGGTTCGATCCGGCCTACGAGAAAATCTCGCGGCGATTTTTGGAGCACCCGGACCAGTTCGCGGACGCCTTTGCGCGTGCTTGGTTCAAGCTCACGCACCGCGACATGGGTCCTCGGGTGCGTTACCTCGGACCGGAGGTACCGGCTGAAGAGCTGCTTTGGCAGGATCCCATTCCGGCGCTTAACCACAAACTCATCGATGACAAAGACATCGCTGCGCTGAAAACCCAATTGCGCAGCTCGGGGCTCAGCGTGTCGGAGCTGGTGTTCACCGCTTGGGCTTCGGCGTCGAGTTTCCGAGGATCCGACAAGCGCGGCGGCGCAAACGGGGCGCGTATTCGCCTGGCTCCGCAGAAAGACTGGGCTGTCAACGAGCCTGCGAAACTATCGAAGGTGCTGAAATCGCTGCAGGCTATTCAAGAGGAATTCAACAAGTCTCAAACGGGGGGCAAGAGGATTTCGCTCGCCGACCTCATCGTGCTCGGCGGTTGTGCGGCGGTAGAAATGGCGGCGGAAAAGGCGGGACATCCCGTCATCGTGCCGTTCATACCGGGCCGCATGGACGCCTCCCAGGAGCAAACCGATGTGGCCTCCTTCGCGGTGCTCGAGCCGACTGCGGACGGGTTTCGCAACTATCAAAAAGCCAAATTGTCAGCCTCAGCAGAAGAGCTGCTGCTCGACCGGGCACAACTGCTGACATTGACCGCCCCGGAGATGACGGTATTGCTGGGCGGCCTGCGTGTGCTGGAGGCCAACACCGGCGGCACGAAGCACGGAGTGCTGACCAAACGACCGGGCATATTGACCAATGACTTCTTCGTCAACCTGCTCGATATGCGCACCACGTGGAAAGCAACTTCGGAGGCCAAGGATGTCTTTGAAGCGCGCGATGCCGGTACGGGCCAGCTGGAGTGGAGCGGTACGCGCGTGGACTTGGTGTTTGGTTCGAATGCCCAGCTTCGCGCCATTGCCGAGGTGTATGCAAGCTCCGATGCGCATGCCAAATTCGTCAGGGACTTCGTTGCCGTGTGGAACAAGGTCATGAATTTGGACCGATATGATGTGGCGAAATAGTCGATAGCCCGATCTCCCGCCCAGGCCTGGATGAAGACCTGGGCGGGGCGGGCGCGCGCTGACGCCCGATTGGGTGATTCTCGGACAGCGTCGCATGCGGCAAAACGTCAGCCTCGCTGAAGTCATAGCCGATTGGAGATCGCTCAAATGCCGACGCCCGCCAACGATTCACCCGCCCAGGATCCATCACCCGCCCAGGATTTAAACGACCGCACATTTGATTCGACGCGACGAGGGCTACTGCTGCGAGGCTCCGTCGTAGCGGGCGCGACGTTGGCCGGCAGCAACTTACTGCGTGCACAAAGTCGGACGGACACGGAGCCGCGTATGCTGGATGGACAGCCGGTACCGGAGCCACCCGCCGATCGCTCTGCAGGTCCGGTTAGACCGGGACGCGGCTCCGCATTGGGAGGAAAACTCGCGGTGGTGACGGGCGCAGCTCGCGGCATTGGCAGGGCCATTGCCGTCGAATTTGCCGCCAATGGCGCAGATGTCGTGCTCATCGACATTGCGGGCCCGGTCAGCATGGCGAGCGATGCCAAGCCTGCGACTCCCGCTGAATTGGAAGAGTCTTTGCGGCAGGTCAAAGCTTATGGGCGCCGAGGCGAGGCGATCAAGCTGGACATCCGTGACCTCGACGCCTTGCGTAAAGCGGCGGATCGAATCGAAGCAGCCTACGGTAAAATCGACATCGTCGTCGCTAACGCCGCCATCCAGCGATGGAAACCATTACTCGACATGCAGGATGCCGAGTGGCGCGATGTCATCGACAACAACCTGAACGGCACGGCCAACACCATCCGAGCGTTTGCGCCGAAGATGGTGACCAAGCGTCGCGGGCGCATCATCGTGCTCTCTTCGATGCAGGGCAAGCACGGCACCAAGGATGCTGCGAGCTATTCGGCATCGAAGTGGGGAATACTGGGTCTGATGAAGTCTGCTGCCTTGGAGCTGGGCGAATATGACATCACGGTCAACGCGCTGATTCCCGGATTGGTCGACACGCCGCTGACGCGATACCAGAAGCGACTCACCGAGTCGATGGCCGAAACAGGCCAGAAACCGCCGAGCAATCCCACGCCCCAGCAGGCGTGGGATGTGCGCTCGCCAACAGTGCCGCTGAAGGTGGGCTGGTTGCAGCCGGATGACATTTCGCCGGCTGCCGTGTTCTTGGCGTCCGATGCCGCTGCGATGGTGACCGGCGCCGAGTACGAGGTTACCGGCGGCGACAGCGCGAAAGACATATAGCTGATTTGATATCAGCTTTCGAGGAACATCCGGTGCAAACGCGCCGATTCATCCCCGGCCAACCGCTCGAGCACCTCGCCGAGAGGCTCCGGCCTGCCATAGGCGTAGCCTTGCGCGTAGTCCACGCCAAGGGTCTTCAACTCCGCGCCGATCTTAAGATCTTCGACGAACTCGGCCACCGTTTCAATCCCAAGCCCCTTTGCGAGTTCGACGATGGCACGCACCGTGGACTGAGAGTTGCGATTGGTCAACAAATCTCGCACGAATGCACCGTCGATCTTTACTCGGTAGGCTTGCAGCGCCTTCAGGTAGGTGAGTGAGTTGGCTCCCGTGCCGAAATCATCGAGCGCAAATCGACAGCCCAGTGCGCCCAACCGAGAGACCATCTCCGCGGCGCGCGCAAGGTTGGTCACTGCCGCCTGCTCGGTGAGTTCAAAGCTCACGCAGGTGCGGGGAAGATTCGCCTCGCGCAACAGCTGCGATAGGGCGTCGATGAAGGCGGCATCGCCGATGGATTGTCCGGAGACATTGATCGACATCCCGACCTCTCGGCTCCTGAGCATTCCTCGATACGGAGCGAGCGTACGTATGGCGCTGTGCGCGACCCATCGATCGATGGTCGGCAGCAGTTGATAACGTTGCGCGGCCTCAATCATCGGACCCGGCGTCAACAGTTCTCCGTTCGGCTCGCGCAGCCGCAGTAACAGCTCATAGCCGCCGGGCAGACTGGGATTTTGCAGGGGATGTATGCGTTGGGCATACAACAGCAGCCGGTCGGCCTTCAAGGCTGATCGCAGCTGTCCGACCAGCAGGGCGTCGCGCTGTCGGCGCATCATGCTGCCATCCTCGAATTCGTAGATCTCGATGCGGTTGCGGCCCCGGTCCTTGGCCGTCTTGCAGGCGATCTCGGCCGCCGCCATTGCCCGGGAAACTCCATCCTCCAGTGGCAGCAAAATCGATATGCCGCCGCTGATCGACACGTCGAATGTGTCGTTGGCCGGTCCGATCACGAGTTTGGCGGCGGCCGCTTGAATCGTCTCGGCAATCGCTTTGCCTTCATCGCAGCGCGAGCCGGGCAGAATGACCGCGAAACGATCGCCGGCAATGCGTGCAGCCAGGGCTTCCTTGGGCAGCAAGGGCGGCCCGAGCAAGTCTGCAACGCGGACGATCAATTCATTGCCCAGTTCGAAGCCATGCATCTCGTTGGCGATTCGCATGTGATCGATATCGAGGTACAGGATGCATTGCTCGCAGTCTTGGCTTCCCGGAGCGACATCTCCGAACATGTGCTCGAGTCCCGAACGTGTATAAAGGCCCGTCATCAGATCGAATTGGCTCTCGATCAAACTCGCGGCTTGGCGCCCGACATGCCGGGCAAGAAACACGTGGCGAGGCAGGTAATTGGGCGCTTCGGGCGGATTGTAGAAGGCCATCACACCCAGCACGCGTCCACTTTCGCGGATGATTGGGATGCTCATGACTTTGCAGGGTGTGGAATGTCCTGGTCGAGCTTGATTGACGACCAGCGGTTTGTTTTGCCGCTGAGCCCAGGTCATCAAGTGCGGCGCAGTATTTTCCCACGCTTGAAGCAGCGGTGCGGCACGGCTGGCGTCGGGGGTGTGCGTGAGCGTGAGCCGCTTCTCGGGCAAGTGCAGCACGCCAAGAGCGCTGCTGAGCCGCTGCGTGGCTGCTATCAGCAGCCCTTCGATAACACGTCTATCGTCGGTCGACTGCTTAAGACCGCTGGTGATTTCAAACAGCCACTCCAACTCCGCTGCCCGTTCGGTGAGGGTTCGCACCTTTGCGCCGACCGGTCGCGCTGACGCGAGATCGCGATGAATGCAGTCGAGCAAGGGCTTCAGTTGCCTGGCCGTCGATTGGTCCGAATGCGGCAGGCAGGCACAAAAGACCCCCAATAGCACACCGTCGCTGGCCTCCAACGGCAAAGCGATCCACAGACTATGGGCCTGCTGCCGGCTGACGGGCGAGCGGTTGCGAGACTTGCGCCAGTCGAGCGATTGCACCCAGGAATCCGTCTGCTCCGCAGAGATTTCCTTGGAGCCACCCCAAAGCCTCAGCTGCCCGTCGTA
>Ga0116227_10010384_pt1 | contig 16299 bp, 7 predicted proteins | sample S1TSphgellanicum_FD_89693 | JGI IMG/M metagenome (GOLD analysis project Ga0116227, IMG submission 89693) | Host-associated microbial communities from peat moss isolated from Minnesota, USA - S1T2_Fb - Sphagnum magellanicum MG | ecosystem: Host-associated > Plants > Peat moss > Unclassified...
ACAGTTGTTTGAAAAGAAAAGTTTTTAAAAAAACCAAAAACATCAACCAAACATTGTTGAAATAACACACCTGTGCATTATGCACGGGGTTCACACTAGTATTGTTACATAACGAATTTCAGTTGGAGTTTTGCCATTTCAAGTATCTGCACTAAGTTCTTCTGAACTTCACTTTGTTCAAACAGCTCACTGAAAATTTCGGAAACCCAACCCTGCTTTATTTGTTGCCATAAGAAGTAAAAACAGAGCAGAACAAACTCAATCTTTAAAATTTTGGGGATCACACCAACACTCAAGATCAAGTTTCCTGTATTTGGTTTAGTTCCAATTGGAGAATAATAATAAGCTTGGGACTTTTGAGAGTATATGAATAAATAAATTAAAATATTTTTGTGAATGTTTTGTGAAAAAATTAATGGTTATTAATAATTTATTGAGATAATGATATGTTTCATTATTCGAAAAAAATAAAATCATAAATGAAATAAAAATATTTGGCACGAATTTTTTATTGAATAAAAAATATCTTTTATATATTTATGATTAATTAAATCTGCATCAATTAAGTCATCAATAATGATTTTTTCATTAATTCATTTTGAAATTTCATTAATTAAATTTTTATTTAAATGTCATTAATTATATGAATAGATGACCGACATTATCCTCATTACAAATGTCATTGCTTGAAGGTCAAGAACTATGGGACAAATCCTGATGTTGTGGGCACACCGAAGTTCTCTAACTAATGAGTAGGAAACTTTTCTGATTGCTTTATGGCAAGAATTCACAGGTTACCAGACATATACGGAATTTAAAAGGGCCATGAAAGGAGTGGGCTTGGGCTTGAGGTTTAGAGTAGAATATTCTCTATCTTGGGGTCCCTAGACATGGAATATTGGCTCGGGCCTCGGGGCAAACCCCATAAGATTCCCTTGGACATGGCGCTAGACATCTTACAAATTATGTTAATGTCATGTCCTGCACCCTGCATGGTTTTGTCCTGGGCCTTTGGTAACCTCGGGTCAATGGGAACAAATATACAATTTTATTCTGTATTTATATATGTACGAAATAATACATCCACAATGGTCATCCATTAAGGCATGGTAACATTGGTTCTAACTTGGGGTATGCAACAAGAAAGTTTTTTGGCTTGGAATATTGGCGCACCTGATCCATACCCCCTTCTATTGGGAAGGGGGGGGGGGATTACCACAATCCAAGCCCCCAGGTACCCTAACCCTATCATGGCATGGTGCCATGTCACCAAATACTAAACTTTGGGTGGCTTGTTTGGGCCCCTAGGTAGCCTAAGGTCCTTGTCTTGGGCCTCATATGTGGAATTAATACGGAGCTATTATATATTGGAACTTTAAATAGCCTAGGGTCATTTTGTTCAAGGCCCCATGCCACCATGTTTTGCACCCCATGCCACCTTGACCCATGCCCCATATAGCTTAAGGTTTTTATCTTAGGCCATCTATAGAATTCCAATTCATCACAAGCTAGACCATAAGTGGCTTAGACCTATGGCAATATTAGCGTTTAAGCTTTGGCCCCTGGATAACCTAAGGTCTTTGCCTTGAACCCCACCTATGGAATTATAGTCAAGCTACTACGTACACCTTGGAACCCTAGGTAGCCTAAGGTCATTTTGTTGAAGGCCCCATGCTACAATGTCTTGCACCTTGAGCCACATTGTCCTAGCTCCCATGCAACTTAAAGTTTTTGTGTTAAACCATATTTTAGAATTCCAGCACAAGGTGAACCATAGAATTGCCCAAACCTATGGCAAAAAAATAATTTGGGCTTTCACCCTTGGATAACCTAAGGTCTTTGCTTTGGGCTCCATATATCGAATTATAATTAAGCTACTACACCTTGGAACCTTAGGTGACCTAAGGTCATTTTGTTCAGGGCCCCATGCCACCATGTCTTGACCCTTGGGCCACATTGTGCTAGCCCCCCATATAGCCTAAGGTTTTTGTCTTAAAACATATATAGAATTCCAATCTAGCACACAATGAACTATAGGTTGCCCAAACCTATGGCAATAGAATATTTTAGGCTTTGGCCACATGCCCAACCCAAGATTCCATGTCATGGGTTCCCACAACATGGAATCTTTTTAGTTTTTACCCTAAGCCAAACCAAGATTCCCAATTTTAATTTACCCAACAACTTCCATGGCCTTTTTGCAATTGTCCCAACCCCCATGTAACCCAAGGTCATTTTGTCTTTATAGGCACCATGGCACCATTTCTTTAGCCCCTAGGCCACCTTGTTATGACCCCCCACATAGCCTAAGGCCAAGTTGTGTTGGGTCCCAACCACCCTACCTCAAATCATCTTATCTACGAAATACCAAACAAGCCATATTCTTACATGACTTCAACTTTAGGCCAAATTGTTAAATAACATTTCAAGAAGAGGTCAAAGTGCTAAAAACAATTCCAATCCTAAGTCAAAATGCCAAAAAAATTCTAAACTTAGGCCATATGCTGAAAAACAATTATAATCAATTAAGCAAATATGGTCAAAAGTTGTCCCAATTTAGGCCAATATGCATATGTAAAACTAGTTTTAACTAGTTGGGATAAATCATTTTGGCTTTTAGTTTAATACTAAGCTGATATAAGAGTAGGTTTTGCAAGAACATCTCCATTTTATCTTAAAGGTTATTGTCATATTGCACCAACCACCCATAAACCAATCAAATTCTTTCTCTTTGATGTGGGTATTACATGATTTGCCCACAAATCCAAATGATAGCTTGTGGCTCGATGCAAGTATTGCATGAACCACCCAAAAACCAACCCATATTTCCTTTTTGATGCAAGGATCGCATGACTCACCCACAAATCCAGATGATATTTTGTGGCTTCAATGTAAGTATTGCAACATTGACCTTTCATTCATGACATAATATTAAAGTAAATGTGGGTATTGCATGTTTTACCCAAAATCCCAATACAAATTTAGTGACCTTCCTTTGGGTATTACAATGGGCATCACATTGCACATGGCTGGTTTTATTATTCATGTGTGGGTGTTGCCCAAAAACCCTTGTTCTCCTTAAAATTTTATACATGCAATGTTCTAAAATCGTGTATTATGCCACAAAAAAACACATGTAACATTAAGATGGAAAAATTGAAACATTGGATTAATGCATCATGTTGCAGGTAACATGTAAACACACCATACAATTTACATATTATGGTATGACATATCCATCACCAGCATTTAAAGGTTCTCCTTCTTAGAGGGGAATAAGTTGCCAAATGTTAAAGGAATTCACTAGAGTTGAAGTGGAGCACAATTGTTCACAAAGCATCATCCATTGACATAAGATCAAAGAAAGAGTGTTTGTCATGGCCCAAGTGTTCATGCCAATTTGGAAATGATCAAATATAGAACTGATAGTTAAGAGTCAAGAATATTTTTACGGCTCACAATGAACAAAATTCATTGTGAAGAAAGAAAACCATTAAGAAAACTTTCTAAACAATCCGTCGTTGGGATGTCACCAAAAAAGGGGTGCATACAAATATGTATATTCATTGATTACAGTAAAATAATGTTTGATTACATTAATACAACAAACCTTGAAAACACACAACTAGTGTAGCAACATTGCATTTGTTTATTACTTAGTGACAAAATGATTCTATGGACCTTGACAAATCAGCACATTCCAAATTTCCTCTCTTTATGGATTATCATGGCCTTATACTACGATATTTCGACAACAAACTAGTTCTACACATAGTCTTCCCAAAATCTTAGTAAAGATATTGGTTTGGAGAGGTAAAAATATGGACAAGCAATGTCTGTAGTATTTTTTTCAAATTTTGTTAAGAACTTTCCCACTATAGTGAACTCATTCAAAGCTCCCAAACATTTAAGTACTCAATCTTTCCCACTCGACAACATAATTTTCAAGCATGTTTAACTTGAACAAGAACCCCACTAAGGTTGGTCCAAATAACCCCCTTGAGCTTTTCATCATTTATGTCCTAAAAATTCCTGACACATTAACTCCTAATGTTTTATTCATTAATTTCAGCGTAGTGGAAATCCTAAAACAAACATGAATAGCTTAGTTCAAATCACAAGCTTCAGGCATTCCTCCTAAAAGCTCCCAAACAACAAAACAAAATTGAAAGTCAATCTAAATAAAAAATCCAAAATTCTTAGCTTTAGTCATTGTCAGGTATTTATCTCATCTCCCCACCAAGCACATCGTTCTTCCATTTAGTAACTTCGCATCATCTTCATCACACAACTAAAAAAAATCCAAGAAGTAATGCTCCCCCACCAATTCTTGATCCAGGTGTTGACATTCCATGAAGAACAACACACAAAATTCCATAACTTACAAACAACAAAAACATAGGAAAATAACAAAGACATCAAGAAGCAAAATGAAGTTCCTCTAAAGTTCATATCACTAACCGTCCCTTTAGCATTTTCTATTAGTACATCCATCAACGTAGTAAATCATCCATTAGGGCAATCTTACCCCACTTCATTTGGTTAGGGCTTAATCATCCAAAAATTTTGTTGACACAAATCCCTGTCATAGGGAAACATACAACTCAATCCCAACTCCCAACAATGCAAATTATGGATGTTGAATAAAACAACAACTAGAAGTGAGTGTTGCACATATTTATAATTATCGGTAATAAAAGCATCATTTGATAATGGTGTTCAAGAAATTGTGTGTGGCAGGACATTTAAAACCCCCTTTACAAACTTTGTAGGTGTTAATACTATAACTTTGTAGTCACTTTAGTAACCACATAAAAAGTGTCTTAAAAAACATCTTTGCACATGGACGAAATTGTTTCAAGCCTTGCTTGTATATGTAGGGACAAGAGTATTACTGTAATACATGTAATACCTGAGAGTTGCGTATAGGTAGTATTAAAACATCTCCACTTACAGTAGTAAGATGATTTATACATATTCTTTTGAATGAAGTACAATTTTCAAGAGATTCAAACTTAGTTTGGGATTGTAAAATTTCCCCAAGATTAAAGAATATAGTACCTTTCAAAAGGGCCAATATACGAAAGTGACCACTTTTGTTGGCCCATCATGATTATCATAGTGCCTTTATTCAGCAAGTAATGGTTATACAAAATAATAAATAACTTTTTATTATTGTTATGGGATAGTCTAATGTGTCTAAACTGCTTCAATTTTAAGTTGTTGTCCTTTAAGGTTTGTGATTCAAACCTAGTAGTTGAAATTTAGATTTTATTAAAATTTTGGCTCAAATAATAAATAAAATTTTAAAATTTTGATAAAACAAAAATAATAATAAATGCCAAAATGGTAATTGTATTCCAATATCAACCCAAGGTGGTAAGATTTAAACAATCTTTCAAGTTATATTGTCCAATTTTTCATGTTTATGGGTAGGGATCAGAGAACAACAACATTGTATGTTGGATATGATAAATATTCATAAAAGTCCAAATTGGGGATGTGGGTGGAAAGGGTGCCTTGCAATGTAAAAAATATACACAAACATACATGGTGTGTGGGATAGGCTTGTGCTTGTGGGTGAAAAAAAAAAGAAAAGCCTATGTGACCAATGAAATTGTTAGAATGGGAGTTTTTACTTGTTATATGGATGGAGTTTTGCTAAGAATTGGCACTTAAATGTTGTAATAACCTCATAGATTTGTGTATAGATGTGAAGCACATAACTTTGTGATCATTGATATTGTTCAAATTGGTACCTTGAATGGTTTGTATCATGAACATTGAATTTCATAACTCAAAACAATTGTAAATCAAAAGTGTTGAGAAAAACAACTCTTGAAAGTGACAAAATGCATTTTTTGGGTACTTAGTTGTTCAAATGACCTTTGTGATATTAAGACATCCTTCATTAGGAGGAAGTTTTTTTAATTTATGAATTAGATTTTTTAAATTTTATAATCATAATTGACACATCTGATTAAAAAATATTGCCTTGGACAAGTTGGAAACAACATTAGTCATAAAAACCACAATGTGGTAACTAACTCACACATTTTACAACAAACAAAAATAATTTCATTCATTTATTATATGTCATCCATCATACACATATGGATTGGAACAACACCTTGATTTATGAATACTTGCGTGATTATTTTCAAATTAAAATGTGCATATACATAACATGCCAATTGTTCAATCATGGGTGCTTGTGATGTAAACATGCAAATCTACTTATGATATAGGTAAAAACAGGTAGATAGGTAATGACATGTATAACATAACTATCTAGCTACCCTACCTAGCTAGCCATTTAGACAAGCATAAGGAGTTGAACTTGTGATTTTCATGTTGAAAATCAAGTCTTTAACCAATGCACCACACCTTCATAAAATATTAAGGTTTGTCAACATTTCATTATGAACATATCTTCTTAAAATCTATTTATGTAGGGAGGTAAAAATATGTGTAATACGTTAATAGGTTGTATATAGGTAGATTGTCAATATTTCAATACACCTACCTAGGTCTACAACCTTCTCAGATGACCTACTTATCACCAATGTTCAACCTACCTACATATTACTTATGTATATACATACCTATCACCAACCTAAACTAATTTACCTACCTACTTACACCTACTTACCAAATTACTTTCATATTAATAATCTACTTAACTCTATACTTACTTCTTTATGACTTACCTATTATCAATCCACATCCTACTTACTTAATACCTAACTATTTCCATTAGAAGAAAATTGTGTTTTTGCAACCAATCATTTTGTAATTGTGTAACTACTAATATATAAAATGAAAACATGTCATAAATATAATGGCCTAAACTAATATAACAAAAATTTAAAGATATTAATATTATTATATACAACTTAAACTAAATAAAAAAATAAAATAAAACTAATACACCCATAACTAATAATAATAATAATAATAATAATTTAGCGTAGATATTTAAGTAATTACCTACTTAAGTGCCATGTGTCAACATCTAGTTGGTTTAGGTTGCCTATGTGACCTAACTAATTTAGGTTATTTATGTGGCCTAAGTGATTTAAGTTGCCTAGTTGTCAACCCACCTACCTCTCTATGTACTTACCTATGTAGTCATGTGTTCAAATTTGATTGGTCCTAGCCTTGACATGTCTCATAAATTATATGGTTATGAAAATAGTTGCATGTGCAACTAGAAAAATGTAACTAATCATAGATGTAAAAATGTATAGTTGTATTATATAAATTGTATAGCCATATTGTATATGTAATTCAAATATTATTGCATGCAATTGCATGTTGGTTGTAATTTGTCCAAGGCAAGTGCAAGGAATTTTAGTTGCATGTTTCCCATGCAAATGAATTTTAGTTGCATGCAAAAGTTGCAAAAACACAAGTTTCTTCTAATTTTCTAACCTATGACCTTCCTTCCTAAATTTTGAAACATTTTTGATCATATAACTCATCTTGTAATTATTTAATTTGGATTTGTAATTATGATACAAGTTGAATAGGACATCATATCTAGCAAGCTTTGTGTTGCTAACAAAACATATTAAAAAATACAATACAACCCAATTATCATCCAATTAGTGGAATCTTTTAAACATAGTTGACAATAATTGATGTTTTATCCTTATTCAATGTGTACCACATGCACAACATGTATTTGCATATACAATTGTGAAATTGATTGGTACCATAATGTAGTTGAAAATACAACTCCAAGCACTTATGACTTGAATGCCACAAAAAAATGTATCAATTCTAGTTGCAAAATAATTAATTCAATTAACAATTGCAAACAATAGTTGAAATGAACAAGAGTTTTTCTAGTAATTTTGTTCAACAAACATCATTGTTTTTCCATAGTCTCCTTCCTTCTTAAAGAATTTTATGAAGAATTACATTTTAAGGATGCAAAGCTACTTCCATTATAAGCCAAAGGTGGTAGATGCATTTACTTTTTACTCAATTTCCTATTCTTTCACAACGCAAACCCACCTCCAATTATCACTTTTGATGTATGATCTATTAATACTACATGTGCAAGGTCCTTTTCTCTTTTCTTGAGTTGTTTCATCCATTCTGTTCTACTCTATTGTAATAAAATTCATTAAATTCAAATAATCTAATTCTCCAAGATTCAAACATTTGATTTTCCCCTTCCCCACAAAATGTTTGGTGTAGTTGGTCAAAGTTTTGGATCCATTATAATTTAGTAATTGATTGAAAACCTTGTTGAACCTTGCTATTGATAAGTTAACAACTTGTTAGCAATCATAATTGATCATGATAAAACTTCCACATTTCAACATAGTGTAAAATTTCCTTTGCAAGTTATGATGATTGATTGTCCTTTTGGTGGAACTACAAGGATGTGCAATAAGAAATACGGTGATGCAACTTGATGTGATAACTTAATGTGAGGACAAATAGTTAGTATATCTTAGAAGTTTTCTATTGCATGGCTTTTTATGAAGAAGCCCCTCCAAGACTCCAATTGAAAGTGTTATTTTCTTAAAACAAAAGCCAAAGTAGAAAAATCCCACTAGGCCCCATCAACTTCCACATGTTGAAATATTGGAAATGATGGGCAAATATGTTGCAAGTGATCTTTGAAACGACAACATTTGTGAATTAAAGTTTACTTGCACAAATGGAAGCCAAAATTAATTCTAGAACAGAGCAAAGGGTCATAGTTCCATAGGTATGTACTTACATCATTTGTTTTTTCTAATAATCAAGGCAAATGGGAAATAAATAGAGCTAATATAACAATTGGGCATCTATGAAATATTAGAACACAATGCTCTTGGAAAATTAAGTTAGTTTTTGGTATTGTGCAATCTAGCGTTGTAATTAAGATTTTGAAGAATTTAGTCTCATGTATTCGATAAGGGTATTTCTAAGATGTGGGTCATTGGTATTCCAAGTTCTTGAAATAAATGTCTAGGTTGTTTCTAAGTGAGCAAAATCCAAATTTGCAGAGATTGCCAAAGAAGTCATCACTTGTATTTTGCAAGTATGCACAAACATCATCTTCCTTATCAGCAAACCATTTGACAAAGAAGACTTATCAAGATTTTCTTTTGCATTTCAGGCAAAGATGGGAAACCCAAAGTTTAAGTGTTGTAATGGGTCCTGTGAAGTGAAGTGTTCTGTGCTTGGAGTAGCCTAGTAGGAAAAACATGTTCCTTCACATAACAACTTAGGAATTTGTCATTCCTTTGAAGAATGAAAAACCCCAATTCAAAGGCACCTAAGATTTCAGTTAAAGCTTCATCCTTTTCCTATGCAAAATGAAGATCCCCAATTTCAAATGCACCAAAGATTTCATATTTTAAAGCATCATGCTTCAGCTATGCAAAACTAAAGCCCCAATTTCAAAGGCACCCGAGATTTCATATTCTAAAGCGTCAAGCTTGGGCTATGCAAAATGAAAACCCCAATTTCTAAGGCACCTAAGATTTCATATTTTAAAGCGTCAAGCTTCGGCTATGCAAAATGACAACCCCAATTTCTAAGGCACCTAAACATTTCATATAAAGCTTCACCCTAGTCCTATGCAAGAGGAAACTCCCTAATGTCTAAAAGACAAAAGGTTTCAAAAAGCTTCACCTTTCCGGGTGGGTAGAGCAAACCCCAAGAATGCTCGATCCATTTCGCTTGATAAACTGGGTTTTATTGGAGTAGAAAGGGCTTAAGAAGCACACACACGGAACTTGAAAGCCTTCAAATTCCATCCTACTCCACCCCTCCAGTGGGGACGACATATTCATTGACCTATATTACTCATCTAAGGGCTGGTCAAGTAACCCAGGTTAAATCAGGCAAGTTCAATCCAAATCCCTAATCACATGAGGGCCAATAGACCTGGGCTTTATATACTCTAGACCACTTCAACTGGCCCCTTGAACTGGGCTAAAATGTCCCATTTTCAATGGGTCCACTTCCCATTTGAAGGCCCAATTGACCCGGGCTATGTTGGACAAGTTTAATGCATCCTATATTCATATGAAGGGCCAAGTCACATGTGCTACATTAAGCCATGTCACCTGGCCCATAGCCACATGAGAGCCCAATTAACCTGGGTTAGTTAATATAGGCCATGCCAAACGGCCCAAATTTGCATTATTTGTGCGTATTGACATTGGCTATTTTGGGCCCCATATTCACATAAGTGCCACTAGAACTGGGCTAGTTTATAGCCAATGCTAAATAGCCCAAAATACACATAGGTAATTGCGCCAATTGACGTTGGCTATTTTATTTTAGCCAAACCAAGTTGTTCACAAAAGTGCCAATTCACATAGGCTAAAATAGCCAATCTAAATGCGCCCATATTCACAGAAGTACCAATTGACATGTTCTAAAATAGCCCATCTTTTAAAATGCCAAAATTGACAAGGGCTATTCTAGCCATCAGCTACGTATTCTACCTAATATAAACAGGCCCTTATGCCCTTCCCCCAGGGGACCCTTTGTCTCTTAAGGGCCGATAGCTAGCTCTTTTTCTATTATAAGATATCCCAAATGTCTTTTTAGGGCTAGGAATCGTATATAATGTTGTATAGTCGTAGCTCTTGGGGGTTGTATCTTGTATAAAACGGTACCCAGAGGTCCCACAATGGCCCATGCGTAAAGGGTTGGGGGAAGGAGGAAGGCCCCACAGACGGCCCTGCAAAAGGGTCCGGGGAGCAGGAGGTCCCACAGAAAGGCCCCTGCGAAAGGGTCCAGGTCGCCTGCTCCCTTTCTCGTTCAGCGCAGGATCTCCTCCTTCTCCTCCTCCGGCGCCTCTTCCTCTTGGTGGGTGGTAGGCGTTCGTTTCTTACAGATCAAAGCTCCCATTTTGTGGCGTGAAGATTTTGTCTTGGTGTTTGAATTCGCGTCCGCTCTCTTTTATTTTCTTTTTATGGGGATGCCCATGAGCTGGATCATGGCCTTCATTTTGGTTCCTTTCGACGAGGAGGCAGCAGCTGCTGCTGTTCCTCCATGCTTTTGTGGTGGTGGTACTGGAAGAAGAAGAAGAAGAAGAAGAAGAAGAAGAATTCAGTCCGCTTGAGATTTTGGTTGTGAATTTCGATGGCGGGTTACAACCATTCACAAGTGTGGTTGGCGGAGTTCGTCGGAACCACGATTCTCGTCCTTCTTGGACTTGGAGGAGTAGCGAACGGTGTACTGCCTGGCACCAAGGGACATGGATTTGGTATCTTTGGTGTCGCCTTGAGCTTCGCATTAGGCATCTTCATTGCACAGCAATGTGTGGGTCACATCTCTGGTACGTACGTACGTTGTTGCTTATTCTTCTTCTTCTTCTTCTTCTTCTTCTCTGTCTACCTATTTTGTAACCCTAACCCTTCCCTTTGTTTTTTGGGTGGGCATTTAAAAAAATTCTTATTCCCAACAAACACTTTCTCTCGTGCCTGCATCTCTGAGTTTTATTCTTTTTTTGAGGGTGTTTTTGTTGTGTGATGGTGGTGATGAGACTCTGCAAACAGGTTTTTTCAATCCAGCAATTGCATTGGCGGGTGCGATAGTGGGGAACATACACTGGACACACTTTTGGATATGTTTCAGTGCGGAGTTTGTGGGTGGCTTCTTTGCAGCCATTATTGTATGGATAAGCTACTTCCCTCACTTCCAGTCCTTGGAGCAAGTTGACCCTACCTGCACTTGTTGTGACCTAGAGACACATGGTATTGCCATCATCAGACAGGAGCTCAGTGCAGCTGCCCGCAGGTACTTACTTACTCACCTTCCCTACATAATTGTTACGTGCACATGCATACCATCCCTTTGCAGATAGATGCATCCCTTCCCTGATGCTTGCCTGCATGCCTGTGGATAATGCCACCTTATCTGACCAGACACTAGAGTCCAGATCTGTTTGCCGTTCTTGCCTCAGCTCTCATCACTATTCTCAGTATACATATATTGTAGAAGGATTTCCTTCCTGTGGACACTTTGAAAACATCTTGTTCATTTGTGAACTGAAGAAGACTCTGTGGACAATGGCTTGTCTTTGGATTCTGTTTGCAAATTCCTCTTGCATGGCATGCTTTTCTTTGTATCATTTTTTTCCAATTCATGGTGGCATGGCTATTGGAGTCATGTTGAATCCTTGAAGTCATAGAGAGCTGAACCTCAACAATATCTCAATGCTGCCACCACCCACCCTCCACAATATAAGTTCAGCGATGATTCTATACTTTGCCAATATGACCAACACTGATGAAATGAGACATGTGCTACTGTGTATGGTCCTTGGGAGCATAACCACCATGCTTTCCTTTTTGTTTTGTGAGTGTAGCTATGTGTCAGCAGGGTCAAGACAGTTGCAAGGTAAGATGCGGAAGATTCAGCCACATGATGATGATGATGATGAAGAGCATCCTGTGACTTCTGTTTTCCAAGCTTTGCTAAAGAAGGTATGGTTGGACTTTTACCAGCTGCTAAATTCTGATTATTGATGATCACAACTATCAAGCTTTTGCAAGGACAAAGCCTGAAATGAGTGCTGATCACTTTGCAGTGGAAACTATGTAGCAGATTGGCCTATGCAGAGGCCATTTTGGTCATGAAGGCCCGTTTGTGTGGATGCATGCATACAGATGCCCCAAATGCAACTAGCTAGTTTTTGGTGCAGCAATGCTGTATCTTTTATTTAGGAGCACTGGAGTTACAAGCTGAGTTGTTGGAAGCTGTATTTCACAGATTTTTTGGATGTTTCTCTGATAATGCAGGTGAAACCAATGCACGTATGTAAACTCGGACCAAATGGCAAACCTGATGATGCATGTGGTATAAAAGTGCATGGGGCCAAGGTGATGAATGGACTTTTATTTGTCCTGTTTTATTGCTATTGTTGTTTATCATTCTGGCAACATGCAAGAACTCATTGACACCACTCAAAAAGCCAGACAACTTCAGTATGAGACTATGTAATAAAAATGCTTGTAGATTGCCCACTTCTCCTATTCATCTATTTTGAAGATGTGATTGCTCTTGGGTATTGCTCGCAGACTATGGCAATGGCAGATATGTGCTCAAGCGTGAGGCAGCGAATCATTGAAGATCAGGAAGTAAAACTGAGCGTGTTTGCCTCACGTCCTTCAGTGAGACAGCAATACTGGCTGTCTTGTGTCTGGTCTGAGTGCTTCTATGCAGGTCTCCTTTCATTCGCAGTTTTATCTATATCAAACAGGGGAAGTCTTGCAATCATTGCAACGCCCGAAGTGTCTCTCTTCAAAGAGGAGTTGCAACCCCTCTTTACTGGCCTCCTCATCTTTGTGTAAGCAAAATACAATTCTAATGCCCAAATCAAACTGTCCATCTCCTCAAGATGGGTATTTGTCAGGAGTCCCAATTTTGAGTTCCTCTATCCTTTTTCTCTGCTATATAGATAGATCTCCATAGTCTTCAAAGATTTTACAAACATCCAAAGCATGTCAAATGAGCTACTTGGGACTTTCAGTATGTGAGACTGTATGTGTTGTGAACTATTTAGATGATTCCATTGTTTCTTCTAAGACATAATTTATTGTACCGTGTACTGCTTGTACCCTTTTCTCCATATTCCATATTGAGGGAATATCTGGGCTGTGGTGGTTCTTAGACCTTATAAATACTTCTTGTTGTGCATCTTTTTGCTGAACAGAATATTGAAATGTGACAGATTTTTTCATTTGTCAAAAAAGAGCTAGCTGTTTTGGGAATCAGGTGCACACTGTATGGTCTTTGAAACTATACTTATGGGTTTTGCAGGATTATTATTGGGGGAGGTGGAATAACAGGGCCAGCGCTAAATCCAGCGCGAGACTTGGGACCAAGATTTGCACATTGGATACTACCTATACCTGGCAAGGGACCTTCTGAATGGTGGTATGCATGGGTTCCTTTAGTGGGTCCCTTTATTGGTGCAGCGATTGGTGGTATATTTGCCAAGGCTATGAAGCATGTGCTGGTTGATGGTCTTGCGTAAAACAAGCAAGCTCTATGAGTCACTTAAAATTCATTCATTCATTCATTCATTCTACAATTTCCTCTTTTGTCACCACCTCTGCTCAACTCCTGACTCTTGTTTTAACTCTGAAATTGCATGTTAGTAATTTTAACTAATGGGGGCGAATATCAGCAGCCATGGGATTTTGAATCAAAAGAGATGACAATGGAAAGGACTCAAAACTGGATGTGGGTACATTGTATAATGTACTGGGCTTAACCACTGCATATGAACAGAACTAATTGCAATCTTTTGTGATGGAAGATCTCACATAAGCCGATTAAGTAGGGAGATGATTACATAAAGATAATACCACCCAAGATGAGAGGAGAAACAGCCAAAACACTGATATCTGTGAAGCTCTGTGGGATTCTACCTACTTCTGGATGATCTATTTAAGTGTTGGAGGACTTCCAAGAGCATTAAGCACTTGCAGAAAATTTCCTAAGTGTATGGGGGAAAACACCTAATGTTCATGAATATCCCTCCCATAAAAGAGGGAGGGATATCATGCCTACTCCTTAAGACGGGAGGGATCTTACATTTATAATAAGCAGGTGTAAGATCCTGTAAGATTTGTACCACTCATTAGGAGTAGGTTCAAGAACCCTCCCTCTTTGACAACTTGTGATCTATGCATGTTTAGGTCAAGGTAACCTTTGCCTCATGCTTTATGATAGGTAAAGCCCGTCGGTGGGGGACATTCCCAAAATGTGGCACCACCACCTTCTCGTAGGCCCTTTGCTTGGAAATACCCCTACCCTTAGGCTCACTCTACACATAAGATCGCACACTGAGGCCCTTATGGTGGTAAGCTCCCTACGCTTGAGGGCCACATCAGGAGCTCATGACCACAATACTTGAAATGGGGAGACTTAACCTTTGTGAAAAAAACTAGTTGAAAAGTTGAAAAGCTAGCTAGCTGACAATGGACCTCCCAATTCTAATATCTACAAATAGGGGGCTAGAGGGAACTAACACCCCCACAAGTGCACCATTAAGGATCAATAGGAAGTGTTTAGGAAAACTGTTTTTTGTTGGGTTCCACTTCCCTAGATAACCATGGTGGTTATCATGATACCTAGCTGCTAATAACTTGCTTGTAAGTACGCAGTAAAGACAACCTTTACCTTTGTATAAACTAGTGATTTGAATTTTCAAACAATTGTGGTTTTGGGTCTTTGAAAACCCATATATTCAAAGAGCCTTATATTGTTAAGTTTTTGTTTTTATCATTTTGAAAAACTTGTTTGGGTTTAGTTTTTGAAATGTCAACCTTGAGGGTTCCTAACAATGTCATCTCAAAACCTCCAAAATGGTGGTCAAGGTTCCTAACAATGTCATTTCAAAACCTCAAAAATGATGGTTATATTTGATGAGTACAAACGCAATGATATAAGCCATGGTCACCAGGGTTGGAGTCTTTTTCAAGCATTTTATTTGATACATTTCATTCATGTGTTGGTTTATTATGCATTTTTCATATTTAGTTTATAATTATGAGTCAAAAATATTTAAAAAAATTTCATCGTGATCTTATATCATTTACATTGTGAATCCATGTTCTTTATCACATAAAAATGAATAATTTTTGTGAAAAAACATTTTCAAAATTCATAAATTTGAAAGCAAAAAACACTTTTGAACCAAATATTATCAATAATCTAACATTTGTTCATATGAAAAATATTCTCACAAACTAAAAACCCCCTTATTGTTTTAAAGTATTAACATCAAGCACCTTTTCAATTTTCAAAATGAATGGTGCACATTTGATAAGGAATAAAAATGTTTGCAAAAAAAAATTGCTATTCACAAGAATGTTCTAATTGCTTTAAACATGCAAATTGATTCTTGAAACATCTTGAATTTGTGTCAAATTTGAAAATTTGAAAAATTACAATTAATGGAGCTTATTCCACAAAAAGGTTGACAATTTAAATTAGTTTACTTCTTCTATGATTTTCAAAGATGTAAGATACAATTTTTTTAACAATGTTCACACACATTGTGGTCTATATTATTGTGTTTTCACCTTGATGGCTTTTAATTTCAAAAACCTTGCCATGTTGTGATTCTTTGAAATTGTGGAAAATGACTTTGATGGTTTGTTACATGATTTTGTGACATTAATGTGCATCATGAGGTTTTAATTATTGTTGGGTAATTTTTTAAATGAGGCACATAAATCTAATGATTATGAACATGGGTATATATTCATTTATTTGTCTTCATTTTTTCAATGAACTAGTTTTGGTTTATAATTGCAATTCCAA
>Ga0116227_10010385_pt1 | contig 16298 bp, 15 predicted proteins | sample S1TSphgellanicum_FD_89693 | JGI IMG/M metagenome (GOLD analysis project Ga0116227, IMG submission 89693) | Host-associated microbial communities from peat moss isolated from Minnesota, USA - S1T2_Fb - Sphagnum magellanicum MG | ecosystem: Host-associated > Plants > Peat moss > Unclassified...
ACGCCGGGCGCGCCCATGCAGGCCGCGCCCATCACGCTCAACATCGAGGATCGTCCGATCACGGCTCTCGCCACGGGCCCGGGCTTGGTGTGGTTCGATTTCAAGGACATTTGCGAAGGACCCCGCAGCCAAAACGATTACATCGAATTGGCGCTTACTTACCACACGGTGTTCATTTCCAACGTTCCTCGCTTTACGACTGCCAATGAAAATGCCGCGCGCCGCTTCATCATGCTGATCGATGAATTCTACGATCGCTGCGTGAACATCGTGATATCGGCCGCCGCCCCGCCCGCCGGGCTGTACCGCGGTGAAAAATTACAATTCGAGTTTCAGCGCGCCGCCAGCCGGCTCATTGAAATGCAAACGCAACAATACCTTGCCGGCCAGCACCGACAGCACGCGCCAGCGAGCCCTGGCATAATCCGCGCACAAGAATAGGGCCAGGTTTATCCCATGTATCAAGTTTCTTCCCTTCAGCACCGTAAGATTCTCGCGACGGTGGCGCGCAGAAGCGCTCGTCCGCCAAAGTCCATGCGCGGTCTCGATTGGCGGCTGTTTCTGCAGACTTATTATGCGAATGTCGAGGACACGGATCTGGCGGGGCGTGACCCGGCCGAACTGGCCGCGATTGCCCTGTCCCATCTCATGTTCGGACTGCGCCGGCGGCGCACTGCCTTGGTTCGAGTGTTCAACCCGACCTTGCGTGAACATGGCTATGTCTCGCCGCACACCGTCATCGAAGTCGTCAACGACGACATGCCCTTTCTGGTCGACTCGGTGAGTTTGGCGCTCACCGAGCGCTCGCTGACCTTGCATTTCATTGCGCATCCGATATTCGCGGTGACGCGGGACGCGGCAGGAGTGCTGCGTGCGATCGCCAAGCGCAGCGAAGTCGCCGCAAGCGGGCAGCAGCGGCTCGAATCTTTTCAGCATCTCGAAATCGACCGTATCGTCGATCCGGACGCACTCAAGGCGCTCAGCGCGCAGATCGAACGCAATTTACGCGATGTACGCGTCGCGTGCGCGGATTGGGGTCGGATGCGCAATGCAGCGCGATCGGCGGCGCAGGCTTTGACTGCGATGAGCGCGCGCCTCGATCCCAACGACTTGAGCGAGACCTGCGCGCTGCTGGCGTGGATGGGAAGTCGCCATTTCACGTTCCTGGGATACCGCGAGTACCGGCTGCGCGGCGGCAAGGGCAAGGAGCGTCTGGACCCCATCCCTGCGACCGGGCTCGGCATCCTGCGCAGGGGCCACAAACAGCCCGACAGCACGAATCGTGTCCTGCCAGGCGATATTCGCCGTCAGAGCCGCTCGCCCAATCTCGCGCTGGTGACCAAAGCCAATCTGATCTCCACCGTGCACCGGCCCGGCTACCTTGACTACATCGGCATCAAGCAATTCGATGGCAAAGGCAAGTTGCTCGGCGAGCGCCGTTTCCTCGGGCTGTGGACTTCAGCCGCCTACAACACCGATCCTCGTGAGATTCCGCTGCTGCGCTACAAGGTGGCGCAGGTCGCCGAGCACTTCTCATTGGCGCCGGACAGTCACGACGGTAAGGCGCTGCAGCACATTCTCGAATCCTTTCCGCGCGATGAGCTTTTTCAGTCGAGCGTTGCGGAACTGATTCGCACCGCCACGGGCATCTTTGGTTTGCAGGAACGCCCACGCGTGCGGGTGCTGCTGCGACGTGATCCTTTCCGGCGGTTCCATTCGTGCCTGGTGTTCGTGCCGCGCGAGAAATACAACACCCAAGTGCGCCAACGCATCGAGCGTGTCATCCGCGAGGCGTTCTCCGCCGTGAGCATGGAATCGCAGGTACAAATCGACGACTCAAAACTGGCGCGGCTGCACATCGTTGCGCGAGTACTGCCCAGCGAAGACACGCGCATCGAGCCCGATATCTTGGAGCAGCGCGTCGCCGCGGCGGTTCGCTCATGGTCGGATGCCTTCAAGGCGGCATTGCTGGCGCGCTTCGATGAGGCTTACGCGTTGCAGCTGTTCGGCCAGTATGCCTTGGCATTCCCCGCCGCCTACACCGAGGACTTCTTGGGAGATGCCGCGGCGCTCGACGTCTCATTCCTGGAGGCAGCGGAAAAAGAACCGCAACGCCTGCACCTGGATATTTACCGTCCCGATCCGCGCCGCAAGGACAGGTTGTACCTGAAGATCTTCCGCCTGCGGGATTCCATCCCCATCTCAGACCTTCTGCCCATGCTGGAAAACATGGGTCTCAAGGTGATGGCCGAGCGGCCCTACGAACTGGAATTTCCTGCCGGCAAGCGCGCCTGGATCCAGGATTTGGAACTCATCATGCAGATGCCGGCAGCGATTCCGCCCGACGTGCTGGATCGTGAGATCAAGAGCACCTTCACGGCGGTGTGGCTGGGACGCATGGACAACGACAGCTTCAATCAGCTGACCTTGTCCGCCGGCATCTCGTGGCGGATCGTCACGGTGATGCGCGCCTACTGTCGCTACCTGCTGCAGACCGGACTGCCCTTCAGCCAGATCTACATCGCGCAGGTGCTCAACAACAATCCGCGCGTCGCTCGTTTGCTCGCGGACCTGTTCGTCACGCGCTTCAATCCGCAACTGCAGTCCGCCGCGCGCTTGAAATCGCTGGCGCGCCTGGGCAAGGGCATTCTCGCGGCGCTCGAGGCCGTGACGCGCTCGGATGAGGACCGCATTTTACGGGCGCTGTGGAATGCGCTGTCCGCGACGGTGCGCACTAATGCCTTTCAGACCGATGCCGCCGGCCAGACCAAGGACTACCTGTCCTTCAAGATCGAGAGCCAGCAGCTACGCGACCTGCCCCTGCCCAAACCTTTGTTCGAGATTTTCGTTTTCTCGACGCACATGGAAGGCGTGCATTTGCGCATGGGCTACGTGGCGCGCGGCGGCATTCGCGCATCGGACCGACGCGAGGATTTCCGCACCGAAATTCTCGGGTTGATGAAGGCGCAACAGGTGAAGAATACCGTCATAGTGCCGGTGGGCGCCAAGGGCGGTTTCGTCGTGCGTCGCATGCCGGCAGATCGGGCGGCGCAGGCCGCTGCAACGATCGCCTGCTACCAAACCCTGATTCGCGGCATGCTGGATATCACCGACAACATCGTCGATGAACAAATAGCGCCGCCGCGCTCCGTGATCCGTCACGACGGCGATGACGCCTACCTGGTGGTCGCGGCCGACAAGGGCACGGCGACTTTCTCCGACATCGCCAATGCCATATCGAGAGATTATGGCTTTTGGCTGGGCGATGCTTTTGCCTCCGGCGGCTCGGCGGGCTATGACCATAAGAAAATGGCCATCACCGCGCGCGGCGCGTGGGAATGCGTCAAACGCCATTTCCGGGAAATAGGCGTCGACATTCAGACTCAACCCTTCACGGTGGCCGGCGTCGGCGATATGGCCGGCGATGTATTCGGCAACGGCATGCTGCAGTCGGCGCAGATACGGCTGCTTGCCGCGTTCAATCATCAACACATATTCATCGATCCGCAGCCGGATGCCGCCCGTTCGTTTGCGGAGCGTCGCCGCCTGTTCAACCTGCCGCGATCCTCCTGGGAAGACTACACTCGCTCAGTAATCTCCAAGGGCGGCGGCATCTACTTGCGGTCGGCCAAAAGCCTGACACTGTCGCGCGAGGCGCAGTCCTTGCTCGAATTGCCGGCGCAATCCACGCCCAACGAGGTCATCAAGGCCATATTGAAGTCGCACGTCGATCTCTTGTGGAACGGCGGCATCGGAACCTATATCAAGGCCAGCAGCGAAAGCCACAGCGATGTCGGCGATCGCAGCAACGATGCCGTGCGCATCGATGCGCGTGAGCTGAACTGCAAGGTGATCGGCGAAGGCGGCAATCTCGGTTTGTCGCAGCTCGGCCGCATCGAGTTCGCGCGGCGCGGCGGCCGTCTCAACACCGACTTCATCGACAATTCCGCCGGCGTCAACTGCTCGGACGTCGAGGTGAATCTTAAGATTCTGTTGAACGGCGCAGTGCGCGCCAAGGAACTGACCGTGGCGGCGCGCGATCGGCTGCTGGTAAAAATGACCGACGAGGTGGCCGCCCTGGTATTGCGCAACAATTACCTGCAAAGTCAGGGTATCAGCACCATGGCCTTCCAATCCAAGCAACGTCTGATCGAAAATGCCTACGTGATCCGCGCGCTGGAGCGCTCAGGGGACTTGAATCGCGGCTTGGAGTTCCTGCCCAGCGAGGAAGAGCTGGGCGAACGGCGTCAGGCGGGTGAAGGGTTGACCCGGCCGGAACTGTCGCTGCTGTTGAGCTATGGCAAAATCTGGCTGTACCGCGCCCTGATCCATTCCAACGTGCCGGAAGATCCCTATCTGTCCGCCGAGCTGAATCGTTATTTTCCCACGCCGGTACAAAAACGATTTGCCGGCCGCATCCGGCGGCATCGCTTGCGGCGTGAAATCATCGCCACGGCCATCACCAACAGCCTCATCAACCGCATGGGACCGGTGTTTCCAGTTCGTGCGCAGGATGACACCGGCGCCGATCCAGCCGCAATCGCCCGGGCGTACAGCATTGCACGCGAGGTCTTTGCCGTGCGCGCCATCTGGTCGCATATCGAGGATCTCGACAATGCCGTGCCAGCGGCCTTGCAGTACACGGCCATGTTCGAAACCACGCGGCTGCTGCGCCACATCACCTACTGGCTGCTGGAAAACCGCCGCAACGATCTTGACATCGAACGCGCGGTGTCGCGCTACGCCGGCAAAGTCGGGCAGTTGTTCCACGAACTGAACTCGGTGCTCAGCGTTACCGAGCACGCCCGCATCCGCGTGCTGCGTTCGCAGCTGATCGAACAACACGTTCCCGAGCAGCTGGCGGCACGCATCGCCTCGCTCGACGTGCTGCACTGCGCGCTGGATCTGGTCGAAGTGTCAATGGCAGCCCGGGTTGACATAGGTTATGCAGCCAAGGTGTATTTCGAGTTGGGGGAGCGCATCGGGCTGACCTGGATCAAGGGACAAATCGAGGGTTTGCTGGCCGAGGGTCATTGGCAGGCCGTGGCGCGCCATACGTTGCTCGACAATTTCTACGCCTTGCAGCGCAAGCTCACCCAGATCGTACTGACCTACAAGGGACGCGACGCGGCGGCGCGCGTCGCTCACTGGATGTCGCTGCATGCGGCGCCGATCGACGCTCTGAAACGCGTGGTGCTCGACCTGCGCACCGGCGCCGCACCGGACTTCGCGACGCTGTCAGTGGCACTGCAGGCGCTGCGGCGGCTTGCACAGGAATGAACTCGACCATGCTTGATTTTGGCGTCGGGTATTTGCAGGAGCGCATCGACCGCGAGATCGGGCTGGCCCGCCCCATGGGCGTCATCGTCGAATCAGCGGACGACGCCGGCATCGTGCTGCGCGCGCCGCTGCCGCCCAACACCAACCACAAGGGCACCGCCTTTGGCGGCAGCCTGTATTCGCTTGCTGTTCTGACTGGATGGGCGTGGCTCACGCGTTACATTGCCTGTGCCGCCATCGACGCCGAAGCCGTCATTCAAGAATCGAGCATGCAGTATCTGGTGCCCGTAAAAGGCGACCTGCGGGCCGTCATCGCCACGCCCGCGGTTTCCGACGTCGACAAATTCCGCAAATTGTTGCTGCGGGCCGGCCGGGGCCGCATCCGCCTGCACGTCGAGATGCATCAGGGAGAAAAATTGGCGACCGTTTTCAATGGCTTGTTTGCGGCCGCCATGCGCCGCCAGGAGAGTTGAATGCCCGGTAAATTGATCCTAGTCCGACACGGCCAGAGCATCTGGAATGTGGAAAATCTGTTCACCGGTTGGTACGACGTCGACTTGAGCGATCAAGGGCGTGCGGAAGCGGCACAAGCCGGACGCGAACTGCAGAAACAGAACTTGCGACCCGACATCGCATTCACCTCCGTCTTGAAGCGCGCGATTCGCACGCTCTGGCTGATACTGGACACCACCGACCGCATGTGGACGCCGGTGGAGCGCCACTGGCGGCTCAACGAGCGCCACTACGGCGCTTTGCAGGGCTTGAACAAGGCGCAAACCGTCGAGCAGCATGGCGAGCAGCAAGTAAAAATTTGGCGGCGCAGCTACGACATTCCGCCGCCGCCCATGTCCTTGGACGATCCGCGCCATCCGCGCTTCGACCCGCGCTACGCCGGTGTCGATCCGAAATCTTTGCCCGCAACCGAGTCGCTGAAGGATACATTGGCGCGCGTACTGCCGCTTTGGGAGTCGCGCATCGTGCCGGAACTGCGCGCCGAAAAGACCGTGATGGTGGTGGCGCATGGCAACTCGCTGCGCGCCTTGGTGAAGATGTTGGACATGATGTCGCAGAGCGACATCGTGGAATTCAACATCCCCACCGGCATCCCGATGCTTTATGAACTGGACGATGAGTTGCTACCGCTCAGCCGGCGTTTCTTGGGCGACGCCGCGAGTATCGCCGAGGCACAGGAGGCGGTGCGCCGGCAAACCGAGAAGAAATGATCAAGAATCCGGTGCGATGGCGAGCTTGATGCCGGACAGCGCATCGGTGAAATCCACCTGGCAAGACAAGCGCGAGACTCCATCCTTGAAGTCGCCCAACTCGTGCAGCAGCTCCAGTTCGTCGCTTTGCGGTTTAGGCAGACGCGCAGCCCATGCTGAATCGACATACACGTGGCAGGTCGCACAGGAGCACAGGCCTCCGCAGATCGCGGCGACGCCATAATCGAGCTCGCGCAAAATCTCCATGATCTTGAGCCCCGGTTTAGCCTCGATTGCGTGCTCTTTGCCGTCCCGATCCACCACGATCATCTGCGCCATTGGGTTCTCCTAAAAAAGTCGGCTAGTGTGCCGGAAAAGACAGTCGCGCGTCGAGATATGCACTGCGCTTGGCGATAGCCGCTGCGGCTGGCCCGGCGGGTTGGCTGCTTAAGTAAAGCCAGCTCCACTGAAGACACACATAGTCGTACAGCCATCGCGACACCTCCAGGCGCCGCCATTGCTGCGAAGTGGGTGCATGGCCGAGATAGCAGGAGAGCAAGTGACGCCGAGCCGATGCATCGAGGTCGCCATTGGCGCACCACCCGGCCAAATCCCAAAAGGCGTCGGCAACATGGGCGTACTCCCAATCGATCAGCCGAAGAGAATTTCCAGATTGCACCAGATTCAGCGCATGCAGATCGCCATGACACACCACCGACTCCACGTCCGCAAGCTGAGCCCATTCGTCCAGGTGCCGGGTCGCGGCCGGCCGGCGTGCCAATGCATGGGAGCCACAGGATTCGTAGTGTTCCACCCACGCCGCCGGATTCATCGGGTGCGGGGGCTGCGGAATCGACAACGCGTGCACGCCCTTGAGCAAGTCGGCGATGGCCAGGATGGCTGCGGGATCGCCGGCGGATCTCTCCCGCCAGCTGCCGCCCGGCAGCCAATCGCTGAGCAATATGCCGCGTCCGACATCTCGAAAGCGCAAATTCGGGGCCAGGTCCGCGGCAGCGGCAACCTGCAGCAGCTGCGCCTCCCAAGCCCGATCCAGAGCGATCAACTGGCCGTCCGCCACCGCCACTCGTAGGCAGTAATCGATCCGCTGTCGCGTCACTCGATACGATTCATTCACCAGACCCCTGCTCAAGAACTGCACTTGAACGGCTCCAGCGCCCGGCACGATCTCTGCGCACAGCGCCAGAATCTCAGGCGGCTGCATGGGCGGGCGCCGTCAGGCCGCGACGCCACTCTCGCATGCCGACGACGATCAGTATCAAGTACAGCGCGAACAGCAGCATGGTGGCGTATAGATGGCGGGTGAAGTACAGGCCCACGCTGAGCGAGTCGATGGCCAGCCACCAGTACCAATTCTCATAGACTTTGCGCGCGACCAGAAAGGTGGTGAAAACGCTCGCCCAAGTGACCATGGAATCCGCGAACGGCCAAGCCGCGGGTGTGTAGCGCCTCAAAAAAAACGCGGTGAAGGCAGAGGCCACGAGCACGCCGGCCAACGCAGCCAAGTGGCGCGAAATGCGCCAGCGCGTCACCTTGAGCGCCCGTCCGCCCGCACCTTGCTGCCATTGCCAGAAGCCATAGACGGCCATCAGCGCATAGAAGCCGTTCAACGCCGATTCCATATACAGCCGTGCGCCGAATAACACCCACACATACAGCAACGAGCTCAACAAGGCGGCAACCCAACAACTCAGGCGCTGCCCGATCGCCAGCAACAGATACGCGACGGCGAGCAAGGCGGCGGTCAACTCGATCCAACTGGTATCGCGCCATGCAGCGGCCAGCTGGGCCGAAACTTCCTCCATCAGGAAGCAGGCGCCTCGCCGGGCGGGGCCTCGGCCGGCCTTGGTAAGCCTGGCAGCACCTTCATGACGAACACCAGTTGCGGTCCCTGTGCTGCGGAGCGCGCCATTTCGATGCGGAGCACCGTCATGATTTCATCCAATGACCCGAAGATCTGAGTGGCCAGCGAATTGGTCTGCACCGTGAGTTGCGGGTAGGTGTTCAAGCGATCGATGAAGGCTTGGATGGGCGGTCGATACTCGCCCGTCAATGGATACATGCTGATGTCTATGGCTGCGAGCATGCCGAGAAGTCTAGCTTGCGCCACCGATGCGTGCAAAACTCGCACCAGGGAGAAACCCCAGTGCGCATATTTCAAGTCGATGCTTTCACAGCCACTCGATTCACCGGCAATCCGGCCAGCGTCATTCTCGATGCCGACGGTCAAACAGAAGCCACCATGATGGCGATTGCGCGCGAGTTTCCTCAGGCGGAGACGGCGTTCGTTTCCTCAGCCACGGCCGCCGATCATGACGTGCGTCTGCGGTTCTTCAATGCCCGCAAGGAAGCGCCTTTCGTCGGACACGCCACGATTGCCGCACACGCGGTGCTGTTGGCGCTAGGACGGCGCGCCGCCGGCATCTGCCGCCAGCATTCGGGCACCGGCATCATCGACGTCGGGGTGCACGACGATCTGATCGAATTTCGTCAAAGTGTTCCGCAACTCGACGCGCCGCTGCCCTTCAAAACCACGTTGCGCGTGGCCGAAGCCATGAAGATTCCGGCCACTCAGCTGCACGAGGTCATGCCGGCGCGCATTGGTCGAAAGGGCAGCAGCAGATTGCTGGTTCCGGTTGCCGACCGCAGCAGCCTCGATCACATCGCACCGAATTTCGACACTCTGCTTGAGCTGGGCGCGGAGATTGGTGCCGATGGTTTCTTTGTGTTCGCGACCTTGCGGGAGGATCAAGCATTGTCGACCGAATCGCGGATGTTCTGCCCGGCTCTGGGGATTCCGGAGGACCCGGTAAGCGGCAACGCACACGCCATGCTGGCGGCCTATTTGTGGGATCTCGGGCAATTATCGAGAAATTCCCCGCATTTTACCGGGTTGCAAGGCCGGCAAATGGACCGCCCGGGAAAGGTGCAGGTGCGCCTCGAAGTCGACCAAGGTGAGCTGCGCGCGGTGCATATCGCCGGCGCTGCGGTCATCGTCAGCGAAGGCCGCCTGGCACTTTAGATCAATCAAGCGGCCGCGGGCGTAGCGTTCGACGGAGGCGGCGGAAGATTGACTTTCAAGGCTGCGGCCAGGGGATCCAATTTTGCTTTCACCGCCCTCGCGCTTGTCACTGCCTCCTGCAAGTTGCCGGCCGCGAATGCGGCAGCCGCCTTCGACCACAGCGACATGGCATCGCTCAGCGCCAGTTTTGCCGCATCCAAATCGGTCCCTGCGGCCAGCTTCTTGTTGGCTTTTTTCGACAACAAGTCGATGCGAGCTTGAATCGCGTTGAAATCATCCGGCACCACCGCCGCGAGGCCCGTCCAGTCATCGTTCTGTACTTTGAGCACTTCATCTTTTTTGGCAGCGGCGGCGGTGGCCAAGGTCTGTGCCGCGCCAAGCACGCCAGGCGCCGCCGCAACCACGCCGGCGTAGTCCTGTCGGTCGAATGCCGCCTTCAAATCGGCATACTGTCGCTGCACATCGGCGAGCTGTTGCGGCACGTATTGGGCTGCCTCTGCGGAGGCGGCGATGATGGTGGCATCCGTGTCCAACAGCAGCTTCTCTGCAGGTTCCTTCTGCCCGGAGCACGCGAGCAGCACGAGCGCCGCGCAACCCAAGATGATAGGGCGGTACATGTCCGCTATCTTAAACCAATTCCCGCCGCGCCCGCTCCAGCCATTCGCCCTGCGCCCGCCGATAATGCGCAGGTCCGAGCTTTGCACCGTCCAGCAGATCCTTGAACTGCATGCGCGCCTCCTCCAGCTTGCCGCGGCGCTTGAGCAGAAGGCCGTACCTGAACCTCGCTTCGGCGCCCGGATAGGACGGCGCCGCCTTCGCGTACTCGCGCTCCGCATCCTCGAGGGAGTCTTGCGACTCGAGGACACGCGCGTACAGCAAATTCGCCTCGGCGGATTTGAAGTCCGGGTTTTGCTGCCGCAACGTCTCGAGGGAGGCACGCGCCCCCGTAAAATCCTGGCTCCCGAACTGCGCGCGCGCCAATCCGAGCAACAGCGTGGGATCGAATTCGAAAATTCCCTTCAGGCCGCCACGGTATACGTCGATGGCTTCGCCGAATTGATTGCGCTCCAGCAACTCGTCGGCAAGGCGGCGCCGGGCATCCACATTGCCGGAGATTTCGACCTCGGCGGCGGCGCGGCGCAAATCCCGGTTTGGATCGATCATGCGTCTAACCCCGGCGCCGGCGCGGCGCGCCGACCGCCCGCCGAACATTTCCGGGAGGATTTCGGTCACCACGTAAGCCAAGGGCCCGACCACGGGAAGCAAAGCGATCGCCAGAATCCAAATCTGGTTCCGGCCGGTGCGAATGACGTGCACGATCAGGGCGCCCTGAATCAGCAGGGAAAATATGAGTGGCAGCATCCGCCTATTGTAGCGAGAAAATGCTGCTTAGCGGTCCGCCACCCGGACGCGCCGCTCGACATCGCGGCAAACCGACCAACCGATGTTGGACAGCGAATATCCGAGCACCCGCTGCGAGCGCGCATCCACGGTTACTTCCATTTCGCAGCCCTGGAAGCCGGACGCGCCGCCATCCTTGGGTTTCTGCGGCAGAAACCATACGTAAATTTCTTTGGTCGAAGTCTGCTCGACCTTGCGCGGCTCACCGAAGGCTTCCTGCAGGACACTGACCGGTTTGCCAACGTTGTCTGCGACGATTCGCGGCACCGGACGCACCGCGTAACCGCCGCCGCAGCCCGACAACGCACATATCAAAATTCCGATCGCAGCGGTGGTAGCACGCAACATAATCTTAAACTCCAGCGGAACCGTAAAGTTGATTCGGAGTGTGGCGGCGCTGCGCGCATCAACGCCCGCACTCAAGTCGCAGATTCCGATCGTGCCTGCCGCTTATGTAAATGCAGCGCATGCGTCATGCCGCGCGGTAGATCCTCGGGATGATGCACCGCCGCGACGATGCTCACTCCGTGCTTCATCAAGCGGCGCAACAGACGCTTCATCAGTGCTCGCTGCCCGGGATCCAACCCGGTCAGCGGCTCATCCAGCAGCAAGATGCGCGGCTCGGCGGCCATGGCGCGCGCTATCAGCGCGCGTCGCAGCTGACCGTACGACAGTTCCCGTGGCCGGCGCCGCGCCACACTCAGCAGCTTGAAAAATCTCAGCCACCGCCGCGCCGCCCGCAGGTCAGCCGTATCCGGCGCATCCACCAGTCCGATGCTGGAATGGCGTCCGCTAGCCACCAACTCGAGCAGGCTGACCTCGATTGCGTAGATGCTTTGCAGTTCGGGCGACACGAATCCAACCCGGCGCTTCCATTCCACGATGGGCGTGCCGTGCGGAAATCCGCTGCGTGCAATCACGCCGCCTAGTGCCGGAGACAGATCGCCGTAAAGCAGCTTGAGAAAACTCGACTTGCCCGCCCCATTCGCGCCATATACCGCCCACTGCTCGCCGCGACGCAGTTGCCAGTCGACATGCCGTAGAACGGGCCTGTAGTCCACGTACAAATCGACATTTCGCAGCTCCAGCAATAATCCGCCACGGCGTTTTGAGGGGCGCCCGGCCGAGGGGCGCCCGGCCGAGGGGCGCGCTGGCTTCGTCGCTGTTTCGGCGGCTTCCCTGCTGATTCGAGCGATGTCGCGGCCCGTCAAGCGCTTCTGCACCCGGATCCCACCGTCCGCCAATTCCAGCAATTTTTGAGTACCCGCGGGGATATCCACCGCACGATGGGCTGTCACAATCCAGGATTGACCGCGGTGCCGCGCATGGGCGATCACTCCGTCGATGCGCTCCCGGTAATGCGCATCCAAGCCATTGTAGAACTCATCCAACAGGAGCCAATCCGGGAGCTGCACCAAGGCCCGCGCCAACAGGGCGAGACGCTTCTCGCCATAGGACAGAGTCAGGAACCTGCGCTTCGCCAACCGCGTGAGCCCTGCCTCGCGTAAAGTCGCGCGCACGCGCTGTGTCTCATCCGCAGAGGGCGACTGCAGCAGCAAGTCGGTGCGGTGCAGGCCCGTGGTCACCAGGTCCCTCACCGTCGGATTCCAGCCATAGCGTGCGTACTTGTCCTGACGTTCGCCGCCGATGTATGCGATGCGGCTCTTTGCCTCGATCAGGTCGACTTGCCGGGTGCCGACCCGATAAGTGAGCGTTCCCACGCCCGGCACGGGCCAGACATCTCCGCACACCAGTTTCAGCAATTGGGTCTTGCCGGCTCCATTGTTGCCGACCAGCGCCCAGCGTTGCCCGGGAAGCAATTGCCAGTTGATATCGCGCAGAACTTGTCGATTGCCGCGTCGCACCTCCAACGCGTGCAGCGACACCGCCAACCGATCCTTCACGACGGCTTGAGCCGCCACACCCCGTCTTGGTCGGCAACGCGGCCGTCGCGTTTCAATTTGATCAGGTGCGCCTGCAAGGTCAAACGCGCCCATGAGTGACGGTCCTCCGGCACATCGTCATACACCGCCGGGGTGAGGGTCTCGATCGGCGCTGCTCCCAGCAACCCAAGCTTGGCAATCACCTTGTCTTCGCGAGCGAGACGATGCGCCCGCAAGGCCCGCAATGCCCGTTTCGCATCGCCGATGAGCTCGCCGTGGCCAGGCGCGATACGATCGAAATCCAGCGCGAACAATTTTTCCAACGAGTTCATGTATGCCGACATGTCGCCATCCGGCGGTAGAATGACCGGCGATACGCCTTGCAGCACGTGATCGCCGGTCAGCAGCAAGCGCTCTCTGGACACCAAATAGCACACGCAATTCGAAGCATGTCCCGGTGTATGAATTGCGGTCACTTCACAATCGCCCAACATCAGCCTTTCGCCGTCAAAAGGCACGCGCTGCGGCTTGAAGGATTCATCCTGGCGGCCATCGTGCGGCGGCGGCAAGCCGATCAGCTGCGCGCCGGTGCGAAGCGACAACTCCGCCGCCAACGGCGAATGGTCCCGGTGAGTGTGGGTCGTCAAAATAAATCGAATCGGGGCTTGCGCGCCCATCAAGATCGCATCCAAGTGGGCAGTTTCCATCGGTCCAGGATCGACCACGGTCACATAGCGCTCGCCCAGCAAATAAGTGTTGGTACCCGGCCCGGTCATCATGCCGGCGTTTCCGGCCACTATGCGCCGCACACCCCGGGTCAACGTGACACAACGCCCGGCCGTCAGACTCGCACTAGCCGACAATGCCGGCCGCGCCTACATTCGCCGCGCCTGAGCCGGCCACCCTTTGCGTGCCACGCGTGACCACCTTGTCGGTGGGCAGAATCGCATCGGGCTCGAGGCCCGGCAAATCGCGGTAAGCGCGGTAAATCGGCGCAAAATCCCGATCGTATGCGTTGCGAAACAGCTGCTCGAAGCTGTCCATGACGAAATAGGTTTTCTGATATGCGTCGATCAAATAGTCGGTACGCATCACCCTTTCCAACTCGAAGCCGATGCGATGCGGGCTCGGATCCTCGATGCAAAACACCGTTTCGCCCGCCGACGATAGGATGCCCGCACCATAGGCCCGCAGGCCGGAGTCCGTCTTGATCAAGCCGAACTCGACGCAGTACCAATACAGGCGCGCCAGCATTTTCAGGCCGCCCTCGGCGCTGGCTTTATGGCCCGCTGCGCCGTAAGCCTGCATGAAATCGGCGAAAATAGGATCGCACAGCAGGGGCACATGCCCGAAAAAATCGTGGAACACGTCCGGTTCGGATAGATAATCGATCTCATCGGGCGTACGCAACCATACCGTCACCGGAAAATGACGCCTGGCCAGATGCGCGAAAAAATTCTGTTCGGGAATCAAGCCTGGAACGGCGACGATTTCCCAACCGGTGGCTGCGCGCAATACCTTGCTGGCCTCATCGAAGCGCGGCACGTGATTGGCAATGCGGAGCGCCCGTAAGCCTGCCAAAACCTGCGGGGCGCCGTAAGTTTCTATCAAATGGAACTGCCGCTTGAGCAGCCGCTCCCACAGTGCATGTTCCAACGGCGTGTAGTCGCCCCACGCTTGCTCCACCACGTAGTCGGCATTCGCCGCAGAATAATCGCCGCGCAGCTTGACCGCATGGGTCGCGGGAGCACTGGGTAATCTCATGACCCTATGATAGTCCATCGGCGCCGCCGAGCAGCGGCACACGCGCGGTTTCATGAATTTTTTGGGCGAGGTTGAGGCGCAACTCACGAATTGCTTTCCCCTAGTTGCGATGAGCGGTAGAGCCGCTACACTGTGCGGCATGTCTAAGTCGCCGAACGCAAGACGCATTGGGGGACCGCTTTCTTGGGATGCGATGTCCCGGCCAGACACTGAACAGTGTCAGCGGTTTTTAGCGGAATCCCTGTCGCTGCTGTTGGGGGATTTGCTGCGCTCCATCCTGTCCGATGCCAGCCCTGCATTGCAGGCAGACGAATCTGCCGTTGAGCGCTATCGCAATCTGGCTGACTCACTGGCCGACGGCGAATCGCGTCGCCGCACCAGCGTCGGAATCACCCGCGCCGGCCTGGCCAAGCGCTGCGTGACTTGGCTCAAATTGTTGCTGACACCCGCGCCGAATGCCCCCTGTACGGCCGCAATGCGTGAATTCGTCGATGCCTTGGGCCTGTTTCCGTCCTTGTTCGACAGCGAGCCCTCCGCGCGATCCCGGCGGGCGCGGCTGACCTGGCTGCTAACCCATGATAGGCGTTTGGATGCGAGTACGCGGGAAGCCGCTACCGCCCTGATCGAGGCCTGCGAGCATTTGGGCGTGCTGCTCTGGCCTGACGCAGAAACGGCCTGAAAACTGCTGCAGCACCCGTTGTTTCGCCGTCAGAGGGCGTATAATAATTAGTTGTTCCTACACCGCGCTGGCCGGAGTTTTTTCAGTGCAAACAACGTCTCCCCCTGAACCGAAGATGGTCACACCGCCGCCGGTGGACAAGTCACGTTTCAGGTTTCAAAAACTACTGCAGCCTTTCACCATCGAACGCGCGGTAGTGACGCCGATCATTTGGTTCCTGCTCGATTGGCTGGTGCTGGGAGCAGCCATTGCCAGCCTGCTGGTGGTCGAAACCCTGTGGGTGAAGATTTTTGCGTCTCTGGTCGCGGCTTTGTGGATAGCCCGGTTGTTTGTCATCGGTCACGACGCTTGCCACGGCTCGTACACACCCAATGCCACGCTCAACAAGTGGATTGGAAGGATTGCGTTCCTACCCTCGCTTACCCCTTACAGCCTTTGGGAGATCGGACACAACCTGGCACACCATGGGTTTACCAATTTGAAGGGGCGAGATTACGTCTGGACACCCTATTCTCCGGCCGAATTCGCTCAGCTACCGTGGTTTCGGCGCCAGTTGGAGCGCATCTACCGCAGCGGCTTCGGCCAAGGCATCTACTACATGGTCGAGATGTGGTGGAAGAAATTGTTCTTCCCGGGACCGAAACACGTCAAGACCAAACGCTTGAGCTACACCTGGGACAGTTTGTTGGTCAGCGCCTTTGCGCTTCTGTGGGTCGGCGGTTTGGTGGCTTGGGGGTGGTACAGCGGCAAGTCGATTGGGTCGCTGTTGATTTTCGGCTTCGCGGTGCCTTTCTTCGTTTGGAACTGCCTCATGGGTTTCGTCATTTACGTGCAGCACACGCATCCGCGGGTAGCGTGGTATGAAAGACGCGACGAGTGGACGGCGAATGCCGGCTATGCGACCACCACCGTGCACATCAAGTTGATGCGTCCTCTCGACGGCCTGATCCATTACATCCTCGAGCATGGCGCCCACCACGTAAACATGGGCATTCCGCTGTACCGTCTCAAGGAAGCCCAGGCGCGACTGGCGGCCACGCTCGATGAGC
>Ga0116227_10010386_pt1 | contig 16298 bp, 9 predicted proteins | sample S1TSphgellanicum_FD_89693 | JGI IMG/M metagenome (GOLD analysis project Ga0116227, IMG submission 89693) | Host-associated microbial communities from peat moss isolated from Minnesota, USA - S1T2_Fb - Sphagnum magellanicum MG | ecosystem: Host-associated > Plants > Peat moss > Unclassified...
ATAATTTCTTTTTGTTTTCAGTGATGGGCCAATCAAATTGTCTCATTGCAAAAAAAATAAAAAACTTTGTAACTCTTTTTTTGTCCCCCTCCCCCCCCCCCCCCTCCAAAACCCCCAAGAAAAAAAAAAAGATTGCATGGAAAGTCGATAGTGACAGTCCTCTCTCCACACCAAACACAACTTGAAAGAAAACCCCCCCTCCCCCTCACCCACAAGAGAAAAAAGGGAGGCCCATGATGCAACTTCTGGTTGGTTGCATGAAAATTCTAAACCTAAAATTGGCTGCCACTACTTTTGGCCTGGACTAATAGTCCTTCCTAAGAACACCCTACCTAGTTATTATGTTCATGGACGGCCAACAGGCATCTGACTACGATCTTCTAAGTTGCCAAGAAACTCTTGTAGGCAAAATGCACTTGAGTTTTCCAATTCACATATACTTAAAAAAACATCCAAGTGGCCGCAATGCGGGTTAAGGTTGGGTAACTGAAATAGGTAGCATTTTTGGTCGGCTGGCAACAATAATTTGACCTGATGTCCAATGATGGTAAATCAATCCTGGTCCCAGTTGAAAATACAGAGTCGGCTCATGATCAATCAATAAATGATAAATGTCTGAAGTTTTGGCACACATCTTTAAGTTGCCAAGAAACTGTAGATTTCAAATGCACATGGCTTGTCAAAACTTGCGTGAGTAACTGATAAAATCGGTAGCAATTTATGGGCTGTTGGCAAGAAGGAATTAATTAGCATCTGCATTTTCAAACTTGATCTCAAACTTCAGTGGAGTCAGTAACCTAAAGTCAAGATTATGGGTTTTCTTTCTACACTCCAATTGCAGCACCATAGTAGTTATTTCTCGTTTGCTTGTTAGCGCAACAAATAGCAGGACTGCACCGATCGTTTAGACCAGTGGCGAAAGCAACGTCTAATTAAATGTACTTCAAACCACGTGAAGATCACGGCATTAGATTACGCTAATTGCGGCGGCGCTTTGATAATTCTAAGTAGTCGATATTCCAACTAATCGATATCAGAGTTTTCTTCTCCTATTTGTTGAGCAGGTCGGACTGACGATCATCCACAGGAGGAATGAGCCAAATTTGGATAGAGGTCAGTCAGCGAAGTAGAAATTTCTTTTGGATCCTGCTTAGTTCTTTGGCGATCTCTCTGGCGACCTCCAGCAACTCATTGTCTAAATATGGAGACTGCTGACTTTTTTCCCCCCTTAAAAAATGGCGACTTTTTGCACAGTTGTTCTAAAAAAAACCCTTTGCACAGTTTGCATCTGATTGTCCAAAAAGGTTTTAAAAAGAAAAACAAAGAGCAAGAGATTTGCAAGTAGAGTAGGCCGGTAGAAAAATATGAAAAAGTTGCAGGGCCAACCCCAAATCAGGCCCTCTTTGTCAACCTACGGCCAGTCTGATGACGAGTGCAATCAACTAGTGACGAAATTGCGCGTGATGAGAGTCCCACCATGTGCCGTCCTGCTCGCTTGGTGGCATGGAGTTATTCGCTGCGTTGCTTGCTCAAGAATCAAGCTAGCAGCAGCGTGGCTTCCTTCACATGCACCGTAGCAAACGAAGAGAAAATTCGAGTTCCCGTGCTTGACTTAATTTTTTAAGTCATATGGTGTTTCGTTGGTTCCCAATGTATGGATAAAATTATGCTTAGTTTCTGGATTGTTTAGAGTTACAATCAGGGTTTTTTGTTTTGCAATTGTGTGATGCTGCAACACTGGCAATCATCCACAAGAGGAACTAGCCAAATTTGCTACAAGTCAGCTTCACAAACATAGAAACATTTAATGATCAGCTCAAGGAACATAGAAAATTTTAAGAATCCTGCTATATTTTTGTAACCTGCTGACCTACTGGAATATAGTGATTTCAGATTTTCTTTTGTTGAAATATGGCGATTTGGCACTTTTTTTCCCCCATGAGTCACATGTTAGCTTTCTTTTCTTGCCACTTGTGAAAATTCGCCGAAAAAATGCAAGTTTTTGTTTGGGCAATGACTTTCCCTCTAAGACATTTTGGTGCATGCCTACATGTAATCTTCCTTCTCATCAATATCTGAACTGAGTTGTTGAATCCATGTACACATCTAGTTCAATTATATTATTGGTTCCTTCCATTTGAGTAACTCATTCACAAAAGGTGGGATCAACTTGAACAAGACTGTTTTAAAATGTTTCAATGGTCACCAGTTTTGTGATATAAACACAAATTTACATTCTAAGATAGTGCTACTGTTAGATGGGGCCTTTTGCTCTAGTCTATTCACAATGTCTTTATATTACACCTTGTCAACACTAAAATAAAGACCATTACATTCAGCTTTCGTACTAATGAAAATGTTTGGAGTTGAAGACTCCATGATAGTTGTAACAAAGAAATGGGGGGCAGGAAGTGATGAGAATGAATCAAAGTAGTGATGTTTTGAGAGGGTGGATGAATGGCAAATGCGTGTGGATGGTGGTAGCAAAAGTGAAGCACAAAGCACTTGCATTCACATAGCACACCTTGAACTTGTTGACAAAGCTTTAGAAGAAAAAAGACACACATTAAACACACAAGAAACAACGAAATAATTTGTAAAAAATACACATCACATATTGAAAGGTTTTTTTGTTTTCTCACTTTCATTTAATGCTCTGATGCACTCATCATCACCATACTTGAGTAAAGCTTGAATAAATTTGGAAATTTTTAGGGGAAAGTGGTGGCTTTGTCATTTTGAGGTTGTATTCAAGAAGCTAAAGAAAACATTGTCACATTGGGTGTTGAATGTTCAGTGATTTTGCTTTCCCCATTGTAGGAACCAGCACACCTAAAATAAAATTTTAGGATCCTTAGACAAAAGCATAAAACTAGATTGGGTGTCATTGAAAGAACTTTATAAAAAAAATCAAACAATTTTCATATTTAGTCGAATTGAGTTTCTTTGAAAGAACCTAGAAATAACTCAGGGTGATTTTCAAACTTGTTCCACGTTAGGTTTCTCAAGAAGAACTTCATGCGTTTCAAGTGCCAGATCAAAGTTCAAGCCAAAATTTTGAAAAGTAAGGTCACCAGCTCAAAATAAAGAGGGAGTGTGAGGTTTCCAGAAACTTGTGTCGAGTTGGAGGCAAGGATTGAGCGAAATGAAAATTGCTGAATATATGCCTATATATCCGGTCTAAAAACCTTCAAATAACCGACACCAGATTAATGAACCACCCAACACTGATTGCTTCCACTAGCAAATTAATGTAATTTCTTCACTTGTGCTACCAAAGATTGGGACAGAAAAGGTTCACCCTTTTCAATCATGATCAACTAAATTTGCAAGAATTACATATATTAATAGCTTCCCAGAAAATGTAAACCTTTTTAATTCTAAGGAGAACAACACCAGTGGGGTGGGCTAACTCTCAACTTCAACCCCTCCTAGACCCACCTCTCATTTTTATTTTTTATTTCTTTGAATTGCATGTAATGTTGGGTGGGTATTGTATTTTAAAGAGACCAGGCAGACTTTAATATCTAAAATCTTGAGGATGTCCTATCAGTTTAGTTTGTATATCTAAAATCTAGAGAGATCACCTTCCAGTTGGATCTTAGAATGTCGAGAAATTAGCAAACTAAATACTAATCTGGTTTGAATAGCTTGACTATTGGTGTACACTTGCTAGTAATAATAGTTGTGATTTTTCAAGTTTCGTACCAACCATTAACTCTAGTTTGATATTTCATTATGGCATTTTATCTTTCATTGAATTGTTCACATTTGAATATCAATTTATATTTTTTAAGAGGAAGACAAATTTAAGAAACATACATAGAAGTCCAGGAAAAGACAATGAACTTGAGTTTCAAACTTGGTTTTCAAATGTATGTAACCAGGGTTGTTTTTTCAAATTTCTCAAGTAGGTGTACTGACGAGGATCCTCAGCATTAAGTAGCAATAAATGGCGACTGTCCTGATGGACTAGTAGATTTTTTTGGAATCCTGCCTAGTTTTGGCGCCCTAATGGAATACATTGTCTAAATCTGACAACTTTTAACCTTTTTTTTTCTTGAGATATGACGAATTTTATAAAAAAATTCTCAAAATCCCTTTGTTGGATTCGCCAGGTTTTTTTTTTTTTCAAAATTTTTGTCTCCAGGGTGCTAAAATTCGCCACCAAAGAAAACCCTGTATGTAACATAGTTTAGTATTGAAGGTCATTGACACAAACAATAGGCATCCTCCAACAAGATTTTTGGCTACAATTAAAGAAGATATCTCTAGTGTTCTCACTTCGCTTGCCCACTGAATACTTGACTGTTCTAAGAAAATATAGAGTTTTATGTATTGAAACCTTAAGTTCTTTATTCAGGTTGTGGAGCACCTTTGGATTCAAGGTTAAAACAAAATAAAGTAAGCTAATTCGTCATTCTTATTGGCAACTAAAAGCAGATTTGGAATTTTTTGTATTTTAAGCATTTTAATCATATCATAAATTTTGGGAGGTACTTATCATATTAAATAAATTATATATAATTATTTTAAATATTTGTTATTATTTTTATGAATTTATATATTTAGTGCAAGTTTATTACTCTGTGTGATATTGCACATTTTTCAAATCAAATAATTCAAACGTGTTACTAATATTTGAACCAGTATGCACTTTGATACACATTTTTTGAAATTTGAATTTTTGGATTATGACTATGTGAAATTTTTTTAAAATAAATTTTTCATAAATCTAGATTTGACATTTAAAACATATTTTTTGATGTGATATCAAAATGCATTGCATGTGCTGAATTCATTAAATCATGTCCTAAACCTTTTCAAAATGTAACACATGCGTGAAATTTTTAAATTAATATTTTTTTTTAACCTACTTTCAATTTACTTTCTCACAACATAAACAATTGACAAATTTTGCAAAATAGATTAAAAATAAATTGTTAAAAAAAATTGATGCAACTTTTGAAACTTTCAAAAACTTGAACATATCACATTTAATACTCTCATATAGTTCAAAAAGACAATATCATAAAACATCTCCTACTTTGTAATGTACTTGTTATTATTAAAAAAATTATATTTAAAAATTACTTTTTTTAATCTACTTTAACATGCTTTGACCTTCCAAAAGTGTAAAACTGATATCACCCTTTATATTTTAAAATTATGTATATGAGGCATGTGGGGTTATCAAGAGGGGTCAATATGAAGCAATAAGATTATGACAAGAGTACTAAAGTAAAGTTGTAGCAATTTGGTCAATTTCTGTATAGGGGCACCAGTACCAGTCTATGTACCAGTGTTGCTAGGTTCTTGACTTTTACCAAGAACCTGGGCCCCCTGGGTGCATACTGCCTGACCTCATTGGCTTCAAGAAAGATTTTTTGCCTACATATGTTGTTTTTAAAATTTTACTTGGGCTAATGGCAGGGGCTGGGAGTATGGGTGCATATTAATTGTTTAAGTATTATACTCAATCTGACCTTTGATGCATGTCTCACTGCATTTGCTCTTCAAATTAATCTGGAACCAAACTTCCTTTTCCATTGAAATATAATAAGACATTCTTCCACTGGGATATGGAGGTTCCTGCCTAAAGTGAACTGGTTGTTTGGATAGTCCAGACAGGTCCATTCCCCCAATGACTAATGACCAGAGAAGACAAGGGAAGACTCTATCTACCCCTGGCCCACCCCCCCCCCGCTCCCCCCAAACCCCCTGGAGCTGTGTCTGGGCGCTTGTTTCGCTTGTCTTTAGCCACCCTTGCTCAAAACTAGCCAACAAGTTTTGTGGTCGATCACAAACCAACCTTGCAGTGTTCCTGGCCTGAAACAACTTAATTTATCCTTTCCTACTCCGGCCCTTCAATCTTGTCCGACTTCCATGAGTAGAAGCCTAAGGACATTTCAGCAGATAGAAAATGAGCAATTAGGACACAGTATCTTGAGGAGCCATAGTGGGGTCCCTTGTAGTGTTGGCCCAAGTATGTTACATCTGCTGTAAGGTCCCCCATCCCAATGTTATTATGTTCAAAGTCGTCTTCGCTTTCAAGTTCTTGATCTGGAATCTTGCTGAATTAATTTTAGTTTACTAAATCCAAAGACAAATTTATCATTTTATATTCAATAACTTTTGCCCAGTTTGTCCTGAAATTGTGAAATGATAAATATTCACACTACCTTGTTGAGGGATTTCTAGTGGTACCAAAAGCAGACCACGGGCCCCCAAGGTTTGGGAGGGTCGTGGCATCATCACATCCAAACAAAACAATTTAGAAAAAAAGAAACACTTATCTTTAATATATGAACCTTCAGTTTTGAGTTTTCTAAGGAAAAAAAATCTGAATTTTTTCTTACAGCAAGATAAATTTCATATCATTATCCTTTCAAAATGGGATCAAAACACATGCACATGTAAATTTTCCCTTAACAAAACCATTGATATGTACATACAAGAGCACCATTGGAAATCAGCTGTATGGATGAAGACTCTCACCACATGTATTTAAAAATATAGATCATATCTTTAGATTACAAAGAAGAAAAACCATAACTCTATATTTTTAAAGAGTTCAAACATACAGATTGAGACCTTTTTCAGATTTTCTATGAATTGCATAATTTGGGTAAAACTATTTCCCTCAGCATGTTATAATGTTAACTAACGAGTCTTTAAGGGAATATCGAAACTAGTAATTCAAAAGAGTTCATTCTCAAGGCTCTAAGTACTAGAAACCTTCGGTTCTTTTCATATCAAAAAACCAAATTACCTCTGATTGCAGCTATGAATTTTCAGCTTTTTATGTGAACACTAGTTGAACTATGGTGAACTCCAAAGTTGAGGTCATCAGAGAAAACACCCATGCAAGTGCCTGGGTAGCACGGATGCAGTGCTTTGCAAATTTCGTACCAAAGACAATAAGACTCAAAGGAAACAAGAATTTTAAAAAAAAATCCCATCTCAAATTCCACAAGCAGAATCACAAATCACAAAGATGGGAAATGTACTTGAGTATTGTATAAAGTTAACCACACAGACAAAGTTGTAGATCCTGATCACATGTTGTTTACTCTACACTAAGTTACCAGTACTTATGCACATAACCTCAAGACTACTTTACAGATGCAGTTGCAGATGTGAAAAAAACCCACAAACTGGAAGAAGTACATGACGTTTAGCATCTTATGCACCTGACAGGTTCAAGCCATATAGACGCTAAACAGCTTTACATTTTGATATTACCTTCCTTTTTCTAGGAGTATTGGTAATGTTTGTGCCCATAGTTATATATGGCTTGAGTCTGTCAGGACCTACTGATCCGTTCTATGGTACTATCAGTTACCTAGAATAGGAATCATAGCCATAACTGTTGTATGGCACCAGAGGGTCACAACCAAGGGGAGTAGTAATTACTGTATGGGCTCTGGGCTGCATAACCAAAAGAAGCTGGCCCATATGTGTCTGCATACCTCCAGGAAGCAGAGTCATCTTCATAAAAGTGACTGGGGGTGTATGAACTATCATAGTGTGAGACTCTGTACCGGACTGGTTGATTCCAAGAAGGAGCATATCCGGTAGACGGGTAATAAGTGGAGGTTCTAGATGGAGATAACAAGTGAATCTTCCTTGAAAAGAAGTGGTAGTGTCCGGGCATACCCTGCCTTGCGTACTTCACAGCCTGGTGTATAACATCGTCATCCGCACTGCCTGTGATCTTGAGTACTTCGTCATACCCGTCAAATAACACACGTTCCACACCTGAACATTATATATATTTTTGCACGTTAAGGGCAGCTGCTGCATCTCCCTTGTGAATGATACAAAAGTAATTTCTACCAACGACTATGTTCAATCAACTAGAAATAAATTTAATATTTGATGGTTTCCAAAAACAAAAAGAAGAAATTTCTCTTAGGCCACCATACATCTACAAACATCAAGATTACGAGTTCACTTTTTGTCCATGTCGTTGATAAAACAAAACAAGAGTAGTAAAGAATATCAGAAAAAATTATAAGAAAATGAAAAAGTGATAGCAATTTTGATACACCTTAAAAAACATTTCAACCTTTAATGGCTCTCTTTAGATCCTTGTTAAGAGAGGAAATTCAGTACAACAGAGCTCTAGCTTACCGGGCAAGGTTTGGACGGCATTTGCTATTCTGCCCACGCATTTGTCGCAGCATCTGATTTCAACTGGCTGCACACCCAAGATGTTAAACGAATACTCAGGGTCAAGATATTATTTCGGAATCAGTGAGTTCAATTGTGTTCAATTCTTCGACCCAGCCAGAAAAAACTGCGGAACTCCTGACGGTTGCTGCGCATGCACAAACATTCTTGAGAAAACCAGTCGCTGTAGATTAATAGGGAGAAAAACATTATCACTCATCTAGTAGTCCTTCAAAAAATGATTGAACCCTTCGATGGTACATATAGAATTATAAAGAGTGCAGAAAATCAAGTGAGTATGATGAAAATAATTGTCACAGTGCACTCACTTTCCTTAGGTAGCGAGTCTGCATGTGTCGTGTGTATCGGGGATCCACCACTTGCTGCTCGTACAGGTCCTCAGGGTACGTGCTGTAGGACAAACGGGGCCCGATGTGATAGCCGTCCCGGGGACCATACAACTGCACATCAATTGTAAAACACACACAAACACGGAGTCAAGCAACAATCACACTCATTTTACAACTATTGCAAAGAACTCAAACCAGTCTTAAATGAGAAGATTGACCTCGAGCTTAAAGTTGACCCATGTACCTCTATTGCCATGGAGCTAGCTAGTACTTAGAGTTGCTCCGTATAGAATTACAGACGTCCTCGGAAGCTTGGATCAAACTTCTTCAATACAATGAACGGGTTGCTGAACAGCTCTACTATTTCTGAAAATGTTCAACAGCTTGTCCAAGTGCAGTCCGCAATCTCAAAAGGTTCAACAAGTTGTTCTTCTGTGGAGATAACCAAGGTGGAAGCTAGGCAACTGCTTCGAGTGCAAAAGCTTCAGTCCAAGAGAGAGAGAGATCGAGATACACAACAGCCGTGCAGGGAGATCATTGAGAGCATCCACAATCAAAGGTGGGAAAATTCTGGGATGCCAAGTGCATACTTATAGGTCACCTTGTAAGACTTTTACTGCAAAGGTGAGACCTTGAAGACGAGTAACCGTAGCCGAAAGTAAAGGTAAAGGCCGGTTGAAGATTATTCTGGGAACCCCACAAAGGGACCCCACCCCCACAACAAGGGGCTCAATTCTCATCAATTGTTTAAGAAAATCGGTACTCTTTTTTTAATCTTTCTTTGTATTACCGACTAAAGGATGAATGTTGATGATATAGTATTGATGTCCAACAAAACTACTAGAGCTTTGACTTATACTCACTAGGTATGTATAGGCTAGAGTATTTGTTTTTTTCTTCTTTTTTTCCCCAATTTTGTGATGTTGCCACATTTGTTATCATCCACAACAGGATTTAGCCAAGTTTGGCTCCAAGTCAGATAGGGACTTAGTAGAAAAATTTCAGTCTGTATCTTTGCCTACACACTCAAAACTGAAGATAGAAATCTGGCAATTTTTACTATTTTCCCCCCTCTCTTCTAGCATTTGAAAGCCTCTAAAATTACTTCAGTTTCAATTTTTAATTTCTCTTTTTGTCTATTTAGCGAGATTTCGCCAATAAAAAGTGACTGGAATCGAGGTAGGCCCTGATGGGGGGCCAGGGGAATCTTCACACGAAACTCCACTTCCCACTCTACTGGTATGCCTGGTTCTTTGTTTAGACCTTTTTTTTTGTGGTTCTATTTATGGCATGGTTTGGGGATTCCATTTCTACTACTCATTTTATTAGTTTCCTTGTGTAAGCCAAGGTTCCAGTCGGGAATGCACTTGAAATTCAAAAGACTTGGGCCCTAAGTTAATGAAGAAAGTAGTGGGGAAATAAGCTACCAAATGACACTGGCCAGATCTAGCATGATAGAGAGCATCTTGAGAGCATTTGAAAAGAATTGATGAGTGATTACTTAGGAGAACATTCGTTTGAAGGCATTTGAGTGATTACTATCAGCCAAAATGCTTGGGCATGACAACATGGAATCCTTCCCTAAATGCGAGACACTAAATACCCCCCATCGAGCTCTATCCCCCGCTGTTCTCAAACACCCTAACCCACCACCAGAGCTGCCATCTAGCCACCAGTTGGGCCCTGCCCATTGTCTTTTGTAGAACATCGTCGAACTCATTTCCAAGTATTCGTCGTCCATTGTGATCAAATTTTTGATTGCAGAACACTCCATGTTCTATGTGACATTCCACGCATGCATAGATTTTTAAATAGGCTAAAAATAGTGCCTTGAAATTTTTAGGGTTAAAGGCTTGGAAAAATCAGAAGTAAGGGTGCAGCAAAACACCAACAGAGCTCAGCTTCTTGTGTCACTTTCAATTTGGGAAGCTCATATTGTACTTGAGTGCGACATAGCAATTATGCAATTGACAACTTTAATGTTGTTTTGCATTGCTTTCTTTGTATGTTTAGGGTTTCAATGTTTGCAGCAATGCAGTCGTTACAACAAGAGCCTCCATGTGATGTCAATGTTATTCCAACAAAGGAACTTGCCTCCCTTGCACCTAGCGACATCACAACTAATCGAAGTTGTCTTGTTCCCATTATTAATGTTGTGGAGGAAGTCGACAATTTTGGAGAATCTAACAATGTTGAAGAGGACAAAGAAAACATATTAAAACTTGAAACACACACAATGCCACCCCCAAGGGTCATCAACAAAGGCTACTTGGTTCAAGAATTGCTGCCCATACACGCACAAGAGGATCCTTACATGATCCAACTACTTGGGTGTCAAAGATATATCAACATTGTCTCTAATGTGCCTATAAGATGGGTAGTTGGAGTATGTTCCTCACTTAAGTTTTGTTCCTCCTTGTTTTTTTACCATTCTATATGTTTTGGTCTATTGTTGCTTTTTTTTTTAATGTCTGCGTATGTATTTTCTGTTGTTTGTCTTTTTAAACCCTAAAAAATAGAACCTTTGACACCAAATGACCAAACAGAACAATTTTAATATGTTTTATTTCCACTTAATATTTCCACTTCCCCCAATTGTTTTGTTTTCAAAGCTTAGTACCTAGGTTTAGTGTATGTACTAGAGTTAGTATGTTTGAAAAATAAATTCCACAAAAACAATCAAGATGATGAAACCCTAGCAAACTTCAAGAAGTTTAATGAAGACTAAAAATAATATTTGTGCTTATGGTAATGGTTGTTGAATTGATGTTGGTGGTGCTTGAATAGATATCAAATTATATTATGTTGAAGGAAGGAATTAAATAGGCTAAAGATTAAAATATATTGAGGGTTGTATGAGATAATATTTGGTGAACAAAAAGGGATTGAGGTGTCTTGATATGGAGTGAAAAACCAACCATAGCTTAAATTTTCCTCCATTATAGGATTTAGTATCAAACAAAAAAAACATTTTTTTAAAGAATCCACCATTAGAGGCAAATTGAATCTTACAATGCTTGCCATTGAAAACAATTATGCTGCAATGGGTTAGACATCACAAAAGTTTAAATTAGATTTAAAGAATTGTGTGAAGGTAATGCACATTGAAATTGTTCTCCATTTAACAATGTAAACATTGTTTGCAAGTCAATATGGGCAAAAGTTCGATGGTAGTTCTATAATTATTTTTAGATCTTTTTATTCTAATCACTATTCCATTCAAATTATAATTGCAAAACATTTGCAGAATCATGTTTATAGCAATGGGTTTTCCATGTGCCATGATTAATTGAATTATTGTAATGGGTAATTTGTCAAAAAATTATGTTGCAATTTGTTGTTTATCGTATTGAAGTTAAGATTTTGTTGTTGTGTTTTCAATTGTGGCATGTTCATGTGTAGGTGTTTGGAAATCCATCCCATAAGACCAGAATCTATAAATGCAACATGCAACAAAGTAGGAGAACATGTGTGGCCTTGTATCTTGAGTACGAACAACTTGTAATGGGAGCACATTTTGATTATAAACGGAATGATAACCCAATTTGTAATCAACCTTCCTTCCAATGTAAGTTCTACAAGGTTTGCATGAAAGATAAAAACACTCTGTGTTACCACAGAATGATGAACCAATGCCCTTTTTACAAGGGGAAAGACCTCTTGAAAATGTACCCGACTCAGAGTAAGAGTGAAACAAAGGAATTTGTTAGGTTAGGTGTTAAATTTGGGAAGACCATACCTAGCCAAAACAAGTGTCTTGATTCAGACGAAGCAAATCTTCCTCCTAAACAAGCTGCACCCAATCTAATATGTTTAGAAACAAGGGTTACGCCACCTCCACAACTTAGACATGTTAAAGAGGACATATTCATCATCAGTAGTGATGATGATTTATTGTTTACTCCACATAAAAACAAAGGTAAGCAACCAAGTGTGACTAAACTCTCCATTTCTAAGAACAATCCTTGTGTACAACATGCTCTCAAGGAGAAGCCAAAAATCCTTACCCAAACTAAAACTGCCACACCACTTTTTGGTTCCCAGTCTACTACAGACCTATCTACTACAAATCCACAACAAAATTTGATGGATTTGAGCAAAGTTGAAGTGGAGGCAAAAGCATTGGCCATTGTAGAGACATTCACAATAAAGGGTGATTGTGAATTTTTTTTTTTCCAAAAGAATTGTTAATGAATGGGTTGTTTGTGTTGTTGCAATAATGCCTCCTTGTTTTTTATTTTTCACATAATCGAAAATTTTGTATTGCACCCCATACCAATAGTGAGTTAGAACATCACCAACAAGATTGTAGATGAATCAATCCATCTTGTGTCCTATATGCCTTTTTCAAGAAGGATACAAAATTCGCTTCATGTTGTTGTGAAATGAGTCCACAACAGCATTGGTGTCTTATTTTTCATGGGGGATGTTTCAATTTCCAATGCACCACATCCCTGTTTTTGACAACCAGTGTTGATCCAAGTATTCGTAGAAGCAGGCTAAATCAAGGTAATTAGTTTCCAATTTCTTAAATTGTTGTTCTACCCACCAAACACGTTCTACATGAAGTGGACAATTTCAGGAATACATGATGCTTCCAAGAGCAAATAAAATTCTTGACTTCTCCTCCACACTAACAATCTTCTTGACTGCATTCTTAGCCCAAGTTTTGCCATAAGCACAAAAACTGCCTAGCTCCAAGCCAAATGTTGCTACAAATGCAAGCCTGAGAATTAAACTTTGAGGCTTTGGGCTCACAAACAAATATCCTTCAACATGAGATGGAATGAAAGTAAATATCAAAGGTTTTTTATTTGTAGCAAATTCTTACCTTAAGACATTGATTTCAGCTAGCACATTGTCCACAATGATAGCATTGGGCATCCAATTGATAGGGAGGCATTTTGATAATGCTTGGAAAACTAGGTGTAGGTCATTCTCCTTACTTTTTCCAATGACAATGAAGGCAAATGGTATGCCATTCTTCTATTCATCAAACACCATCAAGGTATACAAAAGGTACTGCAAAGAACATGGAACAAATATTATGTCCTACATTCATAAACAATGATCTTGTCACTACACTTCATTCAATGAAAGAGGAGGTTCAAAGGAAAGGAAAGGCATACATTGCTTTGATTCGTTCCAAAGGTTGCATCAAACAAAAATGAACTATGGTCTCCAAATTTTTCCATCATTTCAAACTGCCATGGAATTTGAATTCTAAATGTGAATGATGTGTCATCTTGCTTCGCTAGATTTAAATCTAGAGGGCATGTTGAACATAATAAAAAACTAAATTAGGGTTTCCAAACCCACATTCTAACACTGATTAGATCCTTGGGGTGTTTCTGCCATAACTCATTAGCTATCTTCTTTGCCAAGTTTATAACATCAGATGGGAGCACAAAAGTGTCATGGGTCACAAGTTCATTGTTCAATGCCTTCTCCTTGATGTACACCTTATGATGAGCCATTACTTCAACAAGAAAAAAGCCTTGCCTTATAAGTCCCATCAAGTGTGACTTCATACCAATTGACAATTGAGATCCCAAGGCATGGCAGTATTCAAATAGATCTTTCCTGTGGCATATTTGGCCCTATTTGTTTTTATGTTCTCCGTGTAGGTATATTAGCTAATAAAGACTTGGGTCCAGATATGGTTACTTGGTGATGAATGTTCTTTGACAACCTCGTTTGATGGACATACTTGTCATTGTCTTCCCAATTCAAAATTTGAGTTGCAAATGTTGGATCAATTCTGGAAACTCACTCAAAGATTTTTTTCCCTTTTTTTTGGCGGTAATATCACTCCCTTTCCTTTGCTTATGTTTTTACTATGTAGACAAGAAAAGCTTTTGCATGTCTACAGGCAAAACGTTATTCTATCTTTTGGTCCAAAGTTGTAAGAATATCTGTAAAACAAAAACAATGGCATTAAATGACATACCAATTTTAGGAATATAAAGATTTGGCTTTATGTGAATAGTCTAGAAGTTACATTGGTAAATCAAATTATCTACTAGATTACAAAAGAAACTAAAGTCTAGGATACAACATCAAACCACACATGAAACTAAGGTCTACGGCAGAACATTAGACCCCATTTCAAATTGAGGTGTAAGGTAGTATAACATAGAACATTGCAAGATGTCATAACCCATATGAAAATAAAGTATAAGGTTGATAATTCAGGAAATGCTTCAATTTGGAAATAATAAATGAAGACTATAAGATAAGAAATAATTAAGAATAATGTTATATGGAGAATAGATGTGAGGTATAGTAGACATTAGAAATAGTTAAAGGTGGAAAGATTGGAAAGGGGTTGATAAAGTCTGCCAACTAACAGCTCAGAAAAAAAATTGTTTGGATGTTACTAAGTTTTACACAATGGTGCAATGTTATTTTGGAGCCTGAAATTATCGAGATCATTTCAACTTGAGGCCCAAAATACAAAGATTTTCACATATGGAACATTTAAAAACCCAAATGTGAAAGAGATAATGGACGGTAGGAACCAAATAAAAATAATGCATTGCTTTGAAAAAGGACAACCTTAGAGATAAAATAGCACTTGTAAACAAGTGTTGTAGAATTTGCTTTAGGGTGTGTCAATGTGTTTGGGGCATTACAAATTTTGTGTTCCTTTGTCCTTGTAAATTTGCAAAGGAACTTAGGGTAATTATATTCCCTTTAGACAAAATCCTCAAGCCAATCCCATGGAATGATCACAATTTCAATGTGGTTATAGAGGCCATGCCTAGTTGTGACATGAGGAAACCAGTTGATATTGTTCTTTTGAAATGGTCAAAGAGGAAGAAATTGCAGTGTTTCTTTCAAAGTTTGAATTAAATCCCTTTCCATTGCAAGAAATGGTTCATTCCCCAATGTCTCTATACCTACAACATCCACAACAGCTTTGTCATCTTCACATGCCATTGTAATAATGAAACTATATAGTCCCACAAATGATTTGCAACTTTGCTTTTGTACCCTAATTTTTTAAGAAGACTATGCAAGAATTGGAATCTAGGATGATTGTGAGCTGCAATTGGAAATTCTTTTCAATCCCAAGCCAAATTGGAATCTAGGCCAAATGGAAGCCTCCAAGTCGAGTATGCATTTTTGTGTCAAAATCTAAACTAAACGTCAAAAACTTCGAAAAACTAAGGTTCTACAAATAGTGAAACATGCTAGAACAAATGATTAATGCAACCCAAAACTCTTCTATCGCAAGCATGGATAGGAAATCGGTTTCTGAATTTATGGTGTATAAATAGTCATGTTTTGCAACAAACAACTTTTTTTTACAAAAATTTGGTGTTTCAAGTTCGTTACAAGAACATTACAAGCCATGGCAACATGTTGTGTTGGTTTCCGTCAAATGTATGGTTGTGGGTTGGCCATGAATCTTATCACAATTTAGTTTAATTTTAGACGTAAGATGTGAACACGCCTCAAAGGTGGTTTTGTTATAGTCAAAATTTAAAGCTTTGCGCGACAAAACTTGGGAACATTCAAGCCATTATTTTTATCCAATTTTTAAATCTATGCGTGCACAAAATGTTGCATAGAACATGGGAGTGTTTTGTAATTGAAAAATTGATCATAGTCAACAACAAATGCTTGGAAATGAGTTCAACAACATTCTACAAATGGTGACGCATAAGCCCCCCCCCCCCCCTACACCCCCCCCCCCCCCACCGCTGACGGATCCACATTCCCCAAATTCGTCGCCAGGCACCGAACACACAACAGCAAAAACAAACC
>Ga0116227_10010387_pt1 | contig 16296 bp, 13 predicted proteins | sample S1TSphgellanicum_FD_89693 | JGI IMG/M metagenome (GOLD analysis project Ga0116227, IMG submission 89693) | Host-associated microbial communities from peat moss isolated from Minnesota, USA - S1T2_Fb - Sphagnum magellanicum MG | ecosystem: Host-associated > Plants > Peat moss > Unclassified...
CGACACCAGCATCTTCGCCATCGCATAACGGTTGCGTTCGCCGCCGCTCAGCACGCCGAGCTTCTTGAACACATCGTCGCCGGTGAACATGAAACATCCCAGCAGCGAGCGCAGCGTCACCACATCCACCTTCGGGTTCGAGCCCGTAATGTCGTCCAGCATCTCCGCTGCGCCGTCCAGCACCTTGTACTGGTCCTGCGCAAAGTAGTCCGCAAGCACGTTGTGGCCGAGGCGAATCGTCCCGCTCGTCGGCCCCTCAAGCCCGCTCAACATGCGGATCATCGTTGATTTGCCCGCGCCGTTCGCGCCGACGAGCGCAATGCGGTCGCCGCGCTCGATCGTGAAGCTCACGTTGTCGAGAATCACCTTCTCGCCGCCCGTCGGCGTCGGATAAATCTTCGTCAGGTTCGCGACCTCAATCACCGTGCGCCCGCTCGCCGGCGGCTGCGGGAAGCTGAAGTGGATCGTCGCCTCTTCTTCCGGCACTTCAATGCGCTCGATCTTTTCGAGCTCCTTGATGCGCGACTGAACCTGCTTGGCCTTCGTCGCCTGCGCGCGGAAGCGGTTGATGAACGCCTCCAGCGCCTCGATGCGGTCGCGCTGGTTCTTGTACGCGCTCATCAACTGCGAGCGGCGCTCTTCCTTCAGCGTGAGGTACTTCGAGTAGTTGCCGTGGTACACATGCATGCGCTTGTTCCAGACCTCAACGGTCTTGGTCACCGTCATGTCCAGAAAGTAACGGTCGTGCGAGATCAGGATGAACGCGTTCTCGTACGTCTGCAGATAATTCTCAAGCCAGTTGCGGCTCTCCAGATCAAGATGGTTCGTCGGCTCATCGAGCAGCAACAGCGACGGCTTCTGCAACAGCAGCTTCGCGAGCGCGATGCGCATCTGCCAGCCGCCGGAGAACTCCTCGGTCTTGCGCTCCCAGTCTTCCGGCCCAAAGCCCAGGCCGCCGAGCACCGCGCCCACCTGCGCGTCCAGCGTGTAGATGTCGTGCACATGCAGATGGTCGGCAATCTCCGAGTAGCGATCTGCCGCCGCCGCATACTCCTTCGACTTCGGATCAGCATCGCTCAGCACATGCGTCAGCGCTTCGGATTCCTTCTCCATGTCGCGCAACTCGTCGAAGACCGACAGGCATTCCTCGAACACGGTCTTGCCGGACATCGCCAGGCCGTCCTGCGGCAGGTAGCCGATGGTCGTGCCTTTCACGAGCGTGCGCATGCCGTAGTCCAGCGACTCCATGCCGCCGATGATTTTCAGCAGCGTGGATTTGCCCGTGCCGTTGCCGCCCACCAGCCCGGTGCGCTCGTTCGGCGTAATCAGCCAGTTCAGTTCGTCGAAGAGTAATTTTTGGCCGAATCGTTTGCCGGCTGCAGAGAGTTGAAGCATCCCTCCCATTTTCGCATTGCTATGCCACACGCAGCCGACCCAACCGCTGTTGATTGCATCGAATAGTTACGGAGTCCGAACGTGAACGAAAGCACGACACAGAAATCCCACACTCGCTTCTACCAACGACGCTGGTTCAAGATCACCGCAAGCCTCTTCGCGCTCGTCCTTATTGGCCTCACCATCACTGCCGAGTACCTGCTCCACAACGCCTCGCCGATTCTGCGCAAGCGCGTCATCGAGACGCTTTCCGCACGCTTCAACGCGCCCGTCGAGCTTGACACGCTGGACATCTCGCTCCTCCGCGGCGTCGAGGTCACCGGCACCGGCCTGCGCATCCCTTACGGCACCGACGCCGCCAGCCGCATGCCTCTGGCTTCCGGCGACAAGTCGCACGTCTTCCTCAGCATCGACCACTTCACCTTCCGCTCCACTCTCAGCGAGCTGCTGCACTCGCCCACAAACATCGGCGTCGTCTACGTCGACAACGTCACGATCGACCTGCCACCCGGTCCGGACCGCTCCAACCTCCTCCATACCCAGCAGCCCGCCGATCCCGAGCACCCCAAAACGCAGCCCAAGATCGCCATCATCGTCGGTGAAATCCGCTGCAAAAACGCCAAGCTCATCCTCGAACCCAAAGACCCCATCAAGGCGCCCAAAGAGTTCGACATCAACTCGCTCATCCTGCACAAGATGTCCGGCGCGTTGGAGTACCTCTACGAAGCCCAACTCATCAACCCCATCCCGCGCGGCCAGATTGTCGCCAACGGTCACATCGGCCCGTGGAACATCGACCAGCCCCGCCAGTCGCCCATCGACGGCATCTTCAGCTTCTCCAACGCCGACATGAACACCATCAAGGGCATCGGCGGCACGTTGAACGCTACCGGCAAGTTCAACGGCGTGCTCGAACGCCTCACCGTCGACGGCACAGCCGACGTCCCCGACTTCTCGCTCGACATCTCCAACCACCCCGTCCCGCTGCACACGCAGTACCACGCCTTCGTCGACGCCACCTCTGGCGACACCACGCTCTCGCCCGTCACCGCGCGCCTCGGCCACTCCGACTTCACGTGCGCCGGCACCGTCATGCACATCAAGGGCAAAGGCCATGACATCGCGCTTGACGTGAACATGCCGCACGGACGCATCGAAGACCTCATCGAGCTCGGCATGAAGTCCTCGCCGCCGCTCATGACCGGCATCGTGACGATGAAGACCAAACTGCACATCCCGCCCGGCAAGGTTCGCGTCGTGCGCAAGCTCGAGCTCGCCGGCGCGCTCACCATCAACAATGTTCAGTTCACGAAATCCGAGTTTCAGGACAAGATCGACGGCCTCTCCATGCGCGCGCAGGGCAAGCCGCAGGATGCAAAGACAGCCAGCACCGACCACAAGGACGAAGTCCACTCCACGCTCGCCACCGACTTCTCGCTCAAGAGCGGCGAGATGACTTTCCACTCCATCCGTTATCAAGTCCCCGGCGCGCTCGTGCTGCTGGACGGCGTGGACTCGCTCGACGGCAACCTCTTCGAATTCAAGGGCCACGTCCGTACCGACGCCAAGCCGTCGCAGATGGTCACCGGCTGGAAGTCGAAGCTGCTCAAGCCCATCGACCCGTTCCTGAAGCGCAACGGAGCAGGCATGGAACTGCCCATCAGCATCAGCGGCCAGAAGAACGACGTGCATCTCGGCCTCGCCTTCGGCAAAGCCGACGAGTCCACCGCCGACATGTCCAAAGACCTGAAAGCCAAACGCGCCGACGCACCTCCACCAAAGAAGAAGTAAGCCGTCATCCCGAGCGCAGCCGAGGGATGACGCTCCACGGAGCTTTGTGGCCTCTCTACTGTCTGTCCTTCTGCTACCGTTGAGAGTGACGATGCCTGGGCAGCAACCACTCTTCACCGGCAACACCACGGACGCTCGCGGCCCTGTGCCCGCGCCGCGTCCACCGGTCGCCGAGCCTGACCCGGCCCCGATCTGGCTGCAGCGCGCGAGCCTCATCATGCTGGTCGTTTTTTGCTTCTACATCGGCGGCCTGCTCACCGTGCTGCCGTGGTCGCCGCGCTACTGGGACGACAACGGCTGGATGCTCGCCCACCCCCTCGTCGAAACCGCGCTCAACCACGGCTGGGTCCGCGGCCTGGTCTCGGGAATCGGCCTGCTCGACATCTGGATCGGCATCAGCGAGCTCATCCACTACCGCGACTACCGGCCCTAAATTTTACGAAGTCGTCATCCTGAGCCATCGGCGAAGGATCCCTGTATTTTGCCCGCCGCGGCACGACCTCCAAAACCAGCCGCGCTATCCTTTCTCATGCCCGACGACGAAGTCCCCGCCCCGCTCGAATCCGCACTCCTCGCCTACCAGGACGCCGACTTCCTCGACTCCCCCGACGGCCGCATCCTCCGCATCCTCGCCGAGTATCAGGAGCCCATGGCGCGCTTCCGCCGCGAGCGCATCCAGGACACCGTCGTCTTCTTCGGCTCCGCCCGCTTCCACGCGCTCGACGTCGCGAACAAGCAGCTCCAGCTTCTCGACAACACCGGCTCCGTTGCCCCCGCACCCGCCGAAGAACAGCCCGGCGAGTCCACCGACCTCCAGCGCAAGCGCGCCGAGGCCGCCGTCGAAATGGCGCGCTACTACGAAGACGCCCGCACCCTCGCCCGCATGATGACCGAGTGGAGCATGAAACTCCCCGGCCGCCGCCACCGCTTCGTCATCACCTCCGGCGGCGGTCCCGGCATCATGGAAGCCGCCAACCGCGGCGCATGGGAAGCCGGCGGCAAGACCGTCGGCCTGAACATCCTGCTGCCCTTCGAGCAGCGCCCGAACCCCTACATCACGCCGGCGCTGAACTTCAACTTCCACTACTTCTTCATGCGCAAGTTCTGGTTCGCCTACCTCGCGAAAGCGCTGGTCATCTTCCCCGGCGGCTTCGGCACGATGGACGAAATGTTTGAGCTCCTCACCCTCGACCAAACCCAGAAACTCTCGAAGCAGATGACGATCATCATCTACGGCAGCGACTACTGGAAGTCCGCGCTCAACCTCGAAGCCTTCGCCGACAAAGGCGCGATCTCGCCGAAGGACCTCGACCTCTTCCAGTTCGCCGACACGCCCGAAGCCGCCTTTGAAATTCTGAAGGCCGGCCTCATCGCCAACCACCTTGGCGGCGCAGAAACCCCGCGCACCGAGGACCCCATCCCCGCCACTCCCGAAGTCAGCGCGCAGGAGCTCCTCGGCCCCGACATCGCGAAAACGCGTTCCTGGTAAAACCGCGATGAGTGACCTCGACCAAAACGTCACCGCCATCTGGAAGGCCGAGTCCACGCGCCTCATCGCCGCCATCGCGCGCGTCACCCGCGACGTCGGTCTCGCCGAAGAGCTCGCGCAGGACGCCTTCGTCACCGCGCTCGAACGCTGGCCGCTCGACGGCATCCCGCCCAACCCCGCTGCATGGCTCATGACCGCCGCCAAGCGCCGCGCCATCGACCACCTGCGCCGCGGCCAGATGCTCGAACAAAAACATGGCGAGATCACCTGCGAGCTCGAGTTCCAGCAGCAGCAACTCGGCCACGCGATGGACACTGCGCTCGATCAGGTCATCGAGGACGACGTTCTCCGCCTCATCTTCACCGCCTGCCATCCCGTGCTCCCGGTCGAAGGCCGCATCGCGCTCACGCTGCGCCTGCTCGGCGGCCTCACCACGCCCGAAATCGCGCGCGCCTTCCTCGTGCCGGAAAAGACGCTCGGACAGCGCATCTCGCGTGCCAAGAAAACCCTCGCCGACGCGCACGTGCCCTTCGAAATCCCCCGCGGCGACGAGCTCCGCAGCCGCCTCGAATCCGTACTCTCCGTTGTCTACCTCATTTTCAACGAGGGCTACACCGCGACCTCCGGCGACGAGTGGATGCGCGAAGAGCTCTGCAACGACGCGCTTCGCCTCGGCCGCATCCTCGCCAACCTTCTCCCTAACGAGCCAGAGGTCCACGGCCTGCTCGCCATGATGGAACTGCAAGCCTCGCGCACTGCCGCGCGCAAAGGCGTCAACGGCGAAGCCATCCTCCTGCAGGAGCAGGACCGCTCTCTCTGGGACCAAACGAAGATCCAGCAAGGCATGGCCGCGCTCGACCACGCACAGAAGCTCGGCGGTGAGACCGGCCCCTACGCGCTGCAGGCCGCCATCATCGCCGTCCACGCCAGTGCCCGCAACGCCGACGAAACCGACTGGCAGCAGATCGTCCGCCTCTACGACAAGCTCCTTCAACTCCGCCCCTCGCCGATCGTCAGCCTCAACCGCGCCGTCGCGGTCGGCATGGCGCAAGGCCCCGCCGCCGGTCTCGCCGCGCTGGATGCCATCACGGCCACCCCGCCGCAAGCGCTCGCGCTGGCAAACTACCACCTGCTTCCCTCCGTCCGCGCGGACTTTCTCGCCAAACTCGGCCGCAACGCCGAAGCTCGCACCCAGCTCCAACGCGCCCTCGCCATGACCGAAAACCTTCGCGAGCGCGAACTGCTCGCCGGGCGAATGAAAAAAATCGCCGGCTTGTAGAATTCCTGCTCCGCCGTTCGTTGAGGTAGTGAAGGCAGAAAAATCGCCTATCCAAAGCCCTGACAGGAGAATGTATGCCCCAATTTCTGGTTGCAGTCCAACACCCCGAAAACTACGACGGCTCCACCGAAGGAGCCGCCATGATGCACGACATCGACGTGCTCAACGAAGAGATGGCCGCCGCAGGCGCAAGGTTTTTCGCTGGCGGCCTCGCTCCCATCCGCAGCGCAAAGACCCTGCGCAAGCAGGCCGGCGGCATGGTCCTCGTCACCGACGGCCCCTACCTCGAGGCCAAGGAGCACGTCGGCGGCTTCTGGATCCTCGATGCCCCGGACATGGAAGCTGCCGTCGAGTGGGGCCGCAAAGCCGTCATCGCCTGCCGCGCCGCCGTCGAGGTCCGCGAGTTCCTCCAAATGCCCGACTAACCAACCAGCCGTGTTGCGGCGCCCACTCATCCGCGCGCTTTGCGGGTGGGTGGGAGCACGGTGCCGCCCGCCTTTTCTGCGCTTTATCCTCTGCTTCTCCGCACTGGCCACAATACAAAATCCAGAATCACCCGCGGCAGTGTCTTTGCATCGTGCGACACCGTATCTCCGCCCACACCCGTCAGCAACACGCCGCGCCGCATCGCATACCACGTGAACCCACTCGCCACCGCCGCAAACACGAACGAGCTAATCAGCCCCGCCGCAAGATGCGCCGTCGCAAACTGCCGATGCACCGCCCACTGCGCCACGGTCATCAACCCCGGCATTCCCAGCCACACCACCAGCGCCGTCGCCCACAGCGGACGCGCATCGCGCAGCCGCTGCGTCACCGCGCCCAGCAGCCCGGAGGCAAAAATCGCAAACACTGCCTCCACCAGTCCGGCTGTCAGGGCATTCTTCTCACCCGCATGGCGGTTCGCAAACAGAAAGATCATCGCCCGAAAGAACGCGCTCATCGCCGCCGTCTTCCAGCTCCACGCCCTCAGCAGCGCGCGATGCGGCCGCCGGACGCAATCCAGCAGCGCATGCCCCAGCCGGTCATGCGGCGCAGCCGACAGCGAAGTAGGTTTTGGACGAGGCGTCACTGTCCTAGAATACCCACCAACATGAATGTCCAGATGGAGGCACGAACCTTAAGCCTACGGCTTCAGCCGTAGGATAAGAATCCACCACGAATCCGACTTCAGCCGCTGAGGTACGTGTCTCTTCCGAAACGCAAACCCGTTAACGGAGACCACGCCCTTCACATTAATAGCCAGGATTTAACCGTGATCCTGCACGAAGCCTTCTTGCCGACTACTGGGATCTAGGTACGCCTGCAACGAAGCGGGTGAAGGCTTCGTCATCGCGAGCGCCTGCGAGAGCTTGTAATTGCCCTGCCTGCATGGGTGTTAGTTGATCGGAGTTCATGCAGCCGAAGGCTTTGATCTCTTCGGCGAAACGCGCGGGCGCCTCGGGCAGCCTGTCGCGGCCGGTCATGCGGAACGATGCCGGAGTGAGTGGGCCGAACATCAAACCGCGTCCGAGTTCGGGCCACTGCTCGAGATTCGGTTCTACACCGGCCGCGCGTGCGAAGAGCAGGGCGGCGGCATGGCAGGGGAGGTCCTGCGGGCCGCCGCGCCGCGCACGATAGGCTTTGACACCGGCTTGCAGCTCCTCGGCTGACGGCGCGGGTTGCGCACCGCTGAAGGTGTAGGCGATCCAGCGGGCCTGCAGCTCAAGGACGGGAAAGTAAGGGCCGACAACCCCCAGCATGCCGAGAAACGCGAGACCGGGCAGCCGCTCCGGGAAGGTGAACTTGAACAGGTCCAGATGATGCTCGTCTGCATGCAGCGCGCGGAGAATCTCCGCGCCCAGGAAAGGCATGTTCAAGTCATACCCGGTCCCAAACACAATGGCGTCGAAGTCCTCGCAGGTTCCGTCGGTGAAGTGTACGGTCTGACCATCGACCGACTCTATCCAGGGCTTCGTCGCGATGCGGCCTTCGGCAACCAGGGGAAGGAAGAATTGGCTCTGGCTGATGTTGGCTTCGAAGATGCTTTCCGGAGGCCTGGGAGCTCCGAACTGCTCAGGGTTTCCGGCAGCCGCCAGGATAAAACCCTTCAAGCCTTCTCCAACGGCGGCCATGGGAAACGACTCTGCCGCGAGTGCGGCAAACCGGGTGAAGGCTACGTGGTCAGTGGGCACGCCGGCGATGAGTTTCGGCAGGATATATCGCTGCTTGCGGTTCGTGACGACGACGCGGCCCGCACCCAGCATGGCGAGATCGCTCGCGATCTCCAGCGCACTGATGCTGCATCCCGCGACCAGCACCCGCGATCCGCGAAAAGCCTCGGGACGCTTGTAGGCAAAGGCGTGGCTTACACCGCCCGAGCCGGAAAAGGATTCGAGACCGGACACTTTCGGATACGCAGGTTTGTTGTAACGTCCGGTGGCGACAATGACCTGCTCGAATGTCTCCGTGCCAGCATCTGTGCGAACAACCCACTTGCCGTCGCTATCCTGTGACAACTCGCGCACAGGCGTTTGCAAGCGAATCAGCGGGAGGAGATCGAAGTGACGCGCATAGCGTTCAAGGTACTCGCCCATCGCCGTATTCGTTGGGTAGGTGGGCGTGGAGTCGTCGTGCGGCAAGTCGCTAAAGGAAGTCATAATGCGGCTGGTGTTCGTGCGCATCGAAGGCCACACGCCGCTGTGGCCCGGATCGGCGCTCCACTGTCCTCCAAGCCGCGCGCCTTGCTCGAAAACAACCGGCTCAAGGCCTTCCGACTTGAGATAACGCGCTGCGACGATCCCACCCGGTCCTGCCCCAATGACGGCCACTCGTTGCATTTGGGAAACCCCTGCGTTGCGATTTATTCGTACCTCCTGACTATACGAGAGGAAAAGAAGCTGCTTCTCACTTTCCACTTCCTGCTCTCCACGAGCTACCGTCACTCTCATGCCGTCGCTCGCCATTGCGGCTACGGAACCGTTTCGCAATGGTCATCACCAGAAACAAGACGAGTGCGGTTTGCAGGTAAGCCAAGATAAAAGCAGCGATCATTCCTGCTCTGTCTAAAGGGTGGAACCGCTCAACCAGCCAAAAGCCGATGAGATGAAAGAACGCCCACTCATATGCCAGGAGTCTTGGAAAGAGGCCAGCCGGGAAAGGTCCTGGATCGAATATCATGTCGCAAAGAAAAACGTTGCCTGCTTCGATCGGCAAAGCCAAGAGCAATGCGATAACAACTCGACGCCACGCTGTCATCCTCTACCTCTCTTCAAGAATCATAGCGATCCCGTACCGGCAAACGCGCTTCGCGTCACTTAAGCGCGACGATGCAGGAAGGGGAAAGAAACTACTTCCTGCTTCCTGTTTCCTGCTTCCTAATCGCAACGCGCTACCATGTCCTTCATGCCGTCGCCCCGCATCGCGTACCTCCCGGACAGCTTTCACGAAGTCAACGGCGTCGGCCACACCTCCCGCAACTTCGCCGCCTACGCGCAGCGCAAAAACATCCCGTTCCTCTGCATCCGCGCCGGCCGTCGCGCACAAGCGTTCGAGCAACAAGGCGAGTTCCGCTCCCTCGAACTGAAGCGCTCAGCCCTCGCCGTCCCGCTCGAACAGGACCTCCACTTCGATCCGCTCTTCTTTCGCTACGCCGACCTCATCTCCGCAACCATCCGCGCCTTCCGTCCTGACGTCATCCACATCACCGGCCCCAGCGAGCTCGGCATCTTCGGCGCATACTTCGCGCACAAGCTCAAAATCCCCCTCGCCGCCAGTTGGCACACCAACGTCCACGAGTACGCCGCGCGCCGCGCGAAGTGGTTCACAAAATTCCTCGGCTCACTCGGCGAAAAGACAGAGCGCGGCATCGAGGCCGGCGTCCTCGACGCCACCACGCGCTTCTACCGCCTCGCCAAAGTCCTCTACGCGCCCAACCCCGAGCTGTGCGCCCTGCTCGAACGCAAAACCCACCGTCCCTGCCACCTCATGCAGCGCGGCGTGGAAACCGACCTCTTCACCCCCGCCAAGCGCACATGCACGGACAACGAAGTCGTTCTCGGCTACGTCGGCCGCCTCAGCATCGAAAAAAACGTCGCGCTCCTCCCGCGCATCGACGCCGAACTCCGCCGCCGCGGCCTCAACGCCCGCTGGATCATCATCGGCCACGGCGCAGAACAGGAACCCCTCCGCGCCGCCATGCCCACGGCCAGCTTTCCCGGCGTCCTGCGCGGCGACGCCCTCGCCACTGCTTACGCCAACATGGACGCCTTCGTCTTCCCCTCGCACACCGACACCTTCGGCAACGTCGTCCTCGAGGCCCTCGCCAGCGGCGTCCCCGCCATTGTCACCCCCGACGGCGGCCCTGCCCACATCGTCCGCGATGGCATTACCGGCCGCATTGCCCCCGCCGTTCGGGACGAAGCCGAGGAGTTCGCCGCAGCCATCCAGCAGGTCCTCGCCGACAACATGCAATCCGCCGCCCGCGCCTACGCCCTGGGCTGCTCCTGGGACGCCGTCTTCGACCGCGTCCTAGCCGCCTACCCGCTAACCCCGGGTGCCCCACATCTCGCTTCATGAGATGTGGGTTTCCAGAGAAGCAACAGTCGTCCCATAATGCCCGCATTCGCACGGCCCCAAGCGCCAACGGCGCGCTCTATACCAGCGAGGGGCGAAGCCCCTCGTACCGAATCCACAGAAAACCCAGAGGGCTGTAAGCCCGACCTATAGCCGCCAGACAAGCGCTACTTCCCAGCCCCGAGAATCCGTGCCGCCTCCGCCAGCGTCTTCGCCGGCGAAACCTTCCAGTCGGTCTTGAACTCGTCTTCCTGCGAGCCCACCGTAAACATCAACGCATGACCGCCGATGTGAACATGCAACGTCTCAATCTGCCAGTGACCGGGCATGATCTCCCGGTGTTCCGCGTCGAACGTGCCACCCTTCTTCATTCGCCCGATGAGCCCGTAAGCGATCAGGACGTCCTCGCTCAACTCGCCGCGCAGCGTGCGGATGCGGTGGTCTTTCGTCCCCACGATCATCTCGCCCTTCATCTGGCCGAAGACCTTGGCCTGCATGTTGGGCGGGTCGAACTTCGGGTTCGGATAGAAGTTCAGCGTCGTCAGGCCGCCGCTTTCGCCGGCAGTCGTCCACACAAACTGCTGCGGCATCAGCCGCATGATGGTGGCGGTATCGGCATCGTCCTTTTGCCCCGCCTTGCGGGCTTTTTCCTGCGCGCGGGGGCTGTTCAGGAACTCGTTGATGCGGTCCGTTTCCGCCTGCGCCGCGGCGCCGGTGACGGGCTGCCCATTGAGCTCGATCATGCGCCGCAACTCGCCCTGCGGGGTTTCGACGACCTGGTAGACGGCGTCCTTGCCCGGCTGCTTGTCGTGGTCCTTGTACATCCACGGCACGTTGTCGTAGTGGTTGGCCGCGAGCTCGGCTTCCACGGCGGCGGAGACCAGCGCAACGGCCCGCGGACCAGACGTCTGCGCCTGAACGCCGACAGGCAGCAGCATGGCGACAACAAGAGGAAGGGCCCGAAGGCGGGCGAGGCAGCGGTGCATGACGTTCATACTACCCGGTTGGATGCCGCGGCTTTGGCGCGACGTTGGTTACTCAGGGAGGACTTTGACGAACGTGCCGTCAGGGAGCGTCGCGTTGCCGAGCAGGTGGATCGAGCCATTTCGCACGAAGCCGCGCAGCATCGCCGGTTTCGCAGGTGCCGGAGGCGGCGCAGAGGCCTTCTGCGGATAGGGCGTTGCGGATGTGGCGACGATCGGCCGGTCGGTCTCGCGGCCCATGCCGCGGTCCATCGCGTCATTCGCAAGGCGGTCGGCGTCCTTGTTCTTGTGGCGGAGAGCGTGGGAGATTTCAAAGCCGTCGAGCTTATGAATCAGCGCTTTGGCCTCCGCCCACAGCGGCTTCAGGTCTGGGGAGTTGATCTTGAACTTGCCCTGAATCTGGTTGACCATGAGCAGCGAATCCGAGACGACGCGCAGCCGCTTGTAGCCATGCTGGACGGTCCATTCCAGGCACCCGAGCAGCCCGCGGTACTCGGCAACATTGTTCGAGCAGATGCCGAGGAACTCGGAGAGCTCCGCCAGCTTGTCGCCGGACTCCGACACCAGCACCGCCCCGTAGCCGGCCGGACCGGGGTTGCCCCGCGCGCCGCCATCGCAGTGCGCGGTGATCCAGGCGCCGGAGGAGGATTTCGGGACTGGGGTAGGGTCGTCGTCGAACAGAGAAGCCATCCTGCGAGTTTAGCTGCTCACCTACTGGAAATGCCGTCGTCTATTTGTGTGTACGACGTACCTGACTCCGGAGTCAGCAACAAATGAGTGCTAGCGATGCAGTAGTGTTTCCCGGCCAAAGCGGCCGGCGTCCGAGCCCGTTTGCCCTTGGCCTGAACGAAGGCCAAAACGGGCCCATGGGCGTAGAATCAGCGGCAATGCCCAAGGCAGCCGCCCAAACCGGAACCCGCACCAAGCTCACCGCCGAGCAGATGGAAGCCCGGCAGCAGCAACGTGCGGAAGACGACGAACTCATCCGCGCCGCGCAAAAAGGCGAGCGCGCAGCGTTCGACTCGCTCGTCCGGCGGTATGACCGCAGTGTGCTGCGGCTCGCCCTGCATGTTCTGGGCAACGAGCAGGACGCGCAGGACGTGCACCAGGAGGCCTTCATCAAGGCGTACCGCCACCTGGGCAACTTCCGGTTCGAGTGCTCGTTCTACACGTGGCTCTACCGCATCGTGACGAACCTGTGCCTGGACCAGTTGCGGCGGCGCAAGAGCCGTCGCGAGGACCCTTCCACCGCCGTGGACTCCACCGGCGGCGAGATCGACCTGCTGGCTCACATCACCGAAGACCGCGCGGCCCACAACCCGGCGCGCGAGCTGGAACGCAAGGTGATGAGCGAAGCCATCCAGTCGGCGCTCGAAGAACTCACACCGCGCGAGCGGACGGTCTTCGAGCTGAAACATTACCAGGGGCTCAAGCTGAGAACGATCGGCGAGATGCTCTCCACCACGGAAGAGACCGCGAAGAACACGCTCTTCCGCGCTACACGCAAGCTCCGCGCACGACTCGCCGACGTGAGATAGCCGGCGAGGGGCAACAGTACGAGCCAGCCGCGGACAAAATGACGATCCGCGACGGCAGGCAGCAAGCTTTGAGAGGCAGTGAGAGGTAACGCAACATGACGTGTGAACAAGGACAACAGAACATCATTCTCGCGCAGTACGGCGAGCTTCCGGATGAGCTGAATTTTCCGCTCGAGCAGCACCTGGCAGAATGCGAAGACTGCATGCGCGAGTGGAACGCGCTGCAGCTACTCCACACCGAGCTCGCACTGGACCCCGTGCTGGAGCCCTCGCCGAACATGCTGACGGCTTCGCGCATGCGGCTGGAGGAAGCGCTGGACGCCATGCCTGCGCGCTCGTTCTTTCAGCGGCTCACCTCCAACGGTTTCCGCTGGCTGGGCTTTATGCAGGGTGCGCCCGCGCTCGCCACGCTCCTGCTCGGCGCAGGATTTCTCGGCGGCACGGCGCTCTCGCGCTACCAGTTTTCGCAAATCAAGCAGCCGACCGGGCCGGTGATTCTTTCTTCCGCAGCCGACGGCGCGATCGCCAGCGTCTCCGGCATTGTGCAGACGCCGAACTCCGAAGTCGTCCAGGTCAGCTACAACCGCCTGGTGCCGGAGAAGATGCAGGGCACGCTCGACGACCCGCAGATTCGCCAGCTCCTGATGCTGGGCACCAAGCTTGCGACCGACAATCAGGTGCATGCAAGCTCGGTCGCGCTGCTTTCGAACGAGTGCCTGCTGGGCCACGCGTGCGACGGCGGGTCAGAGCCTTCCAGCACGAATATTCGCGGCGCGCTGCTGGCGTCGCTGCGCACGGACAAGTCGGCGGAAGTGCGGCTGAAAGCGCTGCAAGGTCTGCAGCCCTATGTCGCGCAGGATGAGAAGGTGCGCAACGCCGTGCTGGACTCGCTCCTGCACGACACCAACTCGGCAGTGCGGACGCAGGCGATCTCGCTGCTCTCGCCCGTCGGCGCGGACTCCAGCGTGCGGCACGTGCTGCGGACGGTTTCCGCGCAGGACGTGAATCCGGCGATCCGCACGGCAAGCTTTCAGGCGTTGCAAGGCGCCTCGGACATCCAGTAAGGTTTTTCTACTGCACAAGGTTTCTGCAACATGGCCACTTTGATTTCTTCCCGCTTGGTGCTGATGGCCTGCCTGCTGGGCAGCGCTGCGACCGTATGCGCGGCGGTGACGCCCTCCGGCAGCGGCACTCCCACGGCGCGTCCGCAAGGCTATCTCGGCATTGAGTTCCACGACCTGACCGACGAAGAAGCCGCCGCGCTGCACGGCAAGCGCGGCGCGTGCGTGGCGATGGTGGACCACGATGGTCCCGCAGGCAAAGCCGGGTTGCGCCCGCATGACATCATCGTCGCGCTGAACGGGCAGCTCGTGGACAGCGCGATTACGCTGCGGCGGCTGATTCACGACACCGGCGCAGGCGTCTCCGTAGCGCTCTCGGTGATCCGCAACGGCAACCCGATGACGCTGACCGCGAAGCTCGCCAGCCGCGACGATGTAGAGCGCAGCGCAGCGCAGAACCTGATGAACTCTCCGGCAAGCGAGATCATCATGCACGGCTTCGTCGAAAGCGGCCCCTCGGTTGCCGAGCCTGCGCCGCCAACGCACTCGCAGGGCTTCTTCAACGCGATGCTGCACTCCAGCCCGTTCACCGGTCTCGCGCTGGAAGCCATGGAGCCGCAACTTGCCGGCTTCTTCGGCGCTCCCGCAGGTGTGGGCCTGCTGGTGAACACCGTCATCCCGAACTCGCCCGCTGCCAACGCGGGGCTGCACGCGGGCGACATTCTGCTGCGTGCCGACTCCGTCGCGCTGAAGTCGACCTCCGACTGGATGAAGCACCTGAAAAGCAGCAAAGGCCAGTCGATGACCCTCACCGTCTTGCGCGACAAGGCAGAGCAGACCCTGACGCTGACGCCGGAGTTGAAGCACAGGTCGTCAGTGGCAATGCCGGCGCTGTGGCCTATGGCCCTTACGCTTGTCGCGTAAGGGCAGGAAGTAGGAAGTAGCGAGTAGGAAGTAGCAAATCCTGCATCGCCTCAGTCCCTACTTCCTGTTTCCTACTCGCTACTTCCTGCTTTTTGCTACACTCACACCCACCGACCTTAGAAGCTTCTTAGAAATTGGCTTCAAGCGGTTGTGCGTGCGTTAGAGCGCGTTCTGCCTGGGCCGGAATCTTTGGCACAGGACGCGCTTCTACGAAGGGTGACATGCCTTCGTTCTCGCGCCCAATTTCCAATGTTGTGAGCCCGCCGTTGAGCACTCTCGCGAGCCGCCTCGCCAACCCGCTGTGGTGGTTCCGTGGAGCAGCGTTGTGCTGCGCGCTTGCAGCTTTTTGCAGCTCGGCGCAAACTCCCGCGGTGAAGGCGCGCACGAAGAAGTTTGTCGCCGCGCGAACCGGCGTGGACTCTCCAGCAAAATCCCTGGCAAGAGCGCGAGTGCAGCAAGCGGCGTTCGGCCCGCGCAACACTTCTCTGACAGCGGCCTGGACGCCAGTTGGGCCGGGCTCGATTCTTTCCGCCACCTACGGCAACCTGAGCGGACGCGTGACGGCGTTGGCCGTCGACACGAACGACACAACGGGCAACACGCTCTACGTGGGGACCACCGGCGGCGGTGTGTGGAAGTCAGTCAACGCGCTGGCGGCGACGCCAACCTTTACGCCGTTGACCGACACGCTGCCGGTCTTCAGCCAGAATGCCGGCGCGAGCGTCATTCCTTCCTTGTCGATCGGCGCGCTCGCCGTGCAGCCGGCCGCAAACCCGGTGTTGCTCGCAGGCACGGGCGATCCGAACGACGCGACGGACTCGCTCTACGGCGAGGGCATTCTGCGCTCGACCGACGGCGGTGCAACCTGGACGCTCCTCCAAAGCTCGCAGGACACACCCAACGGCCTGCACTTTTTCTACGGCCTGGCGAGCGCCGGCTTTGCCTGGAGCACGGCGTCTACGCAGCTTGTGGTCGCGGCGTTTTCCACTTCGGCAGAAGCAGGCGTGGTCGGCGCTACGAGCAGTGCGTCGGTGCCGGGGTTGTACTACTCGACCGACGCCGGTGTGACCTGGAAGATGGCGACGCTCTACGACGGAGCGACCGTTGTGCAAACACCGCAGACCACGCAGCAGGTGGGCAACGCTGCAACGTCCGTTGTCTGGGACGCGCTGCGCGGCAGCTTCTACGCCGCCGTGCGCGGGCACGGCTACTACGCAAGCATCGACGGCGCTACGTGGCATCGCATGACCGCGCAGCCGGGCACGGGACTTACGACGGCGAA
>Ga0116227_10010388_pt1 | contig 16296 bp, 12 predicted proteins | sample S1TSphgellanicum_FD_89693 | JGI IMG/M metagenome (GOLD analysis project Ga0116227, IMG submission 89693) | Host-associated microbial communities from peat moss isolated from Minnesota, USA - S1T2_Fb - Sphagnum magellanicum MG | ecosystem: Host-associated > Plants > Peat moss > Unclassified...
ACCGCAATGCTCGACGCGGCGTTGGCCTCGCTCCAGAACGAATCCGGCCCGGTCGCCGACGAGCTGCGCGCAGAATTCGCGGCGGCACGCAGCGGCAGCATCGGTCGGGCACGGCCAAGCACGGCTTACGATAAATTGCGCCGACGTGCCCTCGATGCGGAGCGCAAGCTGCTCAACGAGTGGCGGATGAAGGGCCGCATCCTCGATGACGTGTACCACCACCTGGAAGATGAGCTCGATCGCACCGAGCTCGACGTGGCGGCCCCGGCAACCTCGTGGCTCGAAAATTGAGTGACGCGTGATCGATGGATGCTGTGCGTGAGTCGCCATAGGTGTCGGCGCGACAGTGCCGAAAATCGCGACAGTGCTAAAATCACGCGATCGACAATTCTAGTTTCGCGCCATATGAGGAGTAGCCATGTCAGTCGATGTCAAATACCGAACCAGCGCGACCGCCACGGGTGGACGTGACGGCCGCTCCGCCACCGCGGATGGCAGCTTGGACGTCAAGCTTGCGACGCCGAAGGAACTCGGCGGTGCCGGCGGCCCTGGAAGTAATCCCGAACAGCTATTCGCCGCTGGGTACGCGGCGTGCTTTCTGAGCGCCATGAAGGCCGTTTCGCCGTCGCAAAAGCTGCGCGTCCCCAACGACGCGACGGTTACCGCGACCATCGGCATAGGCCCGCGCTCGGAAGGCGGCTTCGGGATTACGGCTGACCTCAAGATCAGTTTGCCGGGTCTCGAGCGCGACGCGGCGCAACGATTGATCGACGCCGCACACCAAGTGTGTCCCTATTCCAATGCCACACGCGGCAACGTCGACGTCGGGCTGACGCTCGCCTGACACCGGAGCGGAGCCGCCCCTCACGCTCGGTGGCCCGCAGCACTCAGTATCAAGTCCGCAATCTCCCGCGGGTGAGATAATAGCGACAGGTGACTCGACGCAAGTTCGATGGTCGTGGCGTTCATTCTCTTGGCCAGAAAACGCTCGAGTTCCGGATTGATCGTCCGATCCTCGGTCGACACCTGGTACCAGGTCGGCTTCGTCCGCCAGGCGGCCGTCGAGGTCTTTGCCGTGACCAAGGCATCGGCGCCTCGACCCTGCACGGCATAAAGAGCACGCGCTCGCGAAGGCTCCAAGTCGCCTGCAAAGTCTTTAAGAAACGCCTCTTCGTTCAGCCAAAAGAATCCATTCGCTTTGACCTCTCCGGCGCTGGCGGGCGGCTTCGGAAACTTTGCTGCGAGCGCGGCGAAGTCTTCACCCGCGTCGGGCGCGCGCGCCGCCACATACACCAGGGCCGAGACGATCGGGTCTGCGCCGGTCTCACTGATGATGGTTCCGGCAAACGAATGACCGACCAGAACGGTCGGCCCATCCTGCGTTGCCAGGACCCGGCGCGTTGCGGCGGCATCCTCCGCCAACGAGGTGAGTGGATTTTGCACTGCGGTCGCATTCAGGCCGGCACTCTGCAAGTAAGGGATCACATCGAGCCAGCACGATCCGTCCGCATAAAGACCGTGCACCAGGACGACGTTCTTGGCGGCCGGCGCACTCTGGGCTTTGCCGAATGCCGGCGTGATCGAGGCCGCGACCGAGGCCGCGAGCATTGTGTTGAATGTTCTGCGTGTAGCCACGAAATTCCCCTTGGCGGTATAGCTTGCCAAAGACGATCATACTGCGCTCACCAACAATTACACGCCCGTCCCGTGCGCGCAGGAGGTTGTTTCATGACGGAGCCATCGAAGGTCGCGGTCATTGATGACTGGCAGAGTGCCGCGCGCGGCTGCGCAGACTGGTCGATGCTGAGTGAGCGCGCCGAGGTCAAGTTCTTCTCGGAGGCGTTCGGCGGCGAGGATGACGCTGCGCGAAAGCTGGCGGAGTTCGACATTGTGCTGTCGATGCGTGAACGCACCGCGTTTCCGGCGTCGCTGATCAAGCGCCTGCGGAAATTGAGAATGCTGGGTATCACAGGGGCCGCCAATGCATCGCTTGACCTCGACGCCTGCACCGCACAAGGCACCCTCGTCTGCAATACCACCGGCTCCCCGACGAGCCAATCCGCACCCGCGGAACTCGCGCTCGGTTTGTTGTTGTCAGCCGCTCGAGCCATTCCGGCCGGCGACGCCGCGATTCGCGGAGCACAGTTTCAGCACGGCGTGCCTGTGGGAATCACGCTTTCGGGAAAGACTCTCGGAATCGTCGGGCTGGGGCGCCTCGGCACGCTCATGGCTCGCTATGGTCAGGCGCTTGGGATGATCGTGCTGGCCTGGAGCCAGAATCTTAGCCTCGAAGCAGCGAAAGCCGCGGGCGCCGAACTCGTCGCCAAGGATGAATTACTGGCCCGCTCCGATGCAATCAGTCTGCATTTGGTGCTATCGGCACGAAGCCGGCACACCATCGGCGCTGCGGATATCGCCCGCATGAAGCCGGGAGCGATTTTGATAAATACTTCGCGCAGCCAACTGGTCGAGAACGACGCGTTGGTCACAGCACTGCTCGAACGCCGAATCTTCGCCGCATTGGACGTCTTTGCTCGCGAACCACTTGCCACCGACGACATCATGCTTCGACTGCCGAACACCGTGCTCACGCCCCATCTCGGCTACTGCGTCACCGAGACGCTGCGGCATTTCTATATCCAGAGCGCGGAGAACGCTGTCGCCTTTCTCGGCGGCAAGCCGATCCGGGTGATGAATCCGCAAATATTAAGCCGATAGTACGCTCGCAAGGTCCTGCACCGCTCGACGCGCTGATCCGTCGCCCCTTGATCTAACCCCCAAATGGGGGGCGATCCTGACTCGACTCGGAAACCATAATCCGCCGGTCACGCTGAAATTCGCGTGCAAGTCACTTAACTCACGGCGGTGCTGCCGCCAATGAATGGGGGGTCCGATATGGAAGGTCTTTGGCTCAAATTACGCGGCTTCGTCTTGCTCATCCTCGGTGCAATTGCCGCGAGCAGCGCAATGGCGGGCGGCACGAAGTTTTCCGTTCTCTATACGTTCGAGGTGGCTGATTCCGTCACCGGTGCGAGTCCACTCGGCTCACAGCCGGACACTCGCCCGGTCTTGGGGCCCGACAATTCGGTATACGGGATGACCTACACCGGCGGGACTTATGGCAACGGAGTCATCTATCGATTCGATCTTGAGTCGCACAAGTACACGCTCCTGCACACCTTCGGTGCTCTCGATGTCGATGGAGCAAACGAGGACGGTGCGAACCCGGGCGTTGCGCTGACACTCGGCCCGGATGGCAATTTCTACGGCATGGCCTCTTTCGGCGGCGCGTACGGCAACGGCACGATCTTCAAAGTCAGTGCGTCCGGGAGGTTCACGGTGCTGCATACGTTCAGCGCCGTGGATGCGAATCTTCACAACGAGGACGGCGCGAATCCGTTGCGCACCGTGATTTTCGGGGCCGACGGCAACCTGTACGGCACCACCCGGCTTGGCGGGTTGAACACCTGCGGGCCGAAAGCAACGGGCTGTGGTGTCGCGTGGGTGATGACGCCCTGGGGCAGCTTTAGCGTCCTGCATCAATTCCAAGCCACCGAAGGTCACGCCGCCTCTCTGCTGCAAGGGCGGGACGGCTTCTTTTACGGTTGCGCGGTGTGGCCGAGGGCGACTGCGGGTACCGGTGTTCTGTACCGCATGGCGCCGTCAGGGAACCATTTCGAAGTGCTGTACCGTTTCACCGCCGTGGATGCCAACGGCAATAACCCCGACGGTGCCAACTGCTACGAGCCCCTCGTGGAGAAATCGCTCGGTGTATTCTACGGTGCCGCGTTCGAGGGAGGCTCAAACGGTAATGGCGTCGTGTTTCGCTATTCGAACGCGAATCCCGGAGTGGTTGAGATCGTGCACGACTTCAGCCCGATCAACGCCGCCGGCGCCAATGCTGACGGGGCGAACCCGTACGCGCGCCTGACACCAGGACGCGATGGCGCCCTCTATTCGACGGCTTCATACGGCGGTGCGTACGGCAATGGCGTCGTCTACCGAATCTGCGGCGATGGTCATTTCGAGATCCTGCATACGTTCAGCGCCACGAATCCAACGACCGGCAGCAACGTGGACGGCGCAAATCCGGATTTTGGAGTGCTCTTTGCTCCGGACGGCCGCCTCATCGGCATGGCCGACTACGGCGGCGATGGCAGCGTGGCCGGCGCCATCGGGAACGGCACGTTGTACGAGCTCAAGTTGAGGGAATGACCCGTGGGGACGTTGGCAGCCCAGCGCACGCGCACCGCCTGATACGTGTCTGCAACCTGTTGCATCATCCCCTCGTGCGCGAGGAGCCGCGCGAGGGTGGCCCGACGATAGCGCCAGTTCTTCCACGCATCGTCGGGCCAGCCTTCGCGCTGTGCCCGTTCGACCGCCGCCGTGTAGTACGAAAAGGCCTGCAGGAGCAGGGCGTTGCTCTTTGAGCTTTCGGTCTGCGCCACTGCGCCCGCCTCGGATCGTTCGGCGAAGCGTGCAAGTGCATTGGGATCCCCTGCGTCGGCCCCCTGCTGATACCAGTACCATGCCTTTGGGGAGCCGCGCATGGCATGCTCGTAATACTCGCCGAGCTCAAAGGCGGCGATCGAAACGCCCTGCTGCCACGCGCGCCCGTACGCGGACTCGGCGCGAGACGGATTCGCCTCGCCCGAGGCCGCATCCAAAAGGAGATTGGCCAAGTCCACGTTGGCTGCGCGGTGTCCTCGTGCGACCGCCAGTTCAAACGCGCTGAGCGCGCCCTTCCGATCGCCGGCTGCGCGCAGTGCCCGCCCTTGCTCGTACAATAGACGCGCGATTTCTCCATGTTCGCTGATGTCCCTTGCACACAGCGCCTTGGCGGCGTCCGGGGCAATCGACGACTCAATCACACCGGCCGCCACGCGATCGGGATCATAAAAGGCGCCGGCGGTGTGGTCGCAATCGGCAGACCCCTCCGGCCATGATTTGCGATCGAGCGGGGGTTGCAGACCCAGGTCCGACCGTTCGACGTCCGACAGGGGATCGAATTGCGCGGCACCGTACCATATGACTTGCTGCCTGATGGACGAGGAATCGGTGCCGGTCCAGATGTGAGCCGTACCGTCCTGCGAGGCCGTGATTACCAGCGCAGCATTTGGTGAGTAGCTCGCCGACCAGACTCGTCCGGCATGTCCCGCGAGGACCTTGAGTAACACACCGCTCCGGGCATCCCAAATGCGGGCCGTACCGTCGTCTGACGCGGTCAGGATTTGCAATCCATCCGGCGAATACATGGCAGTCTGCAGCGCATCGCGGTGTCCGGAAATGACGGCCACCTGTGCACCGGTTTGCGAATCCCAAATTCGCGCTGTCTTGTCGTCCGACGCGGTCACGATGCGCCGGCCGTCCGGTGAGAAGGCGGCGTAATTGACGTGAGCCGTGTGACCAATCAATTCGGCGATCTCGGCACCCGTGGAGGCATTCCAAATTCGCGCAGTCTTGTCATAAGAAGCGGTCACGACTCGTTGACCGTCCGGCGAGAACGCAGCGCCGCTGAGCCGGTCGCGGTGTCGGGCGAGGACCAGCAGTTGAGCGCCCGTAGTGGCATTCCATATCCGCGCCGAATTGTCCTGCGACGCCGTGACGATGCGGGTACCGTCCGGCGAATACGCGGCTGATTCGACTGAACTTTGGTGACCTTTCAGTATCGCCAGCGGAATACCGGTCTTGCCATCCCAAATCCTCGCGGTCATGTCCCTCGCGGCGGTGACGATTCGCATGCCGTCGGGCGAGAAGACGGCTGTGTTGATCGGTGCTTGATGCCCAACGAGTGAGGCAATCGGGGCGGCGGTCCGAGCGTCCCAGAGGTTTGCGGTTTCATCATGCGATGCCGTAAGAATTCGTGCGTTGTCAGGTGAAATAGCGGCGGCGATCAGCCGCACTCCGTTTCCCCGGAGAACTCTCAAGGGGTCGCCGGAAACCGCATGCCAGATTCGGGCAGTGGAGTCCTCGCACGCGGTCAAGATTCGGGTTCCGTCAGGGGAATATGCGGCGGTCAGCACATGGTCCGTATGACCGGCGAGAACGGCCACCGCGGCGCCGCTGCGCGCATCCCAGACCCGCGCATTCTTATCAGCCGACGTGGTGACGATCGTGGAGCCGTCGGGCGAATAAATTGCGCTGATGACCCAGCCGATGTGGCCATTGAGATTCGCCAAAGGCGCACCGGTCGCTGAATCCCAAATTCGTCCGGTGGCATCCTGGGATGCGGTGACGATGCGCGCACCGTCCGGCGAGTACACGGCCGCCCTGACGGTATCGACGTGCCCGCTCAAAACGTTGATCAAAGCGCCGCGGCGCGCGTCCCATTGTCTGGCCGTCGTGTCCTCGGATGCTGTCACTATCCGCTTGCCATCGGGCGAATAGGCAGCGCTCACCACGCGACCCGTGTGTCCGGATAAAACCGCGATCGGCTTTCCGTCAAGAGCGCTCCAGATTCGAGCGGTGTTGTCCCAAGACGCCGTCAACACATTTCGTCCGTCCGGGGAGAAACTCGCGCTCGTCACTCTGTCGGTGTGACCGGACAGAGTGGCCAGCAAACGTCCATCCGCGACATTCCATAGCTTGGCCGTCATATCGGTTGATGCGGTAAGAATTCGCTGCCCGTCGGGTGAAAAGGCAACTTTGAGCACCAGGCCGGTATGACCGGTGAGCACCGCGAGCGGCGCGTATGATTTTGCGTCCCAAATTCGCGCCGTCTGGTCGTATGAAGCGGTGGCGATATGTGTGCCGTCCGGCGAAAACACGGCAGCCCACAGCCGACCCGCGTGCCCGGCCAAAACGGCCAGCACGGCTCCGGATCTTGCATCCCAGATGCGTCCGGTGTTGTCGAAAGACGCGGTTACGATACGCGAACCGTCGGGCGAGTACGTTGCGGTAATCACGCGGTCACCATGACCGCCCAGCACCGCGACCGCGGGATCCTCGGCCCGCACTTCGTGGAATACTACGAGCGCGCTCTGCGGCGGCGCCCGGGTGATCGTCCTCGCCAGCACCTCGAGAATGATGCCTTGCGCGCTCCCCGTGTCGCCGTCCTTGAGCCGGTCCAATGCGGTCTGCACCAGCATCCGAGACTGCGCTTCGATCGCCGCATTCCGCTGATGCGCGGCATAGATCGCCAGGGTTGATGTAAACACCATGCCGAGCAGCAGTGCTGCGGACAACGTCATCCAGCGCATTCGACGGCGCCGAAGATCCCGCTGGCGCAGCAGTCCGAGATCGATATTGGTGATCGCCGCGACCAGTTTGAGAAGCGCTTCTTCGCGATCGCCTTTGCCTGGCCGGACGTCGGCTGCAAGGCGTGCCCCGATGCGTATGGCTTCCGGAAAACACTCCTCGGAGGGCGGGGCCCCGCGCTCGGCAGCGTTCGGCCGTCCTGCGACGATGACCGTCAGCACCCGCCCGGAATTGAGTCGCATAAAAATTTCGATTTCCTGCGCAACGCGCACCGATCGTGCTGCAGATGGCGAACACAGCACGATCAGAAACCGGCTCTCCCGCAGAGCCGCGGTGATGGATTCGTCGAGAGGCGAGGCGGCGGGCAGGTCGATCCGGTCCAGAAAAACCGGGCTGAGACGCTCGGGCAATTCTCCGGTTTTTGAATTCAATACCCGCCGGGGGATGCGATATCGTTCCAATGCCCTATGCAGCCAATCGGCCCATGCGCGATCCACGTGGCTATAGCTGATGAAAGCCCAATAGCGCTTCGATTCTGCAATCGAGTCGGGCTTGACCGGGGGAGTGCCGGCTTCGGCAGTCGTGTGCGCCAACCTCTGTCCTTTTTTTATCGTATCGTCGAGCATCCCTGTTGTGCGGAGAGCTTAGCCTCCGGTGGCCGCGCAGACAAATTCGCCGCCATTGGACGGTGAGGCCCGGTTGGTGTATTAACTGAGTAACGATAGTGTACGCAGCCCGAACCAGGTCGAACTTCGATGCCAGCTCCGCCGTCCCACCAGTACAAACACCCGCATCCGGCCGTGGCCGTGGATCTGGTGATCTTTACTTTGCAGGACGATGCGTTGCAGGTATTGCTCATCGAACGCGGGCTCGAACCTTTCCAAGGACAGTGGGCTCTGCCGGGCGGCTTTGTTCGGATCAACGAAGGCTTGGAGGCGGCGGCCGAGCGCGAGCTCCGCGAAGAAACGGGCCTGTCACAAAATTATCTCGAACAGATCGGGGCATTTGGTCATCCGGACCGCGATCCGCGCGAACGAGTTATCAGCGTGGCCTTCTACGCCATCGTTTCTGCCGACAAAGTGGCGCTGCAAGCAGGCAGCGATGCGCGCCGCGTGGCGTGGCGTCCCTGGCGGGATCTGCCTGCGCTGGCATTCGACCATCGCGAAATCATTCATGCGGGACGTTCCAGGCTCGTGGAAAAAATGCATCGGACCACCATCGCGCTCGAGTTTTTGCCGTCCGAATTTACCTTGACTGAACTGCAACGAGTATTCGAAAGCGTGCAGGGCGATTCGGTGGATAAGCGCAATTTCAGGAAATGGGCGGAATCCCTCTCCTTCATAAGGCCGACCGGGAAAATGCGTCGAGGCGGCCAACATCGCCCTGCGGCGCTGTACAGAGCGAATGCCAAAGCGCTGTTGCCGATTCCGAACGCCGCGACGGAGACGAAGACCGCTGCCGTGGAGTCGGCGCGAAAGGCGGAGCAGGCCTCGGCCTATCGCAAGGGGTATGAGGACGCGCTGGCGGCGATGCACCGGTCCTTCACGGAGTCCGAGAAAGCGCTGCTACGTTCCATCAACAGTCGCTAGCCCAGGAGCCCCGCTGGCCCAAGAGCCCGGCGTATCCGGCCGCGTCAATCGAAAACGCACGCGCATTCTGCGCTGCGGTGCCGCCAGTAAGTGTCATACCTGCTTTAATGTTGGTGTTGACTTACGCAATACTGCGGCCTATGCTGTGTTCGTGTAAGAAACGTATTAACGTTCCGTCGACGGGGCTGCTCGAACTCATGGACATTCGGCATGACGGCTTGCTCGCTGCCTTCCAAGGTCAGGCCTCGCTGCAGGCCCTTAATCGCCTGGACACGAGTGTTCTACTGGTCATGGCGGACGCCTCCATCGTATCCGCAAATCGGAGAGCCGAAACACTGCTCGCGCGTGACTCGAGACTCGAGCGGCGCGCGGGTCGGCTGACGGCCGCGTGCCGGATGGAGGATGATCGGCTTTCGATTCTTATCCGTGACGCGTGCCATCGCGGGGCCGGCGCCACCGACGGCGTCATGATGATCGGGCGAAACCAGCCCCCGGCGCTTACCGTACTCGTGTCGCCATTTCGACCGGCGTCTCCTACGGACAGTGCGGCGGGCGCGATTGTGTTCGTCCGGGACCCCAACCCCGCGTTATCGGCACGCGCACCGCTCGAGGCGCTCTTTGAGCTGACACCCACCGAGGCCCGTATCGCACTGGCGCTCGCCAACGGAAAGACACTGGCTGAGGTCGCCGCGGCAAGCCGCGTAAGCCTCCTGACGGTCCGCAAGCAATGCAAAGAAATCTTTGCCAAAACCGGTACCAACCGCCAAGCGCAATGCGTTTCAGTCATTTTACGCAGCGTTGCTTGCATCACCGGCGACTAAACCGTCCCCGCTCCGTACGGCGTCGATGGCAGCGTACAGCTCAAACCGTCAGATGCGCACGCACCAGTTCATCCGTCAGCGCCTCGATCTTGCCCGACACCACCAATCTCCCCTTGTCCAAGACGCGCAAGTCGCTGGCCACGCGGCGCGCGAAGGGGAGTTTCTGCTCCACCAGCAATACGGTGAGATTGGACTCCCGATTGAGCCGTTGGATCACATCGCCGATCTCGGCGACGATGTTGGGCTGGATTCCCTCGGTGGGCTCATCGAGGATCAGCAGCTTCGGATCGAGCACCAGCGCACGCGCGATGGCGAGCTGCTGCTGTTGACCGCCGGACAGATCGCCGCCGCGCCGGCGCAGCATCTGCTTCAGCACCGGGAACATCTGAAACAAATGTTCGGGAACGGTGTGCAACTTGGGTTTGCGGGCGGCGAGTCCGATGCGCAGGTTTTCCTCCACGGTGAGCTGCGAGAATATTTCCCGGCCCTGGGGCACATAGCCGATGCGCCGATGCGCGCGGTCCTCGGCGGGAGCCTCGAGCAAATCGCGCCCTTCATACAGCACCTTGCCGGAGCTCGAGCGCAGCAGCCCCATGATGCACTTGAGCAGCGTGGTCTTGCCCATGCCGTTTCGCCCCATCAGGCAGGTGCATGAACCCGTGGGCACGCTCATATCGATGTCCCAGAGGGTGTGGCTGCCGCCGTAGAACTGATTGAGGCCTCGAATCTCCAGCATGCTATTCGCCGAGGTACACCTGTTGCACACGGGCGTCCGCCTGCACCTCATCGATGCTGCCCTGCGCGAGCACGCTGCCCTCGTGCAGCACGGTCACCGTCCGCGCGATCGAGCGCACGAATTCCATGTCATGCTCGACCACGATCACGGAGTGCTTGCCGGCCAACGAGACCAGCAATTCGGCGGTGCGCTCCACCTCCTGCGGCGTCATGCCCGCGACCGGTTCATCGACCAGCAGCAGCTGGGGATCCTGCATCAGCAGCATGCCGATTTCGAGCCACTGCTTTTGTCCGTGCGACAGTGCCCCGGCGATGTCGAGCCGCCGCTCGGTGAGTCCGATGGTTTGCAGCACCCGATCGATGTGATCGACCTGCTCCGCCGTGGTTTGCGCGGCCAGCCACTTCCACACCGTCTTGGGCCCCGCCATCGCCAGCTCCAGATTCTCGAACACCGAATGGTTCTCGAACACCGTCGGCTTTTGAAACTTGCGGCCGATTCCCGACTGCGCAATCTGCGGTTCACTCAACGCCAAAAGATCGACCGTCTGGCCGAACCACGCGGATCCGGTGTCGGGACGCGTCTTGCCGGTGATGACATCCATCATGGTGGTCTTGCCCGCGCCGTTCGGGCCGATGATGCAACGCAGTTCGCCCACCTCGACGTACAGCGTGAGCGCGTTGAGCGCCCGGAAGCCGTCGAAGCTCACGGTGATGTCCTCGAGATACAGGATCACGCCGTGCGATGCGTCCAGCGCGGCTCGGGGCGCCGGCTTCGCACTGCGCGAGCGGCTGGTCAGGCGATCGAGTGCGGTTCGCATCAAGTGCGTAACGCGCGGCGGCGGAAGAACTCCCGTCCGCTGATTGCGCCGACCACGCCGCGCGGCAGAAACAGCGTCACGACCACGAACAGCGTGCCGAGCGCGTACAACCACATGCTCGGCAGCGCGTCCGTAAAATAAGTCTTGGCGTAATTGACGAGAAACGCCCCGACGACTGCGCCGTACAGCGTGCCGCGGCCGCCGATCGCCACCCAGATGACGATCTCGATGGAGTTGGCGGGCGAGAATTCGCTCGGATTGATGATGCCGACCTGCGGCACGTACAGCGCGCCGGCGATTCCGGAGAGAACCGCCGATAACACGAACAGCCAGAGTTTATACGACTCCACCCGATACCCGATGAAGCGGGCGCGGTTCTCGGCATCGCGAATTGCCTGGATCACCCGGCCGGCCCGCGAGGCGATGATCAAGCGGCACAGGACGTAGCAGGCGCCGAGCGACAGTGCGGTCACCAGGAACAGCGTGATGCGGGTCGCCGATGATTGGAGACTGAATCCCAGAATGTCTTTGAAATCCGTGAAGCCATTGTTGCCGCCGAAACCCATGTCGTTCCTGAAGAATGCCAGCATCAAGGCGTAGGTCAGCGCCTGCGTGATGATCGAGAGATAGACGCCGGACACGCGCGAACGAAAGGCGAGGAAGCCGAACACCAGCGCGAGCATGCCGGGCACGAGCACAATCATCAACAGCGCGTAAGGAAACGCGTTGAATCCTTCCCAGAACCACGGCAGCTCCTTCCAGTTCAGGAACACCATGAAATCCGGCAGGATCGGATTGCCGTACACGCCGCGCGTGCCGATCTGGCGCATGAGGTACATCCCCATGGCGTAGCCGCCCAAGGCGAAGAACGCGCCGTGGCCCAAGCTTAAGATGCCGCAGTATCCCCAAATCAGGTCGACCGCAATCGCCAGCATCGCGTACGTCATGTACTTGCCGATGAGCGTCACCGTGTAATTCGACAGATGCAGCGCCGAGGCCGGCGAGGGCAGCAAGTTCAGCAGCGGCACGATCGCGGAGACCACGATCAGTGTTCCGAGAAACAGGCGCCCGCCTCGATCCGCCTGGAGGGCGGCCGTCAATCGACTACCGTATTGCGCGCTGCTCTTCGTCATGGCACATCGCTCTGGCGGCTAACCGTCAGCCGCACGGCCCTTCTGCGGGAACAGCCCGCGCGGCCGGCGTTGAATGAACAGAATCAGAAACACCAGCACGAAGATCTTGGCGAGCACCGCGCCCGAGTACGGTTCGAGCAACTTGTTGACGACGCCGAGCGCATTACCGCCGACCTCGGTGCCCCAGAGATTGCCGACGCCGCCAAACACGACCACCATGAAGGAATCGACGATATAACTCTGACCGAGATTGGGTCCCACGTTGGTCAGCTGGCTGAGCGCGACGCCGGCGACACCCGCTATCCCTGAACCGAGTCCGAAGGTGAGCGCGTCCACCCATTCGGTGCGCACGCCCATGGCTTTGGCCATCGCGCGGTTCTGCGAGACGGCACGCACTTCGAGCCCGAGTCGGGTGCGTTTCAGCACCGCGAGCAAGACGAGAAACAGCGCGAACGTGAACACGATGATGTAAAGCCGGTTGTAGGTGATCGCCAGCACTTCGTTGATCTGCAACGAACCGGCCAGCCACTCGGGGGTCTCGACGGGGCGGTTGTTGGCCGAAAATATATCGCGCACCGCCTGCTGCAGGATCAGGCTGACGCCAAAGGTCGCGAGCAAGGTCTCGAGCGGCCGGCCGTACAGATGACGCACGATGCCGCGCTCGATGGCGATGCCGGCGAGCCCTGAAACGAGGAATGCAAGCGGGATCGCCACCAGTATCGATGCGCCGATGTGTTGCGGCATCAGGAGTTGAACGACGTAGGTCGTGTAGGCGCCCAGCATCATGAGTTCGCCGTGCGCCATGTTGATGACCCCCATCACGCCGAAGGTGATCGCAAGGCCAATGGCCGCGAGCACGAGCACCGACCCCTGGCTCAGTCCATAGAGGATGGTTTGGATCGCCGCATAGAACGTTCGGGACCGCTCGATCGAGTGCAGATCCGCCTTCGCGGCGGCGCGCACCTCGGGATCCGACTCACCGTAGCTGCCGTCGCTCGATGGCTGCACCATGGCGGAGAGCCGGTTGTAGACATCCGGGTTGAGACTGCCCGACAGCGCGCGCACCGCGCCGAGCCGCGTGGCCGCGTCGGGTGCATCGAGATCGGCCAGCGCCAAGCCGACTTGTATCTCGCGTTTCACGCCGGCATCCGTTTCCTGCTTGATTCGCTCGCGCAGCACGGTCTGACCGTCCGTATCGAGCGCGCGCAGCATTTCCTTGACCGCAGCGAGGCGCACGGCAGTGTCGGGGCTCGCGAGATCGAATTGCGCCAAGGCCACGCGCAATACCTTGCGCAGCTGATTGTTGACCCCGATCGTCGAGAGATCCTCCGCCGCCGCGGTACCGGCGGCCGCCGCGGTGAGCGGATCGAGGAGCCGCAACTGATTGTCCGTGCTATCTCCCTGCCCCTCCCCCGGGGGTACGGCGATGAGCACCCGCCCGTCGCTGCTGCGCACGTAGAGGTTGCCATCGAGCATCGCCTTGAGTACGCCGCGCACCCGCGGGTCACGCAGCGCGGTCAAATGCCCGATCAACGTGCGCTTGTCGGCGTAGCTCGCCTCCGGGAGTTGCGCGAGCAGCGCAGCCATTCCTTGATCTCTGGCGGGGGCTTGATCTCCCGGAGGGGCCTGATCAGCCACGGCGGGCGGCACGGCGGCCGGCGCGGTCGCGGCGATTGGCTCGGCGGCCCGCACGGCCGCCGGCACGCCTGCGATGCTCACGACCGCGGCAAGCAGCATGATCAAACTCACAGTGCAGTCTCTCGGTCGCGTCATCAGCGCATGACTCCTTAAACACCGGGGAGGTTCTCAGGTCGGAGAAGCAATATTCGCGCCAGCCGCCCTGCCCGACGCCGATGAGCGATTCCGACCGACCTTCAGACGGTCGGAACCGCCAAGAGCACCCCTGGGCCTTTTACCCAACCGTGATCAGTATTTCTGGCCCGAACACACTTTGGTCTTGGTGTTGTAGTTGCCGCAATTCAAAGTGACCCAGTCGGCCTCGATATCCTTGCTGCCCGGCAGGAAGTCGGACCAGGCATCGCCGGGGACTTCTTTGTCGGTCTTCCACACCACGTTGAATTGTCCGTCAGGACGGATCTCGCCGATGTACACCGGCTTGGTGATGTGATGATTGGGCAGCACCTTGGCGAAACCACCGGTCAGATTGGGCACTTCGAGGCCGGGCAGTGCGGCGATCACCTTCTGCGGGTCACTGCTGCCGGCCTTCTCCACCGCCTTGACCCATAACTGGAAGCCGATCACGGTCGCCTCCATCGGATCGTTGAACGTGCGCTTCGGGTTCTTGGTGAACGCGTGCCACTTCGCAATCCATTCCTTGTTGGCCGGACTGCTGACGCTCATGAAGTAGTTCCAGGCGGCGAGATGCCCGACCAGCGGCTTTGCGTCGAGACCGGACAGCTCCTCTTCGCCGACCGAAAACGCCACGACCGGGATGTCCTCGGCGGAGATTTTCTGATTGCCGAGTTCCTTGTAGAACGGCACGTTCGCATCGCCGTTGATCGTCGAGACCACCGCGGTCTTCTTGCCGGCCGAGCCAAAGGCCTTGATTTTCGCGACCTCGCTGGTCCAGTCCGAGAACCCGAACGGCGTGTAATTGATGAGGATGTCCTCCGGCTTCACGCCTTTTTGCTGCAGGTAGGCCTCCAGGATTTTATTGGTGGTGCGCGGATAGACGTAGTCGGTGCCCTCGAGTACCCAGCGCTTCACGCCCACATCCTTCATCAGATAATCGACCGCGGGGATCGCCTGCTGATTGGGCGCGGCGCCCGTGTAGATGACATCCTTGGAGGATTCTTCACCCTCGTACTGAACCGGATAGAACAAGAGGCCCTTGTCTTTTTCGAACACCGGCAGCACGGACTTGCGGGACACCGAGGTCCAGCAGCCGAACACCACCGCCACCTTGTCCTTCTCCAAGAGCTCGGCGGCTTTTTCCGCAAACAGCGGCCAGTTGGATGCCGGGTCGACCACCACGGCCTCGAGCTTCTTGCCGAGCACGCCGCCCTTCTTGTTCTGCTCGTCGATCATCATCAGCACCGTGTCTTTCAGCGTCGTTTCGCTGATCGCCATCGTCCCGGACAGCGAATGCAGTACGCCGATCTTGATGGTGTCCTCGGCGATCGCGGCCCCGCTGCTGAGCCCAAGCACCGCCGCCGGCGCAGCCCATTTGAATAGCTTCCCCATGTTCATCATGTCGTTCTCCAGTTGCTTGATTGGTTGATGCTCAAATCTGCAATTGCAATTTCAAGCCGAATTCCTTCTTCGACGAGTCGACCACATCGTCCTTCTGATCGAGGAAATACAGGCCCACCCGGGCGTTGAATGACTTGATGATGTAGTTGACGTTGATCTCGCCGGTCTTGACCTTGTCCTCCGGCGTCGTCGCGGTCGTATCGATGGTTTTCTGAGCGTACTTGCCGAGCAGCTGAATCTTGCCGATGCCGACCACCTGCGGGAACAGATAGCTCGCGAGCCCGAACCAACCGTCGCTCGGGGTGGTCGAGCTCAAGCCGTTGTCTTTCAGGTATTCCGCCTCGACGCTCACGACCCCGAGGTTGGGCAGCTTTTTCTCCATCAGGCCGTCGACATTCCACTCGGTCTTGCTGTTTTCGTTTTGCGCGACCAAGCCTAAGGACAAAATATCCTTTTCGCCATAGTACGTGCCATTCAGGTAATAGCCGGGCTCAGGGTCCCAGAAATCCAACGTGAGCCGCGCCGCGGCCAACACCTTGCTGCTGTCGGCGACGGCGCTGTGCAGCGACTCGCCGTCGAAGGCGCCGACTTGAACCTTCAGAATGCCGAACTGGCCCCAGTAGGCGACACCATTGTCCCGGCCGGTGGCAACACTGGGGTAGAAATCCGAGACCCCCTCGGCAAAGGGTGCCCAGTCCTGTGCATAGTAAGGTCCGGCGAGGTTGGCGCGATCGCTCGGCTCCAAGAATCGGCCGGCCCAGATATTGAACTGATCCGAGAATTCGAAGCG
>Ga0116227_10010389_pt1 | contig 16294 bp, 8 predicted proteins | sample S1TSphgellanicum_FD_89693 | JGI IMG/M metagenome (GOLD analysis project Ga0116227, IMG submission 89693) | Host-associated microbial communities from peat moss isolated from Minnesota, USA - S1T2_Fb - Sphagnum magellanicum MG | ecosystem: Host-associated > Plants > Peat moss > Unclassified...
ACTGGGTCATAAGTCATGACCTCCTCACTACCTACAGGATTCGTCTGTACGAGAATCAAATCCTAGTGCTGCAAGGAGTGATATGAAGAAACTCTTAAGAGTTCCCACTCTACTCATCTAGCACAAATCTCAACTGCTTGAGGTGCCGTAGTCTGGAAAGATACTCACACTACTTTGGTCGAGACGCGGTTGATGCAACTATGCTTTAAGTCCTCGACAGCTCCTGACGGGTTTCACAAGCGGCGAAACAAACACTCGACAATATCGGCGCTGCCCCACTCTTCACATTCCTGAACTAGTGTAAATACCCTGCTATTTGTTATTTCGCCAGCTCTTCGCTGCTGAATACCCCGTGATCCGTTGCTGCCTCTCCTGGAACGAAGACTAGGGCATCAAAAGCTGCAGCTCGAGAGGCTAAAGTATCAGAGCCAAAGTACCACAATACCATGGAACGATTTCTTCATTACAAACTGCGATTCCTTTGGAACCTGATGTCCGAAATTCAGTAGGAAAAAGATGCAAACCTGGGAGTTTTTGTTAGCAAACAGAAGATACAAAATACCATCACTTAGATAAAGAGTTCAAATGAGGTACCAGTTGAGTCCTGACGTTTTCTTCGGATGTTGTAAGCAATATGTATCACGCTATGTGTGCTCTCTAGATCATCCTTCGCTTAATGATGCATTCTCAGGAATGGAAGTCCAGAAATAATAATACTGCACATCGATGAAGTAAAATTCCAAAATCTAGGTGAATCTTAGGACGATGTGAAGGGAGCATGCTCACCGTGTCGAGCAAGCAGGTGGATTTGCTGTGAACGAACTGACTAGCACAAAAAAGAGAGAGCAGAGAGAAAAAAAAGCTGTTGAAACAAGAGACCTTGCACTCGTTGCCCGACAGTCGGGTGTTGCGTATAAATGCTGGACATTGCTCTGTGGTGCGATTAACAAGCTTAACAAGCTTAACCTGGTTAACAAGGCATATTTGCAAAACAAGTCTAACAAGCCCAACATGTGATTAAGTGCGTTGAATCTGTTAGACACATATTTAAAATTTATTATGAATATACTTTCTGGAAAGCCAATTGTCCAGGAAGCAATTATCCTATTCTTAGGTTCTCCGCGTGTGTCTGGTTGCCTTTCTAGCTAGGAGGTGTGTTTCCCACCTAGGACATGGTTTTTATGTAGCAGTATGGCCGAGGCACTACCAGAGTAAAGCTTTGCAAGGAGATACAGCTGAGTGTGGACCAAACTGTGGAACAAGATCAAACAAGACAGATGTAGAATCAGTGGCTGACATAAGTTGAACTTGTACGTTTTTTTTTTCATTTTTCTTCGTTTTGACCCCTCCTATTTCATCAGTGCATAACTTTCTCATTTTGTTTTGTTCAAATTGAGAGATTTAAACTGCTCTGACATCACCATCTTAAGCTCTACAAATCATCTTGCAATTCTAAAGGCAACAGAGTAATATTTAAGGATTTTTTGAGGGGTCCAGAAATAGGCTATGAGTTGTTTGATCGAGAATTTTTTGTAAAAATGATCCTCCTTATTTTGGGGGTCGTAATTTTCTTGCCTTTAGTCCATTTTTGTCGATTTTAGTGTGACAGATGCACCAAGAGGAGGGCTCCATCTACTCTTTGGACATCATAAACAAGGGGGCCCTCCTATAGAAACGGCCAGCAAACTCTACCTTAAGTGTTTGGACACCAACCTACTTACCCTACTCAGTTTTAGTTGTCTGACAATTTTACTTTTTAAAAATGGACTTATTGTCTATTTCACATGGTCTCATGATGAAAAATAATGTTATATTCCTAATTTTTTGGTCAATTCAACATGGGGTGACAAAAAAATAAGTTTAGTACTAGAAAATGGACAATTTAGGGTTAGGGTTTTCTATCTCTTGCAATTTGAGATGTAACTTGTTGAAATTTTTGGCTTTTGTGCATGTTGAGCAATGACATAAAGAACCAATGGGTTAGGAATGATGTGTGTCTATAACTGTAAGGTTTTCTTGATTAGTTATTTCTTTTGGTGGCTTGTGATGCTTTTCTAGGAAGATGCTAGGACACAAAAAAATGAATGCAATTTTGAGAGAATTTTGGTTAATGAGGAAGGATTACATAAAGGAGCAATGGTGTTACTATAATTTAAGGGTTTGAGTGTCTTGGGGTTGGGATCTATATAGGGTAATTGTTTTTAAATAGTAAGATAATTTACGAGAGGAAATGAAGTTTAGAATATTTGGGTGAAAAAATCTTATGAAAAAAATGGTGTTTTGCAACTGGCCTTACAACCCACTATATTTATACGTTATGAGTGATAACGAACAAGTTGCATGAGTTGTACAGTTGCAACTCATTGCAATTCAATTGCAACTTTGTCAAAACAATTCATTTTCAACTACTATGCAACTCCATCATAGTTCCATCCATGATGTCATGTTGACTTCATTAATTGTCATCCATCTATTAAAGTCTAACATGTGGCATTATGAAGATTTGTGAACATAATAAATTTTTTTTTTTTCAAATATTGACTTCCACCATCCATTGTGATTGTTAATGATTGTCCAAAATTATGACACGTGACATAATCAAAAAGTGCCACGTGGCATAATAATTATATTTTGGAATAAATAAATAACTATAAATATTTGTCGCAACCCTAGCTTTGGGCTCTCGACCAAGGCTAAGGGGGTTGCAAGGTTACAAGCCAAGAGGAAGCCCCGGAGTTAAAGCAAAAGCATTGCCAGAGTGCGGGCCAAGAGGAAGCTCGGGAATTAAGGCAAGAGAAAGCCCGGGAGTCACATCACATACTCCCGGGAGTGTTAGAAAGTGTGAGGGAGTGAACCCTCACACTCCCAAGGCAACTCCCACTTGGGAGATGGAGTCCCGGTGGACTCTCGAAACTTCAGAGAGCGATTGAAGGGGTCAAACCTCAACGTTTTATGGTGTTCTTTTATCATTGGAAAGCTCTTGAAGCGTAGATATCTAAAATGGGCTCGCATTGCTCATTTGGACATTTGAAACACAAGTTATGGCCAAAAGAAAGGCCGGGAGTCGAACTGCCAGTTTGACTCCCGACCACAAAAAGTCTGGAATCGACCTCTTCTTGATGTCCAATTCAGGAGTGCAACATAGAGTTGGAAAGCTCTTGACGAGAGCTACAACTTTGCTTTAGACCACATTGCGATCCGAGGTTTGCTCGCAAAGTTATGGGGTTCCAAAGTTGCAAGAGTCCCATTTGACGCGATTTCGGGACTCCCGCGTGGGAGTACCGGGAAAAATAGCCATTTGGATGTAGCCTCCGTGGAGAGCTGCAGAGTATACTATAAAGGGGAAGGTGGTGGCTTCCCCCAAGTCCGGGCCGTGGTGAGTCTTATGTGTTTGTGTTGCTCGTGGTTGGTCCTAGCACCAAAGGTGCTCCAACTAAGCATTAACCACTTTGTGTGGGTTGTGTGCAGGCCCGTGTGAGTGAGTGAAGTTTATCAACTCTTCCTAGTCCCATCCCGGAGCTCCAACACGCCCCTTTACCCCTCAAAGTGTTGTGAGCTAAGGAACGTGCTCCGACTCCTCTTTTTTCACTGCTTTCTACTTGGGCTCACATTTGAGCCTTTTAAGGAGTCGGGAGTGCGTCAATATTGATTTGAATAGCTAAGTAAGTTGTATATAACCATAGGTAGGTAGATAGGTCTTACGACCTACATACCTACACATTATTTAAAACTGACCTACTTACCTACTTACTTATGTAGGTAGGTAAGTAGATAGGAAAGATAAGACTAAATGAACTAAAAAATAGTTATGAAATCTTTTTATTTTATTTTATGTTTTGCCTTTAAGTTAAGCTTTTTTGAGTTCATCCCAAAGTGGCAAATGTATTTTAATGTGAAAACATAAAAGAACAAGTCTTTTTATATAATATGTAACATGTCATTCAAAGACAAAGCATATGGGTTAAGTCTTTTAGTTGATCCTTAATTACAACTTTGGGTAAACTAGTTAATGATCAAACATTTAAGCATTCAAGGTAGGCCAAATCCAAGGGGAGGGCTCCATTATTTTTGGTGTCCAAAAAAATTTGAACCCCTCCTATTGGCACATTTGGCGCACTAAAAATCATCAAAAACATTATAGAATTGAAAAAGTTATGACCCCCCAAAATAGAGGGGGTCAATAACTCAAAAACACAAATCACCACATGCTACAAAGGCCAATTCCCAAACACCAAAAAAAATTCCTTGTATGTTGCTCTGTTGTTAAAAGTTCAAGATTGATCTATAGAACTTCAAATGGTGTTCTTATAACACTTTAAATCATTTAAAATGGATAAGAAATAAAAAAGTTATGTCGTTTAAAAGTAGGAGGGGTCCAAAGAAAAAAAAAACGCATTTTGTAAATTGGAAAGCTTATTTTTCTTCATCATTTTTTCACTACTACTTTTCCTTTGCATTTCAAAAATGATTCTTGGAACTTGAGTACAACTTTCATAACATCTTAAATCATTCAAAATGAAACACATGTGATGAAAATATAAATAACTAATGAATATATATCCTTATTAAGTTATAGGTCATTGTATTATAGTCATAGCATAGTTGAATAGTTTTATTTCAATAGTGGCACACTAGTGGCCATACTAATTGTATTAATGAAAATCGTAGTCGAAAATTAATTGCAAATGTATCGCATAATGGGTGGTGGGAATGTGGACACATGCCATGATTACATGTATGTACATTGTACAATAGTTACAACATATTTGTTTTTTAATGGTTCATTTACAATAGTTATAAAGCAATTGCTACATGAAATTACAATGTAACTTTTGAAAAAACAAACATGGTTAACTACATATGTATGTACATTGGGTTTTAATTATTGTATAAAAGACCCATTTTCAACTCACTTACAACTATGATACAATTCACTAGTTTTGTAAAGTGGCAATTTATTTATTAATACAACGTATTTTTAGGGGGATAGTTACATAATAGTTGTACATGAGTTGTTTTTTGAGTTTTAATTGTAGGGTAGTGTGGTTTTGTTGGACACAATTTCTCATAGTGTCGATTTTCATCAAAAAGTGTAAAACAATATCTAATTGAACCATAAAAGTCTATTGAAACAAAGAAAGGGATAAGAGGTTGCACATGCTTACTTTTGTGTCATGTTTAAAGAAATTAAAATCCAAAGAGAAAAAAAGTTAGATGGGATTGGTAGTTTTTTAAATGTGAAAAGGAGGTATTACAAGGTGATATCCTAGATGAAAAGATTAGAGACAAAAACATTGAACATCTAATCCAATCTATTTTGTAAATTGTATTTATTGATTTATGTTCCTTTTGTTTTATATCATCATTTTTACTATAAATAAATAAAAAATGCAAACATATGAACCTTTTTAAGTTCGATTTTGAAAGTGGTGATGAAAATGTTAGAAATAAATGGTAGAACTGTTATGAACTTGATCCAATTCCTAACCTTCATATTTCATTGGTTTGAGTATTCTATACAATGTACAAAGATTTAACAAATATTGATCAAGTTATTTATGCATCAAATTGTGAAAATATTGGTTTCAGATTCATTGGTTCCTATGGACAAAAGGTTGGTTTACCACCTACCCATGGTGCAACATAGTTCACGTAGACAACCTTCTTAGGTTGAAAATTTTGTTGAACAACGACCTTGTTAACATGTTTTGATACTTTTGTCATTAGTGGTTCATCATGCATGACCACCTAATTGGTAAATTGTTCCATTAAGTTGTTTGTTGCCATATGTTGCAAATCATCCTATATGAATGGATAAGTCCGTAAAAATTATCCTTCCTTCTTGCAAAAGGTACATCATTTTGAATTAAGTGCTCTAATCAATTTTGGAATAGACCCTAATTGGAACGTTTCTAAAGTGTGGTTGTAAACATCACTTTAAAATGCAATATAAAAATACAGGATCATTGAAACCAATAACTTGCACTCTTACCATTGGGCTTAGCTCTCATTGCGGTAATTATCTTGGTCGAACAATCATTTACACTAACCCAACTTTGGGGCTTTTACATAGTCCGCATCAGTGGATCCGCAAGATATGTTTTAGTGTTAAGAACATGCACCTTTGGCATTCCTACTACCATCTCTACATCATCTAGTTCATCTTCATTCATTCAATACCATTAAACATGTGATTCACCTTGAAAATATTCCAGACTACCAACTAATCAAAAATGAACTTTCATCCTCCTTACTTCTTCTTCTAGTAAGGTTTCCAAACCAACAATTACCCTTCTATTGATTGTGGTGTCTATATCAATTGAATATATAACCATTGAATTACATATTGTTGTCATGGTAACTCAAATTACTAGGACACAACTTCAACAAGTTCTTCACCTTTTTGTCACATTCCTACCATACTATTTCTTACCTTTGTAGAATTGTTAAGTGGGTAGTGTTGCAACAATTTGATGCCCATTGATTGCATCTCACACTATTGATTATTTGATTTGGAAGATCCCTACTCTTTGACAAATATTTTTTCATGTTTTAGTATAATAGGAGTACTTCAATGCATATTTCTAAAGGTGCTTGCAACTTCTCTCTTGTTGTTTTCCACTTGCATCACTTTTTAGCCTTATGCTTGTTTATCCCTTGCATGTTCCAATTGCTTTTATAGACTTTTAATTACCATTTTAAATATATTTCATAGAGGGTATTCCTAAACCAATTTAGTCAACTAGTTGCAAATTGAATTCTTCATAGAAATTACCGTTTATAATTCAAATCTTAACCTTAATTCACAAATTGATTCAACAATTCTTATAAACCACAACCAAATATGGTTCCTATGTTTTATAAAAAATAATTAAAACATGAACTTACACACAACATCTTTGAATCATGAATAAAAAACAACAAAAATAATTACCAAAATTCTCCCACAATATTTGATTCCCAAGGATGGTCACCAAATGGTAAGCATTAACTTTAATTTTATGTAATTAAGATCAAAACAAGTATCAAAATGATGTTTCTCAACTACAATTTTTTAGGTCTATTAATAATTTTGTTACTAATAGTCACGACATGTCCACTACCTATAGGTACTAACAAATTTTAGTTATTAAATTCCTTAATTCATGTTAGTTTTCTTCACCATAATCTCTACATATTTTGCCATATAGAGTAAGTGATCCTCCAAACACACAAACTTGCAAAAAGAAATCATTCACAACAAAAGCAAGGAGGAGAGGAAATGTTGCCCCATTTCCATCCAAAACCCCATTTGAAAAAATAAAAAATTCAAAAATTTTACACCATGTTCCAATTTAAATCAATATTGAAAATTATCTACCTATCTAGTTTTAATATATTTATCTATACCCTAACACTCATCTTCATGACCAATCATGGAAAATATCAGTTCAATAGTAGCCCAATAAAATATGGGTGTTGAAGCACTAATAAAACACCACAATCCAATCCATGTTACTGAAGTGGTTTAACATGTTTAACATTTTGATGCTAAAGATGTAATGTATTTTTTCATAAGGGTGAAATCACGATCAAAGGAACCAAGGGTGCCAAGGTGAAATACCTTTTCCAAGGATTGCACATGACACGTCTCATTTTTGCATTGGTTTATAACTTAAAATATTGTATTTTAACTACTTGATTTAACATTTCATTTTATATATAAATAAATTTTGACTAAAAATTGATTTTATATCACATAGATTATGCATGCATGCCCTTTATCACATATGTATGAACAACTTTTGTTAAAACCACATTTTCAAAATCCATAATTTTGAAGGTCAAAAACACTTTTGAACCAAATGTGCTCAAATGGGTTATAAAAACAATTTTCATTAGTTCAAATCATTTTTCCCTTCTAAACATCAATGTAAAATTTGCTTCAATTTTCAAAAGGAACCGTTGCACATTTTGTAGAAAAAAAAGATGTTTGAAAAAAAAAAAAGGTCCACTTTCAAGGTTTGAGTGTTTTGAACATGCAAGAACATTTTGATTTGTGTCAACCTTCAAGCATGTAAGCTTTGCGATTAATGGAAAATAATCCCAAAAGCATTATGACAATCCAAATTATTATGTTTCCCTTGTGATTTTTCAAACACAAAAAATTGTAATTTTAAGGAATGTCGATTCATTTGGGTGGTTCCTTTGATTATAATTTTACCCATAATATTTTTTCATAATCATTAAGAAATGATTAAAATGTAGTTTTCACTTGTTAATTACACCTTATAATTTTTTTTTTAATTGAATTTTTTTTCATAATTACTTGGTGCTAAATTGTTAGGTTATTATAGTAATAATTGTTATTAAGGAAAGAACTAATATGAAGCATGATATTCATATATTAATATTTTTCTCTAATTATAAAAAATGGTGATCAACCTTAAAAAGATTTAATCAAATCTAGCTCTATACCAAATATGAAATAAAAATCTTTAATCACATTGGAAAGTTAATTTGGACAAAAGATGGTGGATGAAAGTGATTACCTTGAACATCCCGTGCCTTATAATTTTTTGGGGGATGGATTTTGCAATACATGTGTTGGTGGTGTTGCACCAACATTATAATACCCATTTCTAAGGTTTCACACCATGGCCAAAAGTGCCAAATGTTGTACCTTTTTACACCCATAGTCCTCCCATTGGCAAAATGTGTAAAGAGGAAGATATATTACTAACTAATGCCTTTTTGGTTAATTGCATTCCCAATGATGGTTCCCCACCATGGGGAATTACCATTGGGAAAACATTGAACCAAAAAGGCTCTTTGGGGACAAGATTGGTGAAGAACAACCATTGTGAACATAATGAAACAAAGGTTTTTCAGGACTATATCAAATGAGGATCTTCATTGATTATTGATGGGATGTAACTCCCAATGTGATTTTTGATTAACCCTAGGGCCTTTTACTATCTAGGAATTAGTTGTGAAATCTTGGAGGCAATTGTTTTGACCTTTATGCACACAATTAAAACATATTCTTAAAATACATGTAGGGTAAGGACTAAGGATTAATATTGGTTTGGTATTAAGCATGTGCCTAGTATCTATTATCAACATTAGTAGCAAAGAACCTTTGGTGTTGGGTGGTTCTAAAAAACGAGGTGACAATTGCTTAGGTTTATAGGATGTTCCCATTTTGAAAATCCATGGGTATCACAAATGGTGATACCTTGATTGAAAATTGATCCATTAGTTCTCATTGGGTTGAAAAATGAACTTATCAAAACCACCCAAGGTATCTAAATGTCAAAAAAATGAAAACCTTCTCAAATATTAAGACATACATAATTCCAATTCTTAATAATATGAGTCTATGTTAAATTCAGGTGTAAGGTGATTAATAACTCTTATTAATCTAGGTTTTAAATTAAATAATAATAATTTAAAAACTTTAAGGTTAAAGATGACATTGCATTTTTTTTTGGTTAATGATATTGATTATTTTAAGGCATGAATTACAATTATGAATTATAAGAAAAAAAGATGAAATTTATAAGTTAATTTCTTTCAATAATCAAGTTGTGGGAATCACCTTTGAAAATTGTAGGTTAACAAAATGTGTGAGAATCAACAATGTGAAAACTGGACATGGGGTTTGTTTTTTAATTTTTTGAAACCTTGGGCAATTCTTTAAAAAGTTTTTGAAAATTAGAATTAAAATATATTTAGTTCTTTAAAACTAAACTAATGACCATAATCACTCAAATCAATAGTTCTCAATAAAATGTGAATCACCCAACACTAGACCTTACCAGTTTGGTATGAGTTGAAGTAATACCATATTTATAACTATATTAGCCTAATTGGGATGTTAGGACTTGAAGTAATATTAACCTTGTACCAGGTGTATATTTGTCTCAATATAAAATATATATTGGCCAAAGTGAACTAGCACCCACTAGTGCACTAGTTAGTTATTTTGTCCATAGGATGGGTTACATTTTTCATTTGTTTCTCCACCTTATGTGACGCCAACATTGTACCATAATCAACCTTTCTGGGTTGTTGACCTTTGGCCCTTTTTATTTGTTGGGTGTTTTTTTCAACCTTGACCATATTACTTTCTAACCTAGTTACCCTAATTCCCTAACTACCCCATTGACTTAGCTACATTATTGACCTACATCTTGGTTCTACCTATCAACCCTTTACCTACTTACCTTTTATTTTTTCATGGGTAAACTTCTCTCTTGGCTAAACCTTTGGTTTTTGGCAACTTTTAGCTTTTTTTTTATTAAACTTATATATCTTAACAATACCTCCATGTCTTCATTGCCAAATTTCTACATGCTGACAAAATTTATATAACTTATTAATTAAACCTTTATTTCTTAACAAAAAATTTATCTCTTCTTGGAAAAACTTTATTTTCAACAAAACCTACAGATATATTTGGCTAAACCTCTATGTTTTGGCAATTTTTATAAAAAAATCGTGGTTAAATCTATATCCCTAACAAAACCTCCATCTTTTCATGGCTAAACCACTACATGTTGGCAAAAGTTCTATTTTTTAAATTAAATTTTTACCCTCTTGGCGAAACCTTAACCTCTTCCTAGCTAAATTTTTACCTTTCACTAAAACCTTTATCTTTTCTTGGCTAAACTTTGACCACTTCGAAAAACTTTAAACTTTTCCTGGCTAAACCTTTATTTTTTGGCAAAAACTTCATATTTTTTGGTTAAATTTTTACCTCTTAGTAACAAATATATTTCTTTTTGGTTAACTTTTACATATTGAAAAAACTTCTAAGTCTTCATGGTTAAACTTATACCTCTTAGCAAAACTTCTAGCTCTTCATGGCTAAACTTCTACTTATTAGCAAATCCTCTATCTTTTTTTGGTTAAATTTTTATCTTTTGGCAAAACTTCTATTTTTTCATGGTTAAATTTATATTTATTGGCAAACCTTTAGCTTTTGAATTGACAAAAAAATTATATATTTTTTATTTAACCTGAAGACTATATTTTTGACAAAAAAATTTAACAAATTTTTTTGGCTACCCTATTAACCTAGTTACATTATTGACCTAATTGTTTTTTATTTGTGTACATACCTACTTGCCTAATCACCAACCTACTTACATACCTATTTATGTACCTACCCACCCACCCACTCACCTACCTATCCACCTATTTATTTATTTACCTACCTACCCACCCACCTACTTGCCTACTTACCTACTTACCTATCATTTATAGAATGTTAATGTTTGCCAATGTATGATATACAAAATATGAAGGTATTGCACTAAATGAATAAACAACCATTTAAATCATATTTGACCCCTTGATGTCAATAAATGGTAACCTTAAATGTGGGTATTGCACATTCCATCAACTTTTATGACCCACATGTGAGTATTGCATATTTTGGTAGTTATTGTTAATAATTAAAATAGTTGAAAATCCAATCCCAAAATAATATACCCACATATGAAAACAATGTCATTTCAAATACAATACACCTCAATAATTATTAGATGTTTTGTGACCAAAATGCAAACATTCTTTTTCTTCTTATTTTTCTTTTCGATTCCTATTTTCTTTTTAAATTTTTTTTATACTATTTCATTTATTTTGAATTCTTATTTTAAAATTTTCATTTATTTTTTCTCCTTCTAAATTCCTTTTTTCTTATTTTAAATTCTTCTTTTTTATTATTTATCACAGTTAAATTTTTCTTGTAATTTCCTAATTTCTATCATCATCATTTTTTTCATTGAGCATGCATATTTTATGTTCAACATTTGGGTATTGGATAAACCATCCAAAAAAACGAATTGGCATCTTATGCTTCAAATGTGGGTATTGCATAATCATTTTAACAAAACTAATGTTTATTTTGTGACCTTTATGCAAGTATTTCACATTGAACTTTATGTTTTTGAAGTTCTTTTAGTGAAATGATGCAAGATTGGAATACATTTCAAACTTGTATTTTTAGGAATTTTTTTTACAAATTATTAATTCAATGTTCACATTCAAAGCATGCAAACATACAAACATGAGGTTACAATTGCAATAAGACAAAACTTGTGTGTATTGATGTAAAATATCACATTTATCAAAACTTTTTAAAATGTCCAAAAACTGGAAAACATGAACTCCATGTTATTGTTTATGCCAAAGAAACCTAAGTAAGATATACATGCTACTCTCTAACTTCAAAAGACCCCTTTCTAAAACTATTTTCATCAGCCACCATGTCATGTGTACATCAATAAGAACCACTTTAGTAGCATGTTGATGAGTGTGAAGTTAATAGTGATACAATTGGAATTGAATGACATTGGTTACAAATTGGTACTTCATAGTTATTCAAAGACTCCATCAAACACATGATCTTTTAACATTTAAAAAAATAGATTAAAATGGAAAAAAAATTAATCTTTTGAAAATTTAAGGACCAAAAAAAATTTGAAAAATAGGAGGAAAAGAATATTTAGGACAAAGAAAAGAAAAGAAAAATCTTCAAGCATTAAAAAAAGAATGGAAAAAAAATTCATCTTTTGGAAATTTGAAAACCAGAAAAATGGAAAAATAAAGGGGAAAAAAATATTTAGAACAAAAAAGAAAAATATTATAGAATTTTTAAAAATAGAGAAAATTGAAAAAATAAGGAAAAAAACCAAAAAAATCTTCTTATTCTTAAGAAAAGAGAAAAAAGAAAACAAAGAAATTAAAAGGAAACAAAAACTAGAATTCTTTTTTTTTGAATTAATTTTTTTTAAAAATAAAAAAAGAAAAGAAAAGAAAATCTTCTTCTACAATTAAAAAAATTAAAAAATAAAAAGAAACCCCAAAACAATCTTTTTTTTAAAAATTATCCTTTTTTAAATCTTTTTTTCTTTTAACAATCTTTGTTTTTTTAAATTATTCATGCAGTCAAGGGCCAAGAATGCCACAGCTATGATGATCCACACAATAATGGGCTTTACCCTAGAAGTATTTGCCAACAGTACCTAGTTATCCTTGCCATTGAGGCTCAATACCCATAACCAGACACTGTAATATTACACATTCATACGAGTGAAACACAATTCATATAGTTCCCAGCTCTTGACTTTCAAATTGGACAAAGTTAAATGTATTATGGGATTCCATGTATATGCCATGTATGGCAGAGATCCCATGAATAACGGGCAACCAAATGTAAAATACTCAATTACTAAGTTGGGAGTGAATTTGTCACAAACATTGGCTCCTTGCGGCATGAGTGATTCATTGGGGACTTCAAGTATTTTCTCTAAATGCAAAGCTCCAAAAAAGTTGGCATTCATACACAGGGAGGTCACACTTTCTATATTTTTTGAAACAAATAAGATAAAGGAGTGAGTATTTTAGCCTTAGATTACATTTTAATTATCCTCAATGAGAATTTGAACTTCCTAAATATTTTGAATCTGGAGTCATTCCCCAAAAATGTCACCAATTTATAATATATATACAGTGCTTCATAAATAATCTCAATTTTCTTACTCCCTTAGAAGTTTTCCCATGGTAATTACCTAGACATAAATACAAAGAATCAATTGAAAAGCAATGTGTCTTTACTAGGCTGGGCTGCAAATCTTACTCTTACATCAAGGACAACAAAGTGTAAAGACAGACTAGCCACATACAAGAACATTAAGCTCACATATAAGAACATCAAGCTCACATTAAGAACATCAAGCTCCTTTTAGTCCAACAGACATAATCCAAGTCTTGTCATGGACTCGTCAATATTATCAACTTCCATGTCTGGCATAAAGTTCCCAACACAAAAAATCCTAATGTAAAGACCAATTTAGAGCGGCAATCAAACATACATCAATGGGGCACTCTATATTCTTGTACTCTTAACCACCCTATCAATAATTTGACCCTTAACTTAGAGTTACAATGTCATCTCCATAGAAATCAAGGTAAGTGTCAAGTAATGTGCTCTTCCATTTTTTAATCAACATCTCTTGTTTGTTTTTAGGGCAACCTCTAATCCACATATCTTTAAAGTTTTCAGGATCATAAGGATCCCTCACCATGGCATGACCAGCAATGTTACTTAAGTGTTTGCATACCCTCTTCATCACATCTTGGTGCCCAGGAGTTTCTGAAGGAGCTTTGAAGAAGGCAACATCATTTGCAATTATCTGGTAGTTTCTGATAGATGGATTAATTTCTGGCCGCCAAGCATCGTCCCGCACTGAACATTGCCACAGGTCATTCCACTGGCCCCTCATGAGATCTTGGACTCGTGATAGGTTACTAACAAACTCCTTTTCTTGGCTCACACGTTCCAATCGCTGTGACAATGTATTCAAATCCACATCTGTTATATTTTCAGAAAAATGTAATTTCCATGTGCACTGTAAGGCTACCACAATATAAATGTGATTAACAGAACCTTTGTACCGAAAAAATATTTCAATGTACTTCTGAATCAAACCCCATTCTTCTGCTGTATGCTTCCAGGGACGAGGCAAATATGCAGAAAGGCTGAAAAAATCTCTGAGCAGGAGATAGACAGGAGACCATTTCCACTCCTCATCTTCTATAGCACACTCTTGTATGAAGTCCCTATGACCCTCCATCTCCAATTGCTTCTCGGTCTTGGACCTTGCAGGAGAGCCATCTGTATTACGAGTTATGGTCCCTTCTTGAACACCCTTGTGGGTATCGATATGCTCTGTTGCACTATTGGATTGCCTACTATGTGGACTTCCTCTGATCCTCGGAGGATTGTCATACATGAGGGCTGATGACTGTTCACTTTCTTCTGATACACATCTGGATGCCTGTGGTGCAATCCAATCCCTTCTTGATGATTTCATTAATTGCCATGGCCCTGAATTCTCAAAAGTTGGGCCAAACAATTCAGTCCGAATGGCCTCCTCAAGCCAGCTCCTCATTGCAACGGCATCATCATATGCAAACCAATCTTCTGTGAATTGCACCTGCTATCCATCATTGTACAAGCTTCATGAGGAATAAAAAGAAAAGTCAACAATTGAACTCAAGCATAACCTTTCACTTGAAACCAAACACCTAATCATACAATTACATGAAAGTTGTGCATGGTGTATTGCTCACCCGTTCAAACTCCTCCATTTCTGTGGCCACAAACCTCTGTTGAATGTACATGTCAAAATATTTTAGCACAAACCAACCACACTCCCAAGATCCTGTTTGTGTTGGCACATTTGGCTGCATCCACTTATTGAGGATTGAACTACCCACTTCATTTCCATTGTAGTTGCCTTGCATAATTTCCCAACATTTGGCAAACAAAATCCTCATTCGCAGATTATTACTCTGAGGATCATAATGTGGCTTGGGGTTCAAGTGGTAGTACTTCCCTCTCTCTAGTATCATGAGACTCCAATGCAGGGAGTCACAGATAGGAACAATGAGTGTGTTATGTTGGGTATATCTCTTTGCCAACCTTGTTTCCACAAAGGCCTTCAAGGAGTTCTCAGTAACTCCATGTTCTGAGACATGTGAGTTGAGGTGTTGCCACATGAATGAATTGGTAATGACACACTCTTCAAAAGCATTTTGAGGGCCATATGTGTGGTAGTAAGCAAAATACCAGTCCATCAATTCATCATTCACCATGCCATGCTCAGTTGTCAAAGGTGTTAAAGCTGACATCCCCAAAGGAATCTCAACAGGAGTATCCTTGAAAAAGATGACTTTTGTGTTGAGAACATTATGCCCATCATTCCTTGACATGCCCATCACCACATAAATCAATGCCAAATGAAAGATTGAACATAAACTTGCAGCAATAGCGAAAAGGTGCAGATCACAATCAAATTAGCAATGGTGACTAGGTAGGTACTCACAAGAATTCCTGCATCTTCATCTTCAACCTGCCAATCATACATATAGCTCATGCTTAGCATTTAACCCTCTGGATTCAAGCATCCAAGTGAAGGAGTTCAAAACAAAACATAATGGCAGGTCAAGCATTACCCTTCATGTCTGGCATATTTTTGGGGTATGGGAGTTTTCCCCTCCTCTGTTTGCATGCAGTCAATGGTGTGCTGCCATTGAGTTGTATGTCGATTCATGTCAGGCACGCACCCTATTTGCTGCATCCCACCCTTTGAGGGTCCTGGAGGGGATGCAGTTGATTCCAGCATTGTTGTATGTTGAAGGAAATCATCATTATGAACAGTGGTTTTCAAGGTCTTCTCAATCATTTGTCGGGGTTGTTTTTTAGGCCTTGAATGTTCAAATGCAGGTTGCTCTTTAAAGT
>Ga0116227_10010390_pt1 | contig 16290 bp, 9 predicted proteins | sample S1TSphgellanicum_FD_89693 | JGI IMG/M metagenome (GOLD analysis project Ga0116227, IMG submission 89693) | Host-associated microbial communities from peat moss isolated from Minnesota, USA - S1T2_Fb - Sphagnum magellanicum MG | ecosystem: Host-associated > Plants > Peat moss > Unclassified...
GGTAGATGCAAAGCATACTCATGGCACCTTCATGTGCACAAATGATATGTGCATAGTGAAGATAATTTTCTATTCCAAACTTTTGATGGATTTTATGGATAACTTATGAGCATGATGCTTGTTGCAGGCTGAAACCTCACAACTTGCAGCATATAATTACTGGATGTGTGATGGAATTGCTCTTTGCTGCTGGGTCATAGGTCATTACAACTTGTGCCTTTTGCTGATCAGTTGATCACTGTTCTGTTTTTCCACGTTGTTTTCTTATCTAGGAACAAGCTTGAAGTCCAACCAATCATGGATTTTGCATGAGTGTACTTCTTTTAGCCTAGTTTGTTCTATAAGTCTTTATGCATATAACTGAGTATTGTTGAGCAATATGCACTTACCAGACTATGTGGCCCTCAACAGCTTGTGGGTTTTGCTCACGTTTTCATCTAATGTGTTGGGCTGGAATTCATCTGTTTCAAGTTTCACCTCCAACACAAAAAGACCTAATTTCTGCATCTGGATGATAGAAAATCTGGAAAAGTCAAGCATTTTTTCCCACAAATGTCTCCTTGAAAAATTAGTTGAGTTCTTCATTTGAGATTCTTCAAATAGAATGGAAATTTGAAGAGACCTCAATGTGAAAATCATGAACCTCAACGTTGGACATTGTGAATGTCCTCCACTCCCATATTAACCTTCATGTAAGAAATCTTTCCAAATGAGACATGAAAAATGCTTTGAAACAAATTATCAAACCACATCCTTTCAACAAAAGTATTAAAAGGTGACATTCTCCAATTGTGCAACCACAAACAATGTACTGCAAACCCTAAATATGCAACCAGTCTTCATTTGAATCCTCACAGTCCAAAACCCACAGAGTAATTTATCTTCACTCTCTAGTTCCTCACGGAGATGAGGTCAAAAATTCTCTCGCTTACAGAACAAAATAATGTACTCAGATCCCAAATGTGCTAGACTTGGTGACAATGTTGAACAATCATCTAGTGATTTGAATCTCATCATTGGACCTGCTTCACACACACAATTTTGGTGATGTGGCTTATTGGAAAAATATTGCTGGACCTCTAAATTTTGATATGCCCTAGTTCACTTGCTCACACATGACTCTACAGGAGGACCCCATGTGCCACCTCACAGTTACAAGCTGTAAACCCCGATCATCTTTCTCTTTAGTTGGCCAAGATCCAAACAAGGAATATGTTGCAACATTTTTCCATATAGTGTGCTAGGGTTTGGTTCATTTGAATTGACCTCTATCCCCACCTGCTAGGTGCGCACATCACGAAACCAAGAAATGAGCAGGTTCTCTTTCAGCTCTCAGTCAATCAACCCACTAATATTTTTATCTTTCTCTCACTGTTTTACAAATTGAACATGGGGCAAAAAAAGTCCAGAAATCAACTAGGCACTCGGAAAACAGCAATCGGAAGATTTCAAAATTCCAGCCTTCGAGCTAGCTGATTGCTGGAGGGGTATACATTCACATCAGATCGCTTCCTTTCCAAATAGAAAAGGATTAGCCAAAAATCTCCTTGATTGCGTTGAGATAACACTTGCAAAGAATGTTTCCATTCACCGAAACGCAGAAAGAAGGAAAAGTCCAGGAATTGTGCAACAAGCTGAAAAAGAAAGCAGCAAAGAGCCTAGAGGAGGCTTCGTAAAGCCGACCTTTAAGTTTGCTTCAACACGCACCTGCACACACGAGGACGATGCAGTAAATGCCCCTGAGAACGAACCAGAAGGAGATGCCGATCCAGATCCTGATCCAGGTCCCAAAACATTGGCCACAGTACACGTGGTTCACCGCTCGTGGTCGGGCAAGTGTAAACATTTTCTTGGTTGCTGCCCATTGTTCTTTTTCATATAGGAATCTCGGAAACATTACGACCATAAACGAAGGAATATTCTGTTACAAAATTCATTCCTTTTTTAAAATGCCAGTTTTTTTTTTAAAATATTTTGCCATAAGTTTCCGCATATTTTCACACATTTATAGTTTGGGGGCTGCATTTTGTCAGTTTTATACTATTTCAACAGTTTTCTGCAAATTCTTTGCCAAATTATATTAATAGGTGCCCATGCTCTTGCGAAGGGGTATTAGTTCAGGCCAAAAATGTGATACCGAATCACTTCTGGGAATAGAATTTGCATTAAGGATGGTTCATCTTTTTTTGGGGTGGGGGGGGGGAGGAGGGGAGGAGAGATGCAATTCTTTTTTTTGGTGTTCCCACCATGTTCTCTGTGTGTTTTCACATGTTCCCAGTGATATTTCCCAAGTTCTCAATGTGTTGCTCAAGGGTGTTCCCAATAGGACCACGTTTTTATCCCATATGGTTGCCCAAAGTCTCCCTTCTCAAGTATATAACAGGGCCAAAGGGGAGATGCTACATCTTCACATACAAAATTTCTATTCCTTCCAAAGATTTTGTTTTTTCTTTGGCCAATCAAAATGGCTCATTGCAAAAAATTATAAAGGAACTTGGTAGGCACCCCTATCTAATCAATAGAAACTAATAGGTGCCCATAGTTCATGCCCTTGCCCTTAGCCTCGGCTGAAAATGCCAGGAACACAGGTAGGCAAAACAAATTCTTGCACCCAATGAGATGAGGCAGCATGCAAACCTAGGGAGGCCTAGGTTTTTTCTCTTTAAGGGAGGGTAGGGGTGTGGGATTTCTTTCTGTTCCCATTGTGTTCCCATCAAGTTTCAAATGGCTTCTCAACATGTTCTCAAAATTCCCAATAGGTTCTTCAAAATGTTCCTATTAATTCCTTACTTTATCCCATATCCTTGGCCTAAAGTTTTGCTCCTGTAACCTATATAACCAGCCCAAATGAGGAGATTATAACCTAAGTATCTAGTTTGGGGTGCCCAAAGCTTGATTAATTGTTTTTTTGATGGGCCAACAATAAGATGCCCATCACAAAAGGAAAATGTTTATTCTGGTGGAGATTCTCACCAAACTCACACATGTAGGTCATCTCACATTAAACGGCCTGTACAGTTGTTGTTATTATTTTGAAGAAGCACAATGTGGACCCAACCTCATAGCACGTTAGCAACCTGAACTCAAGCTCATTGCGTTATAACGCCACTTTAGACTAGGAGTCAATTATGGGAAATTGGAGCACTTCTTGGCTAACCAAATGTTATTTGTTCGGGGTCAATGAGTTCATGTGTAAAGCCATTCAGGTCAAAAAATAAAAGACCAAGGCTCAAACCTCAAATATGCTTTCATTCTTTCTTTCTTGGTGTCATTCTTTTTTCCATCTTTGCTTCATTTCTCAAGGTAAACCCTAAACATCAGACCATCATGGATCACCATAGACACAAGATTCTTGTAATTCTTGTATTTTTATGACAATTTGACATGTTATTATTGCAGTTGTGGCATTGCAACAACTTGATTTTTTATTCTCTCCAAACTCTCTTTATGTGAAAAATTATAATTTCAGATCAAGATGGACAAATTAGGTCTTGTAACTACAAACATTTGAAAGACTAAAATCAATGAGAACTTACATTTGACACAGCCTTTCCATACAACGTTCTTAACATCCTCCATATCCCAAATTTAAAAATTAAAAACTTCTCCATCATTCACAAATAAACACAAAAGCTCAACCATTAAAAAAGTGAAATTAAAAATAAAATAAAATATATATATATACATATAAGGTTTGATTTAAGGTTTACTTTGATCGTATGATCAAGATTAATCAAACAACAATATTTTATTTAACGACATTAGTCCCAAGGGTTGCAAATTGGCCTCCCAAGTTGATAGGTGTGCCTTTTTTACCTTGGATAGATCATATCATTATTGAATAGCATTTGGCACTGATTTCAATGATTGCAGGAATAGCAATGTTCTATTTGAGGTCAACCTTCGCTTGCCTCCTAGTGTACAATGGGCTTAGAGGCATACCACACTAAAGGCAAAGGATATCAATGAGTTGGCATTGGTTGGTTAGGTAAAGAAAAAATAGTAGTAAGGTAGGTTGAGAAGTGGCAGTCCAGTGCTTAACACACTATAAGTAGTAAATTGTCATGTTGAAATCACCATAAAAAAAAGCAGACTTTTTTTCACTAGTGAAGTTTTGCCAAATTTTGACCTGAAAAATATTATTTCAACTATGCAAAGTATTTTTCATGCGAAAAAATGGCCCAAATTCGCTAGATTTCAAATAATTGTTTTTTCAAATTGTCATATTTTTATGATAAGTTCCAGTAGTTCATGTTGGAATTGGCCTAGGGATGATTTCAAATCCCTACAAGCAAGCACAAAACAAGAGATTTTGGAATCACAAGAGGAGGGATTCTAGTGGAGACACTCCAATATCTAGTATTATAGTCAAATCTAGTTAAATCATCTTATGGATGATCACTCATCACAAATTTAACATGTGATGAATTAATAATGAAAATTGTGCAAAGTTCATTCATTCATAGGTTTGTACATTTTATGCATGAATATCATGTGTTGAACAAATGTTTGACACACAAATAAATGTGTTGATGGATGAAATACAAACTTATGAATAAACAAATGTCACACAGATTTCACATCTTCCAATAAATTTGTGTTTCAAATATGTTTTCAATGCACGATATTTGTGTGTGAAATGTACAAATTATGAATGAATAAATTTTGCATGATTTCCATTATTAAATTGTGAAATGCTAAGTTTGTAATTGGCACACTTTAGTTACATCACAAAATTGAAAAAAAGAACCCTAAAGAGAAGGTGAAGAAAAGAAACATGATGACGACAAGTCATGTAATTGATGGTAACAACTAGTATTGTCCAATTATCAATATGTATAATTGACGAATATGTATATATACATATTTGAAACTTGTGTCAAATTTTAAATATATGTATATACATATATAGTGGATGGATATTGATTGATTATCTATGCATATCCATATGCATTGGTCTACTATTCATTGATAACTTGATACATATTCATGTCCATCATAATATGTGCTTACATCCAAAAAAATATTTAACATTATACATATCTATATTTCAAGGTTTTTTTTTTTTTTTTAAGGTTTAAATATATGCATTCAAGTGCTTGAAACTTTTCAAGTTTTTGCTATCTCAAACCCTAAATGGTAAAAAAGGTTGCACTTTCCTTTGTGTTCGTTATCATTCATTGTGCAATGATGAATTTTTTATGGAACTTGGTGTGGTGATGAGATTTTTTTTTTTTATACATTTCTTTCAAGTATGCATTCATGTTTCCTCCTATCCTTGCAAATCTTATGAGCTCATATGAGTTGTTCATTGCTCTTGCAAGTCCATTGAGTTCTCTTGTGAGCTTTCCATGAGCTTTTGGTTACAAGTCTTGTGTGAGTTCTTGATGTGCAATGTGCATTCTATTTGTTGAATCAAAAGCCATTCAACAAAGCCGAATGCGATGGACCATGGTAAGGTTTGTTATTTTCAATCATGAATTTTTCCTATTCCTACAAGTCTTGTGAAAGGTACAATTTTTTTCTTTCCTCTAAGCTTTTGTTCTTGTCAAATCTTGGCAAAAAATTAGATGTGAATTCTTGTGAAATCTTGTTTTTGAGTTCTTGTGTGAACAGGGTTCATTATTTTCATTTGTGAGTTTTTCTAATCCTACATGTCTTGTGAAATATATGATTTTCTTCCTTTAGCTCTAAGCTCTTGTTCTTGTTAGATCTTGGTAACAAATTGTTTGTGAGTTCTTGTGAAATCTTGTTTGTGAATTCTTATGTGAATAAGGTTTGTTATTTTCATTCATTAGTTTATATTATTCCCACAAGGCTTGTGAAAGGTATGGTTTTCTTCCTTTAGTTTTAAGCTCTTGTTTTTGTCAATCTTGGTAGCAAATTGTTTATGAGTTTTTGTGAGATCTTGTGTGGGTACAAATCTTTTGCGTGATGCACATTGCACTTGTTGAATTAAAATTGAAAGCTACTTATCTATGTATTTTTTGTTCCTACCAGTCTTATGATAGGTATGAATTATAAGTGCCTTCATCTTTCTACAAAATTGTCTCCTGCTTTCATGTTGGATATTGGATGCTTAAAACAAATCTTCAATTTGATTCAATCTTATGAATTATGAAGCAACTTTGAGTATTGTGTATGAGTTTTTGTGTGAGCTCTTAAAAACAACTTTTTTATGAACTTTTGAATACAAGTCTTTGTTGTGTAACTTGGATTACACATTACACATGGGGTAAATATGTTTATGACCTTGTAGGGTAGGGTGTAAGGTTTTCGTTGTGCAATGGTTGAGGGAAAACAAGGGGAGTTACATGTTGTTGATGCCATTGAAAGTGGGGGGGATTGACTCTAATTTCTTTGATTGACAACATCAAATATTGATGGTAGTAGTTTAGATGTTGAGAGCATGGTAGTTGTTAATTTAGTAATGTGGTAGCAATAATAGAGGTTGTGTAGCTTATAACTATGAAAGCTGAAGTTGCATTGTCAAAGCATCACCATTGTTCATCCATTTGCTAATTATCTCATTGAAGCTTGGGAGGTAAATGAAACAACTAGCTCATGCATGGCACAACAATTATAATCTTTGCTTGAAAAATTTGGTAATTTATTCATCGAATTCTTGTTTTTATCAAAGATGTTCAAGCAATTACTTAGTTTCCATGGTTGCAACATTGCACTCCATTATTGATTGTGAGTTGCTAAACCTTCCCAGGTATATGAATGCATTTGTTTTGGTCATGTGTTGTTTAAAGCATGCCGATATTTCATGAATGATGACAAAGTTTTTATGGGGTTAAGGCAAGTGAAGGTGAAAGATGCCCAAGCAAGTTTATAGAAAACAATTACTTGGACAAAAAAATTTAGGAAGGGGAGGTAAGAGTGGGAGAAACCTTATGTTGAAAGTGGGTTGCCACTTTGCAAGCTTAAAACACTTGTCAAAACAAAGTTTGTAAACAAAATCATTATGTTTGAGGAATGTTTTGAATTCAAAAAAACCATCCTTTTTTATTATGTCAAGCAAAAGACAATGACATTAGAATAGTGAATTCCTAAGGCCCAAGTTTGGGCTATTGCAAGGGTAATTACTTCTTGCTTGAACCTTGTTGTGATGAGTGCATGGGTGATGAATCAATCAAGAGGGCATTGGTTCCTATTAAATGCTTTGACTACTATTGTTAATATTTCACTCAACATGGAAGCTAAGGTTGTGGGACTTGGTGATGGGTCTAAAATTTTGGATGAGTTTGATTTAGAATTCATCACCTTGCAAAAAAATATGCAATAGGAAGTCATGAAGGTGATCAGACCTTTGTTTTTTTTAAAAAAACATTTGATCCACATAATGTTCATAACATGCTTGCCATCATGTTGGATTTTCATTTCAAATATCTACAAATTATAAAAAATTATGTGAGCCATGGTGCAACAATTTGTTTTGCTTTTGAATATGATGCAAAAGCTATGATTCCGCTACTTATGGCCTATTTTGACCAATTAAATCCTACTTCCCAAGTGTGTGCAACTATTATTGATGTGCCTAATTCTTTAATCTTAAGAAGAAGAAGGTAATATGTTTAGTGTTGGAGCATCCATGGAAGAATCCTTTCATGTTTTTTGTTGTTGGAGAACTTTATTTATTTGAACGGTTATCTATCCTTACATTTGCATGTGTAGATCCTCTATTTTGGTGGGGCCATCATGAAAACCAATTTCCAAATGTTGGTTTTTTAGCCAAGTAGATCCTTGGAATTATGCTAATCGAAACTTAACGTGTATTTAACTTTGCTAATGTGTTGATAGCCTTGTGGCATTGTCATTTACAAGTGGAGAATCTATACTAGATAATCATGGTTGTAAAAAATTGGCCGAATGATCCATGGTTGAATTGCATGCATGTTATTACTCTTGAGGATTATATGAAAACTAAATGTGTTCTAGCTGAAGAAAAATATGATTTAATTGAAGAGGCCAATTTTTTTGAATAGTTGGAAGTTGATGATAATTAAATAAATCAAATGGTTGTCTTTTTTTGTTGTCTCCTTTCTAGTTAGAACTTGCACTTCAATTTTTTTTCATCATTGTGATTGATTTTAGTTGTTGCGTGCAAGTTTTATGCATGGATTATGGACTTCACACTTCATTCCTCATCAACATTATATGTTGTTGCCTAAGCTTTTGATATCATCTTGGGCTTTTAGATTTTGGGTGTTGGGGTGGTTTTTGTTTTTTTTGATAACTAGGTTGTGCTGCAATGGGCAAAGTTCTTATTTCAAGAACTAGGGTTCAATTCCCCCACAAGTTACTTCAATTTGTAGGATGAATTGATAGGGTGTTCAGGTGTGTTTTACCACATTTACGGGTTTTTGTGTAATATTCATGTGTTCTATACATATTTATAATTTATCAACATTTGAATTCCAATTCATTCATAATCGGACCTTACACATATCTACAATTTATCGGCATGAAAATCAATTCATTCATAACCAGACCATATACATATCAATATTTTATCAACATTTGAAAACCAATTCATTCATACCCAAGCCATATACATATCTATAATTTATTAACATTTGAAAACCGATTCATTCATAGTCGGCAAAGGGAAACAAAAATGATTGAATACATAACCATCTACACAATCAATCTCCTGAATGTAAAAAATATATATCTTTACTGTTTTTTTAAAAGAAAGAATTCATAATGTCGATATCCGGAGGTTTGTCCTAAAACTAGATAACCACACAACACTGGTAGCAATGTAACAAAAAAAAACCTTCCATTTCCAGGGAGCATTCCCTGGAAATCTTATTTTCCTGGGCTGTTGTTACGTCATATACACCTGAGCGCCAACCTATGTTTTTCAGTAAACTTGTTTCTGGCGGTGTGGTGTATCGAACGCAGTCCATTATTCTGTTACCTAATCAGGTGGCCTCATCCAAAACTATTTCCTTTCCAGTGCTGTTAGCGAGGCAACGCTCACCGGATACATGACTTTTTTCACACCTCTTACTTGCCCACCCCGTTGAGGGTTTTCTTTTCTGTCCTGATCGTGGGTCCTTCCATTTTATTCCTCCCCCCTCCTCCCACCCCAATCGAACACTGTCCGGCGCCCTTTGTGGGCCTGACAGTGCAGCCCTGCGGAGAACCGTGTGGTTCTGGCGCAGGGTTTGACTTCTTCACTGCTAAAGTTATTCATAGAAAAGAAATCACATTTTCCATAGAGCCTGAATCTATGCCAGTGTTTAGTACCATGTTTCAATGCTTGGGAGGTCGAGATTTAGGATCTGCCTAACCGCCACAAAACAAAAATAATGCTAGAAGGACCATAATAATATATGAAGAACATTCATGTGTTATTTTGCTGAATAAAAAGAACATGTAGAACCGTGTGGTTTTATGCAGAACCATGCAGGGCTCAAAAACATGTGCAAGAAGACAAGAAAAACATGCGCCCCACAGAGCTCAGTTGGGGGGTGGGGGGGGGCGGGGGGTATTTAGCGTCTCCTTCCATTTGGTGCTTTGTCTTGATAAAGTTTGACAGAGTTACATCAGTTTAGTGGAAAACATAGGTAGGCGTCGAGGTCGAGGTGAAACCGCAAAAGGGGGCGAGAGCGCGTAAAGCAAAAGCCAGCGTCCAATGGGACGTCAGAGATTTCCATTCGCGTAGTTTCCTCTCACCACAGAGCCATCAGATCGTAGGCCTGGCTTTTGCTTGGCTTTTGCTTTATGCGCTCTCGCCCCCTTTTGCCGTTCCCTGTGGTTTTTTCTCTCCCTGTCAAAGTGGGTTATAATACCGGCGTACCAGATGCCAATGTATGTTTTTGCTTAGCTGGTTGCAGCAATTCGAGAGATCTTCATTCTTTCAGCGTTTTGGTGATCATAGCAGTCTTCTCAACCGCACGGGAACGAAGAATTGAAACGAGCCTCTAGCAATTTGTTAGTTTTGATCTGAAGATTCTAGATCGCTGAGGTGATTCGCCAACAGTCGATTATGAGTTATGTCCCTATGTTTCTGGAATCTTGTCTTGTAGTTCACAGCGCGCTGGAAAAAAATAAAGTGCTAGTAATTGAAGAGAAGGAAGACAGATGTTTCTCTACCATGGTTCGTAGTTCATAGCGAGCTCGAAAAATTTTAAGCACTAGTAATCGAAGAGAACTGGGGCTATGTAATTCATTCGGAACTGCCGTATATTTTCTTGACCTGGGATGTAATTTTGTGTGGGCTTGTCATGTGCAGAGCCTAGTGAACTCGACCCGACGTGATTCGTGAAAAGGAGATTCGGATCGATGGGGAGCACGTCGACCGGAGCAGGCTCTAGCAACAATATTTCCACGTTCACTGGCGAGCTGATTTTCGCTGGTGCTGTCGTTACTATTGTTGCTACTAGCAAGATGGTGCAGTGTATCGCGAATCGCTTGAGGAACCCGCCAGCAGGTGGGGTTCACACTCCCAACTGAGGCATTTCTGAAGATGAAAATTCCTTCCTTGCTGTGTTTTGTTTAGGGGATAAATGCTCATACGTTACCTGCGACCTCCATTCTTATTAGCGACCTACTGTCAGGGTTTATTTTTTCAATTTTGTGATATCGAGAATTTGGTGAAATTTCCCAAAATTTAAGGAATTTTTTCCAATTTTTTCCAATTTTTGGGTCAAAAAAAAAAACTTTTTTAGCCAATAATCATTGCCTACTATTCACAGCTCTAGGTGTGACCATCATTTCTGCACTATTTTCATTCACACAGGATTGGCTGAGCACGATAAGTTGCATCTACTACGTCCAAACACAGGGCAGAAATCACATAAAAAAGGGCTTTCAAAAACTGGTTATGTCTGGTAACTGGCTCAAGGTCACTGGTCCGCACACATAATCTTACCACTCCCACAGGTTGGTTAGATGTGGTAACCCGTGGCCTCTCACCAGTTACCCAGTCTATAACCATACTCCTTTTTAGATGAAAACACCATAATTGATGTCTTTATGGATGAAAATAATATTCTTCATACATCCATTTCAGATATCTCATTAACGACAAAATTGATGGCAGTTAGGCACAAAATAAAAAACACAAAATACTAAAAATTGCCTCCATAATTATCCAATTAACTTTAGCATGATAGGTCATCTAGATTCTCACCACAATCAACTATGCCTAACCATAACCGGCTCAAAGGCTGCTGGTTATCAGAAATAGCCTTGATACTCCCACACCTTCGGGCCCTGGCAAAAATGTGGGGACCCATGTGATTACTGACTTGTGGAAGGCCCCTAATTTCAGGAATGCTCTGCCCTGGGGTCTTTACCCCCCACTTGAGCCACTAAACTTAAGTCTTTGATAGCAACAAAATATGGCTTAGACTTTTATCAAAGAGCCATTCAAGTAGCAAAAGTTCAATAGTGCTTTAGGGAATGGCTCCCATGTTTAATTGAATTTCATTTTAGCTGAATGGAATAGAAGAAGTCCATTTAGCCAAAAGATCAGGACAGGTTTCTTTTTTGTTGAATGAAACCACAGTAGTCCATTTAGTGAAAAGTTCAGGATGCACATCATGAGTTTTGCCCGATTAACAAACTCCATCTGTTTGGTGCCTTGCAAACTGTGTGAGTTGGAGCCTAAGTTTTGACTACATGTAGGCGTGAAACCATCAGCTAAAAGCATAGAGCCCTTTATTTACAATCTTACCGACTTTGAAGGGGTTGGATGGCTCCATGTGGGATGTAAGGATCAAAGTGATTGGTTGAGGTTCAAAACAGTTTTCCTGATCCAAATCGATTTTTTAGTTGTTCAAAAGAATTGGTCTTGAACTGCATTTCATAGGGAATGCCCCTGGTGTTAAGTTTTAAAATTTGAAGTGTTTTAAGCCCTTTCAGTATTGTCGTTGAACCAACTAGCTCCAGAAAGTTTTGTTGGCAAACATCATGCCAACTGCACCATTTCTTTCTTCAGCTGAGCAGGCAAACGTACATTGAAAACTTTGATGGAGTCTGAGTTTACTACAAGCAAAATTAGTTTCTCTATGTGATTCTAGGCATTGAAAAGCCATAAAAGAATTGGAGAATTCATAAAAATGACCTGGGATGCAATATATGGATTGTAATCTAAGGAATTGGTGTGTGCTTGGCTTGAAATTAAAATATCTCTCCAAACATGATTCCTGCACTATTAATGTGATCCAAATTACCAAATGTTCACCTAACCTTGCATTTGAATGGTGCTGGCAGCTGATCCACATGCCGAAATCATAGGCACGGGTGAACATCCACTTAATCATCAAGTCCAGATGAATGAAATCATACCTTCTGCAAGCTCTGGGAGTACTGAGGGAGCCACTATAAATGTGGTAGCCACTGTTGCAACCCCAGCAGACAATGAGGAGCAAGTTCAGGTGGTAATTGAAGCTCCTCCTTCTAGGTTGGGTCATTCAACAGATGCACAGAATGCAATGGCTGATATCCTCACTGCAACATACCGCATGCTGGCAGATTATGTGTTCAGTACCTTTGCATCTGGTACTCTCTGGTAGATGCAATATGGACTTGTATGCACACAATGTGATATGAGTAGCTTTTTATGATTTGGGTTTTGATGGCTACATAATATTGCTGGTTGTAATCTTACAATTTGCAAATGAATATTCGCTGTGTTGTGGGCTAGTCATCTTCATTTCTTCTTTGTTGTGTGCTCATAGTTTGTTGCAGTGCGCCCTCCCCTTTTCATCACATGTATCATTTCCAGGCTGATATGTTTGCTGCCCCTTTTCTCCTTCTTTCCTTTCAGGATTTTTTTTTTTTGGTGAATTGAGCTGTTGTCCAGCAGTGTGCATACAAGCTTTCTGTGCTCCTTGTGGGCTTCCTCATGTTTTCAGTTAGGTTATGGGGCTGGTCTTTCATCTTCAACAAGAGAGAATGTTAATTTCTGCAGTTGGAACCTGGAGATTTTGGAAAAAAACCTCAAGAACATTGGTCTCCCAGAAGGCATCTGTAGAACAATAGGAACTTCATTTGTGATTGTTCACAATAAGTGGAAAATGGAGGACCTCATGTGAAAGTCAAAAATCTCAACTTTTGATGTTTTAAATGTGCTTGACTCCCATGACTGTCATGCAAAGGTTGTTTTGTAAATGAGACACTTGAAAACTGGTTTCAAACAAACAAAACTGCATCCTTTCATTAGAACATAGAAGGCAAAATTTTCCAATTTGGGAGACTGCAAACATGCGAGCTCAAATTGTAAAGTGGTCATTCAAATCCCCAGATTGTACAAACCAATCAACCAATTTATGTTCGCAATCTATTTCCCCACAAATGAGATCAACAATCTCCTGCTTAGAAATAAAAGGAAGCACTCTGAATCCCAAAAGTGCCATACCTTGTGACAACCTTAATTAAACATAGTGATCCAGGTGTGATCCAGGTCATGGACATTTCAAAAGAGGTTGACAGAGCTTTTGACAGTTCCGCATAGTTGCATCTGTTGTCAATACCAAGTTTAAACACCACCCACAGTGAAGGAATGAAGAATGCCAGTTCCAGACTGCCAGAGCCTGATACAGTGAATCTGCTCCCCATTGATATGAATATCCAAAATCACAACTCAATTGGTGCACAATCTTCAGAAGGTTAAGCACACAGGAGAAAGGCACCAAATTAGCTCTCTTTCTCCAAGCCTGATCTCTCACAGACACAATCTTTGTGCTAATATTGTGTAATGGATAATTCTTCTTTAACTTCCTACCCTTTCACTTGGGCACATGGCTATAGGGGACCCAATATGCACCTCACAAGCAGCAAACCCTGAATCATCTTTCTCTTTTCTTGGCCAGATCTGGACAAAAAAGGATATTGCAACACTTTTCCATATAATGAATGTGCTAGGGTTTGGTTCATTTGAATTGTTTTGAGAAGATGGTGTACATAATGGCAAAGCCTTTAGTTGTTTCCTTCTTCTAAATGGGCTCTAGGGATAGTGTCAAAATTCACAATGTTTTCCATCTAGACATAACCAAGTTAGCAATTCGAAGATTTCAAAATCCAAGCCGGCGAGCTAGCTGATTGCTGGAGGGTCGAAGTTCACATTAGACCGCTCCCTCTCCCAATAGGACAAGACAGAAAATAAATGCCCCTGAGAACGAACGAGGCGACCCAGATCCTCTAATCCAGGTCCCAGACCCTTGTTTTTGCCAGGGACAAACTTCAAGCCGACTGGCCACACAGTACACCACGTGGTTCACCGTTTCGAGTCAGGCAATTTACAAATGTTTTCATACGTGAGTGGTGTGATCAATGGTTTTTTCCTTGGATGGCTTTACAATTTTTTTACCTTAAAAAAAAGGAATACCTGCTCTGTTGCAAGTTCGTTTCTTTTTTTAAAATATTTGCCAAAGTTTGGAAAGTAATTTTTTTCCTGAAAATTTCAGCACATTTTGACACCCTTTTTAGTTTTGAGGTAGGTTTTCTGTCAGTTTTATACAGTTTCAAGAGGTTTTGTTTTTACAAACCTTTGGCAAATTGATGCTAAATCTTGTATGTGATGATTGCTAACCATGTTATATCAGAAAACTGGTAATAAAGAAACATTGTTGCTCACAAAATTGACCCCTACTTCAAATCCATCTCAAAGGAACTGTCATTTTCAACCTATTTCTCATTATAATTAGTGGCAGGGTGCATTCTAAAGTTTAATATTTCTTTTTGCAATGAGTCACTTTGATGGCCCATCACATAAATAATTCTGAAATTTTAGACATTCCCTCGTACATAAGTTTTCAATTCCAAAATTGGCACTAAAAAGGTTGTAAGCATAAAACAATAAAATGAGATCACATCCCCAAAACAAGGATGTGGAACAGAAGTTATATGATCATTTGAATGGTTAAAAGTCAAAAAAATTACGTGATTCCCAGTCATTTAAATGACACTTTGAATCAAATCAACTCCAATTGTGGATCATGATTTTTTTTGGATAATTATTTTCAAGGGTTACACATTTGTCTCAAAAGCTTGTAATTTGGATGCAAAATGATCTATTCATTATAAAAGGAGGTAAGGACTCTGTTGACAATCCTTAAATTTTGCACCCCTGTGATTTTGATAGTGGACTACATGAGTTTGAAATGTAATTTGGTTTTGGTGAACAATGTTGAAATGTTAGAAAATATGTATTTCAATGAGTCTTGTGTAATTTTTTAGTTTTTCATTTGTTCATTTAAATGATGTAAGGACTTGGGTAAGCTGAAAGTTGATTGGGTGCTTTTAACTTTAAAACATATTGAATTATATCTTAAACTAAACTAATCATTTTCAAAATGCATGCAAACCCATATATTGGGGTGAAAGTATGATTAGGTGGTATCGTTAAAAATAACTTAATTAAGGAAATTTTTGAAGATTGGTCAAGAAATACTTGAAAAAAAACCAAAAGAAAAAATATTTTCTTTTCTTCTTATTGTTACATCTATGTAACCAAGGGTTTTGATTATTTGCAAGCTAAAATGTAAGATTCCCTTTCTAGATTTGTAAGATGAAAAGGTTAAAGAAATCATGTTCCTAAATGTACAAGAATTCCAAGAACATCATAATTTTTGGAAATCAAAAATATCCAAGGTTTCATATTTTTAATCAATAGCCACATCAAACATAAACTATTTCACAAGCCTTACAAGCAGTAATCAAAGTTGAACAAAAAAAGAAAAAGAATCATTCCTTATTCATGTGTCCTTTGGATGAGTATTTTTCCACACTTTCAATCATTATCCAAAAACTCAATTTACAGATTTTAATATTGTTATTGAATGTTTTCCCTAGGCATGTGTCATAAGCATATCCTTCAACAAGAAAAATATATATACAAGATTGTTAAGGATCCCTACATAATTATTATGTTCATTCTTAAAAATTTGTAATATTCTTGAAACTTTTGATATGGGGAATGTTTTCAAACATGAAAAGATGTTCAAATTTTGATTAAAATGAGACATTAGAAAACCCATGATGTGCATAATGTTAAAATATAAAACAACTAATCAAACATTATACCACAAAAACACAAATCATTCTAAAAATTCAAGGTGGTCAAAAAAATAATTGTGTGACATTTATTGTGGTACCCCCCAATCATATTTTAACCCATTGATGATTATGACGACATGGTATTTAAAAGCATAGTTATGACATTCTTCATTTTGCACATTAAAATTCTTTAAAATTCTTCATTTAGCACCTTGTCATAACATTCTTTACCCGCGAATGTTTACCAAATTACACTGGTTGATCTATAAA
>Ga0116227_10010393_pt1 | contig 16286 bp, 6 predicted proteins | sample S1TSphgellanicum_FD_89693 | JGI IMG/M metagenome (GOLD analysis project Ga0116227, IMG submission 89693) | Host-associated microbial communities from peat moss isolated from Minnesota, USA - S1T2_Fb - Sphagnum magellanicum MG | ecosystem: Host-associated > Plants > Peat moss > Unclassified...
AGAAAAAACAAACAAACAAACAAAAACAAAACAAAACAAAACAAAACATGCTTCCAATGGATGATTGCCAATTTGGCTACAAAAACAAATTCCTTTAAAAAAAACAGTGCCACTGGAGTTACTACCCCCACACACAAAAGCATGTAGCAATTGTTCCAAAGAACATTCCAAAATGATTGACTGTGAGTAACCGCCAAATGAGAAATTCCCATTTTCCCCACTTCCTCCTTGGCTTGCTATAACCCCGTTACGCCGTGTTTCATGAATACCAGTGCAGTAAATTTGAAAAGCGGCATCCACCGCCTGAGATGCCTGCCGCTGTGAAGCATGGTCGGTGGGGGGGGACGAGGGGAACGCGATGGTGAAAAGAAAAGGCAGGCGCGTGTTCGTCAATAAGAAAGAATTTGTTGTTATTGTTGTTTGCCCATGAACAACACATCATGACGGGGAAAGAATTTGATTTGTCGTCGTCGTCGTTGTTGTTTGCCTTTGTAATAGTCCATGAGCACATCATGATGGAGTAGCATGGCCGACAATGAAGCAGTGCAGCGCCGTTGCGGCAATCATGTTGTTGTCCGTGTAATTAGACAATCTAGTAGTACTCTCGCTCGCTCGCTCCCTCCCTCCGTCTCTCCCCTCTCCCTGCGTGTCAGGGATGCTTCATTTATATTTCAGCCCACAGAATCACGTGCAAGACGACAGGAGAAAAAATAAGATTCTGCCAGTCCGCCAGACTTGACAAAATTGGGAATGATGGCGCTCGGCTCTCCTCTTTCTCCTCCTCCTCCTCCTCCTACTACTACTACTATTGTTCAACCTAGCAGGAGCTAGCAAACCAGCCGGCATTGATTGATGGCAAACTAGGCGACATGATTCGATCGGCGTCGCGCCTACCAAGTGCACCCCGGTATCCCCGCAGCCACGTCTCCTTGTCTTCCGGCCTGGAAGCATGATACAAGTGGCCAATGATTGTTTATCAAACTTTCCAAGCGTCAGGTGGGAAGGCCAAAAGTTGCGGACTTTACAAAAACAAAGGGCCCGTGAAGGGGAGTGGAGTGGAGTGCAGGCCCGACTCCGGTAAAGACTCCTCTCCCCCAATTTTGAGCTATTTTGGGTTTAGAAAATGTGTAAAGAAAGGTTTCTATTACAGAAGTTCAGTTTCTAGCCTCACGAAAATTGGGCCAGGGTGAACCTGCACCCACTTTTGGTGCCTTCAGCTTTTTGGGTGAGGGCTCTTAGTGGCCTTATTATTAAGCCCCAAAAATGTTAGATTTGAACAATATTGACCCTGATAAAATTGAAGCTAAATTTGGAGCTAAATGCTCACCTATTTGCACAGGTGAGGATCAGCCTTTCTTAAAGCTGCCCAAATGTGGAGAAAAACAAAAATTAAAATTGATTTTTTTAATATATAAAAGTGTTTTTTGAAGCTTTTCAATAGCTAGAAGTGAGGGATCAATTTTTTTTAAAAATCACCAGACCCCTTATATTTGGTTTTCAGTGTGTGTAGCCAAATATATAGAAGGATGATTAAAGATTTATGCTTCACATTTGGTTTATAGCCAGATTTGGCTAAATCTTCCTAATGAAGGACCATCACCCATTTTTCTACATCTCTCTATGGATGGTTGCCACTCTGGCTCCAAAAGAAAATTCCTTAAAAATGCACCGGTGAGGATTTTTGCAAGAGGACTAACTTAGAACCCACTCATAGCCAGTGATATTTTACAAATCTACTCGCCATTAAAGACCAAAACTGAAAACATAGTGTGAAGGCCATGCACATAGTAAAGAAGATGAAGTGGGCCCTAGTGCAACCCATTACCCGGACCTCTAGCCATATATATATAATTATTATTTAGTCCACCACTTTTCGGCTCTGGAGTGAAAAATGATACCTGGAAATGGTGGTGGAAATTATATGACCCCAAACTCATACCTCTCATGGCCCTAATGGACAAGGATGGTGATACTTCATGGGATGTGATGTCATCCATGGATGATGAAATATAACCCTATTTTTGGTTCACATTTGAAGAGGATGATTTGGTTCAAAAGAATACATGAAGAGAGAGATGAAATTCTGTGTCTTGGGAACATGGGCAAAATGATGTAGGTTGGTTAGGAGAAATCCCTCATGGTGTTTGAGTTCTGTGTATGGGATTGGAGAGCATGGGATGGAGCTTGTGAGGAATCAAAAGGGAGATCACAAGATTGGGAGATAAATGGAAATAGAATTAGGGAAGATAATGTGAATTGGACGGCTTTTATTATGTGTAGGGTCGTCCTATGCCCCCACATTTCAGGAATGTCCCCCACCCATTGGCCTTAACCAGTGTAAAGCACAATTTGAACCTTATCATAAGCTTAAACATACTTATGATAATGGGTTTGGAAATTATAGTTATCTCATAGATCATTGCAAGGGAATTTGGAGTCCTTCAAAAGTGTTAGGAGATATCAGCTTTGTCAATGATAACTTCAATCCATTATGATCTTGAATTGTGAAAGTTTGATTTCTTGTCAACATTCAAAACTCTCTAATTCTATGTGCCCATTTTTAATAAAAATGTATGCCAATTTATGATCCATCTTAGATTTTTTTAAACTTTGAAGGGGCAGCAACATACTTTTGTACCTAAAGAAATTCAGCAAACATGTACCGAATGATTAATATGTCTCAAAAATTGTAGCTTCAGCACTAGATTCTTCAATTCTAAACATTTTGGCATAAACAATATTATTAACAAGAGAAACTTCTTTGTAAGAAGTGTGTTGTTGTCTCACTGTGTTTAGAATAGGTTTTTGTTTAGTATTTGAACCCATTGATCTGGGTTCAAATCTTGAATTGAATATGGAATATTTTACTAATTTTCAGCACTTTGTTTGAATATTTTTCAAAAAATCAACAATTTTGAAATTAATTTAATTATTGCCAAATCTGTTCATGGAGTATAGTAATAGAGTGGGCATATTTAGAGGAGCATGGTAATTATGGGTTTTAACAATCTGAATGTGATTAGGTTTGAATATTATATGACTTTTCAAGTGATTGTAATCAATAGGGTAATAGGAAATGCATCAACATTTGTCTAACAAGGCAAGTCATAGGCCCCTATCTTTATTTGTTTTGAATTGCTTCATATCCATTTTATAGCATGAACGCTTATGTAAGGTTTCAAGGTTATAAGTGACAATATTGATGGAGGGAAACAATATGTTAAGCATTTGCTTAACCTATTGTTGAACTGAAATCCTTTCACACAATTTACTCCATCCTATCTCTTTTTCCATAATCAATAGTTATGTTCAATTCCTATTTGGGACAAATTAAAAAAATATTTTCATGTTACTTGATAACTTCTTCAAATTTGGATGGATGCAAGGATTGTTTGAGGATGCACACATGGTAACAACTCCTTGAGGATGGTTCTTTTAGTGCCAATTGAATGATTCATCCATGAACTTCAGGACCCAAGACTATAATATACTAAACCGTTTAGAATTTATTTGGAAACATTCAAACATACACTTGTTTTCTTGTAAAGCCTTCCATGAATTTGCTATGGAATCTAGTGAATGCATGTATAGTCAAGAACATGCAACTTCATATTGTTCATGAGAAGCTTGAAAGACGTTATGTAATTGTTGAAACTTGAAATGGATCTATTGGGGAATTGTTAAATTGATAACATTCAAACAAATTGGGAGATAATTTTGATTAAAGTGTTAACACATACTTTTTCATTTTGAATCATGTTATTTGCTCTAAGCATAGATTAAATTTTATCTCAACTTTTTGAATGTTGTTAAAGGTTGAGATGTGTTACAAAATTAATAATTGTGATTCATCATTGTTCATTTGTTTGAAAATCCTTCAAGAAGTTTCTAAAACATTATTATTACCATGTGGGGTTTTTTTTCCCCAAATTTTTCACATGGGTCCATTGGGTAGGATCCCCCAACATTAATTAGCATTAAGTGGTGACTATCCTAGGTGGGCTACAAGTGGTGACCTAGGAAATGCCTAGGTCTAAATGTAGCTAATTTAATTTTTTATTTCAAAAAATGGCCAGAAAAACCCCCAAATTTGCAAAAAGGTTGTGCTTTTTCTCATTTTCTAGAAAAAACGTTTTTTGGCCAAGTTGTCCCTCTTGTACATTGGAGAGATTTTCATTTATAGGTGATGCAAAATGTATCCATGAAACTACAATGCACAATCACAAGATGTCCAAAACAAGGTTTGAATATTCACCTATTAAACCATAATCTAAAACCTTAACCATATAAACACATGTCTATTTTGAATTTTGTGTACTATAACATTATTATGTGACTACATAGTTTAATAAGAAAATTGGTTACACATCTTTTTTTTAAAATTCACATAATGTAGTTCATTTATAATTTTTAAATTTTTAAAATTGTGAAAAATTATTCCACTAATTTTAAATATCTACTTCAAAATTCAAATTTTATGTTTTAAAATTTGATTTGGATACAAATTCAAATATGAAATTTTAATTAAATTTGACTCTTTGAATTTTGTGATGTAATTCAACTTTACTTCCAAATGTCAAAACATTACATTCATTTTGATATTTTGATTTGTGCCATAAATTCAAGTAAAATATATTATTATTATTTATAAATTTTTATTTCATAATGAAATGAATTTCATTTTTGGAAATTTATAATTGAAATTCACATTTCTATGATTTCATTATTTTTACTTTTTATTTCAAATTTAAAGACATTACAATGTTCAAAAAAAATACTCCAAAAAAATCTAAATTTCTTTTATTATGATAGTGTCATTATGCATAATGCAATTATGCATTGAAATTTATGTAATTATGTAATTTCTTAATGAAGTTAATTTCACATGTGAAATACATGATTGTAATTTGATTTTACAATTTCATGATTATTGGAATTACATTTGTAATGTGCCAATAACATGAAATTATGATAATCATATTCCTATCAAATTTTTAGTAATTTATTTCAAAATAGTACATGATCTTTTCTACATTTTCATGCACACAAAAAAAACATTATAGTCACATGCATTATGATTTGAATAGCTTATTTTAATTAGATTACTCATATTAATCAAATTACAAATCCATGAAATTTTTGCATCTACCATGTATATAACATTTTGTTCGGTTTGATTAGATTGTTAATTGTATTTAGTCGTAACAAATACATTTAATTTTTCATGTTAATCAAACTAGACATAGTCAATCATTTAAGACCAATAAGTTTGATCGTATAATCATTTCAATTGTGATGTTATTAGAATGAAAACCATGTTTTTTTTGGTATTAATGAAAATAGAACTATCAATCTTGAAGTTTTTCTTGGTCAAAGAATAGTTAATGATCAAATTCCTAAAGGTAAAAAATTGACAATGAGTTTGGACCAAATTTATAAGATGTGGATCATTAAGAACATATCAATAATCATTTTTGTACAATATTTTGGAAATAGACCACACAAAGGATATGGACATGTGAAATATGAATGTTCATTGATGTGAAAGTCCTCTAATGTTAAACCGAATTATTGTGTTTTGGATCAAATGTTGAATTAAATACAATTTGGTACCTATTTATTGTCAAGATGAATTAAAAATCTCTTCATCTTGAAGTTGTATGGTTTCATTTTCTAATAAGTTTGAAGAAAAATTTCATAGGTGCAAGCATTATTTTTGTCCTATTTGAAAGACTAGCACATTGCAATGCTAAGGTTGGAAAGAATGATCACCATATCATTGCTTGTCTAGTGAGTCTTCCTATTTATATGCTTGAGGTACTACAATTGATGGACTCCACAATGAGCTCATGGAACATAATGTAATGCTCTTCAATCTCCAACTTTGTAAACAAACAAATAGTTGATGCAATGACCTTATTAATTGATTAGTAGTTGATGCAATGGATCAAATAACTTTGTAAAATCCATCACATGAACTATTTGTTTGTTTTTTCAATCATGATGATAACACATTTCAGCATTTACGCTCAAATCATGTGATTTCAAGTGTAATTGGTGTTGTTGAAAGTGATGTAAGCATAGCAAATGTTATTGACATGTTCAGAAAATTGACCATGAAGGAACTATGTTGAGATTTGCCAGCTACATCATCAAGGTTCACAAAATTCACACTTACTTTTTGTGCATTGTATTGTTGTTTTGTTGCCTAACGTTCACCAAGGGCTTCTTGCATGAACAACTATGATCGTGGCTTTGCAAAATCTTGGTCCTCTTGTGTGTTAATTCACATCACCTTTAGCTTGCAAATCATTTTCATGGACTAGTGCATTGATGATTTGCTCCCCTTGGAATGCTTCAACTATTTTGTAGCATTTTCTATTTGATTCATGAGGTAAGTGATACATGTCAAACTCCTTTGCTTTGATCTCTCAAAATGATGTGAGGTCCTTGTCTCCTTTGTGGTAATTTGAGGGTTGGTTTGTTATTGGAGTTTAGTCCATTCCATTTGTCCCTTCACACTTTTTCATTTCTTGGCACCCAACCATGAATGTTTGTCTCCAAGTTTTCTGCAATTTTGTTCCATCCTTACATTGTAGGCACCATGTATGCTCATGGATCTACCTACTCTTTTCAGGCCGCATGCATAAGATGTTTGCATTTTGATGAGACAAGAATCTTCAAATTTGAAAGATTTCTCATGAGTGGGAACTACATTATCAATAGCATTACCACGGTTGGTAACTCTATAGTTAAATTGCCACATAAGCATGTATACAGGTCCAAATTGAGTTTCACACTAGGTGACTCCATGTACCAATATCATCTTTCAAAAATCCTCATATAAAAATAGACCTATTATTATTACCTAGGGGCCAAAATCCATTAAGCTACTATACTCTATAATGATTCTAAACACAATATCCTTGCCTTGGTAGTAAGCAACACCAACAAACTTGAGAAAATCCTTGGATGTGACTTATATCATATGCACTCAGCAAGTATAGAGAAACCTGAATGTCATCTTGATCCATTCATCCACCGATGAATTCACGGTGTGAAGGTGGCTGTGGCATGATGGGCTCTTGAGACCACCTGCACACTTTGGGAGATGGATGGTGGGTGGATAGGAAACACGGGTATATGCAACCTATTAAAAATTCAGGGTTTTTAGGTATCAGGGTATCAGGGTAGGTGCTGGCTCAATGCAGTGGGCGAACCCACACTGAGGTAAAAATCACTAAATTCATCTAAATTGCTTCTAAATATTATAAATATCCCATGATTAGACTAAATCTGGATGGGTTTTGAGTCCAAAATGCAACAGCTCTTTTTGGGTTTAATCTGGTCACTAAGAAGCCTCACTCAAGAAGGTAAAGGTACCAATGTGGGTGGCTGGTTCACTCTGGCCCTGCTTCATTCAGGCAAGGCCTAGTGGTAAACTCCCTTCCATGTTGGAAGGATCCTTCCTCATCATTTGCACTGAATGCTTTAGGTCTGTGTCTTCCTGACTTTTGTTCTGATTCCCAATTGATTATTATTATTATATTTCTCTTTCCACCCAATATTATATATGTACATAGCACTTCCAAAGCCTCCAAACAGATCTTTACAAAGAACAGGGAAAAGATTTCAACACGTGAACAACAGTTGTGTGGAACTTAAAAGGCACTACTTGTTAGTTTTCTACATTAAAATACTATACCAGATCTGGAAATCACCACAGTGAAACTTGACTAAAAGGCATCTTTAGTGTACTATAAACCTATAATTACTACTAGCTTTCAAATGGCAGAGAGCCTGCCTGCCTGCCTGCTGCAGGTCTGCTGTTCAGCACCAAGCCTTCACCAAAGCCTCAAAGGATCCAAGTTCCAACAGACAACAAATGCTTTTTGTCATAAAAATCTTCAGCCTCAACAATTCCCACCCGAAATTAATCAAGTCCATCATCCATCATCATCAAGAACTAGGTAGCAAGAATGAATCATATATGATCATCATCTTGAGAGACTTGAATCCTCCAGAAGAAGTTACTGACCCAGCAACAAACAAGTTAATAAGCTATAGCAACCAACCGAGCTCACTCCCCTCCAGACTCCAGCATGCACTTATTACTCTTTACTGTAACTTTTAGAACATTTGACTAGGTCAAAAAAATTTATCCCCAGCGTGTGCACAAAGCTCTGCTCTGCTCTGCTCTGGTTGTGGAGGTACTGGGGTAACAACAAAACCATCATTGATGCATACATGAAGTGCAAGCAGGTCACAAATGAGTAAGGATTACAAGTAGGTGGAGGCAGCAGTTCGCCCTGACAATCACTGCAGTCATAGCTCAGGTGGTGGTGGTGGGTATCTACCATTGGGCCTTCTCACAACAGCTGTTCTGTTGCACATGAGTATCATTCCCTCTATATCATCATCTACAACAAAAATCTCTCCTCACAATGATCATTGCCTGATCCAAGGAATGGGTACACCCAGACTCGTTTGGGACAGTGTTTTGTTTTGGGGCAATTATGTGTTAGTATAGCCAAAGTGGCAATGATCCACATGAAGATTTAGCCAATTTTGGCTACAAGCTGAATATGAAAATATTTTAAAGAAAACTTCCCTCTACATATTTTTGGCTACCTACTTGAAATATAGCTAGAAATATGGCGATTTTTCTTAAAATTTGGTCTAATTCTGGCTATTGAAAATCTCAAAAAAGCTCAGGATTTTAGCACTTTTCATTTTCACTATAGCATTTTGGCTATACATAGCCAGGATAGATAAGGCCGATTCCGGAGTTGAGATGCCATACTAAAAGGGTAATATATATGTAAAACAATGGGGGAAAATTCCTAACGGATCCCTCCTAGAAAAGAGAAGGGATATTTTGGTTACCCTCGAGAGGGGAACATATATTATGCCTATAATGGTGCGTTCACACTTCATGTTAAGTCAATGTTAAATGAAAATCTAGGTGGCACTCAATGTTAAATGGACGATAGTTTAATGTTAATTGAATGTTGGTTTAACATAAAATATTCACGATAACTAGGTTTGAAGTCCTAAATGGCTAGCATGGTGTTAGGAGATTCAACACTAGAGTCACCAACATCAAGTGTGAACGCACCTTAAGTAGGAATAGCGGTTAGTCCCTCCACCTACACCTCATGACCTGCATACATTTAGGCTCATAATACCATTCACTTAAGGTCCACTTGTCGGGCACATTCCCAAAATGGAGGGCTGAACTAAGCTACTCTGCCTGGTCTTGGGTCCCTTACTTTGGGAAAGCCCCCCACCCTGGGACCTTGCCCTACCCTACCTAAGGACTTCATTTGAATTTGTGTGGGCCCTGTCCCTAGTGGACTCTTCCGTAGGGGTCAATTTGCATTAAATTAACCAGTTTCACACTCGGTTCACTTGTCAGATTCTTGGAATTATGTACGTTGAGAGGGGGGTGGTCTAGTGGTTGGTTTGGAATGTGGGTCGAGGTGGGTTAGGTTTGGGATTTTGGTGGTTCAGTTTTTGAGAATATTCATGAGGGTGGCAGCAAAGGGATGGTTGTGTTCTGAGTTGCACATTGAATTTTTGTGCTTTCAAGCATTTTGTTTTGAGTTTTGGAGCCTTACATTGCTAGATGTATTGCACAATAGTTTGGGAAGTTGTCGCAAGGTTGTGAGCTTTTGAAGTATTTTTTCTAAAGGATGTTGTTTGTAGTGGGTGAAGTGCTTGAGAGGAAGTGAGCTAAGTTGTTATAGTCAGAAGTAAGTTTTGTTTTGATTTTGTAAAAATTGTTTTCTTGTTGTTGCTTTTGCAAAGGTGAATGTTGTAGTCTTTTTAAAAATCTTGTTTTGTTTGGTTTTGTGTTGTTGTAGCAAGGGGTGACATGTGCGTTGCAAGAGGTGCATCGGTTGTGTGCTAGCAACATTGCTACACTTGAAAATAAGGTTTTTTAATAAAAATTTTGGTGATCTTCTTGTTGCTTTAGTAGTCAATGAGCACCAAAGGTAAGTGTGGTAGTTCTTTTTTGTTTTGCATTTCAAGGTGCAAAGGGCCAAACATGAAGTGTTTTTTTTAATGAGTTTTCTTTATCCAATGTTGTTGTAGGGGGAAAATGTAACTACATGAAATGAATGTTCAACCAAACTCAAGGTTGGGGTTTTTTTTTTTTTGGGTTCTTTGCAAGACTTGAGGTATAAGGTTCATTCGGTGTTGCTTGTAGCATTCAACCTAGGAACTTTTTAATTTTCTTTTTAAATTTGAATTGTTGTTTAGGTTTTTTGTGTTTGTGGACTTGGAAATTTTTAGAACTTGCTCAAATTTGTTGAAGTTGGTCAAAAATAAATAAAAATGTGATTTTATTTTTTTTTGGAAATATGGTGTTCAAATGCATTAAAATAATGCATGGTATTGTTTTCAACTAAGACAAGAGAAGGCACAAAGAATGAAAATATTTTTTTGCACACTAATATAATTTTTTTGGAAAGTATTAATATGCAAGTGTATGTATAATTTAGGTTTTTTAAATTTGTAAATGTGATTTGCTTTTGGATTTACATTATAATATCTATAAATTGATTGTGATAAAAAATATGTTTTTAGAAAGGCAAATGAATGTCTCAATGTAACAAATTAATATAAATTCATCCAATTTTTGAAATGTATAACATTAAAAAATTAAAGATAAAAATGCAAAGAATATGGGTTGGAAATTTTAAGCAAAATAAATAAACCCTTAATTGAACAACTACATTACATATGTAACAATGTAATAAAGATTCATTCAAAATAAATAAATTAAAAAGTAAATATTAAAAAACCTTGATGTTGAAATCTCAAGCTAGAGAAAGAACTTTGAATCAAACACTTTATTGTATTTTAAATGGAAATAAATTTAATGATAATTCTACCCCAATTTTTTGTTTAAATTTAGATAAAAGTAGGATGAATATAAAGTTAATTTTTAAAAATATTTTTGGAAAATTTGATGCTTCAAATTTTATTAAAATTGTGCAATTTCTAATAATGGAATAAACATTTGTAAATATGATCTTGTAAGTTTTGAAGTAATCTAAAAAAATAATAAATTATAACGTACATGGAGATTTTGATTTAATGCAAACCTAAATTTTTAAACTTAATTTTTTTTTCAAATAGTTTTTTGAAAAAGTTAACCACTTTTTGCATGTTGGGTCTACATGTTACAATATGAAAATTCTTAAAATCAATTTCCTAATTGAATTACTAAAACTTATAAATGATTGGAAAATCTCAATGAAATAACATGAAACCTAAAACTTTAGATGGATAGTAACACAAAGTTATGAAGTATTGTCATGTTTGAATACCTAGGATTTTATGGTTTTAATAATATTATAGTTATTATTTTACTAACATAATAGTTGTAAATGATTTTTATGAGACAAGGTTTTGGGATTAAAGTATGTAATTGGTTTGTGTTATGATGTTTAAACCTATAAATAGTTATAATAGACTATAACAAATATGATTCATCTGATGGGCCAAGGAGTGCATATATATATATATATATATATATATATATTGATTGTGATTTGATTAACAATGTAAAATATTATATAATCACATTAACTATTGAGTCTACATTTGTCAATACATTTTTTGATTGTTTGAATGCGAAATTTTTTAACATTCCCACAATTTTGTTGTGATGTTAAGAAACAAATTTGAAAGAGGATATTGAAGGTGTGTTTTGAAAATTAGTTCTCCTATTGCAATTTATAACATTAATGTTTTCCCTATTCACTTAAAGTTTCTTTCTACTTATAACATTCAAGATTTCATGCAAAGGGATGACTTTGATCATCTTGGTACCATTGAGATGTTGTCACATGCATTTATGGTAGATATGCCAAAGGTTTCTATCTATTAGTATTTGATGATAAGAGGCCAAGGATATTTAGGCTTTATTGTTTTGTTTAAAGTTCCATTCACAATACACGTAGTTTATTGAGGAATATGGCTCTAAAAGACCTACTACCTTATTGATAAAAAAAAAACTTAGGAAGTTTTAAATTTAGGGAATAATAATTTTTGACCAATTATTCTTTTATTTTTGTGATTCTAGTTGATGATGAGGCTCAATTTTTTTTTTGATTAAGGTTCTCCAAAAGAGGACTAAAGGACAAGACTTTTCTACCTCTGTCAAAGTGAGGAAAATATTAGTTTTAACATGTGTTTATGTTTATTATTATTGTGCAACAACCCTTTGACAATTCATGTTGATGTCATGCATGTTATTGGGAAGTTGGAAATGTTTATTGGTGTTTTTTGTTTTCAAAATGTTTGCAACAAACACCACTCCCATTTTTAACAAGCCAAGATTTTGTTTATTGTTATGCCTATAAGTGTAGTGTAGCAATTCAAAATGAGGCTATAATCACTTGCAAGATCACATATGAATTAGAAGAAAAATATGATTGTATCTTGAATGGTCTATGGATTGAATTTGTTTTTGGTTATCACTTGGGCATTCTTGAAGACTTCAAAGCAAAACATGGTCTATATATGAAACTTTTTTCCAAAAAAAAACATTTGGCAAGTTTGTGTTAAATTCATCAATAGAAGTTTAGGGTTTTCATTTATGAAAAAGGAAAAGAACAAGTAGATTAATTTTGGGTTGTGTAATTTGTATATATGTTGCATATAGACTATGAATAAGTCAATGTATAAATCTTGTCCATAAACTAAAATTGGATTATAGGAAATTGATTTTTAAATACAAGGCAATTGATATTGTTAAAAAAAATTGTGCTTATGGGTAATGGGTATTGGGATGTTGGTTAAGAGATTTTGGGCTCATAGGATATCGGATATTGGGATATTAGTTAAAAGATTTGGTGTTTAAAGGGTATTTTTTTTGGATGGGGATGTTGAGTTGGGTTTTGGAAGTGTTTGAACTGATTACCAATATACATACATTATATTATAAATTTTGTTTTATTTTGAAATATTTTGTTATTCTACAACATATTTTTTGATAAGCTTTTCAATATAGTAATTAAATTAAACAAATTTACATGCCAAAACATAAAGGTTAGCCTAATTTAAAATCAAGTTTAAGTTTAAACGCAAACTTAAAGATTATTTAAACATTATTATAAAAGAAGAACTATTAAAACAACCTAAGAATTGAAATAGAAACCTAAACCACTTTTAAACCAAAACTTTAAACTTAAACCCCAATTTTCAAATTTAAATTTAAATCCAAAATGTAAATTTAAGGATTTTGAAAAAAATCATTAACAACAAAATGTGAAAGCATTAAAATTGAAATAAAAGCCTAAACCTAAAATGTAAACATGTGAAAATCCTTTAAGATGTACCACATAGAACGAAAAGGGGCTAGTCCTTAAGTAGTTTTTTTTTTTACCCTAAATTTTGATCCCCATATAAAATAATGAAGCAAAAGTTCTCAAAAATTTCAAAAGGACTATATTTTAAGGCATTACAATTTTAAATTTCATCATAATCATCCATAAATGTGTTTTTACATGATAAAAACGGACTAAATAAAAAAGACAAAAAAAGGTGATGTTATGACAAGATTTTAGTACACTGTAAAATAATTAGACCCAAACCTACTATCTAAAGCTTGAACCTCATAAAATAGAAGTTAAACCTTACATTAATGTTTATTTATTGGGACACCTTAGGCCTTATAATGTTATAAAAGTGAATGAACTTTTGATTTATTGCATAATTTGCATAATGGTGAAGCAAATGAAAAAAAAACTATATAGAAAATTTGTCAATTCATGTTTGTAATGGAGGACTATGGGTTGGTTTTATTACAATGCATTGGACATTGTAATACTTGCAACTTCCAATTCATGTTTGGAATCAATATAATTGTCAAATAATGACAAAATTTGGAAATAATAATCAAATATGAATTTTGAATTTTGTATAGGAAAACAATAATTTTGAACCTAGTAATACATTTCGTGAAGGTACAAGCTCCCAAAATACTGAAAGTCATGGAGATGTAAATCTTGATTGTGTTGATCAAACAAATAATACTAATATATTCAAAGAAAAAAAAAAGAAACTCAAAATGTAAAATATTATTTTGGAAATATATTTTTAATGAGATTTCATTAAAACTAATGAATAATAATCCAAAATGGACAACACAATAAATTTCCTTGACATTCATTAAAGAACATCCAAACCTAATTTAACTCCATCCAAAATTAAACAAAATTTGAAACATCTTCAATTAAAACAAAAAAATGATGGTAATGACATGAATATTGTTGGGAATGAAAACACCAAAGATCCAATGATAATATATAAATGTAAAATTTTAAACATAAATTCATTAGAAAAATGTTAAGAGAGAAAAAAATATTATGAAAAATGTCAAAAAATTACATTAAATAAGAAGATGCAAACATTCTTAAAAGCAAAATAAATAACATTTTGACATATGAAGACCTACGTGTATTTAACAACAAATGTACTATTAAATATAGAATATATATTTAAAAATTGCTAAGCACATTTGCTATTCTTGTAAAAAAATATTTGCATTCCAAATTCAATATGCATCTAAACCACACATACAAACCTTTTTTGATAATATGAAAAATATTGATTTGAAAGATAAAATACAAATTTGTCTTGTTGCAAAAAAATTGATCGAGGCCAATCATTTGATTTAAATTGATGAGATCATATTACAAATGATAAACCTAATATGGAATTTGTTTCAATGTTAAACAAAGTAGAAGAACACTTTGCATTTGGACATTTTTTTCAATTGAAAGAACCATGGCTAGAGGCCACTTGTTGGAATGCCTTGTTGGATGCCATCTTCTATTAGGTGGTTGAAATTACCATAGATGTGGGGTGTGGAATGTGGGGAGAGGATGAAAAGCAATATGTGTTTTATACAAATAGATGAAGTTTTTACTTCTAAATAAATCATGAGTTTTCATGTGGGTTATGTTATGAATCAAAATATTTCATTATGGATTTGTTGATGTCTTAGAACTAATGGAGACCCAATTCCTTTTAGGATTTTTTATTTAAGAATTTTGGGTTCAAATTTGAAGAATGTTTGCCTCCAATCTTTTTTGTTTTTTTTTGAAGTTTTCAACTAACTAACCCATCCCATGCCACAGAGATTTTGACTTGACACTTCATCTCTTGTGTTTTAGCAAATGTTTTTGCATGTGATTTGTGTGTTGTATCCTTGCACATCCAAGCTCCAAGTTGTCTATTGTGTGTGTATGTTGTGTGTGCTCATGTGGTTTTGGTGATATGAATTTAGAGCTTTCAAACTCTTGTTGTTGTGACGATTAGTTTCTTTGCACTTTGCACCTAGGTAACTTTGTTGTTATTACTATAAATTGGTGGATGTGAATTGGTGGCATTGTGACTTTTTGGTAGATCTAGTCTTGCGAGGCATCAAAAGCTTAACATTTTTGCTTGAAATATAAAATTTGTATTTTGCATCAAATATGTGATTTGAAAAAAGATGGTTGCTAGTTGATGGTGATTAAATAAGTAAACCTAGATAAATTTACAACTTTTTTTTTTGCTTTCAAAATAGCATCCATAGAAGTTTTGCAAGTTTTTAAAAATTTTCTTTTGGTCCTTTGTGATCTTGGGGCGTTTATTGTTTATTTATGAAACTCACCATCAACATATGTTGTTAATCAAGCTATAACCAAACTTTTGATTTTTTTTTAGGGTTTATGGTTGTGTTGGGTTGAGGTGTTTTGGGGGGTGGGGGGTATGCATGGGAAGCCTTCATACACATTTGTAGTTTCTTTGGAGTTTTGTTTATTGTATTTTTTAGCACAAATGAAAGAATTCATTGCAAAAAGAAAAGAACAAACAAGGACAACCCACCACCAAGGCTGGTAGGGAATGTGAACATGCACTCAACTTAGAAATCAACTAATTAGATTTGAAAACTGGCTCTAAAAAGTTGAATATATAACCGTGTTGACAACTAAATTGCTGATTTTTTGGATACATATTCTTCTCTTTAAAAAAGGTTTTAAAAATGCTATTTTGATATCTTGAGGTTGAGTTTTAAAATGAATATTTGGACAACAATAGTTTGAACCTAGATCAATTATTAGTCACAAGAGTAATGTGTGAATCGGTTAATTGCATTGATGGATGATTTAAGGAGGAGAAAATAATTTTGAGATCTAAGAACTTGCAAGAACACTAGAGCAGACACCAATTATTGAATGGCAAAACATAGCCCCCCAGCAATTTAATTAAAAAATTAAAAA
>Ga0116227_10010394_pt1 | contig 16286 bp, 12 predicted proteins | sample S1TSphgellanicum_FD_89693 | JGI IMG/M metagenome (GOLD analysis project Ga0116227, IMG submission 89693) | Host-associated microbial communities from peat moss isolated from Minnesota, USA - S1T2_Fb - Sphagnum magellanicum MG | ecosystem: Host-associated > Plants > Peat moss > Unclassified...
CCGCGCATCCGCAGCGAATTCTGTTTCTCGATGGGTGGCGGGGTCTGGCGATTATCACGGTTCTTCTCGGGCATTTTTTGCCCGGCCTAGACCCGCTGGGTTCGTTCGGTGTCGACTTGTTTTTTGTCCTGAGCGGGCGTCTGATGGCGCAAATCCTCATTGATGACGGGTTTCCACTAAAAACCTTTTTCTTGCGCCGGTTTTCAAGGATTTACCCGACGCTTTTGGTGTTCTCTCTGGCAATGCTCGCGGTTTCCATATTAGCCCGCTGGCGGGGGATACATGCCCATTCGCTGGTCGAGCCCTTGGATGTGTTTGCAGCCCTGACCATGTGGATGAATTATAAAATCACATTTTTTGGCGAGGCTGGAATTCTTGACCACTTATGGTCCATCAGCGTGGAAGAGCATTCTTACGTTATACTGGCGCTTTTGGCGTTTGCGTTCCGCCGCAAGAGGGAAATTCTGTTCCTTACCGGCATCATCGCTGTGCTGGCATTGCTCAGGGGCTGGATGCTGAGCCTTGACCCGAGCCTTTCAGACCACCAGATTTTCTGGAGAACCGACGTTCGATTGGCGCCGTTGTTCATGTCGTTTTCCTGCTTTTTGCTGCCTTCTGACGTTCGTCGATGGGCCTCCCACCTCGCTATACCGGCGCTGGTCGCCGCTTTTGTCCTCGCGCTGATGCCGATCTCATCCCTTGCCAAGGTCATCGCGAACACCGCCTTGCTCGCCGTAGCGGTCAATGGCTTGGATTATGCTCCAGCCACAGCCAGAAAGTTCTTCGAACTGAAAGCCATACGGTTTGTCGGCGTAACCAGCTTCTCCATCTACCTGTGGCAGCAGCTGTTTTATGTCGCCCACGAGAAGTTCAACCCTGCCGCCTTAGTAGCCGGGAGCTTGGTTGTTGCGATGGGGTCATTTTATTTGATCGAGCAGCCGTCCCGCCGCTTTTTGAATGGTTGGATGAAGCGCAATATTGAGAGTCCGTCCTCAACGGAAGGTGGAGTGGTGAAGGTCGCTGCCTGAGTAGTGCTTTGGCGCTGCCGGATTCCCAGCCTCTGATAGCTCTTGTTTCGTGAGGTTCTTATGCATGAATATATGCCAAGCATACTCCTGCTTGGCCTCGTGGTCGGCTCCATTGCGCTGAATTATTTTGCTGCGGCGAAGCCGCATGAATGCGTTGCATCTGACCCTCGTTGCACAGATGAGTACCTGTGCGACACCTGCTGGCAACTTGATCTATCGTGAAATGCGAGCGTTCCCGACCGGCGGGGGTCAAGGAGCCGCTAGGGAACGCTCGCGAGGCTTGCGGGTACCTCCCCTTCACAACGGCAAATCAGCCGAATGGTTTCCGCCCGTTTGATCAGGGTCACTGCGGGCATCGCTGGGAACCACGCCACCGACCCATCAGGAAATAGGTCGCCACAGCGACCCTGATCTGGGCATGCGAGCTCCCACCGCATGCTTGCTGTTCATTCTACAGAGCCGCGTCAGGGTCGCCTATGGTGCAATCTCCCAACGGTAAATGCGGGGTATCGCTTGGGGTATCGACCAATTCCGGCGCAGGTCAAAAATGACACATTCCCACCATACCCTAAATTGTCGCGGCGGAGGGATTATCCGTCGCTCTCAACATCAGGCTTGCCCTCCGAGGAAGGCAAGCCCTTTGGTTTGGTTTGAAGTTCGGATTACCGGCTGCGCCAGTGTTCCCTGACAAATTCGCGACGCCCGAAACGGACGCGCGTATAGGCACGGATAAAGACCATTTGGTCAGCTCCATTCAACTTAAGGTTGAACCGGGAGACCAAACGTGCGATTCTCGAATTTCCAAGTAGGAGGATCGCGGCGAGTGATCGCCCGGACTTTCGGAGGGCCGGCCGCAAGGTCGGCCCTTTTCGATTCCGGGATGTCCGGTGTCATTTCATGGGTTCGTCATTTTACTCCTAAGGCTGCGTATCGGTACGGCTTAACTGCCGGCCTTGCGTATAATGACGATGTCCAATTTCGGGATCAAGCCTTCCCACATCGTTTTCTTTGATTTGGGGTTGACATCGATTCATTATTTGCATCACGGCCCGTTTTTGCTGGCCCGCGACGCGCGGGAAATCTGCCACCGCGCTGTCGCGCAAGAGTCAAAATTTCACCTTAAAAATTTTTCTCTCCACAGTGATGATCGAGTCGAAACACGCGCAATTTCGGCACAAACTGCCCGCTAAACTACCTGCGAGGGCCTCTCCGCACGTGCCCCAAATCCCATGCAGCGAATCACCCCCGATGGCCTGCGACCGCCCAGAGGGCTGCAGCGAACTTGGATGTGCTGCAAATGGTCCCATGCTTGTGCGTGATGGATCCCCCCCTGATGCCGTTGCTCAAACCGAGCTTGCCCCTCTCGGTTGGATGTCTGCCCCCATTGATGTTAAAATTGGAGTATCGCTGGGGGTATCGCGTTCTTGATCATATCCCCCGATACGACGAAAATGAGCCATTCCTCATTTGATCGCGGCGGATATATCCTCCTCCTCCCGTGCCGCTATTCTTCGCCGCGACGCTCACTCCAAGCTCGCGAGATGGACGGACCTTCGATGGTGGTCACCTTTTGGATGCTTCCCATGCGCGAAAAAGGCCGATCGCCTCGACGATAAAGTCGCCAGCCTCATCCAGCGGCATATAGCCGGCCACCGGCCACCGGCCACTCGCCATAATCCTGCTCGTGAAAGAACAGGTCATCGTGGAAGATCAGCTCATCGGTCAAGGCGACGTGGAACTGCCATTCGGCACCGCGCGCCCGAAAATAGAACCGGTGCCCATCGACTTCGCCCCGGCCCTGGACGGGGGTGTAGCCACCCAGCCCATCCAGCGTGGCGCCGGCGCTTGCTACCTTAGCTCTTTCTGCGGCAAAATGGGTAGTTTCGGGCATAGTGCAAACAGTCCAAAGGGCACCGAAATGTGGGGTATCGGTGGGGGTATCGCGTTCTTGGTCTGATGCCACAAAATGGCGGATTGCTGCCATTTCTCATTTGATCGCGGCGGAGGGAACCTCCGCCGCGATTGCGTCAGAAACTCAGTGGAAGGCGCGCCAGTGCCATGTCAGCATTGCCCTGAGCAATGTCCGCCAACGCCTGAGCACGCCGCAATTCAGCATCGCGAATGCGGCTCGAGTAGTTCGTAACCCAGACACCCGCCGCACTGACGACCCCACCGCCGATGCCGCACCATGCTGCGATCGACGGATTTTGTCCCGGCATGGATTGCCAGCCTGCGATGCCTGAGAGCACCGCCGCGACGGCTGGCACCGCCCAACTCGCTCTATCAATCCAGAGAACCACCCTCGGCGAATAATACGCCTTGGGATCAAACGCGCTGGTCAGATCGGCCACAGAAGTTCCTCCTGGGCACAAGCTGCCCCATTTCAAGAGATCATAATATGCTGACACCTGCCGCCGTAAAGGCCGCGCAGCCGCAGACGCGCGCCTATAAGCTGTTCGATCTGCGCGGGCTTTTCCTGTTTGTCGCGCCGAGCGGGCTCCGGTCCTGGCGCTGGAAGTACCGCCGCGCGGGCAAGGAAAAGCTGGTGACGCTGGGCCAGTACCCGGCCATGTCGCTGCCCGAGGCGCGCGCCGCGCGCGATGCGGCACGGGAGCGCGTCGGCGCCGGCGTGGGGCCTGCAGCTGCTCGTGCGAGCTCTGCGCCGATCGAGACCTTCGCCCAGCTGGCCCGCGGTTGGCACGCGCACCAGGTGCCCCGTTGGTCGGCCGTGCACGCGGCGGATGTTTTGGCGAGCCTCGAGCGCGATGCTTTCCCGGCGCTCGGTGAGCTGCCGATCGGCACCATCGATGCCCCGACGATTCTGGCAGTGCTTAACCAGATGGAGGGCAGGGGGCGCCTCACCACCGCCAAGCGCATGCGCCAGCGCCTGTCGGCCATCTTTCGGTATGGGATGGTCAAGCGGCTCTGCACCGATGACCCGGCCGCCATTTTGGCGCGGATGATGATGCCCGCGCGGCCCGCCCGCCAGCACCCGGCGCTGCTCACCATCGAGGAGTGCAAGCAGCTGCTGGTCGACGCTGACAGCACGCCGGCGCGCGCCCTGGTGCGGCTGGCCTCCCGCTTCCTCGCGCTGACCGCCGTGCGCCTCGATGCAGTGCGCGGCATGCGCTGGGGAGAGATCGAGGACCTGGACGGAGCTGAGCCGATCTGGCGAGTGCCGGCGGCGCGGATGAAACTCGCCCTGGTGAAGAAGGATGACGACCGCTTCGACCATGTCGTGCCGCTGAGCGGCGCCGCTATGCAGGTGCTGCAGGCGGTGCGGGTGCAGAACGGGTATGATGCCCAATCTCCCGCGCCAGCCGATCAGCTGGTGTTTTCGCGCGGCGCCGCGCCGATCGGGGAGGGGGCCATCCGCCACCTCTATATTGATGCGGGTTACGGCGGCCGCCATGTGCCGCACGGCTGGCGCGCCAGCTTCAGCACCATCCTCAACGAGCTGCTGCCGGCGGAGCGCGCCGCCATCGATCGAGCGCTGGCACACACGCCGAAGGATAAAGTCGAGGCAGCCTATAATCGCGCGGAACAGATGGCGCGCCGGCGCGCGCTGTTTGATCGCTGGGCCGCCTTGCTCGAGGCATGATGCATAAACGCGACCGGTGTTGCGTAAACCCTAGAGCGGCGTTGCGTAAACCCGGTCCGCTGTTGCGTAAACCCAGTCCGCTGTTGCGTAAACCCGGCTAGCCTAGTTCGCCGCAGCAGCGCCACGGCTAGTCCATGCGCCGTTGAAACGGCGCCATTCTCGCCGCACACGCGGCGCTCCCGGAATGGCACAGGGCTTGCGCCCTTCCCACTGGGAAGCCCCGGAGCCGCGCAAGCGGCTCCGAGCAACGGTGCCGCCGTCGCTCCGCTTGATGCGGTTGGTTACCTCTCAGGGGGCGGTTTATCATCCAACAGGCATGGAGGATCGGTAGATCCTCCCATTCATCATAAGGATCAGAATGATCCCCCGGTTTCTCCGCATTTAGAAGATTCGCGCTCCTGCCTATCGAGGCCGGCTGCGATCGAAGCGAAGCTCTGCCCGGTGAGCTTGTCCCCCGACCAGAAGTCGTGGTGGAACTTGCTTGCCGAGATGGTTGCGATGAGGGCCTCGAGATCCTTGTCGGCCTGCTCGCGGCGCCAGCGCTCACAATCAGGTGTCGGGGCATCGCCGAGCACATCGCGTATGTGATCCTGCAGCTCTACCGGGATGCGCAGCGCATAGGCATTTGTGATCTGTTCGACCTGGGGGGCGAACTGCCCCTTATTGTCTGTCGGTCTGCTGCGCCTGATCCAGCTGAGAAAGCCTCGCTGGCGGAGGCGGTCGAGCGCATTATGCACAGCGGCATAGCTCTTGCCGATTTCGTCCGCGATATGCTGAATCGAGGGCTCGAGACGCCCGGTTCGGAAATCGACGATCTCATATAGCTTTTTTAGCACGCGAAGGCCGATGTCGCCGAGCACACCGTTACGGACGCCTGGCTTTTTGGCCTGACGTTCGCGCAGCGTGCGCAGCTCGAGCTTTTCGGCCGCCTTCAGCATCGCCCCCATAAGACGGCGGGCGCCGCGCTTCTTGCCCCGATCTTTGCCGATGCCCACCGGACGCCACAGGCGGTCCTCGAGCTGGCCCTCAGTGTAGCTGTTGCGCCAGACCTTTTCGCCGCTGCGTGGGCTGTCCCCATGCTCCCGCTCTTTGCGGACGGCGATGTCCATCAGACCAGCTGCGATGCCAGTGGTCAGGCTGCCGATTGCGCCCCCGCTCATGCGCGGGCTCCTTGGACTGCTAGTTCTTGGGCAGCTTGAGCAACTCGCTGGCGGGCATGAGATCCTCGCAGAGCAGGTCGGCCCATTCCTGGCCGATTTCGCGGCGGCGCTCCATATAAGCCGCGCGGTTGTAGACCGCCTCGGTGCCCTCCGGCTGGTGTGCCAGCATCAGATCGATTATTTCCCGATCCGGCGAAGCCCCCATGTGCCCAGATGAGCGCCAGGCGCGCTCCGTCACCTGATTCATGATCGTGGAGAACGTCGATCGCCAGCCGTGCGGCACATGCCGGCCGCCGTAGCCAAGCGCTCGATACCTGACGGCGAGGGCCGCTTCGCCCATGGGAAGAAACGGATTGCGCACGGCTGGGAACACATACGTGCCATGCGATGTGAATTTCATCGCGAACTTCACCAGCTCCACCGCTTGGCGCGATAGAGGGATCAGAAACTCCAGCTCCGGATTTTTGCGCTCCAATGCGCTGAGCTTCATTTTCTCGGCTGGGATACGCCAGATCGGCCGGGGCCCGTCGAGATCCTCGAACTCGTGTCGCTCCGCAAAGCGCAGGGCTTCCGAGCGCGCCGCGGTCAGCGCCAGCATCCGAGAGGCGAGCTTGGTGCTGGGATAACCCAACTTCTCGCCATCCGCCTTCAAGAGCGCTTTGGCTTCCTTGATCGATGTAAGCGCCGGATAGTTTCGTTTGACCACCGGTGCGAGCGCCTTGCGGACCATACCGGCCGGATCGATCTCCGCATGCCCATTCGAGATCGCGTAGAGAAACACGTCCGACATGCGCTGCCGCATGCGATGTGCCTGATCCACCGCCCCGCGTCGCTCCATCGCCTGCAGCACCTGCAGGACATGTGCATGCTTGATCGTGGCGATCGGCAGATGCCCGATGGTTGGGAAGGCTTCCTTCACGAAGCTGTTGAGCACGTTGCGCCAGTGATGCGTCGCCCAGATCTTCTCCTTGGTGGCGTGCCAGGCGCGCGCCATCGATTCGAAGGTCGTTTCTGCCTGCTGCTTCTTCACCCTGGATGGATCGAGGCCAGCCTTCAGATCCTTCGCGGCGGCTTCGCGGGCACTGCGCGCCTCGACGAGCTTCACCTCGGGATAGGCCCCGATGGTGAGCACCTTCTCCTTGCCCCCAAAGCGATACTTCCACCGCCAGGAGCGATGCCCGGCTGGCGTGACAAACAGATATAGGCCATGAGCGTCGCTGAGCTTGTAAGCTCGCTCCTTGCCCTTGGCATTCCGGCACTGGGTGTCCGTGAGAATCTGATACCCCCAATCGGTCGCCGCAGTACCCCCAAGCATACCCCCAATTATTGGCGGCTGGGATGGGAATAGATGGCAACGCTTGGGAAGGCCAATGCCTCGATTTCTCGGCGTTTGCAACGCTATGCGGGAAGTATTGGGAACCATCGAAAAGTGGCGATGGTGCCTGGGGACGGAATCGAACCGCCGACACCGTGATTTTCAGTCACGTGCTCTACCAACTGAGCTACCCAGGCATCGCCTTGGCTGTCCGGTTTGTGACCGTTCAGCGTCTGGTGGAGGCGCCTATGGCCAAGGACTTGCGCCTTGGCAAGCGAGAAAATCACTCTGTGGAAAAATCCTTGGGGCGGCTGGACGAAAGTCCGTCCGATTCTTCGTCGATCACGGGGCCGGGCAGGGCATAGCCATCCTCCAGCCATTGCATCAGGTCGCGGTCGCGGCAGCGCGCCGAGCAGAAGGGGGTGTGGTCGGCGCTGCGGGGCTTGCCGCAGATGGGGCATTTGCGTGTGAGGGTCATAAGATGAGTCCTAAAGGGGAATGGCCTGCGCAAAGCCGCCGTCCAGCGCAAGGCCGGGCGTTTCGGCCCAACGGATGCTGCGCCCGCTGCGCCGCGCAAGCTCGGCCTCCCATGCGGGCAGGATCGCCTTGCGCACCGCAGGGGCGCAGGTGAGCAGCAGAGCGCCGGGCTCATCCACCCGCTCCGCGCGGCGCAGCAACAGGCGTGCTGCAGCATCCGCACGATGATGCGCCAAACGGGCCAGCAGCGAGGGCCGTTCCATCCTGGCCACGATCTGCACAAAGCCGAAGCCGTTCATCGCGGTGCGCTCATGGTCATAGGCGTCGAGCGCGGTTTCCAGCGCCCCGTCCACCGCCTGCCGGTCGGCCTTGGCCGAGAGGGTGGGAAAATCGATGCCGATCGACCCGGCCAGATCCATCCAGCCGATGGCCTGCGCCACAGGCTCCACAGCGGCCAGAGCGAGGTCGCGTGGGGGCAGGGGGCCGTCGATGTCGATCAGCGTCATGGCGGGCGTGGGGGAGACGATCAGTGCGCCACCGGCAAAGGCCATCTCGCCCGACCATGCGGCATCCCATACCTCATCCCAGTCGCTGCCGGGCAGGCGGCGCATCACGCGCACCTCATGGCCTTCCTTGCGCAGGCTGTCGGCAAGGCTGGGGGCGGGGCAGGGCGTGCCGCTGGTGGGCTTGGTCTTGGCCTGTTTGAAGCGTCCCTTTTCGGCCAGAGCGGCGCGGGTGACGATCAGGCGGATGGTCGCGCCCTCGCTGGCGTCACGCGGCAGGGAATCGACCAGCGCTTCCTCGCCGCTGGCAAAGCGGGCGATGCCGCGCCGTGTTCCGGCGAGGCGGGTGGTGAGGCGTGCATCCTCGATCTGTCCGGCGGCAAGCATGCCCGGCCAGTCGAGCCTTGCGGCGACCACCTGTCCATCTTTGTAACCGAGGGCGCGATCCTCGCCGATGCCCTGTTCGACGAGCCATTCCATCGCGGATCAGCCCAGCGGATAGCCGGCCCAACGCAGCAAGGCGCGGGTTTCATACAAAGGCAGGCCGATCACGCCCGAATGGCTGCCCGACAGGGCGCGGATCAGCGCTTCGGCCAGGCCCTGAATGGCATAGCCGCCCGCCTTGCCCAGGCCTTCGCCGCTGGCGACATAGGCCTCGATCTCGGCCTCGCTCAAAGTCTTGAAGGTGACGATGGTTTCGGACAGGCGCGACTTCTCGCGCCCCTGCGCATCCACCACGGCCACCGAGGCGAACACGCGATGCCGCCGCCCGGCCAGCTTGCCCAGCATGGCGCGCACATCGTCGTCGGTGTTCGCTTTGTCGAGAATGCGGCGGCCCAGCGCCACCGTCGTATCGCCCGCGATCACGATCTCGCCGGTCTCGGCCTTGACCGCGCGCGCCTTTTCTTGCGCCATGCGCAAGGCATAGGCGCGGGGCACTTCGCCCTTGCGCGGATTTTCATCGATATCGGGGTTGGCGATGCGGGTGGGCGCGACATTGAGCCGTGCCAGCAATTCCCGCCGCCGGGGCGAGGAGGAGGCCAGCACCAGCAGCGGCCGGGGCGTTTCAGCCCCGTCAGCCTCCATCAACGCGGAAACGGCGATGCTCAATAGCCGCCGGGGCCGCCACGGCCAGGCATGAAGCGATAGGTGATGCGCCCCTTGGTGAGGTCATAGGGCGTCAGTTCGACCAGCACTTCGTCACCCACCAGCACGCGAATGCGGTTCTTGCGCATCTTGCCGGCGGTGTGGCCGAGGATTTCATGGTCATTCTCCAGACGCACGCGGAACATCGCGTTGGGGAGAAGTTCGACCACCTGGCCGCGCATTTCGAGGAGTTCTTCTTTTGCCATCCGGTTTTTCGGTTTCCAAAGTGGAGGAGGCCCAAAAATCCGGGCCGGGAGATCGATCAGGTGCCAAGACAGCCCCTGTTTGGGCGCGCACATAGCGGCTGATGTGCCAAAAGGGAAGCCTTGGTGTGGAAACAAACCGCCCGAAACATCGTAAACGGGCGTGAAAACTATTGCGGATATGCAGCAACTGTATCCCGGACGCGACAAATTAATACCCGCATCCGCTTGCTTCATGTTCGGGTCACAGGCATCCGGTCAGTGTCGAATTTCCCTGATCTGTCGATGTATATCGTATCCCCCTTGCGGAGTTTCAAGACCTTGTCGAGGCTGTCCTCTTCATCGATGGTGGCGCTGTGCGCCTTCCTCCCTGTTCTGGCGGCGGCCCCTGCACAGGCGCAGACCACCGACACCACGCCCGTCACCAAATCGGGCGGGCTGACCGACGATGCGACCAATGCCACCGACCCGGGCATCGTCCATGGCGTGGTCCATGCCAAGGATGTGAAGGGCAAGGAAATCGTCGTCATCGGCCAGAAGATCCCCGGTCAGGTCGAGGCCGCGCAGCCCCCGCTGGCGGTGATGGATGAGGAAGATATCGCCGCTTACGGCGTGAACTCGATCAGCGATCTGCTCGATGCCATTTCGCCGCAGACGGGCACGGGGCGCGGGCGCGGCGCATCGGGGCCGGTCATTCTGGTCAACGGCCAGCGCATCTCCTCCTTCCGCGAAATCCGCGACTATCCGCCCGAGGCGATCCGCCGCGTGGAAATCCTGCCTGAGGAAGTGGCGCTGCGTTTCGGCTATTCGCCCGATCAGCGCGTGGTCAATTTCATCCTGAAGGATCTGTTCAAGAGCAAGGTGCTGGAAGGCAACTTCAAGTCGCCCACGCGCGGCGGCACCAGCACGACCTCGGGGCAGGCCAATCTGCTCAACATCGACCATGGCAAGCGCTTCAACATCTCGCTCAAGGCCGATTACACCAGCCCGCTGACCGAAAGCGAGCGCGGCGTGAAGCAGACGGCAGGCACCACGCCCACCGTCGCCACCGACCCGCAGCCGGGCGATTTCCGCACGCTGGTTGACAGCACCAAGGATTACACGCTCAACGCCACCTATACGATGCCGCTGTCGAAGAAGGTGATGTCCGGCACGCTGGCGATCAACGGCACCGCCGCGCGCACCGACACGACAGGGCTCAACGGCCTGAACACGGTGACGCTGACCGGGCCGGGGGGCGCCTCTGCGGTGCGCACATTCCCCGGCGGGCTCAACCAGTTCAGCCGCACCGACACCTTCAGCACGGGCATCACGCTCAACAAGCCGGTGGGCCTGTGGAACCTGTCGGCCACCTTCGACGGCAGCCATGCCGAGGCGACCACCCGTAACGACAACCGCTTTGTCACCACCAGCACGGCCTATACCGATATGCTGGCGCAGGCCTCGGCGGGCACGCTGTCGCTGACCGGCGCCTTGCCCTCGCTGCCCGATCCGGGGCAGACGGTGTCGAAGAGCATCACCAACAGCTTCACCAGCCTTGTCACCTTCGGCGGGCGCGTCATCCGCCTGCCGGGCGGGCATATGGGGCTGACCACCAAGGCGGGCTTCGCCTATACCAATCTCGACAGCCACAGCACGCTGGGCACGGGCAGCAATCTGAAGCGCGGCGATCTGTCGGCGGGCTTCAATCTGGCGATCCCGGTCACCAGCCGCCGCGAGAATTTCGGCGCGGCGCTGGGCGACATCACGCTCAACATCTCGGGCGGGCTCGACAATCTGTCGGACTTCGGTGTCATCACCAACTGGAGCGGCGGCGCGACCTGGGGCATCACCCCCAAGCTGAGTTTCCAGGCCAGCTACATCTTCAATCAGGAAGCGCCGAGCCTCTCCAATCTGGGCGGCGCGCAGACCATCGCCTTCAACCAGTCGGTCTATGATTTCGTGAAGGGCCAGTCGGTGCTGGCCACCGTCATCACCGGCGGCAACCGCAATCTGGTGCGAGAGAGCCGCAATGACATCAAGCTGGGGATCAACTGGACCCTGCCGGTGGTCAAGAACTCGAACCTGATCGTCGAATATTTCGACAATCGCTCGCGCAATGTGTCCTCCAGCTTCCCCGCGTTGACGGCGGCGGTGCTGGGCGCCTATCCGGGCCGCGTCACGCGCGACAGCCTGACCGGCGACATCACCCAGATCGACGAAACCCCCGTCACCATCGCCAGCCAGCATGAAAAGCGCCTGCGCTGGGGCTTCAACCTGTTTGGCAATGTGGGCAAGCCGCTGCCGCCGGTGCGCCGTCGCTTCGGCATGGGCGGCCCCGGCGAAGGTGGCCCTCCGCCGGGCGAGGGTGGTCCGCCGCCGGGTGAGGGCGGCGGCTCGGGTCGCGGCGGCGGCGAAGGCGGCAGTTCCGGCGGTGGTTCGGGCGGCGGCGGTGGTGCTGGCGCATCCGGCTCGACCGCGGGCGGCGGCTCTGGCGCGGCGCTGAGTGGCGGCGGAAGCGGCGGCGGCGCTGGTGGAGGCGGTAGCCGGGGCGGCGGTGGCGGCTTCGGCGGCGGTCCGGGCGGTGGCTTTGGCGGTCCGCCTCCGGGTGGCGGCGGTGGTGGTCGCGACCGCGCGCGCTATCCGGGGCGCTGGAACATCTCGATCTATCACACGGTCAATTTCCTCGACCGCGTGCAGTTGACCCAAGGCAGTCAGCCGCTCGATCTGCTGAGCGGCGACACGATCAGCTCGGGCGGCGGTGTGGCGCGGCATTCGATCGCGCTGGATGCGGGCGGGTCGTACAAGGGCATCGGCCTGAGGCTGAGCGGCAGCTGGTCCTCGACGACCCATGTGAACGGCAGTGGGGCGCCCGGCTCGACATCGCTGCGCTTCGGCTCGGTGGTGACGCTGAATGCGCGCGCCTTCGTGGATCTGGGCCAGCAGGCCAGCCTGGTGAAGAAGTCGGACTTCTTCAAGAACGCCCGCATCTCCTTCGGGGTGAACAATCTGCTGGATAATTACAGCAAGGTCACCGACAGCAATGGCGTGACGCCCACGGCCTATCAGTGGCCCTATCTGTCGCCCAACCGGCGCACGCTGTCGCTGGAATTGCGCAAAATGTTCTGAGTTTGATCTGTGGGGAGAGGTTTGGTGCCTCTCCCCATTTGGCATGCGATACCCTATCTGGGGCCGATGCCTTCCGACTCATCCGGCTCCGACATTCCAGCCAGCCCCAACCGCTTCAACGAGGATGCCGCCACGCGCCTGATCCGGGGCGGCAGCGAGCGCCCCGATCTCGAGATGGGCGTCGCCGCCATCCGCGAGGTGCTGGCCACTTTGCCCGTGCGGCCCGGTGTGTACCGCATGACCGATGTGCGCGGCGATGTGCTCTATGTCGGCAAGGCGCGGGCGCTGCGCAACCGCGTGGCCAATTACACGCAGGTCGATCGGCTGCCTTTGCGGCTGCAGCGCATGGTCTCGCAATGCCGGGGCATGACGATCATCACCACCAATTCGGAGGCCGAGGCGCTGCTGCTCGAAGCGCAGCTGATCAAGCGCTTCCGCCCGCCCTACAATGTGCTGCTGCGCGACGATAAGTCGTTTCCGTTCATTCTGCTGCGCACCGATCACGATTTTCCGCGCATCTCCAAGCATCGCGGCGCGCGCAAGGCTGTGGGTAATTACTATGGCCCCTTCGCCAGCGCCGGATCGGTGAACACCACGATCAACGCGCTGCAAAAGCTGTTCCTGCTGCGCAGCTGCACCGACAGCTTTATGAGCCGCCGCGACCGGCCCTGCCTGCTCTACCAGATCAAGCGCTGCAGTGCGCCTTGCGTCGACCGCATCGACAAGGAAGGCTATGCCGACCTCGTGAGGCAGGCGCGCGATTTCCTCGGCGGCAAATCCAGCGCCGTGCAGCGCGAGATCGAGACCCAGATGGCGCATGCCGCCGAAAGTCTCGATTTCGAACGCGCCGCCATGCTGCGGGACCGCCTGCGCGCCGCGACTTTCATTCAAGGCTCGCAAGCGATCCATGCCGAGGGCCTGCCCAATGCCGACATCTTCGCCATGGCGGTGAAGAACGGTCAGATCGCCATTCAGGCCTTCTTTATCCGCGGCGGCCAGAACTGGGGGCACCGCGCCTTCTTCCCCACCCACACCGAGGGTCTGGAAGAGGCCGAGGTGATGCAAAGCTTCCTCGCGCAATTCTATGAAGAGGTGCCGCCTCCGCGCGTGATCCTGCTCGACCGCGAACTGCCGGAAAGCGACCTGCTGGCCGAGGCACTGAAAGAGGGCGCCGGCGGCAAGGTGGAGATCGCCATGCCCCAGCGCGGCGACCGCAAGCGATTGGTGGATCAAGCCACGCGCAACGCTGTGGAAGCACTCGACCGCCGCGCTGCCGAAACCGGCACCAAGGCCAAGATCTGGCGCGAGATGACCGAATTCCTCGATCTGCCGGAAATCCCCCAGCGCGTCGAAGTCTATGATAACAGCCATATTCAGGGCGCCCATGCCCTTGGCGCGATGATCGTTGCGGGCCCCGAAGGCTTTATCAAGGGCCAGTACCGCAAGTGGAACATCAAGCAGGCCGAGACCAATGACGACTTCGGCATGATGCGCGAAGTCCTCGCCCGCCGCTTTGGCCGCGTGATGGAGGAAGATCCCGAGCGCGACAAAGGCCTCTGGCCCGACCTGATCCTGATCGACGGCGGCAAGGGCCAGCTCAGCGCCGTGATGGAGGTGGTGAACGAACTGGGCATCGAGGATGTCGCGGTGATCGGCATCGCCAAAGGCCCCCACCATGGCCGCGACGGGCGCGAGGTCTTTCACTTCCCCGACGGGCGCGAGAAGATGCTGCCGGTCAACTCGCCCGTGCTGTTCCACCTCCAACGCCTGCGCGACGAGGTCCACCGTTTCGTGATCGGCGCTCACCGGGACAAGCGTTCGCGGGCGATTACGGCGTCTCCGCTCGATGAGATCCCCGGTATCGGCCCGGCCCGTAAACGCGCGCTGCTGCTGCATTTCGGCACGGCGAGCCGGGTGAGGGCGGCGGCTCTGGATGATTTGATGCGGACGCCGGGGGTGTCTGAAGCGGTCGCCCGGGCGGTGTATGATTTCTATCATCCGGGAGGGTGAAGAACGTTCAAGGAAAGGAGACATGCGAGGGTGTTACACCCTCGCGCTCCCTTTCGTTGTCAGCCTTGGCGCTTCGGGTTCGGCGATGGAGCAACGTCGCTGCGCCGCAGGCTTTAACATGACTGCCTGCGGCGCTTTGCGTTACACAGGTGGAGAGGTGGGGCGCTGCATTTCGATGCCACTGCCGCTTCGTCGGAAGACGTTCCGGGAGCGCGAGGGGGTAATCCCCTCGCTTTTGCTTACTTCCACTCTTCCTGCCGCTCTCTTTTCGCCATTTTCTTAAACAGCGCCCGGCGCAACGCCCCACCAATCCCGATGGACACCCGCCCCACAGCGCGGCGCTCTCGCCAGATATGGTCGATCATGGGGTGATCGGCGGCGGCGCAACTGTCGCAGGCTGCGATGGTATCATCATCCAGCAGGGCGAGGTTTTCCCTCTGCAACAAAACCCCCGGTGAGAAGCGCGAAAGCCCCTCATCGAAGGCAGTCTTGTAGCTGAAGCCCATCGGCGGCGTCAGCAGATTGGCGAGCATGGCAATGGGCCGCCCGTCGAGCGTCAACGCCAGCCTCTCCAGACGCCCGGCCTGCGCGCCCCCGGTCAGGGCCTCGCGGAACAATGCGGCGGTGTCTGGACGACAGGCCAGCGCCGAACCGGCCTTGCCTTTCCATCCGGCGGCTTCAAGCGTCAGGAACTGCTCGATCCAGAGAGGCAGATCGGTGGCATCGCGGTGGCGCTCGACCTTCAACTCACCGGTTTCCGACAGACGCGCGTGCTGGCGGCGCAACTCCTTGCGCTTTTTGCCCGACATGGAGTCTTCCAGATAGGCCTCGGGCGAGAGGGGAGAGGCCAGCATGGCGCGCTCCTCCCGCCAGACCAGCGCATGAGGGCGTGCGGCCAGCACGCTGCGCAGGGCATCGGCCAGCGCGCCGCTCAGAGGCAGATCGGCCAGGTGGAGGAACAGGCCCAGTCCGGCATGGGTGTCGGCAAAACGCAGCAGGGCCTGCCAGAACAATGTCTCCGCCCCCCTGATCACCAGCGGCGCGCCGAGAAAACTGTTCGGATGAGTCCAGCCCGCCAGATGGGGAATGGGGCGTCCATAATAGGACCTTGCGGCCTCCACGGGCAGCAGGCCGATCAAGGCGCCATCGCTCTCAAGGCACCACAGTTGCACGCGCGCCGGTTGCAACGCGCGCAGCGAAGCCAGCAGATACCAGCTTTCAAGGAAAGGGTTGGGTTCGCTCGCCTGCCTTGCCAGCGCATCCCAGCGGGCGATGGCCTCCGGGTTTGCCATATCCCGCCAGTCGATGGCGCGCAGAATCGCGCCTTGCGCGTGATCCGATGCGGAGTTGGGCGGGGCAAGCACGAAATGATCTTCTCCATCGGCGCGACCTTATGCCGATGGAGAAGCTCTAGCAGGTGATCCGCGAAAGAATAACTAACGCGAACAAGGTGTTTTTCATCCTGCGCCAGCCTGCCCGGCCAATGCGGCCAGCAGCAGCAGGGCAACGATGTTGGTGATCTTGATCATGGGGTTCACGGCAGGCCCGGCGGTGTCCTTGTAGGGATCGCCCACCGTGTCGCCGGTGACGGCCGCCTTGTGCGCCTCGGAGCCCTTGCCGCCGTGGTGGCCTTCTTCAATGTACTTCTTGGCGTTGTCCCACGCGCCGCCCGAGGAGGTCAGCGAGATGGCAATGAAGAGGCCGGTGATGATCGTGCCGACGAGCACGCCGCCGA
>Ga0116227_10010395_pt1 | contig 16284 bp, 12 predicted proteins | sample S1TSphgellanicum_FD_89693 | JGI IMG/M metagenome (GOLD analysis project Ga0116227, IMG submission 89693) | Host-associated microbial communities from peat moss isolated from Minnesota, USA - S1T2_Fb - Sphagnum magellanicum MG | ecosystem: Host-associated > Plants > Peat moss > Unclassified...
CGAATTCAACGCCAGATTGCGTGCCACGTCCGATGCCACCGCATTGCTCGAGGCCGCAGTGGCTTTTGTGAGAACGGTGGTGCCTGCCACGGCCTGGGTCAGCTGCGTGCCGGAGGCCGCATTGCCCGAGGTGCTCACGTAAAGATCTTTGAGAATCTCAGGGTTCTGCCAGAACGGCGGTGCGACTTCCATGACCACGTGATACTGCTGCGGACTGAAAGGATTGTAGATGGTGGAAACCTGCGCCTGCGCGAAGGCGTCGCCGAGCGCATTGTCGATCTGGATCTCCGAAAGACCCAAGCGCGAGGCCGAATCGCGGTCGACGATCAAGTCGGTTTCCAATCCGCCAGGTTGCAAGTCGGTGTCGACGTCCGTCACCTCGGGCATGTCCTGGAGCGCGGTGCGAAGTTTTTGCGACCAGGTGCGCAGTTCATTCAAGTCATCGCCCAGCAGCGTGTATTGATACTGGGAATTGGCCGAACGGCCGCCTCCGCCGCCAATGTCCTGGACCGCCTGCAAGAAGGTGGTCGCGCCCTGCACTCGGTTCAGCTGCGGACGCAGTCTCGCGACCACCTGATCTGCGGTGATCTGCCGCTCCTTCAGCGGCTTGAGCGCGATGGTGACATTGGCGCTGGCGCCGCTGCTCGGGCCGAAGCCGCCGCCGCCGTAGGATCCGGTGACCGTGGCCACGGCCGGGTCTGCCTGGATGATGGCGGCGACCTGCTGCAGCTTGGTTTTCATCAATTGAAACGACGCCGAGGCATCGCCGCGTATGCCGCCCTGCAGCTGGCCGGTGTCTTGCTGCGGAAAGAATCCTTTCGGTATGACAATGTAGAGAAAGATATTCAGGCCGATGGTGGCCAACAGCAGCGCCACCATGATGCGGCGATGATTCAGCGCCCATTCGAGCGTGGTCTCGTAGTTGCGGCGAAATCGCTCGAAGGCGCGTTCGAACGCGGCGCCAAAGCGCGACGACTTGCGGTTGCTCTCATTTTGCAGCAGCAGTGAGCACATCATTGGCGTGGTGGTCAGCGAGATCACCAGGGATATCAGGATGGAGACGGACAGGGTCACGGTAAACTCGCGAAACAGCCTGCCGACGATGCCGCCGAGCAACATGAAAGGCAGGAACACGGCGACCAGAGACAGGCTCATGGAAACGACGGTGAAACCAACTTCTTCGGCGCCGAGAAAGGCGGCGCGCATCCGCGTCATGCCGGCCTCGATGTGCCGGGTGGTATTTTCCATCACCACGATGGCGTCATCCACGACGAAGCCGGTGGCGACGGTGAGTGCCATCAGCGAGAAATTGTCCAAGGTGTAGCCCAGCAGATACATGGCACCGAACGTGCCGATCAGCGATACGGGCACGACCAACGCGGGAATCAGCGCTGCCCGGTAGCTGTTCAAAAAAATGTACACCACCAGAATGACGAAGGCGACTGCGAGCAACAGGGTCTGTTCCACCTGCCGCAGCGAAGCGCGGATGGTGACGGAACGGTCGAAGTTCACGATCAAATCGATCTTCGGATCGATGGACTGCTTCAATTGCGGCAACTCGGCCTTCACCGCATCGATGGTCTCGATGATATTCGCACCGGGCTGCTGGGACACGGTGACGAACACCGCCGGTTTGCCGTTATACAATCCATAGGTGCGGATGTTCTCCGTGGCGCCGTCCTGCATGTCCAGCACTTCCGCGACATCGCCCAGGCGCACGGTCGCGCCATTGCGATTGGCGATGATCAGGCTGCGGTAGGGACCTGCATCTCGCGCATTGTCGTTGGTGTAAATCTGATAGTGCAGCGCGCTGGATTCGATCGCGCCCTTCGGCGCGTTGGCATTTGAATTGGAAATGGCCGCCCGCACGTCCTGCAGTCCGATGCCATATTTTGAGAGTGACAGCGGATTTATTTCGATGCGCACCGCCGGCAGCGCGCTGCCGTTGACGCTGACCCCGCCGACGCCCGGCAGTTGCGACAGCCGTTGCGAGATCACGGCATCGGCTGCATCGTAGATTTGTCCCTGGGTCAAGATATCGGAGGTCATTGCAATGGACAGCACCGGAAATGCGGACGTGTTGATTTTCCGATAGGTCGGATTGCTGGTCAGAGACGTCGGCAAGTCGGCGTGAGCTGCGGCAATCGCGGCTTCCACGTCGCGCGCGGCGCCATCGATGTCGCGATCCAGGCCGAAGGTCAATTGAATATTCGTCGAGCCGACACTGCTGTTGGAAGTCATGTCATCGACATCGGAGATGGCGCCCAAGTGGCGCTCCAAGGGGGTCGCAACCGTGCTGGCCATGACCTCGGGGCTGGCGCCGGGCAGGCGCGCGGAAACGAAGATGGCCGGAACATCGATGCGCGGCAGCGGCGCCACCGGCAGCAATCCAAAAGCCACGACGCCGCACAACGCCACGCCCGCGGTCAATAGCGTGGTGGCCACGGGCCGCTTGATAAAAGGTGAGGAGATGCTCATGCCGGATCTTGCGCCAAGGGCGGCTGCGAAGTGGCCGGGCGGCCGCGCAGCCGGGCCGCAAGGCGGTCGAAGGCCAGGTAAATGACCGGCGTGGTGAACAGTGTCAGCACCTGGCTCACGAGCAGGCCGCCGACGATGCTGACGCCCAAGGGGTGGCGCAATTCGGAGCCTGTGCCGGTGCCGAACATCAGCGGCAGGGCGCCAAAAATTGCCGCCACCGTGGTCATCAAGATCGGGCGAAAGCGCAGCAGGCAGGCCTTGTAGATGGCATCGCGCGGCGACAGCCCATCGTCGCGCTGCGCGTCGATGGCGAAATCGATCATGAGGATGGCGTTCTTCTTCACGATGCCAATCAATAGAATGATGCCGATCAGCGCGATGATGGTCAGGTCATCCCCAAAAAGCATCAGTGCCAACAATGCCCCGATCCCGGCGGAGGGCAGCGTCGAGAGTATCGTGATGGGGTGGATGAAGCTCTCGTAGAGCACCCCCAGCACGATGTACATCACCAGTACGGCCGCCACCAGCAGCAGCAGCTCATTGGTCAAGTTGCTGCGAAATGCCAGCGCCGCTCCTTGGAACGTGGTGTGGATGCTCTCCGGTATGCCGATGTTCTTTTCAACCTTTTCGATGGCATCCACCGCGCTGCCCAGGGACGCGCCGGGGGCCAGATTGAAGGACACCGTGCTGGCGGGAAACTGCGCCAAATGGTTGATCAGGATGGGACGCGTTTCGACATCCACCCGGGCAATGGCCGACAGCGGCACCTGGCCGCCGGAGGCGGACGGCACGTAAATCGACGCCAGCGAATCGACCGACGTGTAACTCTTCGGATCCGCTTCCATGATGACGCGATACTGATTCGATTGCGTGAAAATGGTCGAGACGATGCGCTGGCCAAAGGCATCGTACAAAGCGTTGTCCACGGTGCCGACGCTGATCCCGAGGCGCGCCGCGCTGTCGCGATCGATGGTGACGTAGGCGGCGAGGCCGTTTTCCTCCTGGTTGCTGACCACGTCCGCCAGGTCGGACTGTTTGGCAAGCGCCGCCACCAGTTTTGGCGTAAAGGTCGACAGCGCCACCGAGTCCGCGCTTTCCAGGGTGAATTGATACTGGGTTCGGCTGATGGTGTTGTCCAGAGTCAGATCCTGTACCGGCTGCATGTACAGAGTGATTCCGGCGACGTCGGCGGTTTCGTCGCGCAGACGCCGAATGGTGTCGGTGATGTGGCCTGAACGCGACCCACGAGGCTTCAAATTGATGAGGAATCGTCCGCTGTTCAGCGTGACGTTGTTGCCATCGACACCAATGAACGAGGACAGGCTCAAGACATCCGGGTCGGTGAGTATCGCGACCGCGAGCGCCTGTTGGCGGTCCGCCATGGCGGCGTAAGACACGGATTCCGTGGCTTCCGATACCCCCTGTATCAAACCGGTGTCTTGATCGGGGAAAAAGCCCTTCGGGATCAGCACATACAGCAGGGCAGTCAATACCAACGTGCCGAGCGCAACCCATAGCGTCAAGCGCTGATGGTCGAGCACCCACGTCAATCGCTGTCCGTACCAATCGACGACCGCGGTGAACCATTTGCCTGACTGCGGACGGCTGTGATCTCCGGCGGGGCGCTGCTTGAGCAGTTTGGCGCACATCATCGGCACCAACGTCAACGACACCACGGCCGAGATGAGGATGGTCACCGCCAGAGTCACGGCAAATTCACGAAACAACCTGCCAACCACATCCTGCATGAACAGCAGCGGGATGAGCACGGCAATCAACGATACCGTCAGGGAGATGATGGTGAAGCCGATCTGGCCCGCGCCCTTCAGGGCCGCTTCCAGCGGCGGATCGCCGGCTTCGATATAGCGCGAGATATTTTCGATCATGACGATGGCGTCATCGACCACGAAGCCGGTGGCGATGGTCAGCGCCATCAGCGACAGATTGTTGAGACTGAAACTGGCGAGGTACATGATCGCGAAGGTGCCGATCAACGACAGCGGCACCGACAAGCTCGGGATGATGGTGGCGGGAATGTTGCGCAGGAACAGCCAGATCACCAAGACCACCAACAGCACCGACAGCACCAGCTCGAATTCCACGTCATCGACCGATGCGCGAATGGTCGTGGTGCGATCGGTCAACAACGCAACATCGACCCCTGAGGGCATCTCTGACTGCAATTGCGGCAACAGCGCGTGAATGCGGTCGACCACGTCGACTACATTGGCGCCGGGTTGACGTTGTACATTGACGATCAGCGCCGGCGTTGAATTCATCCAGCCCCCGAGCTTGGAATTCTCGGCGCCCGATACCAGCGTGGCGACATCCTTCAGACGCACCGGCGAGCCATTCTTGTAGGCGATGACGACATTGCCGTAGTCGTCGGCGTTTCTGATCTGATCGTTGGTGTTGACGGTATATGCATTGGCCGGGCCATCGAGACTGCCTTTCGGGCCGTTCTGATTGGCATTGCTGATCGTGGTGCGCAAGTCATCGAGATTCAATCCATAGGCGGCCATGGCGCGCGGATTGACCACGACCCGCACCGCCGGCCGTTGACCGCCGCTGATGCTGACCACGCCCACTCCCTTGATCTGCGAGATCTTCTGCGCGATGCGCGTGTCGACGAGGTCCTCGACTTCGGTCAAAGCCATGGTCTTGGAAGTCACACCCAGAATGAGCACGGGAGCGTCTGCCGGATTGACCTTGGCGTAGATCGGCGGCGCCGGAAGATCCTGGGGCAGCAAATTTTGTCCGGCGCTGATGGCGGCCTGCACTTCTTGCTCCGCCACATCGATGGCCAGCGACAGATTGAAGGTCAGCGTGATGACCGATGCACCGGCCGAACTGGTCGATGACATCTCATTCAACCCAGGCATCTGTCCGAACTGCTTCTCGAGAGGCGCCGTAATCGCGGAGGTGATCACCTCCGGACTGGCGCCGGGATAGAAGGTTTGCACCTGAATGGTGGGATAGGCGACTTCGGGCAGCGCCGACAACGGCAGCTGCAGATAGGCCATCGCGCCCACGATGAGAATCGCCACCATCAGCAAGGTGGTGGCGACGGGGCGCAGGATGAAAATGCGTGAGGGGTTCACGTCACTGCGGCGGTTTGCCGCGTGGACGCCGATGCTGGCCCGGTGTGCCCGGGACGGCGGGTTTGTCGCCGGGCACGGCACCTGCCGCCTGCGCTTTGGGCAGCTGCACGGTTGCCCCGTCGCGCAACCGGTCGCCGCCCTCGGTGACCACAATCTCGCCGGGCTTTAGGCCAGCGCTCACCGCCACACGTTCGCCGTCGACGACCCCCAAACTCACCGGGCGAACGGACACCGTCTGATCGGCGCCATTGACCACGTACACGAAGGTGGTGGTGACACCGTTGGGTGCCCCGCGCCGCACCGCGGAATTGGGCATGATGACTTGGTCGTGCAACACGTCCTGCAGCAGCTGGATGTTCACGAACTGGTTGGGGAATAGCGCGCCATCGGCATTCTCAAACTGTGCGCGCAGTTTCACGGTGCCTGTGGTGACGTCAATCGTGTTGTCCACGGTGAGCAGTTTGCCATCGGCAATTTTCAGGCTGTTGGTGCGATCGAAGGCTTCGACGGTAAGAGTCGCGCCATCGTGAATGCGCTTCATCAACGGCGATACATTGTCTTCGGGCACGGAGAAGATGATGGTGATGGGCTGCAGTTGATTGATCAACACGATGCCGTTGGTGTCGCTGGGGGTGACGTAGTTTCCCGGATCCACCTGACGCAGTCCGACCCGGCCGGTGACCGGCGCGGTGATATGCGTGTAGACCAGATTGACCTTGGCGGTATTGACCTGACCCTCGTCGGATTCGATGGTTCCCACGTACTGATCCACCAAGGCGCGCTGCGTATCCAATTGCTGCTGGGCGATGGAATCCTCTTTGACAAGACCCTCGTAGCGCTTGAGGTCCAGTCGGGCATCGGCGAGCAGCGCCTGGTCGCGCTTCAAGTTGCCCTGCGCCTGCTGCAAAGCGGCTTGGTACGGCCGAGGATCGATCTGCGCCAGGGGCTCACCCTGATGCACCATCTGACCTTCGGTGAAGAACACCTTCTGCAGCACGCCCGTGATCTGGGTTCGCACCGTGACGGTCGCCAGCGGCGTCACGGTTCCGAGCGCCGGAATCTTCACGTCGATGTTGCCGGTCACGGCGCTGGCAACCGCCACGGCCACCGGACCATTTTGCCCGCCGCGTGCGCCGCGTCCGGGCGGCGCCGCTGCGGGCTGCTTGCCGTGCTCGTAGACAATGAACAGCACCAGCAAGGCAGCGACGATGAGCATGCACAGCAGAGCAACCCAATGCCTGGCGATGAAAGAGCGATGCTCGGCAGTAGGCTCAGGCCCCGAAAACAAATCTTGTTCGTCAGTCACTCATTCACCAGGTATGCGAATCCATGCAAGGCGACCGCGAGACTATCACCACAAATCCGCCGAGCACCACCTTAAGCTCAACCCAGGGTCGGGTAATCCGTGTAGCCCTTGGGTCCCGGCAGGTAGAAGCTCGCCATGTCGAGCGCATTCATTGGAGCGTCCCTGCGCATGCGCTCGACTAGATCATGATTGGCGAGGAAGGGCCTGCCAAAGGCAATGAGATCCGCGCGATTGTCCCGCAACGCCTTTTCGGCGCTTTGTTTGTCAAATCCTCCGGCCAGTACAAAAGCTCCCTTGAAGCGCTCGCGCAGTCCGATCTTTATGTCTTCGGGCACCGGCGGCGCGCCCATGGCGGCGTGGTCGAGCACATGCATGTAGAGCAAACCGATATTCGAAAGTTCATCGGTGAGTGCAAAGTATTGCGAGCGCAAGTCCGGAAACTCCGCCGTGCCATTGAATATACCGCAGGGCGACAAGCGGATGCCGACGCGCGAGGCGCCTATTTCGGTGACCACGGCACGCGCGACCTCGAGCGCGAAACGATTGCGGCTTTCATTGCTGCCGCCGTAACGATCGCTGCGCTGATTGACGTGGGGGTTCAAGAACTGCTCGATCAAGTAGCCGTTCGCGGCGTGCAATTCCACACCGTCAAACCCCGCCTCCAACGCGCGCCTTGCGGCACGCGCGTATTCGCGCACCGCCTGTGAAATGTCTCCGTCGGTCATTGCACGCGGCGGGCTGTAGGGCTGCATCCCTGCCGAGTCGGTATAGATCTCACCGGGACAAACGCTGCTCATCGGACCGACGACTTCCGCCCCAGGCGGCAGGTTGGCGACTTGCGTGACGCGTCCGGTATGCATGAGCTGCACGAATATAGTCCCGCCCGCCGCGTGGACCGCGTCGGTGACCAGTTTCCAGCCGCGGGTTTGCACCGCGTCGAACAGCCCGGGAATGCGCGGGTAGCCCAAGCCGTTGGCCGAGGGCGATGTCCCCTCGGTGATGATCAGTCCGGCCGTCGCGCGCTGGGCGTAGTACTGCGCCATCAACGGGTTCGGGATGTTGCCGATGGCGCGGTTGCGGGTCATGGGCGACATGACGGTGCGATTCTTCAGGTGCAACGATGGCGTGTCGAAAGAGTCGAATAACATGGCATCCTTGAGCGGTTCGGGGATTTGAGGCTGCGCAGTATCGCACGCGCGGCCGCCCTCTGCCCGCGGGGTGCTAGAATTACGAATTTGTTAAGTCGCGAGGAGTCACGATGAAACTGTTTTGTTCAGCGCTGGCGGCTGCGGCGCTTGCCGTGTGCGCAGCACTGCCCGCCTGCGGCGCCGCCAATTGGATCGAGGGCGTCAATTACTTCGAGATTCGCAGCGCCCAAAAACCGCTCATTCCTCCCGGCAAAGTGGAAGTTACGGAAGTGTTTTCCTATGCCTGTCCGGCGTGCAATGTGTTCGTGCCGACCATGCATAAATTGAAGCAGTCGCTGCCGCCGAACGTGATCGTGGACTACGTGCCTGCGGCGTTCAATACGGCGGAGGATTGGCCGATGTTTCAGCTGGCTTATTGCACCGCTCAGTCCCTCGGCGTGGAAGACAAGGCACACGATGCCATGTATGACGCGGTGTGGAAGGGCGGCGATTTGAGCGTGACCGATGCCTCCGGCAATCTCAAGAATCACATGCCTGCCATCGAAGATGCGGCCAAGTTCTACAATCAAAAAACCGGCGTAGCGGTCGATAAATTCCTGGCCATGTCGAAGTCGATGACCGTCGACATGTGTGTGCGCAAGGATCAGGAACTGATCCGCAATTACCGGGTGGACCGCACGCCGACCATTGTGGTCAACGGCAAATATACGCTGCATGTGCAGTCTGCCGGCGGCATCGATCAGCTGATTGAATTGGTCAACTATCTGGTGGCCAAGGAATCTCAGTCGAAGTAAACGCTACAGGGGGATTAGGATGAACAGCCGCCGCCTGGTCGATCCGGATTTGTTGCCCATCATCGATTCCATTCCCACGCTGACATTCTCGCAGGAGTTGCTGCCTGCCATTCGTGCAGGCGGTTTACCGCTGCAGGCGCCTGCGGATGGTGTGTCGCAGATTGAACACTTCAGGCGCAGCGTCGCCGGGCCGCCGGGCGCACCGCAGGTCGAGATTGCAGTGTACCGACCGCTGTCTGCCGCGGCGTCATTACCCGGTATTTTTCACATGCATGGCGGCGGCTTTGTCACCGGCAGCACCGCGGCCATGGAACCCATCCATCGTTCCCTGGCGCAAGACGCACAGTGCTGCGTCGTCTCGGTGGAATATCGTCTCGCGCCTGAGACGCGCTTTCCCGGCGCGATCGAGGATTGCTACACGGCCTACGCCTGGCTGCATGACAACGCCAAGGAGTTGCAGATCGATGCCGCCCGCGTCGGTGTGATGGGTGAGAGTGCTGGCGGGGGACTCGCAGCCGCGCTGGCGCTGCTGGTGCGCGATCGCGGCAAATATCCCATCGCGTTTCAGCACTTGATCTATCCGATGCTCGATGACCGCACCTGCGTTGCGCGGCAGCCGCATCCGTTCGCCGGCGAGTACATTTGGACGCCGCTCAGCAATCACTTTGGCTGGAGCTCGCTGCTCGGGATGGCGCCCGGATCTGCGAATGTGTCGCCTTATGCCGCGCCCGCGCGTGCCGTCGACCTCTCCGGGTTACCCCCGACCTTCATTTCCACGGGTGCTTTGGATTTGTTCGTCGAGGAAGATATGGAGTATGCCCGGCGCCTGATGCGCAGCGGCGTGCCGGTGGAATTGCATGTGTATCCCGGCGGCTTCCATGGCTTCGACTTCCTGTCGACCTGCACGCTCTCGGCGACCGCGCGACGCGACAGCCTGTCGGCTTTGCGGCGATTCTTGGGTTCATGAAGAGTTTGTTTCGCGAACACCCGCGCTTGTGGCTGTCCACGGCGGTGGGCGCGGCCCTGTTCGGCTTTCTGCCGCGGGAATGGTCGACCGTGACCCGGGTGCTGGTGTGCTGGAATTGCGGAGTGATGCTGTTTTTGGGACTGGTCTTCTTCTGGATGATTCGCTTGTCGGCGGATCAGATTTGCGACAAGTATGTCGAGGAGGATGAATCAGGTCCCTTCATACTGGTGGTGGTGGTGTTGGCGGCCATGCTGAGTCTGGTCGCCATCGTCGAACCGCTGGCGACCATCAAGCAGGTCAGCGGCATGGAGCGGGCAGCCCATTTCGCTCTGGCCGCTTTGACCCTGGTCAACTCGTGGGTACTGGTGCCTTTGATGTTCACCACGCATTACGCCGATCGGTTCTACAGCGTCGACAACCAGCATCGGCCTTTGCGTTTTCCGGAAACCGACATGCCGGTTTTTTGGGACTTCGCCTACTTCTCTTTCACGATTGCCGCGGCATGCCAAACATCGGATGTATTCACCACCAATGCCGGCATCCGGCGCATTGTGATTGCGCACACGATGATTTCCTTCTTGTTCAACGCCACCATCCTGGGTTTCGCCATCAACGTGACCGCAGGTTTGATCGGCGGCAGCTAAAAAAGGGAGCCCTGTCATAAGAGCGGTTCTGCCGGCTCCACCGGCTGCAACAGGTTCTCGAGCCGTGGGGGCATCGCGCCGCGCACGGCAGCAAAAGCCACGATGTGTTCGCAGATATGCTGCACGTAGCCGCGAGTCTCATTGAAAGGAATGTTCTCTATCCAGATATCGGCATCCATGGCGCGCAGCGGCAGCCATCGGGCCACGGCGGCGGGGCCGGCGTTGTATGCGGCGAAGGTCAGTGTCAGCTGTTCGTGATAGTGGTCCAGCAGCTCCCGCAAGTAAGCGGCGCCCAGCGGCAGAGCCACGGCAGGATCAAACAGTGCGTCGCGATTGGGCGGTGGCAGGTGCCAGCGGTGTGCGACCGCCACCGCCGTACCTGGGAGCATTTGCATGACGCCGCGCGCATCTGCCCGCGACACGGCATCCTTTCTGAACAGGCTTTCCTGGCGCATCACCGCGAAGATCCAGTCGGGCGGCAGTTGGCCGCGCTTGGCTGCCTCGTTCACGGCATCAAGATAAGGCCGCGGATAGCGCAGCACCACGTCGTCGAAATCGCCGGACTGGGCCAGCGTGGCGATCGATTGCGAGTACCAACCCCAGCTGGCCGCCAGACGCGCGGCTTGAATTTTCAATGCGGCGTCTGCATTGGCCATCACCACCGACCATTCTGCCGCTGCCTCGTCCGTCATGTCGCAATCCAATAACGCATGCGCGCGCACCATGCCGGGATCGCCGACGAGAGCCGTTTGTGCGGCGGCATCGTCTTGGGTGGCGTGCTCATTGAGATGGTAGGGCTGGTGCAAGCGATCGGCCGCCAGATAGCCGTAGTAATCGCGCAAATTGGCGATCTCGGCAAACAGTGGTGCGGCCTGCGCCTCGCCGGAAATGGCGGCTACCGCGCGCGCACGCCAGTACCGCCATCGCGGTTGCCGGCTCAAGCTCGATGGCATTTGCTCGATCCACGTGTTGGCTTTGGCATAGTCACCATTCCATAGCGCCGCACGCACACGCCACTCCTGCGCCAGGGAGTCCAGTTCCTCAGGACCCAGCTCATCGAATGCGGCGAGCGCCCGCGGACTGCGGTCATAGGCGGCACTCAGGGCCGCCGAGCGGCGCAGCCTGCCGCGCAGCGAGGGTGTCATGTCCGGCCGTGCCAGCAGCCGCGGCAACACATCGAAGCCGGCCTGCGAATCGGCACGCGCCAATTTATCGAAGCCGGCGGCAATCGCCTCCGGATCGGCAGGCAGCGTGGGATGGGTGGCCAGCACAGTCAGTGCCGACTTGGGCGCTTCAAGCAGGTCGGACCAGTTGAGCAACAACGCTGCGCGGGCCGGTGGAACATCCGCGGCGAATTCGCGCGCCAAGCGCGCATTGTCGGCGACAAGAGCGGCACGGGTGCGCGCTGCCGCCAGTTCGGGAGTGATGGCCGCTTGCGTTTTGAGCCAAGCGAACACGGGATTACATTCTGCAGGCTGGCGTTGCGGTAATTCCCAGCGCGCCAGCGCCGCCTCGGCCAGGCCCGCCGTGTCGGCTATCGCCAATTTTCCTTGCAGTCGATCACACAGCAGCAGCGGATCGGTTGCCTCTGCGGAACGCGCGAGAAACAACTCCCAGCGGCGACGCTGAGCGAGGCTCACCAGCCAATCATGCCGCAGCGCACGCGTGACCGGCTGCGCGCCGCGCGGTTGCAAGAAAGCGTCGATGACGGCGTCCAACGTTTCATCGGCGTGCGCGGCAAGATCGCGCCGCAAGCGAGCCGCGGTCAAGTAGTCATAGAGCACGTAGGATTTGAGCGCAGCAGAATCGGCCAGATCCGGCTGGTGCATGCGAACCCGCGCCATGGCGGCCATGAAATCCTGGCGCGACTCGTTCTGTGTTGGCGCACTCGCGGCCGCAGCGGCCAGGCACAGCATGGCGCTCAGGCACAGCATGGCGGCCACGCGGATGAGCCACTGTGTTTGAATCGACATCACTGCAGTATGGTGGTTGAATGGCTCGATGAAATCAAAAGTCGTGGCGATTCTCGAGACTCGCACCGGTGCGCATTTGGCCGAGATGATCACGCGACGCGGCGGCGTGGCGATGCCGGCGCCTGCGCTCGAAGAGGTTCCCGACATAGAACCCGCCGCCGTGGCTGCGCTGATCGAACGCTGGCGGGACAAGCCCTTCGGCATGGTGGTTTTCCAGACCGGCGTGGGCACCGCCGGGTTGTTTGCGGCTGCCGATCTGGCGGGCTTGACCAGCACCCTGTTGGAGTTTCTCGCGGCAGCAACCATTGTTGTCCGCGGGCCGAAACCGACGGCGGCGTTGGGCGCACGCCGCGTGCGCATCGATGTTCGCGCGCCGACACCGTTTACCACCGATACGGTGCTTCAGGCCGTGTCCGGGATCGATCTGACGACCGCCAATGTGTTGGTGCAACGCTACGGCGCGGCCAATCGAAAGTTGACTGACGCGTTGCGCGCTCGCGGCGCCGCTGTCGAGGAGATTGCCACCTATCGCTGGGAATTACCGGCCGATCAGCGCCCGTTGGAGCGACTGCTGCAGGCGCTCCGTGGCGATGGCGTGGACGCGGTGGTGTTCACCAGCGCGGTGCAAATACACAACCTGTATGCGGTGGCACGCAGGTTGGGCGAGGCTGATGCCCTTGCGACGGCGATGAATCGCCGCGTGATTGCCTCGATTGGGCCGGTGTGCTCCAGCGCGCTTCGCGCGCATGGCATCACGCCGACGTTCGAAGCCTCGCCCCCGAAGCTAGGACCCCTGATCGACGCGCTGGATGCGGCCTTGAGCGCTTGATTTCGCTTGCTCGTGTCGGCGGAACGCCGACAAGCGCTTGCTCGCTCCGCTGACGTTCATCGGGCGCCTACGTCCTAAAGTCCCCCCGGGTTAACGGTGTATAAAACAGCTACCTATTTTTCTTTGGAGCAAATCGTGGCCCAGCCAGTCAGCAAAATGAAACCTTTCCTCACGGACGTGAAGACCTTGCGGGATCGTGCTCGCCAACATCTGACCGACGGCGCCGTCACATCCACCTACCAGGGCGATGTCGATACCACGATCGAGATTCTGCAGTCGGTGCTCGCCACGGAAATCGTGTGCGTGCTTCGCTACACCATGCATGCGGTGGCTGCCGCCGGCATCTCCAGCGAGGGCGTGAAGGCGGAATTCGCCGAGCACGCAAAAGAAGAAGCCCAGCATGTCAACCAAGTCGCGGAGCGCATCAATCAGTTGGGCGGCAAGCCTAACTTCAACCCCGCCGGGCTCGAGACTCGCTCGGCGTCCGAATACGGTAAGGCGGATAACTTGGTTGAAATGATCAAAGAGAACCTGATAGCCGAAAGGATCGCCATCGACCATTACCGCGAGCTCATTCGCTATTTTGGAAACGACGATCCCGGTACGCGCACCATGCTCGAGGGGATCTTGATCGTCGAAGAAGAGCATGCCAATGACATGCACGATCTGCTGGTAGCCCACGAAGGGCACCCCATGCTCGAGAAGTAAACTGCGTTAGCTGCTGCCGCCCACTGACGGAGAATCGCTGGCGGGAAAGGATTCATCCAGCGCTTCGTCGAGCAGTGCGTCCAAATGATTTTGACCGTTGAGCAAGGAGTGCTTGCGCATGTAGGCGACGGCGTAGGAGCACACGGGCGTGACCTGCCAACCATGTTCCTGCGCCGCCGCCAGTGCGGCCTGCATCAATTGGGCCGCCACGCCGCGCCCGCCGATTTCTGTTGGAACCCGCGTATGGGTGATGCTCATCACCGAACCATCGAGTGTGTAATCCAACAGCGCCCGATGCCCTTCGACGTCGGCGGTGAATTGGTGGGCTGTGGCATCGTGACTAACCACGCTCATGATCCTCCCGGCGCTCGGGCGGGTGTTCCTGCTTCGGTTCAGGATGGGGGGGCGCATGCTGTTCAGGCCGCGGCACCTCGCGCGGCTCCGGCCTCGCTGGCTGGCTTTGTACCGGAGGACGGCGCTGCTCAACCGGTTCGGGCCTTTGCGCGGGCTCGGGGCGCGGAGCTGGGCGCTGTTGCGGTGCCGGCATCGCTCGAGTCTCAGGCGTAGGAGTTGCACGCGGTTGGTTCGCGTTTCTTGGCTCGGACTCCCGCGGAGTTTGCGTGGGCCGGGTCGTGGTCGCGGGACGCGCGCCCGCGCCAGCCGCGCCGTGCGCAGCGACCACGCCGGCGCCAGAAAAGTTACCGGGCCGCGCAGTGGCGGCGATCGGCGGGTTGCCGTGATTGTTTTGCGCACGCAAACTCGGATTGTTGCGCGCGGTTTGCTCCTGGCTGCGTTGGGCGGCGGTCACTTGAATGTGCCGATCTTGCGCCGCCGCCTTTTCCGATGTGGTAGGTTCAGCGCGCACGCCGCCGCTGCCGCCGTTGTAGCTGACGTGAGTCACCGTCACGTTGTTGATCACCGTCTTGTTGTACACATTGGTGATGTGCGTCGAGCCCACGTTGACCACGGCGCGGTTGTAATACAGTTGGCCGCCTTGCCAATAGCCGCCCTCAAAGCCGTGGCCGCCGTAGCCGTAGCCGTAGTTCACACCGCCATAAAAGCCGACATGCGGACCCCAGTAGCCGGGATACCATTGGAATACGGCGCCGTCGGCGCCCCAATAGCCCGGCGTCCACAGATAGTCCTGTTGCGGTGGTTCCACCCAGGTGCCGGGCACCCAGAAATAGTCTTGATCATCGTCGCTCCAGGACCAGTAGCCGGGCGTCCAGATGTAGCCGTCTCCGGGCAGAGGCGGTTGGTCATAAACGGGCAGCTCGGGCGGCGGCACGTTGACCGACAGATTGACCGACACTTGCGCCAGGGAAAGGGTGGGCAAAGCCAACAGCAGCACGGGAACGAGGCTGCGAAGCCAACTCTTGGATTTCATTGTTCAACTCCGATCGAGCGAATGAGCGAATGAGCGAATGCGTGTTAAGTTTTGTCAGGACACTATATAGGCGGACCCGACCGGGCTTAAGCGGCCGCTGGCCGGCGCGCTTGTAGGACATCCCTTATATCTGTCGAGTCAGACGCAGCAGGGCTTCCCGGGGCAGTTCGTCGAGCGCCTCGCCGCCTTTGCGCAGATGTGCCGCCAGCTTGTCGCGCATGCGCTTGGTCCAATACTTCGAAATGTGATTGCCGATCCCGACGATGGCGTCCTCACGTTCCGGTTCGGCGCGGAAAAAATTCCCGATATCGTTGGCCATGCGCACCAACTGCTCGGCTCCGCCATGAGGAGATTTCTCGCTCATGGCGGCTATTTGGCGACGAACACGTCGGAGCTGACCAGGGATTCTTGCTGAACGCTGAATTCCTTGAAGCGCCGCTGCCATTCGGATGGCTGACCCACTCGTGTAGCCTGCACCGCAGTGACTTTGTATTCGGGACAATTCGTCGCCCAGTCCGAGTTGTCGGTGGTGATGACATTCGCGCCGGATTCCGGGAAATGGAACGTGGTGTACACCACTCCCGGTTGTACGCGTTCCGTCACCCGAGCGCGCAATACCGTATCGCCGGCCCGGCTGGCGATACCCACCCAATCGCCGTCGGCGATGCCCCGTTCCTCGGCATCGTGCGGATGAATCTCCAGGCGGTCCTCGTTGTGCCACTGATTGTTCTCGGTGCGCCGCGTCTGCGCGCCGACGTTGTACTGGCTCAAAATCCGCCCGGTGGTGAGAATCAGCGGGAATTTGGCATTGACCTTCTCGTGCGTGGGCACATATTCGGTCACCAGGAATTTCCCCTTGCCTCTCACCATTTGATCGATGTGCATGGTGGGCGTGCCTTGCGGATGCTCGGCATTGCATGGCCACTGGATGCTGCCCAGTTCCTCCAGC
>Ga0116227_10010396_pt1 | contig 16284 bp, 12 predicted proteins | sample S1TSphgellanicum_FD_89693 | JGI IMG/M metagenome (GOLD analysis project Ga0116227, IMG submission 89693) | Host-associated microbial communities from peat moss isolated from Minnesota, USA - S1T2_Fb - Sphagnum magellanicum MG | ecosystem: Host-associated > Plants > Peat moss > Unclassified...
AGCTGAACTGGAAGCGACCAACCGGGAACTGGAGAGTTTCAGCTATTCCGTCTCGCATGACTTGCGCGCGCCGCTACGCGCCATCGACGGCTTTGCCCAAATCATCGAAGAGGATTATCGGGACAAAATCGACGACGAAGGCCGGCGCTACCTGGCCGTCATCCGGCAAAACAGCAAGCGCATGGGTTTGCTCATCGATGATCTGTTGGAGTTCTCGCGCTTGGGCAGGCTGCCGGTGACCAACACCGAAGTAAACGTGGAATCCTTGGTGCGCGAGGTGGTGCAGGACGTGCTCGCCGCGGAGCCGACGCACGGCACCCCCGGGGCGGTTGCGCCCAGCATCGAAATCGGCCCGCTGCCCCCCGCCTTAGGGGACCGCGGACTGCTCCGCCAGGTGTGGATCAATCTGATCTCCAATGCGGTCAAGTACAGCAGCAAGTCCAAGCAGCCGGTGATTTCGGTGAGCGGTTGCAAGCTCGACACCGAGAATCACTACTCGGTGCGCGACAACGGCGTGGGTTTCAACATGGATTACGTCGAAAAGCTTTTCGGTGTCTTCCAGCGCCTGCATCGCAACGATGAATTCAGCGGTACGGGTGTCGGTCTTGCAATTGTGCAGCGCGTCATCACCCGTCACGGGGGTAGAGTGTGGGCCGAAGGCAAAGTCGACGATGGCGCAGTCTTTACCTTTGCTTTACCCACGGAAAATCAACATGGATGACTTCGAGGCCGTCGAAATTCTCTTGGTGGAAGACAGCGACGCCGATGCCGAACTGATCACGCGCGCGCTGCGCAAGGGCAATGTGGTCAACCGCCTGGTGCGGGTGCGCGATGGCGTCGAGGCCCTGGAATTCGTGTTCCGCGAAGGCGCTTTCGACGGCCGCCGCGGCGGCCAGCCGCGGCTGATTCTGCTGGACTTGAAGATGCCGCGCTTAGGGGGCATCGATGTGCTGCGCAGGCTCAAGAGCGATGAACATGCGCGCCTGCTTCCGGTGGTGGTTCTCACCTCCTCGGCCGAGGAGCAGGACGTGCTGGAGAGCTACAAACTTGGGGTCAACAGCTACCTGGTCAAGCCCGTGGCCTTTGCGGATTTCACCCAAGTCATCACTCAGACCGGACTGTACTGGGCCGTCATGAATCGGATTCCGAGCTGATGCTGCGCGAGACGCTCAAGGTGTTGCTGGTCGAGGATCGCGCCGAGGACGCCGAATTGCTGATCCGCGAAATGCGTTCGCGCGGTCTTAAGATCGTGAGTCGTCGAGTCGAAACCGGCGGCGCCTTCGAGGAGGCTTTGGAAGCCTTTGGCCCGGACCTGATTCTCTCCGATTACACCTTGCCGGGCTTCCATGGCACCGAAGCCTTGGAAATCGCGCTGCGCAAGCGTCCCGACACCCCCTTCATCTTCGTTTCCGGCACCATCGGCGATGAGCGGGCGATTCAGGCGTTGAAGCAGGGTGCCACGGACTACGTGCTGAAGGACAACCGCGCCCGCTTGGTGCCGGCCATCGAACGCGCCATTCGCGACGTCGGCGAACGCGATGCGCGGCGCTGGGCTCAGCGCGAACTGGAGGAGAGCGAGGAGCGCTTCCGCTTCGCCATGCAGTACTCCTCCATCGGCATGGCGCTCGTCGGCGCCGATGGACGCTGGCTCGGGGTGAACCCGGCGTTGTGCGAAATCGTGGGTTACCAGGAATCGGAACTGCTGGCCTCCGACGTGCAATCCATCACCTATCCGGATGATCGCGAGACCGATGCGCTGCAAATGCGCGAGATGTTGGCGCGCTCCATCGAAACCTATCAATTGAACAAACGCTACGTTCGCAAGGACGGCAGTATCGTTTGGACTCAGCTCAGCGCCTCGCTGGTCTGGCTGCAAACCGGCGAGCCGCATTACTTCATTCACCAGATTCAGGACATCACCGAGCGAATGCGCACCGAGCGTGCGTTGCGCGCCAGCGAGGAGCGCTTTCGCACCATTGCGGAAGCCACCCAGGAGTGGATTTGGGAAATCGACGCCGAGGGCGTGTATACATTTTGCAGCCCCGCGGTGGAGTCGATCTTGGGCTACGCACCGGAGACCTTGGTCGGCAGGAATTGCCTGGACATCGTCTCGCCCACGACGCGCCAGACCGTGGCCGACCTGCTGGCGCGCGGGGCGTCGGAAAAACGCGGCTGGCGTGACTTGGTGCTGCATCTGCGCCATGCCGCCGGCGGCATCCGTTGGCTCGACAACAACGCCCTGCCTTTGCTCGACTCGCAAGGATTGGTGATCGGCTACCGGGGCGTTGCTCGGGATATCACCCAAAGGCGCCTGCAGCAAGAACGCATCGCACGATTGAGCCGCATCCAAGCGGTGCTCTCGGGCATCAACTCCACCATCGTGCGGGTGCGCGACCGGCGCGAGTTGTTCCGCGAAGCCTGCCGCATCGCCGTTCAACAAGGCGGATTTCGGATGGCTTGGATCGGCACGGTGGAGCCGGGAGCTTTGAAGGCCACGCCGTTGGTGTGGGAAGGGTTCGATCAGGGCTACTTGAGCGAGATCAGCCTGGAGCTGGCCGATCAAGACATAGACCCGGGGACCGTGGGCCGCGCCTTGAAGCAAAAGAAAATGATCGTGGTGAACGATATCGAAGCCGACCCTGCAGCCGTGTTCAAGAATTCGGCCCTGGTGCGCGGCTTTCGCTCGCTCATGGCCATGCCGCTGATGGTCGAGGACGAAGCAGTCGGCGTATTGGTGCTGTATGCGACGGAAACCGGCTTCTTCGATTATGAGGAACTGAAATTACTCAAGGATCTGGCCGGCGACATCTCCTTCGCGCTCGACTACATCGGCAAGGAGGAGAAGCTCACCTATGTGTCGTACTACGACACGCTCACCGGACTGGCCAACCGCCAGCTGTTTTTCGACCGCTTGGCTCAAGGACTGCACGTGGCGCGCGCCGAGCGGCGCGAACTCGCCGTCATGATCATAGATTTGGAACGCTTCAAACGCGTCAACGACACCTTGGGCCGTTATTCGGGCGATCAGGTGCTCAAGGAGTTGGCGGCGCGGCTGCGCCGGACCATTAGCGAATCCGCGACCCCCGCGCGCATCGGCGGCGATCGCTTCGCCGTGGTGGTGCCGAACCTGCCGGGTGCCTCGATGGCGCGCTGGATCGATGAATGGATCGTGAACTCGTTCGCCGAACCGCTCATCGTGGACGACATCGAACTACGCACCACCGTCAAGGTCGGTATCGCACTGTATCCGACGGACGCCGACACGGCAGAAGTGCTGTTCGCGAATGCCGAGGCGGCGCTGAAGCGCGCCAAGGATGCTTCCGAACCGTATCTGTTCTATTCGCCTGAGATGAATGCCCGCGTCGCGCATCGCTTGCACATGGAGAGCCGCCTGCGACGCGCGGTCGCGCAGAAAGAATTCCTGCTGTTCTATCAATTGAAGGTGGACATCAAGACGCGCCGCATCCGCGGTCTCGAAGCCTTGATCCGCTGGCAGGACCCCGAGCACGGTTTGATATCGCCCCTGGAATTCGTACCTCTGTTGGAGGAGTCGGGCCTGATCGTCGACGTGGGCCGCTGGGTGTTCGAACAGGCCGTTCTCGATGTGCAGGCCTGGAAGTTGAGGGGCCTATCCGTACCGCGCGTGGCGGTCAACGTGTCGGAAGTACAGCTGCGTCAGCCGAATTTCGTCGCCAGTGTGCTCGCCACCTTGGGTTCACCGCAGGATCACGCCATCGACATCGAGATCACCGAATCCATGCTGGCGCAGAATACCAGCGCCAATGTGCAGAAGCTGCTGCTCTTGCGCAAGGCCGGCGTGCAGGTCTTCATGGACGACTTCGGCACCGGCTATTCGGGCTTGAGTCAGATCGCGCATCTGCCGCTCGATGCGTTGAAAATCGACCGCGCCTTTATCTCCGGAATGTCCGATACGGCGGAACATATGGCCATCGTCTCCGCCATCATCAACCTGGCCAAGGCCCTGGGGATCTCGGTGGTCGCCGAGGGCGTGGAGACCGAGGAGCAAGCCGAACGCCTGGTGGCGTTGGGCTGCGATGAAGCACAAGGTTATTTGTTCGGCAGACCGGTCCCGGCCGAGGACATCGCCAAACTCCTGCAGCCGCAGCACTGACCACCCTCGCGCGACCGCTCAGGCGGACTCGCACATCCGCGCCGAGCTCGCCGCCAATAACTCTTCGATGGCTGCCTGCAGCTGCGATTGTTGATAAGGCTTCGCCAGCCGCGGCAGTTTGGCCAATTGACATGCCGGCAGATCGGCGTAACCGGTGGCCAACAGGATGGGCAGACCCGGGCGGCGCTTGCGGACCAATTCAGCCAGCTCGATCCCGCTCATGCCGGGCATGGCTTGGTCGGTGACCATCAGATCCACTTGCAGCCCCGCATCCAGCCGCCTCAGAGCCTGGTCCCCCGAACTGGCTTCGGTAACCGCATGACCCAGATCGGTCAGCATGTCCACGGTGCTCATGGCCACCAGCGGATCGTCGTCGACCAGCAGTATGCGGGCGATTTTATTGACTCCGACCTTGACGTCTGGCGGGACCGCGGGCGCCGCCACGCTCCCCGCCACCGGCAGCCACAACGACGCGGTCGTGCCGCTGCCCAACTGACTGGTCAATTCCAACCCGCCACCGAGCTGTTGAGCCAGCCCATGGGTCATCGACAGTCCGAGGCCCGTGCCTTTGCCGGCGGGCTTGGTGGAAAAGAACGGCTCCACCGCCTTCGCCAGGATCTCGGCATTCATGCCGGTCCCTGTGTCGGAAATTTGCACGCACAAATAGCGTCCGGGTTTCAGCTGTCCGGGGTGGCCGGCAGCGACCATTGCTTCACGCACGTCGATGTTGATGGCGCCGCCATCGGGCATCGCATCGCGCGCGTTGATGGCGAGATTCAGCACCGCCAGCTCGACCTGATGGGGATCGACTATCGTGGCGGGCAGGTCCGGCGCGATGTTCAGCGTCAGCGCAATCTGCGGACCGATGGAGCGCTGCAGCAGCTCCTGCATGCCACTGATCAGGCCGCCCAGGTCCGCGGCAACCGTCTTGAGCTCCTGTTGGCGTGCAAATGCCAGCATCCGCTGGGTCAGGGACGCGCCGCGCGTCGCGCCCTGCATCGCGCCGTCGATGAGCCGCTTCAGGGCGGGATCATCCGGCAGCCGCTTACGCAGCAGCTCCAGACTGCCCATGATGGCCATGAGCAAGTTATTGAAGTCATGGGCAATCCCGCCCGTCAGCTGGCCGACGCTTTCCATTTTTTGCGATTGCAGCAGTTGATGCTGGGTTTTCTCGCGCGTGGCGATTTCGGCGCTGAGCTGCGCGGTGCGCTCGGCCACGCGCTGCTCCAGCGTGCGCGTCAGATTGGAGAGGGCGGTGCGCTCGGCGGCCAATTCGCTGACCAACCGCTCGCGTTCCAACTCGATGATCTTGCGCGAGGTGATGTCCGAGGAAACGCCCACCAGGCGCGTGACCTTGCCGTTGGCGTCGGTCACGGCACGCGCACGCACGTCCATCCAATGCTCCGAACCATCCGGCCAGATATTGCGAAATTCGCTGATGTAATCATCGCCGCTGGCGAGCGCACGCTCAAACGCCAGCTTGCGTCTTTCGACATCGCTTGAATGGATGCTCGCGAGCCAATCGCCGTAGGTGAAGGGTTCTCCGGCCGAGCGTCCGAAGTGGGCGCGCGTGGTTTCGGACGCTTCGAGGCGCAGCCCCTCGACGTCCAGGCTCCAGGGTCCGAGCCTGCCCGCGGTCAATGCCGTCTGCAGCTGCTGCTCGCGTTCGATGATTTCCACATGCCGCGCGCGCGCATGGTACTGGCGCCGCCGCGCGCGCTGCGCCGCATGCACCATGCTGGCCAATGTCGCGATATGAAACGGCCGCTCGAGGAAGCTCACGTTGCCGAGCATTTCCGCGAGCCGCGTCAATTCGGGATCGCGGCCGGGAACGCCGCCCCGCAATGTCAGCAGAATCAGCGGCAGATCGGACCACTCTCCCTGTTCGAGCAGGTAGCGCTGCAGCGGCGCCAGGTTCATGTCCTTGAGCGCTTCGTCGGCGACGATGGCAAGTCCTGCGCCTCGGCCCAATTCGTGCGCCAGATCCGCCACGTCCGCACAGATATCGACGTCCACGCCAACTTCGCCGAGCATGGCGGCAATCAGACGATTGTCGCGGCCCGTCGGTGCCAGCACCAGCGCTCGTACCGACGATTCGCCGCAACCGCTCACGCGCCGGCGGTGTCCATCAATTTTTCGGTTCTACCGAGAATGGCAGGCACGCCGTGCAGCACACCCTGAAAGTCGGTCAGCGGCGCCTCGACACGCAGACCTCCCTCGCCGATGTGATATTCCCGGATGGTGGTCTCGTGTCGGCCGGTGCGCTTCTTGATACAGGACATCGCCCGTCTTACCTGGCCCTGCGCCTCGAAGTAGCGCAGCAGCAGCACGCTGTCCGCCAGATAGGTGACATCGATGGGCGTCGACATGTGGCCCACCAGACCATGCTGCGCCATGGTGAGAAACGTCGAGGCGCCGTGCCGGTTCAGGTACTGCAGCAGCTCATGGATGTGCAGAATCAATGAATTCTCCTGGGGCATCGCCGCTTGGTAGCCATTCAAGCTGTCGATGATCACGGTCTTGATGAAATTCTGATCGACGGTCCTGCGTACCCGGTGCGAAAACTCTCCGGGCGACAGTTCAGCTGCGTCGATCTGTTCAATCAGGATCTCGCCTCGGTCTCCGGCACCCTCCAGGTCGAGGCCCAAGCCCTGCATCCGGTCATACAGCAGCCCCAGTTCCTCGTCGAAGACGAATAGCGCCGCCTTCTCGCCGCGCCTCACCGCCGCCAGCGCGAAGGTGATCGCGATCAGCGACTTGCCGGTGCCCGCGGGTCCAATCACCAAGGTGCTGGATCCGCCGTCGACGCCGCCGCCGAGCAGATCATCGAAGGGCTTGATGCCGGTGGGGATGGATGCGCGCGCCAATCGATTGCGATGTTCGGCCGCCACCAGTCGTGGAAACACCCGCACGCCCCCTTTGGTAATGGTCATGTCGTGATAGCCGCCCCGATAGCGTTGCCCGCGGTATTTCAGTACGCGCATGCGCCGCCGTTCGGCGCCATAATCCGGCGCCACCTGCTGCAGCTGAACCACGCCATGCGCGATGCTGTGCACGGTCTTGTCGGAGACCTCCGAGGTCAGATCATCCAGCATCAGCACGGTGATATTCAGACGCGCAAAATGATGCTTGATGGTCAGTATCTGACGCCGGTATCGCAGCGAGCTTTGCGCCAGCAGCCGGATTTCCGAGAGGCTGTCGATCACCAGCCGCGAGGGCTTCTCGCGCTCCACCGCGGCGAATATTTGCTGCGTGGTCTCGCCCAGCTCCAAATCCGACGCGTACAACAAGGTCTGATGCTGGCCACCGGCCAAAATACTGTCGGCCGGAATCAGTTCGCAGACCTTGATGCGCTCGCCCAATTGCCAACCGTGGGACGCCGCGCCCGCGCGCAACTCCTTGTCCGTCTCGGACAGAGTGATATAGAGCCCTTTCTCTCCTTGAGCCTCGCCGGTCAGCAGGAATTGCAAGGCCAACGTGGTCTTTCCAGAGCCCGGCTCACCCTCGAGCAAAAAGATGCTGCCACGCGATAACCCGCCACCGAGCACATCGTCCAGCCCCCAGATGCCGGTCGCTGCATTGTCTGTTGCATGAGGTTCGTTCATAACCAAACCATACCTTGGCAGGCCGGGGTTTTCCGCCAGAGAATTCCTACGCATTTGTCGGATCGAACACTACGGATTTGACCCCGTGGGACCGTCGGAATACCTTAGTCGGCCAATTATTCAGCGGATTGACTATTGCCACCCAACCCCCCTGAAACAGAGAAAAAATACCGGCGAATCAAGCCGCAAGCCGTGCGGTTGATGCTCTACGTCGTGCTGCTGTTGGCCGTGGTTGCGGTGTGGCGCGGCATGCGCCCGCCGGTGACGGCGTTCGACGCAAACAGCGCCGCGGCGCAGGCGCCACCTGCCGCGCCCGTTGCGGCACCCGCCGCCCTGGCGCGCGCCGTCCCCATCGTGGCGCAGCAAGCCAGCGTGGCTTCCATCCTGGAGATCATCGTCGGGCGCAACGATACCCTGGATTCGATTTTTCGCCGTGCGGCGCTGAACCTGTCCGACCTCGCCGCCATTCGGAAACTGCCCGGCATCCGCCAGAGCTTGGACTTATTAAGGCCTGGCGACGCCATCAAGGTCAGTCACAGTGACGGCGACATTCAAGAGCTGACGCGCAAGGTCAGTGAAACGCAAGTGATGCACGTGGTGCGCGAGGATGCCGGCTTCAAGGTGCAAATGGTCAGCAATCCGGTCGAGGTTCGCACGCGCACCGCCACTGCACACATCGACTCCTCGTTGTTTCAGGCGGCGGAAGCCGCGCAGATTTCCGACAACATCGCCTTGAAGCTGGCCAATGTGTTCGCCTGGGATATCGACTTCGTGCTCGACATCCGCGAAGGTGATCGCTTCACGGCCGTTTACGAGCAGATCTATCAGGACGGGAAGTACCTGCACGACGGTGAGGTGCTGGCCGCCGAATTCGTGAACAACGGCAAGACCTACCGCGCCGTGCGCTTCGTTTCCGACTCCGGCAATGCCGGCTACTACACGCCCGATGGGAAGGCCATGCGCAAAGCCTTCATACGCGCTCCGGTGGAGTTCAGCCGCATCAGTTCCGCGTTCAACCCGCATCGCCTGCATCCGATCTTGAACACCATCCGCGGCCACATGGGTACCGATTACGCCGCGCCGACCGGAACGCCGGTGCACGCCGCGGGTGATGGACGCGTCAGTTTTGCCGGCACGCGCGGCGGCTATGGCAACGCGCTGATCGTGACTCACGGCGGAAATATTTCGACGCTCTACGGCCACATGTCGCGCTTCGCCCGCAACATGCATGTGGGCACGCATGTTCAACAAGGCGAGGTCATCGGCTACGTGGGCATGACCGGCCTTGCCACCGGACCGCACCTGCATTACGAGTTTCTGGTCAATGGCGTGCACAAGAATCCGCAGACGGTGCTGCTGCCGGGCGCCGAGCCGCTGCGCGCCGCGGAATTGACCCGATTCCGCGCCGCGACCGCGCCGCTGATTGCCGATTTGTCGCCCACCGTCGCACCGGCTGGCGCACCGGCGAGCGCGTCCGTTGCGCCGCCCTTGGGGCCCTTGGCGCCGCCAACCTTGCCGCCGCCAACCGTGCCGCCGCCCGCCTCGCCGCCGGCCCGCGGCTCGGGTTCCAAGCTCAGCGCCCAATGACGCAGCTGTTTCTCGGTATGATTTCCGGCACCAGCATGGACGCCATCGACGCCGCGCTGGTGGATTTCGACGCCAGCCCTTTACGCGTGGTCGCAACCTCCGCCACCGCCTTCGATCTGACATTGAAGCAGCGCGTCGCGGCGTTGATCGATGTCCCCGATCGAGTTTCACTGGATGAGGTCGGTCAGCTCGATGTGGAAGTGGGACGCGCCTTCGCTCGCGCCGCGACGGCACTGCTGCAAAAAGCGCGCGTCGATGCCGGTGAACTGAGCGCCATTGGCAGCCATGGACAGACCCTTAGGCACAGACCCGATTTGCCCGCGCCTTTTACCTGGCAAATCGGCGATCCGAACGTCATTGCGGAGATGACCGGCGCCACCGTGGTCGGGGATTTTCGTCGTCGCGACGTGGCCGCGGGCGGCCAGGGCGCGCCGCTCCTGCCGGTGTTTCACGATCAGGTTTTTCGCAGCGATGCCGAGGACCGTGCCATCGTGAACCTGGGCGGCATCGCCAACATCACCATCTTGAAGCGGGATTCGCCTGTCACCGGCTTCGACACGGGGCCGGCGAATCGGCTGCTGGACGCATGGATTCTACTGACCGAAGGCCGCGACTTCGATGCGGACGGCGCCTGGGCGGAGCAGGGCACCGTCGATGAGAGCTTGCTGCGCGAATTGCTCGATGAGCCTTACCTGCGGCTGCCACCGCCCAAGAGCACCGGTCGCGAATTATTCAACCTGCCCTGGCTGCAAAAGAAGTTGGGTCTGCATACCCGCCAACCCCGCGACGTGCAGGCTACCTTGCAGCGATTGACGGCGGTCACCGTGGCCGACGCCGCACGTCAATATGCGCCCGGCGCCTCGCTTTACATCTGCGGCGGCGGCGCGCACAACACCGCACTGCTCAAATCGCTCGCCTCCCTGTGCGCGCCGCACCGCGTGTTGCGCACCGACGCGCTGGGATTGGACCCCGATTACGTGGAAGCCATCGCCTTTGCCTGGTTCGCCAAGCGCACTCTCGAAGCACGAACCTCGAGCGCTGGCAGTGTCACCGGAGCGACAGGAGCGCGCATCCTCGGCGGGATATTTCGATGAACGACACCGATCTTCAAGCTCCGACCCTGTACCTGAACCGCGAGTTGTCGTTTCTCGAGTTCAATCAGCGTGTGCTCGAGCAGAGCAAGGACATGCGCGTGCCGCTGCTGGAACGCGTCAAGTTCTTGTGCATCTCCTGCGCCAACCTCGACGAGTTCTTCGAGATCCGGGTGGCCAGTCTCAAGGAGCTGCAGGAAGCCGGCGCCGTGCAAGCTGGCGCCGACGGGCTGTCCGTGCCGGAGCAGCTGAAGGCCATCCGCGGCCGCGCTGCGCAGCTGGTCGATGAGCAATACCAATTGCTGAACGAGGTGCTGTTGCCGGAGCTCGCCAAGAGCGGCGTGGTGTTTGTCGAAGCTGAAACCTGGACCGAGGCTCAGGCCGCCTGGCTGGAGGATTACTTTACGCGCGAGGTCGCCCCGGTGTTGAGTCCGCTGGCGCTCGATCCGGCGCGTCCGTTTCCCAAGATTCTCAACAAGAGCCTGAACTTCGCCGTGGTCGTCGAAGGTGAGGACGGTTTCGGACGCAACAGCGGCTTGGCCGTGGTCCAGGCGCCGCGCTCGCTGCCGCGGCTGATCCGCCTGCCCGACGAGCTGGGCAGCCGCAATTTTGTGTTTCTCGGCACCATCGTCGAGGCTTTCGTCTCGCACCTGTTTGCGGGCATGACCATGCGCGGCTGCTATCAGTTTCGCGTGACCCGCAACAGCGACCTGTTCGTCGAGCAGGAAGAAGTGGATGACCTGTTGCGTGCGGTCGAAGGCGAGCTCGCCTCGCGCCGCTATGGCGACGCCGTGCGGCTGGAGACGGCGCACGATTGCCCGGACGAAATTCTTTCCTATTTGCTGGAGCAGTTCGCGCTGACCCCGGACGATCTCTACAAGGTCTCCGGCCCCGTCAACTTGAACCGTCTCATGGCCGTTTACGATCTGGTTGATCGGGCGGAGTTGAAGTACGCCGCGTTTGCGCCCAGCGTGCCGGACAAAGTAAAAAGCGGCAGCGATTTGTTTGCGAGCCTGCGCGCCGGCGACGTGCTGCTGCATCATCCTTTTCAGGGCTTCAGCCCGGTCACCGATTTCATCAAGCAGGCCGCCGGCGACCCGAATGTGCTGGCCATCAAGCAGACGCTGTACCGCGCCGGCAGCGATTCGACCATCGTGGGTGCGCTCATCGAAGCAGCGGCTGCCGGCAAGGACGTTACCGTCATCATCGAGTTGCGCGCGCGCTTCGACGAAGAAGCGAATATCGAACTGGCCAACAAGCTGCAGGAGGCTGGGGCGCACGTCATGTACGGCGTGTTCGGCTTCAAGACCCACGCCAAACTCGTCATGGTGGTGCGCCGTGAGGAAAAAGGACTGCGGCGCTACTGTCATCTGGGGACGGGTAATTACCACACCAAGACAGCGCGGCTGTACACCGACTATGGTTTGATGACCGCCGATGAAGCCATCGGCGAGGACATTCACGAGATTTTCCTGCAGCTCACGGGCCTGACGCGTGTGCCGCGGCTGCGCAAGCTGCTGCACGCGCCCTTCAGCCTGCATCAGGCGCTGATGGCCAAGATCGAGCGCGAAGCCGAGCATGCGCGCGCCGGTAAACCGGCGCGCATCATCGCCAAGCTCAATGCCCTGACCGAACCGGCCATCATTCAGGCGCTATACCGCGCGTCGCGTGCCGGTGTCGAAATCGACCTGATCGTGCGTGGCATCTGCTGCCTGCGTCCCGGCATTGCCGGAGTATCGCAACGCATCCGGGTGCGTTCCATCATCGGCCGCTTCCTCGAGCATTCGCGCGTCTATTCTTTCGAAAACGCCGGCGAGCCGGAAATCTACTGCGGCAGCGCCGATTGGATGGATCGCAACTTGTTCCGCCGCATCGAAGTGGCCTTTCCGGTGGAAGACGCGGAATTGAAATCCCGCGTATCCGAGGACTTGGGGTTGTTCCTGCAGGACGACATGCAGGCCTGGACGCTCGATAAAGACGGCCAGTACTCGAGGGTGGCGGTGGACGGCAAGGTTTCCGCGCAAGCGCTGCTGCTCAAACTGCATGACGACCGGTTGGCGCTGACCGAAGCTTGAGCCTATTGCAGCTGCTTCCCGCTATTCGCCAATCGTCAAACGAAATCCAACCTCTTTCACGTAGGCCCGCTCCTGCTCCAGATCCTCGAGGGTCAGCGGGTGCTCCTTCATCCAACGCGCGGGCAGTTCCAAGTTGATGGAGCGGCCCTTCACCGTCAGGCGCACGTCGGGTAGCGGTTGCGGACTGCGTCCCCGGTGCAGCAGCACGGCCAGGCGCAGCAGCACGATCAAATACTCCGCATGACGGTCCCAGGGCGGCAATAGGTCCTCGAGAGATTCCACGGACAATTGCCGGCGGTGACCACCGACCAGCGCCGCGAGCAACAGCTGCTCCTCACGGGGGAAACCCGGCATGTCGGCATGCTGGAGCAGGTAAGCGCTATGCCGATGATATTTGGAATGCGCGATATCGAGCCCGGTCTCGTGTAGCCGGGCTGCCCAACGCAACGCCGACTCAGCCAACGGATCCTCCAATCCCCATTCCGACTCCACCTGCTCGAGCAGCGTCACCGCGGTGCTCTCCACCCGGTCAGCTTGATTGCCATCGACGTGATAGCGCTGCTCCATGGCCCGCACGCTTCGCACACGTGCATCCTCGTCGGTGAAGCGGCCCATCAGATCGTAGAGCAATCCCTCGCGCATGGCGCCTTCCGCCACCCGCACGCGGTCGATACCGAAGCTCTCGACCACTTCGAGCAATATCGCCAAGCCCGCCGGAAACACCGGTGCGCGCTCCGCATCCACTTCGGGAAGGTCCATATCATCGACATGGCCTGCCGAGATCACGCGCTCGGCCAATGCGTTCAAATTATCCCAGGTGATTCGCGGGGAGTCCGGGTACAGCGCGCGCAGCGTGTCGGCGATGACACGCACGGTTCCAGAACTGCCAAAGGCCTGCAGCCAGCCCATTTTTTTGTAGGTCTCGAGCAGGGGTTCGAGTTCCAGCCTCACTGCGGTGCGCGCCTTCTCGAAACGCTTGGCCGAAATACGCCCGTCGTCGAAACACAGAGCGCTCAAACCCACGCAGCCCACCGACAGGCTCTCCAACAACAAGGGATTGAAACCCTCGCCGATCACCGCCTCGGTCGAGCCGCCGCCGATGTCGATGACGAGACGCTTGTCCGGGCTCATGGGGCTCGTGTGCACGACGCCCGAATAAATCAGACGCGCCTCTTCCAAGCCCGAGATTATTTCGATCGGATGGCCCAAGGCTGCCCGCGCCCGCTCCAGAAACCAGCGCTTGCGCTTGGCGCGCCGCAGTGCATTGGTACCCACCACCCGGACACTGTCCGCGCGCATGGCGCGCAGCCGCTGCCCGAATCGCTCCAGACAGCGCAACGCCCGCTCCGTGGCGGCATCATCCAATCGGTTGCTGTCGTCCAAGCCCGCGGCGAGGCGCACCATTTCACGCAGACGATCGAGTATGACGAGCTGACCGTGCGAATAGCGCGCGACCACCATGTGGAAACTATTGGAGCCCAAGTCGACGGCCGCGAGCACGTCAGGCACAGCCTTCCCGGCGGCCATCTACAGAATCAGCATTTTATGCGGAGAAGGAAGACCCGCAGCCGCAGGTAGTCTTGGCGTTCGGATTGCGAATGACGAACTGGGCGCCCTGCAAATCTTCCTTGTAGTCGATTTCCGCTCCCATCAAATATTGCGCGCTCATGGGATCCACCAGCAATTGCACGCCGGCTTTCTCGACGCAGAAGTCGCCCTCTTCGATTTGTTCATCGAAAGTGAAGCCATACTGGAAACCTGAACATCCGCCGCCGGACACGAATACCCGCAGCTTCAGGTTTGGATTGGCTTCTTCGCGGATCAGCTCTCCGACCTTACCGGCAGCCGCATCGGTGAAAACCAACACAGTGGGAGGGGGAGGCGCCAGATCTGCTGCCATTTCGGATGTCGTATTCATAAGCCGTAGTCTACTCGATAACGCATTTTGGGACTCAAGTTGCGCTCAACCCGCCCCCGAATCGGCCGACCCGGGCCCTGGCTTGCCGCGGTGGACCAGCTTTCCATTGATTTGGGCGCCCACGGCCGTTTCAATGGTGGTGTAGTGAACACTGCCCAAAACCCGAGCCTTGGGGCCCAATTCCACGCGATCGCTGGCCTCGATATCGCCTTTGACCAACCCGTTCAGCAGGATATTGGTCACGACCACCGAGCCCTCGATGCAACCCTGCTCGCTCACCGATAGGGTGTCGCTCTTGGACTGAGCGCAGCGCACGTTACCGTTGATGGTGCCGTCGAGATGAAGCCCGCCGACGAACTCCACGTCGCCGTTGATGCGCGTATGGGCGCCAATCAGCGTGTCGATGTCGGCGGTCTTAGTCGATTTCTGTTTGAACATCCTCACCCTTCCCCGGCGCCTCGCCGTTGGCCTCGGTCTCCACCGACATGCCCTGTGCTTTCCACACAAAGGCCTGGCGGAAGCTGTTTTTGGTATCCCGGCCGCTGTGGATGTCCACATCCACGCGCGTCGGCTCGAATCCGGGCGGCAATTCCAGCGGTTCGTCATAGTCTTGAAAATACTTGAACGAGTATGCCAGCCCAATATGGTGGCTGGGCGAGACCTGGGCATAGGCCAAACTCATCGGCTTGCCGTTCAGCAGCCCGTCGATGCTGAGCGTGGCACTGCCATTGACCTCCTTGTCCGACTTGCCGGTTTGCATCAACACAAACTTCAGATGGTAACGGCCTTGGCCCTGGCCCTGGCCTTGGCCCGGAGCGGCTTGCGGCACGATTTGCATCTGCTGCACTTTGACGTGGATCAGCGATTCCGGCTGCACCAGACCGCGATAGAAAGACAGGTCCTGGTTCAGCCTGGCGATCTGGCTTTGCATATCGCCCAGGCTCTGCGCCACTTGGGCATAGCCTTCCCGCTCGACGCGGCGCGCAGTCTCGGCAGCCTCCAGCTGCACGCGTTGATTCTCATTCTCGGTTTCCAGGGCGCGAATGCGCGAACTCGCGGCCATGGCGCCACGAACCGAATCCACGACCCGAAAGCCGGCGTCATAGCGCCCGAGTTCGAAGGCGGCATACAACACCACCAGGGCGACGACCGCGATGCCACCCCACAGCACCGCTTGGCGCTTCGGCGCATAGTATCGAACGACCAGTTTGCCGATTGAATCCGCCATGGAACTTCAGTTTGTCCTTAAGGGCACAATCCGCTCAAGGTATCATCCCTCAAAATGCACAACGGATCTCCTCCATGCTCTGGCTGAAGGCATTGCACGTCATTTCGGTGGTTACCTGGTTCGCGGGACTGTTCTACCTCCCACGGCTGTTTGTCTATCATGCGGATGCGCACGATGCGATCAGCGTGGAACGGTTTGTCGTCATGGAACGACGCTTGTTCATGATCATGACGATCGGCGCCGCTGCCAGTCTATTCTTCGGCGCATCGATGCTGCTGGAATCGACGGTTTATTTCACCTTTCTGTGGCTGCGAATCAAATTGCTGTTCGTCTTGCTGGTCATTGCCTATCACTTGTTCTGCCACAAGCTGATGAGCGATTTCGCGCAGGGAATCAACAGGCATACGTCGAAGTGGTACCGCGGCTTCAACGAGGTTCCCTCGATACTGCTGGTGATCATCGTGATCCTGGCGGTGGTCAAGCCTTTTTGATGTCCCCCCACCATTCGGGATAAGGCGGCAAGCCGTCCGGGAACAGCAGCGTGCCGAGATCGTGCAGAGCTCGCACATAGACCCGGCGCTTGAAGTACACCACTTCACGCACCGGCGTCCAAAAATCGGACCAGCGCCACCGATCGAATTCCGGTTC
>Ga0116227_10010398_pt1 | contig 16283 bp, 4 predicted proteins | sample S1TSphgellanicum_FD_89693 | JGI IMG/M metagenome (GOLD analysis project Ga0116227, IMG submission 89693) | Host-associated microbial communities from peat moss isolated from Minnesota, USA - S1T2_Fb - Sphagnum magellanicum MG | ecosystem: Host-associated > Plants > Peat moss > Unclassified...
AGAAGGTCATGGATCATTGGGGAAGGTAACGGAACCTTGTGGAGCTTGGTGGAGGATCAAAGAAGCACGTAGAAGATCATATGACATGAGTGGTAGAAATCTTAAAGTGAGGTTGTGCAAAGCTGCACTCTGGGTACTCTCAGAATACCCTCCTTCACTCTATAAAAGGGGCTATGGGCAGTCAATTGGTCAGTCTTGTCTAAACCCTTTCCCCAAAAGCAGGAGCAAAATAATGCCGCAGAAAGGAACTTTTCATACCACTATGATGGACAAGGTCCGCGTAGCTCTCTACTAGTACAAAAGAGACAATCTTCAGCTTTCATAGAAAGACTTGATCAAATGGCTCGAAGACAACCACAGTATTAAAGTTAGCCAAACTACCATCTCTACCACACTGAAACGGTCGGCTAAGATTCTCGCCAAGTCTGACAATGAGACCAACCTCAATGCCAAGCGCTAGCGAACAATCAAGTACCCGAAAATGGAGTCCACGCTGGTCAAGTGGTTTCGGGCAAACCAGGAACGGGCAAATGTGAGTGGTGAGCTTGTCAAAGAAAGTGCAACAAAGATTCTGGATCGGCTCTATCCTGGGCATAAACCCTTTGAATTTTCAAGTGGCTGGCTTGAGGCGTTTAAGTCCCGCCATGGCATTAGGTCCTACCGCCACTTCGGCAAAAGTGGCTCTGTCGACATGGCTACTCTTGCCAACACCCTTCCAACCATACGTGATGTCCTGGATTAGTATGCGTGGAAGGACATTTATAATATGGACGAAATTGGACTTTTCTATCGGATGCAAGTGTTATAAGTTCAGATTTGTCTACTATAAATGTCTAAACATGATATAACTGATGGTGATTGTTTTCCAGGCCGATAACTCTTTTGCAAGCAAGCAGCTCGAGGGCCGTAAGCAAAACAAGGAGCGGATCACTTTCGCCATCTGCTGCAATGGAGATGGTAACGACAGGCTCCCGCTTTGGGTCATTGGAAAATATAAGAACCCGCGCTGTTTCAAGAACATAAGCAAGAACACGCTTGGGTGCCAATACTGGAACAACTCAAGCGCTTGGATGATGCGGGAAATTTTTTTGGAGTGGCTCAGGGGGTTTGACCTCCATGTTTCAAGGTGCAAGGTCCTCCTCATCATGGATAACTTCAGTGGCCACATTCCCCTTGATCAGCTTCCCAACCAAATCCAGCTGAGAAATACCACAGTCTTCTACTTGCCCCCAAACGCAACCTCAAAGATCCAGCCATGCGATGCTAGGATCATTCGTAGCTTTAAGGCGTACTACCGTCGTCGCTTCAACCGGCTTCTTCTGCAGCACTTGGAGGACAATGTCGCTGACCCTGAGAAGACCAACATCCTCTGTGTGATTTAGATGGTCGTTCAAACCTGGACATACGAAGTGAAGCCGGAAACAATTTTCAACTGCTTCCACCACTACAAGATCCGCTCAACAGAGGAGCCAATCATTAATGCCAGTGAGGAGAGCCAACTAGATCCAGAAGTCATCGAAGACCTCAAGTCGCAAATCCGGCAGTTCCACTATCACAACCCAATGGACATCAAGAATCTGCTGAACTACCCAGAGGAGCAAGTCACTGCTTACACACCTAATGTGGACGACGTCGTCAAGGATCAACTCCAGGAATGGTCAAGCCTGCAGGTGGAAGTCAACGATGATGAGGCATATGACAACCAGGAGCTCCCTATAGTGAGTGCGGCCGAAGCCTACAGAATGGTTGAGATGCTTGAGAGGTTCTGGATGCAGCAAGACGATTCGGGTATTCCATTCATTGCCGCCTCATAGAAGATGAAGGACAGTGTGAGTATGAACAGGACAAAGCAGTTGGTACAAAGAAATATTGATAGCTTCTTCCAGCGCATCTAGCTCTGTACTTTCGAAGGTGTTTCCTCTGCTTTCATCGTTTTTTTGGTGCCATATGTATGATGTATTAGTTTATAAAATGTTATGGGACCGGAAAAAAATATTGAATATCAGTTTATGGAAAATTATTAGATTAAGTATGAGGCCCGCCACGGGCCTGTGCCCGCATATTAGTTTAGAGAAAATATTAGTTTACACAGTATTAGTTTAGAAAGAGTTTACTGTATTAATTATCAACCCCCACTACACCAATATATGCATCCAAATTCACTATGTGTTTCATTAAATTTTAAATGAAATTGAACAAATTTACCATGGTGCAAGTGGACAACCCTTTTATAAACAGGGATGAGTTGTTATGAACAAGTGAATTCACTAATAGTTAAATCACTAATAATAAATTCATAAATAATTAAACCATCAATAATAAATTTACTAATAGTTAATTACAAACCTAGGCTAAGCACCTAGGAACCTTCATTAAGCTACCTATTCTAAGTTAGGAACTTAGCCCACCAACCTAGGGTGCAAATGTGAAGGTTTCAATGTTTCACCTCCTTTCACCTCCATGTTAAGGAACAAATCCTTAACCATTGAACCATTATTTAAATGAATGATATTATTTTGTCATCACATATTATTATGCACTTTTTTTTCAACCCTAGGCAACTTTGGAATTTTTGGTTATTTTTTTATTATTCTACCATAGAATATTTTAAGTTATTATATCGTATGCCATTATTGACTATTTTACACTATTTTTTCATAGGCTATTATTGGTTATTTTAAGTTATTTTACCATTGGATATTATATTGAAATCCATTGTTGGCTATTCTAAATTATTTTGCCATTGGTTATTATTTGCTATTTTAGGTTATTTTACCATAATATACTTATGGTTATTTTATCACAAACTATTGTTGGTTATTTTATCATAGGTTATTATTGGCTATTCTAGGTTATTTACCATATGTTCTTTTTGGCTATTGTATCATAACTTATTATTGGTCATTCAATTTTATTTACCATAGGTTATATATTATTGGCTATTTTATCATAGGTAATTATCACTAGCTATTTAAGTTATTTATCATAGGTTAATCTTGAATATTGTTAATTATTTTATCATTTGCTAGTATTGACTATTTTATTGTAGGTTATTATTGGTTATTTTATATTATTTTGTTGAAAACTATTCTTTGTTATTCTAAGTATTTTATTACAAGTTGTTTTCAACTATTAGTGGTTATTTTATAGTAGTTTACTTTAGGTTATTCAACCTTAAATTAATATATATAAATTTTTAATATGTAATTTTACCTTAGGTCATTATATTATATTTTAAATTATTTTAAATTATTATATCTTAAGATAAAATAACTTATAATAACATAAAGTAAAATGACCTTGGATAACCTAAGGTATAACTTGAAATAACATATACTAATTTAAAATTTAAAAACCTATAATAAGTTAAAATACCTTAAAATAAAATAATCTATAATAGTTTAAGGTATAACCAAGGGTATAATAACTTAGGGTATAAATTAAAATAATTAAGATAACTTAAAATAACATATGTTATATCATAAAATAGTTTAGGGTATTTAAAACAACAACATAAAAATAAATCTATTTATCATAGTAAATTATAATAATGATTTATGTCAATTAGTAATGAAACATGATGTTTACATAATGACCTTATAATGAAATAACTTCAACCAAAGTGAAATCACTAAGATGCAACGAAACTATTTCACTTTTAAAGTCCCATAGTGATTTAAATTTGTGAATTGCACCCCATTTTTGTATTAATGTTCATTCACATTCTACCTATCACTAAGTTACATACATGTCTATAAGTTATTTACCCCCAAAAAGCAACATCCATGACTTAGACATTTTATGATTATGCCTAAGTTTTAATTATGTAATGTCTTTTGTCATGTAACACAACTTAATCATGTTTATGCTTACATGACTAGGTCATGTCATAAGGTTCATAATTACATGATTAAAACATGTGGTTTGATTTCAAAACCATGTTTGACCAAATAACAAAACATATTGGACATGTAAAAGAATTAAAATATATACATATGAAAAAAAATTGTGGGTCAAAAATATGTGTTTAAAAATAATATGTTCATAAATATAGAAATATATATTTATATATTAAAGGTCTCCAAAAGTAGCCTTTAAAAAATTAATTATTTTGAATAACTTATGATCATCAACCATTTGTGTATGATTTTAAATATTGTGATTTTACACATGAACTACAAAAATAGACTCAATTCAACATCTTGCCATGGAACATTTTTCTTTTTGGAACCAATATTAAAGTACATTCACATTAGGTTTTGCTTAGGTTTAGCCTTGGTCAACCTAAGTTTAATTTCAATTAACCTAGTTTTTGCTTAGGTTCAACTTTTAAATTTAACTTATGTTTAGTTTTTTAGTTTAGTTAATAAGTTCAACTTCTAAGTTTAACATAGTTTTTTCCTTTAGCTTAGGTTTAACTTAAGTTTAATCTCTAAGTTTAGCCTCAGTCAACTAAATTTAATTAGGTTTAGCATGTTTAAGTTCAATCTAAATTTAGCCTAGGTTTAACATATAAATTTAACCTATGTTTAGTTTATAGGTTTAACTTAGGTTTAATTTTTAAGTTCAACATAAATTTAACTTTTAGGTTTAGCCCCTAGGTTTAGCCTTTAAATTTAGCCTACATTTAACTTTTAGGTTTAGTTTAAGTTTAACATAATTTAATTTAAATAAGTTTGGGTTATACTAAATTAACCTACAATAGTTTAAGAAAGTTTAATTTAACTTACATTTGGTGAATGGCCTAAATTAGATTAGGTTAAAATATGTTAGTATTTATTACTTTGTGGTGAGTAATCATGTTACAAATAAAAATATATTGTGTAATGGTTAAAAACAGAACCTTCAAAATGAAAATGAAGGGTTCAAGTCTTCACACTTGCAATTTAGAATCACTTAAGTTTTTTGCTTAGGTAGCTTACCTAGTTTAGTTTAGGTGGTCTAGGTTAGGTTCTTAGGTTAAGTTTCCTAACTTAGACTTCTTAAACCTTGGTTGCCATGCCCTCACATGATTGGGTCAAAAAATTGTTCATGTGTAGTTTTAAAATGCCATGTGGCAACCTATAAGTGTTTACAAACATTTAAATTTGGAATAGGTTGCCACATGGCAACTCACAAATGCACAATAAAATATATATTTTTATAATTTATATTTTAAAAATGAAATCTTAGATGTTGGATGCATCTTCCATGACTATTATTTGATTTGATATTATAAAATTTGACAACCATGATTGCACAATCTTTTGAGAATGTGATCATTCATCCATGACTATAATCATGAAAATGATATGGAATGGCATAAATAATTACAATTATTACTACAACTAGATGACATAAGCAATGAATCTAAATTGACTATGTAGTTGTTAAAACACATATGATTAAGATTTGTAGTCGTGGACAAAGTCATACAATTTTTTTAACATATAATGCCCATTTACCTACATATAACATACCTACTTACCTATTACCAACCCCAAAAATATCTATCACCTACTTATCATTCATCATTGGATGTGAACAAATTGAATGACAAAAGTTTGATTTTCATCCATTTATTCATCCAAATGTACATGTTAGTCATAATAGATAGTTGACCTATAGTTACCAATTGACATGTATGTTTGACAATACATATAAGAGTTATAAAAAACAACTTGTTTGTTATTTGTTGTTGGATGTGATTGACTATGGTTGACATGAACTCACTTTTCATCCAAAATGCACCACAATCACACCAAATAATCACATTTGCAATTACAAATTGGCACATGCCAAAATTTGCATAGCAAATAAAAATGCTTGTGACTTGAAGACACATGGGACTACAACAATTATAGCCACAAAATTAGTTGATTTGGAGATTAAGGTGAAATCACAGTAAGGTGTAGTATTTTCCAAGAGATGTGGAGTCCATACCAAACTACAAATGGCCAAAATACCATTGTAAATACATTATGGGTTGAATATATTGTATTGCACAAGTCATATGGCAAGGCTAAACAAATGGTTTTTGGATTTTCTCAACAAAGGGAACTAATTAAACAAAATTACATTTGAAATATAAGAAGTTGAATTATTAAATTAAATGAATAAAGGACTTTAAGGAAAAATCCATATTTCTATGTATATATATATTTCAATATTATGGTCATCAAAATCTTTCAAAATTGTTTTCCTTTGTATGAATGACATCACATTACATTCCATGTCCGAAAAAACATTCAACTAAGAATTTTATGGATTGTGATGCATAAGTTTAGGGATGGATTCAAACTTGAGGGTTTCATGTTGCTAAGCTAAACACAAGAAATTGCATTCAAACTTTGAAATAAATAACCCAAGGAAAATATAGTTTTGGGGCCCATGATCTCCAACATGATGGAAACACATAACACATTTTGAGAAGGAACTAATTATACCTTCAGCAATAATAAAGAAAAAATAATATCTATCATGCTTGCTCTATGAAACTTAATAGATCATTTCTAGTGGTGGATTGTAATTTGGACTAGGATGGGACAATAGTGTGAAAAATGACTATGACACTATTGAATATTACATTCTTCCATAGGGACAATATTAGTAAATGAAGTCACCTTTAATTGGCCAATCATAGTGATTGGCCCATGTGCCAATATTTAATGGTGTCACAAGAAAATATTGTTCAAAATTCATGTTTATGAGTGGGGTGGGGAAACATTTATGTCTATATTGGATATTGATTCTAGCCCAAATGAGGGTCACCATTGGAGATGCTCTTCTATGTAACATGAAATTCTTCTTATAAACATTGAAACATTCTGCAAAGTGCATATAATTCATTTACTAAATATTTCTTTCAAAAGGAGGTCCGCATTAAAAAAATAGCATTGACATGCATTATTTTTGTTATAGTTTGAGTAGGTCTAATATTGAACCACTTCCATGACTTATTAAATCAAACGAAAAGTTAACATATCATTTAATACATCATGAAATTACTTATAATTGAATTTGTTACAATTTTTTGAAAATAAATACTTTCAAATTAATGTAATGTCCTTACATTTTGAGAATAAAAACATTAAAAAATGTAATCATGAAATTCAAGACTTGTGAAATTATAATATTTAATTTCATTAGAATGATATTTAAATTTTATTTGATTAGGACATTATAATGTCATTATATCATAGTTATGTTAATTACAAAAATTGGGTGAAAGCATGGTAAACTATATGCCATTTAGGGCTAGTTATCAATTCTAGAAAGTATTTTTAAATGCTTTTGGTAAGGAACATGAAAATGGAAAAAAATTAAACAAGGAGAAGAGGGTAGAACTTGCTTAAAACCTAGTTGAATTTTTCATTTATTATACTTCAAACCTATGCATAAAAAAATGTAAATGTTGAAATTGTCACACAATAACCTAGAGGCATAATCACCCTTGTTGTGCATTCAATGCAACAATGTTTTTTGAATATATATATATATGTTACCTATTTTTTAATGTCATATGACATCCAAAACATATTTTTCTACATGGATATAAATGGCAATTTACTTTTGTAACTTGGTATTGCATACTCCTAATTGCTTCCTAATACACATTGTGCTTGGAATTTTTGAAGTACAATTTGTACATGTAGAAAATTGACACTTTTTAGCAAGTGAGACATGTACATAGCTTTCACAAAATATTGAAAGTATTTTAAAAAAAGGCTAATACAAAATCTTAAACTAAAAAAAAACATGTCCATGTCACATATGATACATTTGTCTAGTTTTGAATATAAATGTCAAATAGTTTCACCTACTTGTAAGCTTCCAAAGTGAACATTTTCACTTTTTGCAAAGTTGTGATTACTTTTTAAACATACTTAAACATATTTTCAACCAATTACATTAATTAAAAAAATGAAATTTATGGCATTTCATGTCACATGGATATATTTATGAGATGACATTATTTGTCACAAGTTGAAAGGGGTGATTGAAGGGTGAAAGCATGATCAATTAGACACAAAAAGTAATTATCATTCATGTCGTCATATTTTTGCATATAAATGCAAGAAAGTAGAGTCAAAACATTTTCAATCATTATCAAACCATCATGCTATTCAATAGTGGGTTTATAATTTGTTGTATACAAAGTTTGAAAGACTTTCGTATAATAAAAGTAGGTGAAAAGTATTTTTGAAACATATTGGCCAAAATGTGTTCAAAAATACTTTTACATTAGAAAGCTTGATATATTATTACTTTTAAAGTAAAAGTTGAAAGCACATAAGTACATTTTGGTGTAGCAATATCCAAGAAAGTAGAAAAATCCAATATTTCTCCTACTTTAAGCCTATTTTCTATGAAACAAATGCTTAGAAAGTAGAAAAAATCTACTTGGAGTTTTGAAAATTCTACTTAAATGGACATTAAATATGCAATTTTTTTATATCATTGGTATAAAATCAAAGAACATGCGCATATTGATCATTGGAATAAATAATATTTTAAAGTTTGCTATATGAAGGTGTATTTTATGTCTATTTTCCATTTATGCAAACAAGGATCATGGAATGTCTAATCAATCATGCTTTCACCTTGAATGGTAAAAACATTAGTGTGATTGAAGATCTAAAGGGTTCAACCCCTTTTGATGACACTAAGTTACATGGTTACATAGTTGAATTGGAAACTTGTGACTACATGAATATATAGTTGATTGAAAGTTATCACATTGGAAAAAAACCCTATGGTCATGGAAAATTCTAGATTTGTAAAATGTGCCCTAATAATCAAATAAGTCTTTAAATTTTGATTGAAGCTTCACTATGAAAATGTGAGAAAGAAATAAGAATAATGCTAACAAGATGGAGGTTTATCAATTTAATAATATCCCTCTCCCCCTTTTTTAATTTCCTTCATATGTTGCCATTTGGTTTCCAATAGTCCATTATTATTTATGTTAATTTCAAATTTGATTTTATTACATAACATGGACATACATGTGCCTTTTCATGTCCATGTAGGTGGTTAGGGGAAAGGAATGAGGTAGTTATCAGGAAAGAAAGTAGTCCATGAAAATACACATGTTATTATGCATTTCATGTTATTTTTTGAAAAGGCATTGAAATAATAATTATTGAATTACAACATTACATATATACAAAAATTGACCACTTGAAGCCATAAACTTTGGATAAACTTCTAGAGAATATATATATGCTTGTGTACATATGACTACCTATTTAAATTTTTTTTTAATTATTATTTTTTGTTACAAATATAATTGTAAATGCCATGATCATAGTCATAAATGTTGCGTCCAATGTGACATGTTCTATTCAACTATGTAGTACATGTGTCACATACAACTTTAAACTCAATCATGGATGTAGGCATTTTGGCATTGCGTTATTTAACCAAGTCAAGATGTACTACATTCCTACCAGATTTGTGCTCTATGTGACCAATAGTCTGGTGCAGTCTGGAAAATTCTGGCTGCTTCACTTCAGAAATTTTGAACCTCTGGATTGGAATCGCCTAATGTGCCAGTCCAGAGAACCTAGTTTCGCTTTCATCACCAACACATGTTCCCACATACTTTAATGTCTCATGAACATCCGCCCAAATTTCATATGTTCACTCCCAATTGGAAGAGATTGACATTGCAATGCAAGTAGCTTCATGGAGAGTGGGAACTTACAGTACAAATCCCTTCTTCCTCCATTTGACAATCCTATGGCCATGTGATTTGCTTTAATGTTGCTCCCCCTATTCGATATTGCCAAGTATTCAATCCTTCTCACACCAATACACTAAGCCCCAACTTTGTACTTGGCAAGTCAGCAACCAACAAAGAGCACATCCGCAAGTAAATAAATAAGTGCAACAGATATAATGCCTTTTATCCAAATCACTTCACACTTAACATATTCTATTCTGCGGATAAACAGGAGGCTTTTCTCCACAGCTACCGAAATACCAGTCCTCCGCGCATATATCAAACTTGGCTATGGACCGCATTCAGTCCTCCGCGCATATATCAAACTTGGCCATGAGCCGCATCCTGCAGACACCACATGTACCAAATAAGAGGCAATGTCAGTTCACCATCTGTCAACTTTCTTACGTGCAAGACCCCGAGTTCAGCCTCTTTCATTCTCACTCCCATCCTCATTAGTTCCAGCTACACTGGGGTGTATCAGAGAGAACCATGATTTTGCTGTCCGATTGCTACTTTTCTTAGTCGATTCTTAAGCGCTTCCTCAATCTAATGATGGAAATCGACTCTGTTTTTGCAGATTCTCAGACCACGGAGCTCAACGAATATGTTCAAGTCTCCCGAAGGATAAGGAAGGCCGGGCGTGGCGCTCACGTCTCTCCCCCAACGGACAGAAAGAACTCGTCGGCTCCCAACGGCTCTGCGAATTTTGCAACGCTCGAGCCTCGCACTGTTTCAACCAAGACGATCCCCACAACTCCGGGAGTGGAGATCGGCAAGGAGGGAGGAAATGCAGGCTCGAATCAGGCGCCCTCGATTGCCCCTCAGGAACGACCAGAACTCCAGCAGAAAGGCAAGCAGACGAAAGCTCTTCAGGCCGAAAGCAATGGCAGACCACGAGGAGAGCCTCCCCAACGGTCACCATCACTCTTCGCTCAGCTGGACGACGCGTCGAAACCTCGAGGATGCGAGACTGGAGGCGCGAGCAGATCGCACACCCATCAGGTACCTCCGAAAGGAGATTCTTCCCATCCTCGCAAATCAGAATTCAATTCTGTTCCTGTTGGCAACGGAAGAAGCTCGGAGGGCCCGGATATCGCCGCAGCCAGGCAAGCGGAGAGGATTGACCTATCCGCAGCCAGAGCCAAGGCGCCGAGAGTGAGGAATTCCTTGCGAAAGAACTCGACAAGTTCAATGAACGCCCCCTTCCCCCAATCTCTGATCGCTCAACCAGGCAGCGGGACAGGCGCTGACCCCCCCGAGGGGGAAACGGCCCAAGGCCCATCGCCTATAGATTACGGATTAGAAATAAAGGCGGACTTTCCAACAGATTTAGTAGTAGAGATGCAAGAAAGCGCGGCAAAGAAAGCTAGACGAACCGTCATTGGGAGAACCCTTGGAGGCAGAGCCACATTCAAAGCCCTGTTAGATTGCCTCAAGCTCCATCTCCCCGCACCCTTCAGTTCAGTATCCCTCCTCACAAGAGGGTACTTCGAAGTGCTCTTCGAGAGTGAGGAAGGAGCTAAGGCCACAAGACGACTGGCAGCAGTCGAATGGAGCGGCCTGGGCCTATCCTTCTCCCGATACATACCAAACTTCGACTCAAACTCTCAGGGGGCAGAAGCCCAACTCACACACGCGGTCAAAGTTCAATTCCCTGACCTGCACGAACAGTTCAGGAACACGAGGGCCATGACCATAATGGCAAGCAAGATAGGTGAAGTACTGGAAATAGAATCGGCAAATTCCTACATCAAACGCCCGGCAGGACCCATGATCACTGTTGAACTCAAGGACATATCCAAGCTCCCCGGATATATCAGGATTCCGTCCATGGCTGAAGGAGCAGGACCCAGCGACACAGTGGCACAAAAAATCCTTTACGCCGGACTGCCAAACCAATGCAGAAAGTGCAGGAGGTTTGGGCACCACGCACACGCTTGTACAACCAACATACGCAAACCATGGGAAGGAGGGGCAGCCCACCCCTCCTCAAAAACCCAGAATGCAGAAGGAAAGGAACCAGGGAGGGAAGAAATTCCTCATCCCAGCCAAGTGCAGACCGGTAAACTGTCACCAAAACACAAGGGGCTGAAAGATGGAGGGCACCACAGGACAATCTCTCAGCAGAATGAGGCTAACAAAGCCCCAAAGCACCCTGCTCAAAGAATTGCCGAGAGCACCTCCATAACCCCGCCCAACACAGAGACAGCCACCCCACGGAACCGACCCCCGAAGACTACTTCAGGGACACCCAAAATAGACCAGGAAATGGAGGAAGCCTTAACACTGCCGGCTCAGCTCGAAAGCATAACCAAGACCGGTGAGGAACTCCAAGAAGAAGGGAGACAAAGATTGGAAGAAGGGAGAAAAAGGATGGAAACCATCCAAATCTCCACTCTAATTTTTGGAATACGAGGGTCTGACAATTCAAAACCCCCGGATCCAGCAACGCGGTCCAATCCCTTCGCAATCCTAGGGGAAGGCAATGCAGAGGCAGCACCACTCTTGGAAACTCAAGGGGAGATGATAAAGGACTGGTCCTTCCAAGGACGTAAGAGACCCGACCCAAAGCAGACTCCACCCCGGCAATGTACACAACACCCCTCCCTGCAATCCCCACTCATAGAACTCACTCCAGGAGGAAAGAGGGGCTCAACGCACTCCGAGGTGCATCCGTCTTATTTCAACTCTCTCGACATACAGGTACCACACGGCAAGGAACCCCTCAGGGCCAGAATCTGGACGGTCCTCACACGAATGAAAGAAGGAAAAAAGGAAACTCTTGTCCACTGCAGAAACCAATCACCACCGAATCTCCCACTTTGTTTCAGAATCATAGGCCCAACGGAAGCATCAAAAATGGAATGGACCCAAACCTCGGCAAGGGCAGACCTCACCCAGCGGATTGAGTTGGAATTGGAAGAGAACATCTTAAGATTCAAATGGAGCATCAGAGATCAGCTTCAGCTGGATTGGAGCTGGCAAGAAGAGAAGAGAAGAGGGGGGATGGATTGCACCATTTTAGTGCACATCGAAACTGGAACCAGCGCTCTGAGCACCCAGAATAAACGACACCTGCACTGGAAGGCCCTGGACCCCGAGCAGGAGTTGAACAACGATATTGATTTTGTCACTCCGGCCCATAATCTGTTGAGGAAAACAGACATAGGGAACTCAGTGCGCCAAACACACAGGAACAACGCAGCAAGCCTGCTAGCCTCACCACAGGCGGCAAGGAAAAAAAACTTCACAAAACTAGACCTAGCTCTAATGCTAGCCAGGACACCGGGATCGATTGGCCCGTCGGCCGCCCGAAGCTGCCTTAATTATGAGTGATAAACCCTTGACATTGGTCTCCCTCAACGTCAGAGGGCTGAAAGGTGGAAAGGACAAGCCAAAAAAAATCAAAGCGTGGATGGCTTCGCTCCAAACACCTCCACAAATATCGCTCATTCAAGAACACCATATTGGGAAGGACGACGACCCAAGATTCGCCAGAGGAATGGAATTCTGGAGAGGAACCTCGTTCTGGAACGAAGGAATCCCACTTGGACGATCTCAAAAGACCATGGCAGGAACAGCAATTTTAATAGACAGGGCAACAACCCCGCTCATCAAAGAACACGGCATACTGGTGGAGGGCAGAGTACAATTCATCACTCTGCTCTCACCTGATAATGAGCTCCTCACAATAATCAACGTGTACGCCCCCCAAACCTCCACCGGCAGAGCCCTCCTCTGGAACAGCATAACCCAGGCAGACTTTGCATCGGACCGAATCATACTAGGCGGTGATCTCAATCACGCCGAAAACACAGACCTAACGAGCACCTTAGGCTCAAGAAGAATGAACAGGAGAGAAGCTGCAGCCTGGCACCGCATGACACTGAGGTACGGCCTCGCGGACGCCTGGCTCCTCGACAGCTTTCACAAACAGACAGAGAAAGAATACACATTTGATAATGGGAGATCAGGAAGCAGCTCTGCGATCTCAAGAATAGATAAGTTTTTGATTTCGCAAGCGATAGAAGAAAGAGGGGGAAGGATCGAGGCAGGGGTCTCCATGAAAAAACTCTCAGATCACTCACCTCTTTGCATCAAAATCTGGGGAAACCTTGATTTCGCCAAGAACACGTCTGGATACTTCGACGCCTCGCTGCTGAATGACGAGAGCAAAAAGAAGGAAATCCTTCAAGCCTGGATTGGAGAAAACCCACTCCCCACGAGCGATCAAGGCTGGGCGCCGTGGCTGGAGGCAGCCACGGACAGAGCAACACAATGCAACCACCGCCTCTCCAAAGAAAAGAAACGCGCACAAGGAGCTCAAATAAGGAGCTGCACAAAAAAAATCCAACTCGCGGAGGTTCAGCTTCAGAAGAACCCCACAAGCGAAGACATAAGAGACATCCTGTCGGACTCTCAAAGCAAGCTCACCGAAGTGTTCCAAAACTCGGTCGAGAGGAATCGTCACCTCTCAGCCTCAAACTGGCTTAGGTACGGGGACACGTGTTCAAACACCTTTTTTGATTTCCACCGCGCGGGAAACAAAAAAACCCTACTGAGGGAGCTAGTAACTGAGGGAAGCACCGTTACGGGGCAGAACGACTTGACCCAGCACATTACGAAATTTTACGCAAAACTGTATTCCTCGAGCGCAAGCACAGCAGGCACCGAGGAAGCAAAACAGCGATGCTGGACCAGCGTTCCAAGGAAGGTATCGGGGGAATGCAATGTGGCTCTGACAAAGAAGCTCTCCCTGGAAGAAATCCACACGGCAATCAACGCCCTCCCCAAAGGCAAAGCCCCTGGGGAGGACGGCCTGCCCATGGAATTCTTCCATGCATGCGCCGAGGAAACAGCGCCGATTCTCCTCCAAGCCTTCTCCGCAATGTTAAACTCAGGAAGTGCCTCAGCCTCAATTAATAAAGGGCTAATAACCCTCATCCCAAAGGCGGGGGACAGAGCAAAGATTGGTAACTGGAGGCCAATTACCTTGTTAGGAAGCACATACAAGGTACTGGCAAAGGTCCTGGCTAGAAGGGTAAAGGCAGTCCTTCCGCAAGTTATCAGACCAAACCAGACCGACTTTGTAGAAGGCAAAAGCATCATAGATAATACTTTCATGGCCCAGGAAGCTTTAGAGTGGGCCGAGGAGAGCGAGCAGGACCTCGTCCTGCTCCTGCTCGACTTTGAAAAAGCCTTTGATAGAATAGAATGGGGCTTCCTGTTCTCTGCCCTGTCAAAACTAGGATTCAACGAAAAGTGGATTCACTGGGTCAAGACTTTGTATAAGGATGCCTCATCGGCGATAAGGATCAATGGCTCAACTGGCCCAACCTTTCAGTTAGCCCGCTCGGTGAGACAGGGTTGTCCTCTCGCACCTTACCTGTTTATCCTGGCAACTGATGTCCTAGGTTACATGCTAGCCGACCCGAGTTACAAAGTGGAAGGCCTTACCCTCCCCGGGGGAGGCCGGGTCAGGGATCAGACTTTTGCCGACGACACGGCGTTATACCTTCAGGGCTCTCCCATCAACCTGGACAGAGCCCAAAAGGTGATCGACATTTTCTGCACAGCATCTGGGGCAAAGGTTAACTGGCACAAGTCTGCCGCGATCTGGGCCAGCAAAAATGAAAGAGGATGGAACTGGGGTGAAGAAGTAGGCCTCAAATGGGTACCAGCAGGCGAGGGCACCAGGTACCTCGGAATTCAGGTGGGCTTCCACCTCCCCCCGGAAGTAAATTTCGGAAAATTGAGGCTGGCCCTAAAAAACAAGCTCATCAACTGGAGCAATAATCGGCTATCACTGGCAGGCAGAATCTTGGTAGCGAACCAAGTGTTGCTGGCATCCATGTGGTATATTGCAGCATCCTGGAACCCCAGCCACGGGATGTGCTCCCACATCAGGGGAATCGTAAGAAACTTCATCTGGGGTGGCAGAGACACCCCCACACGAGCAAAGGTGAAATGGAGCACCTTGGTACGCCCAATCGCTCAAGGAGGACTGGGGATAATAGATCCCAAGGCGCAATCTGAAGCTCTGTTAGCCAAGCTTCTGACCAGAGGTCTCGCACCAGGGGGCGAACCCTGGAAGGAGCTCATTAGACATAAAGCTGATCAAACCCGATTGCCGGTCCACGGAAAAGGGCCTAGCACCGCTGACATCAACTGGATCTTCGCAGCAAGCAAGTTCAGGAAAACGCAAGGCTCTATGTGGAACAGCATCCTAGGCGCCTGGCTGTCAGTCAGACCCGGACTAGCAAAGTCAGAACCATCTAACAGTGCTGAAATCCTCAGGCAACCGCTATTCGGGAACCCCTCAATTCGCAACCCCAACGGATCCCCACTCGGGATAAGCGGCATAGGAGAAGGGAATGCTTTCATGCGCTATGGCTGTTCCAGAGTCAAGGACTTACGAAGCACAGCAAGAAAGGAATGGAAGAGCCTTGAAGAGCTGCAGATGCGCCACCACCCAGCAAACAGGAGTGGTCTGGCAAGATTCACAGCAAGCATCCCTTGGCAACCTGAAGACCTCAACAGCATAATTCAGACAGGAGACTGGATAAGCAAACCA
>Ga0116227_10010400_pt1 | contig 16282 bp, 6 predicted proteins | sample S1TSphgellanicum_FD_89693 | JGI IMG/M metagenome (GOLD analysis project Ga0116227, IMG submission 89693) | Host-associated microbial communities from peat moss isolated from Minnesota, USA - S1T2_Fb - Sphagnum magellanicum MG | ecosystem: Host-associated > Plants > Peat moss > Unclassified...
GAGTTATTTTTGTTTATTTTGGTATTAAAAATAGGATTTTGAAAAATTTTTTTTTTTTTTGAATTTGAAAGTTAAAAAATTTAAATTAAAAATATAAAAAAATTTTTGAAAGGGCCCCAAAAAAAGAAAAAAAAAAAAAAAGCTTGACTTGGATTCCAATTGGATCCATAAAAGAGCAAATAGAAAACAAACATTTGAATTTTATTTATTTTCCAAAATAATTATTTTACATCCAATTTTTTGAATCCATGTGTATGCACCAAAACACCTATTGAATGGAAGCCATCCAATTGAAATCATCATATGTGCTACTACTAACATAGACCTTTGTATCTAAAAGGTTTTGGGGAATAGGTACTACCATTTCAAATTTAAATCTCAAAATATTTTCTCGATATTATTCTTTTAGAAAAATCTCATGTTATCCAACGTGTCATTCTTTTTGTTGATACTTATTGGATAAATGAATTTTTTTTCTAGTTTAAAAAATAATATCACAAAATAAAATATCAAACATAAAAAAAAATCGATAATATTTAATAAACAAAAATAGTTTGTTTTAGGACGAAGGCATTTGGAATTACTTTTCAAGCCTTTCAAAAGAATAATTATTTGTTGACTCCCCCAATTCAAAAGGAATTCACAAAAGTCATTCACCAAATAGCTAGGGTAGTGGCCACAAGACTTTGGGGGCAACAAAATCATTGTCTCTACCCCCAAAAAAAGGCCAATTTGTGGCATCCACATTCCACAAGCTTTGAACTTCTTATTTTAATTGTAAGTTCTAAGTCTATTTGCATGCATGGTTGCATTTCAACATCCTTCCAAAATGTTATCAAAACATGATTGACTATTGCCAAATATTTGGTCACTACACCCTTCCCCCCCTTCCCCAAAAGGTTGATTTTTTGGCACTTGTCAATGCCCATTGTTACACGATAATTGAAACCTATTAGTTAACAAGAAGTCCAAGCCTTTTTTTCCTTCTTTCTATTTTAGACAATTGATTTTAAAGCTCCTACAAATTTATTGAATTTTCTAACCAATGTCAATACAATTTATTAATGTTGGGGGAGAAAAAAAGTTGATTGTTAAGTGAATTCCCCACCTTTTCAATGTAATGCAAAGGGCTTTCAAGTTCATTCCTTTGTTGATTATAAATCACCCAAGATTGGAAGATTTTCACGTAATGTTAAAGTCAAAATATGAGAGATATTTCTATAGACGATGTTAAAATTGGAAACCACATGAGGTTGGAAGTTTAAACATGTTAGTTTCATTCACTCAAAGACTTTCAAATTTTGTTAATTTTTTAATCTACCACCATATCAACATTCAATTGTGTTAGTTTCACGAGAAGACTTTCAAAATTTATGCATTGTAAAAAACTATCATGTAAGCTTGCATGAATCAAATTATGATGCTTGGAATTATTGTGGAGAATTGAAACTTAATTTCATGCTTGTTTTTACATTTAATTGTAATGTCCATGTCTTTTACAAATATTTCAAAGGACAAAAGCTGAGGGGCTAGAACTAATAGATAATCTAAGCAACACACAACTTTGTTTTGTTTTTTAAAAAAGCTTCAACAATAAATACAATCAACCAATTTGATTACAAAAGCATCTTGAAAACATATATTTTCAATATGTTTTATTCATTTTGCTATATTTCAACATTCCATGAAAATGTCACAATTTTATAATGATGTATGATATGGGTGTCAAAGATAATGTGAAACAAGTGGTTCTATCACAAGAGTTTTTAAAATAAGGTAATATATTTAATGTTCTGCTATGAACCCAAGTTATATTGAAAGAAAGTTTGTTGGCTTTATGAAAGACCATGAAAATATTTTTCTCACATTTGTAACAAGAAAAAAAATATTCTAACCTTCTTTAGATTTCATTGTGGATATTTACAAATTGAAACCATAAACCCAGTGTCTTTTATTTAACCATAAAAATGAAATATAGTTGTAAATAATCATATTGTTTGAGAAAATCCAAGTTTTTCAAACTTGAATAATGTAGACAAATTTTGGCAATGTGCATGAAATATTTCAATGTTTGAAACAAACATCAATAATGAATGGATATAATTTAGATAGAAGTTTTTTTATTCTTCGTTTCATTTTCAGTTTTAAGTTTGAGAATTTGGCAACTCTTATAAAAAAATTTATCACATTTTGGGTTTAAGGTTTTCTATAAAAGGTGTATTGTTATTGTGTTTGATGGGTGTATGTGTGGATAAAAAAATCATCCAAATTTTTGTTCATATTTTTATTGATATTTATGATTTTGTTTTTTGCACATGGTCCATGAAAAAAATGTAAAAAGTCAAATTTAAGCCACATTATATGCATGTAAATGCTATATTTTTCACCTAATCAATTATTTCAAAAATGTTACATTTTACATAAATGAAGATATTAATGATTTTTTGTTATATATTGGAAGTATGTTTGGTAATTTGAATGCAATAATAAATCGATTTGTGAAAATTCGACCAATATGCTTCTAATACACCAAATTTGCATTCATTCTAAAGACATTTGCCCATATTTGGTATAATTGAAATCTAACTTTTGTGGTGCTTTCATTACATTGTGATTTTAATTATAATTTATCCATGAAATCTAATAGTTATTGTTTATTTTTGCTTGGTTATTGTCATTTAGAAGGTCAACATTAAAATCTCCCATAGTGATGATGGACATTGTTTACAAGAATGTTGAATAATAGTTTGAAGATTGTTTAGGAATGTAAAAATTGAACATGAATGAAATGTATACACACATACAACTTTTTTTTTTTTGTGTATAAATATTAAAAGTTGTTATATATTTTGAGCCATCACTAGTTATTGTATTGAAAGAATTTAAATCTGTGTATGTCATTCATCATCATTAACCCATGACCATCATGGATTGAAATATATGAATACTTCGATAAATTTATAAATTTTTATTGGTCAAATTTCTACTCATATCAAAAAAATTGCGGCATGTAAGTAAGTAGGTTGTAAAAATGCAAGTAGGTAAATAAGTAGGTCATAAAAAGGCAGGTAGGTACATTACTACATATCTAGGTTTTTATGCTAGTTTTTATGATTGAATTTTTAGTCATATCATACACAAGACAAATTTGGTTACAAACAAATTTGGTTACAATAAAAATAAAACCAATGATTTAAGCCTTAAATGTGACTAAATGTCTAAAGTCATTCATGCCTTGTTTGAATTGACTAAAATGATTATAGTGTATGTTGATTTATAGTCATCCATTATGACAAAAATGACCTAGTTCATAACTGACTTGTGTGACAAATGTTATGTCTTAGGTGACTAGAAAATGGTCACATAATTGCCAAGTGGCATGACTTTTTTACTAAGTTAACTAAAATTTCAATTGACATGGGTGCCAAATGGCATGGCTTTTTACTTAGGTAATTGAAATTTGATTTCACATGAGTGTCATGTGGCATGGTTTTTTTACAAAGTTAACTAAAATTTCAATTGACATGGTGCCAACTATCATGTCTATTATGACCAAGTTGTCTTCTAGCCTATATGACATGATGCCTAATAGTAATTAATGTAGGTGCCAAATGTCATGTCTATGTTGACTAATAGAGCGACTAAGATGAACATTTATATATTTATGTGGCCAATGCTAGATGTCTAAATCTATTATTGATTTTCTGTACTAGATATAATTAATTAACAATATTTTGACCTACCCCTAACCTTAATTCCTATATGATTCACTTGATATATTTACACATAGTTATAGGAATCTAGATCCTCACAAAACATAAAGCATTGATAACATTCACCCACTTGCAACATCTTAAAATGCACCACATATTACACACATGAGGGCATCTTGAAATATATTAATATGTCCAAAGAGTTGGAAAGTTTACTTGTAGTGCACAAAATATGAATAGTTAGCATCAAACCTATAGGTTGCAAATATGGAAAATGCATATGCTTACTAGAATTTTGTCATGAGTTTCCAAGGCCACAAAATGATATACCCAATTGTATTGTCAATTGTGCAAAATGGATGATCATGATCATGCTCTAAATATGGCAAATGAACACCAACCAAGACACAAGATGTAATAGCAATAGAAATACACTCTTCATGCATGGTATGGTTATGATGCACTACATCTCCACCTCCAAATTTGACAAAATGGCCAATTATACAATCCTTACGTTCATGAGTAATCATGAAGACATTTTTTTTGTACTTCACACAAATGCATAATCTAATTAGATCAAAAATCCACAATCATAGATTTAGTATCAACAATTAATTCTAAATTCTAAATTCAAACAAAATTGTAATTGATTTACATTTGGGCAAATTTCTTTAGCAAATCTATTAATTGCCTCCTTTGTTGGTGACCTCAGAGCTAGTTGATAACCTTTAGAGTTTTGATTATCATTTTTGGGGGGGGCAAAATTGATGCTGTTGATGCTTTTGAAGTGCCTATAATAGCCCTTGATTTTTGCACATCAAAAACACATTATTAAAATTACATATGTTGGTCTTAAGCATAACTATATTTATTTTTTAAAAGTCTAACAATACAAAAAATCTAAAGTATAATTGCATGAAAATAAATAGATATTTGGGTTTAAAGGTTCACTTCCATTTAGTTAAGCAAAATTAAAAGACCGTGCAAAGGCCTTTATGGCAAACCAATGCGGGTGCTTTCTTGTAATCCATCGTTGCCCATGTGGATTATAACCAATGTACTTTAAAGTACTTGGAGCCTCCAACAACCCAAGCAAGTATGGCCATAGATTGGCCAACAAGTGATTGTCCTCTACTTTTGGATTAATGGTTGGGGTAAGATATACAAAAATGGCACATTGCCAACACACTCATAAAGGCAATCATCTATCAACAACATATTGCATAGACTTAATTTTCAAAATCTAGGGCTGATTTCTAAAACCATATTATTCATATTTTTCAATATAAGCTCCTTATCTAGATTTAGTGGATGTTTACTTCATGTCACATCACACTTTTCATTGCCCCATATAAACACAGGTTTCAACCTTGAGCTACTTCCTAACAAAAGCTCAACCATAGGTACAAGATTAGGCTATGTAGTTGACAACCAAATCCCAATGTCAAATTGTGAAAAACATAATTACAAGAATTGAAGTGATTTTGGCCGAAGGCTTATTAATTTTTTTCCACACCGTATTGCAAAAAAAAAGGTTTCCATGCTTTTGTAGATTTCAAATGTTGAGTAACACATAACAATCCATTGACATCTAACACAAATAGATAACGGGTCTTACTAACTACTAGTTGGTTTGGAGAATGATTGCACATGTATGGCACCAACGACTCAAAGCTCACCTCTCTAGGGGCAACAATATGTTGAGAATTTGTCATGCCACTCTTGAGGATACTTGTTGACATTATCATCTTGGATCCATTCCCCAAATTTTGTGCTCATGTATTTTATTGAATTTGCCTATCTCAATTTACATGAAGATCAAAATCATGAAATGACTTGGACATTTCTACCATTCCCATCACATGTCGTCCTTGACAGCAATAATCTCCTTGGTTGATGGAGCATCTATAATTAAAGCATGACCAACCCCATCCTCTTAGTCCATTAGTGTTTGTTCATCCTCCTTGTTAGTCTATTCAAGTGATGAAGTCAAGCCAACCCCCTGATTTCATGCATTTCAAAGAAAATTAAACAAAAATTCATCATTAGAAAAGGATTAATGAATCAAAGATACTTTAAATAACTTGAATCCAACAATTATTTGTTGCCTTTAAATTGACTTTAGTGAATCAAACAATTTCAACAACTTTGCCAAATGATGCAATTTTCTACCAAATATAATGCCTTACCATTCCCATATTGCCATCAAATGATCCTAACTTGGCATCACTTTTTTTTATGCCCTTCATATTCAAATCAAGGGCATTGACCAATCCTTAATGATTCCATATACACCAACAATTTTTCCACCACTGTTGATATTCGTTTTTGGCCTTGGATTATATCATCTTGGGTGTATCTCATCTCTTCATGGTTGCTCTCCACAACCTTTAATCAAAGTTCAATCTCATTAAGACCACCAATTGCATTGTCGACACCATCATAACCCATACCATCACCTTCTTATAAGGGTAACAAAGTCAACACAATTTTAATGGCCATCATTAATCACCTATTACAAGCTATCATTTTTCACTTACATCACCTCTAAACCATCCAAAATAAATAACATATATCTATGTTCAACTCTGTAGTTGATGACCACCTACAACATGGTTCAAATGAGCATTAAGTGACAAGATCATCATCATAGTTTAACACAACAATGTTGTTACAACAATCAAGGTGCCTTCATATAAAGATATGCATCACAAAATGACAACCATTCATTAATAGTTAAATTGCCACCCACTTTATACCACCAAAAGAATTCTGTAAAATGATATATGTACATAGCCTCCAACTACATGGCACCACCACATTATCACATTAACTGAAATAAGATCGATCCATATAATGGGCTAGGGTTTTCAAGCTAACCTTATCCCCTTCCACTTCGGTCCTTTTTCCAGTTGCAACTTTTCACTTTATCACATTCCTTTTGAATCTCCACCAATGTGGGTGGTCTATTTAGTTCATCCATTTTCCATCGACCATATTTCACCCATTATGGTTTTCGAATGTGTGCTAGAGAATAAGACATCAACATGGATTATATAGCTATCATTTTTTCAAGTAATGAAATACCTAATTCTAGTTTATGACTGAATTTCAATTACTTCAAACGTGGAAAATATTGTCATGATGTTGTGTCATTTTATATATTTAATTCATTAAATAATATCTTCTGTCATTGGAAAATGGATCCCACTTATATTTTAAACTTTGGAAACTTATAAAATGATTTATATATATGACTACGTAATTACTACTACATGGACAATGTGGCACCTTGTATAATTATATAATCATTAACCTTAGATGATGCGGTACCCTAAGTGGTCATACAATTATTTTTCAATTATTCAAAAGTGAATATTAGTAATTAAATATGAGTACAAATGGACATAATCAACTACAATATGTAAAAAAATTATTTTGATTAATATTATACATATAGGTAATACAATAAAAAAGTTATTACATTTTTTTAATATACTTGATATATAATCCATTTTAAATATTCAATGTGACTAAATTAAATATTATACATTGAAATAAACTTTAATGGTAAAAGTATGATATATTATAAACATTTTTTTATATCTCAAATTTACAATATTAAAATAGAAGTGTAAGATGTGAGAAACATATAATTATTTGTTTATTAAAATTTTATCATAAATTTAAATGAAAATTTATATAATATATTTATAAAAATAAATAAATTTATTTTACTTGTGTAAAAGTGAATAAAAATTATAATTTCAGAAAATTATTTAGTATTTTAATATTAATTTATATTATTCAATTATTAAATTATTTAGATTGAATTATACATCATATTGAGTATGACTCACATAATTTTTAATAAATCTATATAGATGTAATTGATTTATGATCCATTAATAAATATTTTATGTGGATAAATTACATGGATTCATACATGTAAATTAAAGCTTATTAGTAAAATTATGATATATTAAAAGAAAAATTGTAGTATAAATTCCTAAACCAAATGAAGGTTTAAGATATGAATTATTTATTTTATTTATTCATGTGTTAGCTATAAAGGTTTTTTCATTTACACATCATGTGTTTGAATTTAATATTTTCAAAGTATGATCATTGAAATGTTATTCAATAAAAAAAAATTAATAATTTTCCTTTGAATTAATTTACATTTTAAAAAAATTATATAGTTGTATACATTATTGAAGGAAATTTATGAATAAGTCTTCAAGTTTTTCATCTGGACAAACTATTAATAAAGTACAACTTATCATATTTGAAATTTTGTGTAATGTTTAAATGAAGTATGGCTAAATAAAATAAACATTAGAATATTGACACAACAAGTGCGATGGCTTGGTAGTAGTGGAGTTGAATTCCAAACTTGGGAATCCAAGGATCAAACTTTACAAATGACATGTTTTGTGGTCAACGTTGGAATATTGATTAAATATTTCACACCTACCAAAACTACCTAGGTTAGGTGTTTATTTAAGCGAACTTAAGTAAGTAGATTAGGTGGTCTATTTATCCACTTAAAATAGGTTTTTAACTTAGTTTAGGTGGTGACATGTGTTAATAATTGATAGGATGAAAATAATGAGATTAAAAATACGTCCTATTATTTATATTACATATAATAAATCTATAATAATAAATATTATAAAATTTAAAAGTACCGTTTCCCAAGTTTTTAGGTCCAATTTGTAATAATAAAAAATAATTAAACTATGATTAAACTATCACTAATGATTTCACATATGTCCTAAATGACTATTGTCTCAAACAACTCGTCCATAATGACTTTAGGGCTATTTGTCATTTATGACTAAAATACTAGTCATAAATTTCAATCATATATTTGAAGATTTCTACTAATGATGTGACTACAATGCTAATCTAAGTTAGTCAAATTAGACATACTTATGTTTTGGTTTAGTGGAAAAACCATGGTTAACCATTATGTAGTCACTTTGTTAAGGGCATAAAAACCATGTTTTTGTAGTAATGGTAGGTGATGGCCTAGCCTAGCCTATCTTATTGTATTTAACCTACCTTAATTGAACCTAGTATCTTCTATTACCCTACCCTACCTACCTTAGCCCTTTAAGCATGTACATAAGTTATAATCTTAGGAATTGAACCCTCGACCTCCATAATGATAAACCAAGTCCTTAACCAATGGAACACACCATCAAAAGGTGTTCAACTTTTGTCAATTTAAAAAAATTTACATGTTTATTTTGACACATCACTACAAGACTATAAAATACAAAGGTAGGTAGGTTGTGGGAGATAGGTGGGTGGGTGGGTAAGTTGGTAGGCAAATGGGTGCCTGTAGCTAGTATCTATGTAGGTAGGTGGGTGAGTATGTAGGTAGTATAAGTATGTAACACTAGCAGAAAATCCTCCTTTTTGCAACTATGTTTTCAACTACATCTTGACTATAAAACATAGTTGAAAGTGACAAAAATAGTTATAAAATATTTTTTGCAATTGAAAAATATAATTCTCAACTATTAACTAAAAAAGTTAATAGATGCAAGTCAACATTGACATTCCAGTTGAAAATGCTTGCCACGTGTCAACATCACATCAATAGCCATCAATAATCATTCTAGTTACAAACTATATTACCAATTTGGTTGTGAAATGTTGTGAACTTCCTTTGACTAGTGGATGAATCTCATTGGTTGATTGCATATGACATCAACAAAATATTTAGTTGTAATTTCAACTACATTTCAACTATGTCAATTTAACTAATGATGTGGTGACACATGGCACATTCAAAACATTCCACCATTAATTGCCCATAGTAGAGATTAAGTTGAGAGATCAACTATGTTACAACTATGATGTTCAATGGTGGGATGACATGTGTTGTAATTTAATAGGGTTTGGGGTGGACCAATAATTTAATGCCACTTGGCATAACCTAAGACTATATATGTACATTGTGCTTAATAATAGGTAGCCACCTAATTACCTAAGGATGGGTTAGGTTTAAAACTAAGCCCCCTTATTTAAGCTTAGGTTAAAGTTAGACCTAGGCAACTAAACTAAAACTAAACATAGGTATTAGATTAGGCGTATACCTAAAATGCAAATAAAGTCCTATTTCATTTAACTTAGCCTTTAAAGTTGGGCATTTTTTATTTGTTCATCCCAAATGGTTGTTACATTTTCATGTTTACTTTGGTTCTCCATATTCTTAGTGCATTTGCTTGTATAATTTAGATTATCAAAATGGAAGCCACAATATGGAACAAATATTTTAGTTTTCACCATGGGAAGACAAGCGTAACAACACACATAGGCCTATAACTAAATATTTATAGATTTTTTCATTTCTTACCTGATTTGATTGATGTAAAAACTATGGGAACGTTAAAGTAAACTCTACATTATCTCTTTAAACTTTAAAAGCAAAGGAGCAACATAGACAAAACATAAAACATGTCAAAATTAGATAATGTGTTTATTCCAAAAATGACCCATTATTTTGGAATGTCATACCTTATTCATTTTTTATTCAATTTGAGTGATCCAAACATCTATGGGTGCACCAAGTTAAGCTTTACTATAGTTTTTTAAGTTTCAAATGCAAAGAACCAATGGAGAAAAACCACAAAAAACATTAATGTACTAAATTGGAATATGTGAATTAGGCCTATGACTGAACACTTATTTCGCCTACTTTCAATGCCCATATCTTCTTCATGGTTTATCTATTTTGAGGGTGAAAGCATGCTAAACGTACTTGGTAGTTTACTTGTCAAACTAACAAAAGGTATAACTAAAACCCATCACAAAATTATTATACATGTAATCTTTTTAGTTGAATGATTATTAAAACAAAATATTTCTTCATTAGTATGCATTAATTTTAAATCTTCACATTGTAAAAGTAGGTTTTAAGTATATTTTTCTAAATGTAAGTAACTTTGAAAGCCTATTTTTTATAGTGTAATATTTGATTCAAGTAAATATATTCTTTAAAAATAAAAATAGATGGGTTTTTTGATGATGCCCTTCAATACACAATCATTTTTATCTTATAACTTCACACATGTTTATTTCATAAAAATTTTGAATGAAAAAATATGTTTGAACATCATATTGACAAGTCGATTTCAAACATACTTGTTACCTACTTTTATTATTTAAAAAATAATAATTTTGTATTATGTTCATAATAAACCCAATTAAAAACACTAATGGTTTCAAAATCAACTTAAAGTAAATCTTAATATACTTTTTGATATTTTGATAAAAAATTGTGTTGATTTTAACTTCATTTTTTTTCATCCACTTTTTTTGTAATTTTTAACATGCTTATACCCTTGAACGATCAACACTTACAACACCTAAACTTTAAATCCTCAAAACCTTAAAACCTCAAACCCTAAACCCTAAAAACCCTAAACCTTAAATATCTAGGTTTTTAACCACATATCAACATTTGGTTTTCCACAATAGGTAGATGTTATTTTCAAATTTGTTCCACACCTATAACACTTAAACCTTAACCCCTAAAACCTTTAAAAGTTTAAACCCTAAAGGTCCAAGTTCATAACAACATTCCAACATGTGGTTTTCCACGCTAGGTAGATCACACTCAATTTTTTTGTGACACCTATAGCACCTAAACCCAAACCCCTAAAACCGTACCACCTTAAACTCTACAAACCTTAAACCTTAAAGATCATATGGGTTTATATTAACATTTCAACATGTGGTATTCCACAATAGGTAGACGATACTTTCAAAATTGGTCCAACTATTATAAACCTTAAACCCTAACCCCCTAAAACCCCAAAACCTTAAACCCTAAACCTTAAATTGAATGTAATTTAAAAATGCTGCTTATTTCAAAAAATGGACAGTGTAGTTGTTTATCCTTTTCCTAAACCCTAAACCCTACACCTTACTAACCCTAAATCTACAACTTTCAAAATTGCTCCAACAACACCTAAACCTTAAACCTTTAAAACCCAAAACCCTAAAACCCTGAACCTTAAACCCTGAACTGAAGCCCTAATCCTTTAAAACCCTAAACCCTAAAACCCTGAACCTTAAACCTTGAATTGAAGCGTGCAGTTTAGTAATTTTATTTTTATTTTTATTTTTCAACAAAAGTGATGAATTTTTTTTGTTTTGTAACTGAAAAATGTTGGGTAGTTGGATATAATCATGCAACTTTCTACCCTTGAGGTTATTTAATTGATGATGCACCATGAATATGTTGACTAATGAGAGAGTTGTTAGGTTTAGGTTAAGGAAGCAACATTTATGAAGTACCTGATAAGCTTCAACTCAATTGGAGCTTGAAAATGCTGCTAGTTATGTGCTCTTGCAAACATCTACACTGCTACTGGCAATAGGCATCTCTGTGTGAATGTTGAACTGCAGGGAAAGGAAAAAGGTGTCAAGAAACAACCAGGTCACACCTGGATTGAAGTGAATAATGAGGTCAATACATTTGTAGTATACGATCGAGATCATCCTCAGATGACTGAAATATATGCAGAACTGTAGAGATTGTCAGGGCTCATGCATGATACTGGGTATGTGCCTCATACTAGCTTGGTGCTGCATGATGTGGAAGAAGAAAAAAAGGTGCTCCATTTGTGTCATCATAATGCATTTGGGTTCATCAACACAGCTCATAAAACCTTATATCCTTGACAAAAACACTAATCCTAAACCCTAAGCCCTAACCTTAATTCTAAGCCCTAAATTCTAAACACTAAACCCTAATAATAAGCTTCAACAGACCTCCTTTGGCTTTTGTGCTGCTAATTTCGCCTTATAATTACACTTATAATTATATAATATTATATTGTTGTTTTTTTCTTGAGGTCGCCAAATGGGAAGAAGCTTTTTTGAGGGAAAAAAAAACACACTTTTCAAATTTTTGGCGATGATTTCGTTTTATTTTCAGTGGTGATATATTAGCCAATTTCTTTTTCAAAGGCTGATTACATAAACCATTAAAATTGGGTCAAATTCTTGCCAGATTTTTCTTCCTTTTTCTCGCTCCCTCTTTTTTTCCTCTCTTTTCATTTGATATGCAGCTAAGTTAAGGTTTGAATTCTGTTTTCCTTTTTTCTTGGGATTTTGAAACCCAGTTTCAAATCTCTACGCATGATGCCTCAAACAATAAACAGTTCGTCAAAACAAACGGTTCCTCCTCTTGTGTGTATATATTTAAACCTTTAATGACTAGGAATTGGGTCGAATGCAAGATAGAATGTAAGTTTATGGTTTTAGGAGATCTTTTGAAAGCTTGTTAAGATTCCACTTTTGAACCCCTAAATTGGTGTGGTTCAAGGCCCACATTTGAAAAATATTGGATTGACTTCTACTTCATTCTATTCTACAACTTTCCCATTTACTTTTTTTGTTTTTCCAAAAGTCATTTGTTTTTATTTTTTTGTTTAAATATGTGTGTTTGTTTGTATCATTTGTTTATTGTGTTAATGCAATTGGTTTTTGGATTTGGTGCAAACAAAAAAAGTTGGAGATGTAAGGTTCAAGAGGGGAATGAAGAAATGTATATCATTTAAACTATGTTAAATGAACACCTAAGAATGTAGCTTGAAAACTTTACATGCTATGACAAAAGTACATTATATGTTTTTGAATATACATGCAATTGTCTTTGAATCTATTTAAAAAGACTATAAGTATGTTTTCATTTGTTTATGCAATCCTTTGTACTCATCATTAAGGGTGATGCTATTTTTAGGTTTTGGTTGTGTTAAATGTGACTAAATCCATGCAAAATTATTCCACATTTACTATAACAACATATTTGCATTACAATATGCACACATTCTCAATTCCTGCCTTGATTCTAAACATGCATGCTTCTACAATTCATTAAAACATCATAATCATGGTTATTTCATATAACCAAAATTTGTACTTCAAGATATAATTAAAAAATCTAGAAATAGAATTACATTTCATTTCCTTACTTTTTGATACTATAGAAAATTCACACAACAATATGAATATGAAATCATTACAAAAGTCTATACTTCTCTTTTTTACTGAAAATTTCAATCGAAATATAGCAAAAATTCCCATGTTTTGTTGAAATGAAATCAAACAGCAAAATCAAATTTGTGGTACATCAAAAAAAAAGTATGTAGTTCCTAGTATAAAGTACCTACATCTATTATTACTCCCAAAATTGTGTCAAAGAATGAAAATCCTTTCTCCAAAACTTTCATCTTTGGGCAATCCCCAAGTCACCATCAACATGATTCAAAACTAAACAAGAATTCAAAATTTAAACCTCAAACTCTCATCTTTGGGCAATCCCCAAGTCACCACCAACATGATTCAAAACTAAACAAGAATTCAAAATTTAAACCTCTAATGTCCAATGATCAATCCCTATCCTTAATGCCTAATTCATTTAAAACAATGTAATTAGCCTACCCATTTAACATGTTGATGTGTAGGATTGTGATTTCCATCATTGTTGGATGTTGTGTTTTCAATAGGTCTCATGAAAAAACATGCCCATGACTTGTGTGAGGCTAAAAATGGCTTACACCATGTTCTATTGAGTTGTATTCATCTTTTCATCTTGTTGTTTATAATGTTACAATTGTTTATTGATAACATCTTCTTGAGATTTTGCATGTTTTTCTTTTATTCCTATGTTGATGATGAGAATTATACCAAGGGGATTAATAAGAATTTTTTTCCCTTAAATTATCAAAATATTCATAAATCATGGACTTCAAAATCACAGTCTAGTTCTGGTTCCCAGCAGCAAGCTGCTAACACTACTTTGTTGTGTTTCCAATAGGAGCCCTGAACTCCTGAACTCTGAACCTGCATTTGATTCATTGTTGTTCCAGCTCTTGGAATTGAATTGGGAACTGGAATGCGAACAAGTCAACACTGGTTCATGACTCACTCACTATTCATCAGCAGGTGGTGGTGCAGATAGTATCTGTAAGTGTCACAAGTCACAACCCACATTGTGCAAAAGAGATGAGAGGTTCTAATCACTTCATGCTCGCTGGTTCTGGCAATCAAAGTGAACCCCACACTTCCCAGTTTGTCAGAACCAGTTTTATTTTCGCTATGCAGCAAAAATATGCTGTCTGATACAAATGTATGATTTTTTTTTGATATTTTTCTTTTGGGAGACTGCAGATATTTTTTCTAAAGAAGGGAGATATAAGTTTTTTGAAGAAATGCAAAAAAATATGGTGGCTTTCAAAAACTTCGTCTCTTCATTTTGTACTGTTGCTCGCACACCTCCTGCTCTGATTGTGGAGCGTGGTGTAGCACATCCGATGACAATGGAGGTGAGCACTCTATTTTTGAGCCAACAAACTTGCACCCCTCTCTGGAGGATGGGTACAGTGTTGTGTTCGTTGGGTAGGAGGATGAGAAGGAGATCCTCCTCCTCTTCCCATCAGCATTCTGCAAATCTTGATCGTGTCTGACTGACATTGGAATGTCATTTCACATGTGCAGAGATTTTACAACGAGCTGAAGTATTTACTGAGCGTTGGAGTTGCACTGGCTGGTGCAGCCGTTGTGGTGAACCAAGAAATGACGAAGATGAAACTCAACGGAGTGGAGATGGAGGTGGCCCAAATTGGGCAGCGCGTGGACCAATTGGAGAAGAAGATGGATGACAAGTTTCAGTGCATGGAGAACAAGTTTCAGTGCATGGAGAAGAAATTTGAGCGCATGGAGAAGAAATTTGAGCGCATGGAGAAGAAGTTGGACAACGTGTTGAGTCACAAATCTCGGCCCTGGAATCCTTGGCGTCAGTGAAGAGTTTTTGTGAGCTGCAGGCACACACCAGGTGATCCTTCACAATCTGTAATACCTGCATTCATTCTGGATCATTTTGGAATCCTAGGCACAAAGGGTCCCCTCTATTGGTTACAAGAAAGTCAAACATCCAGATACCTCAGCAGAATGATGAATTTTTCTGTCTTCCTGAATGTCAACTTGCAGGAATATTGGCACCAGATCCTGATAGATTTTCAGGGCCAAAGAGAGGATTTTCTAGGATACTTGAAAAGCAGTGATTTTGATTTCACCATCCACAAATGAGTCATTTTGTTAATATGTACCTGCATCTAAAGGTCCTGAAGTAGAAAGGATTTCCTGTTTACCACCTGGCAGAATAAGGCCTACCCGCAAGATCCAGCCTACATCAAAAGGTTCCAGTGCATATTGAGGCCTGGTGGCACCTGCAACCACTCACAAATAAAAGTGTGAAGATGCAAGTTACTAATCCTTAGGCATGCAAAAGAGCCTGGATTCAATTTCTGGTGTGGTCTCCTGGAGTCACTATCCAGAAATAACTGCATTGGCCTGTACTCCCTGAGTTGTGCAGCTTGCACTAAGACATGAGATAACCTAACTACTTTGGGGTGCCAGTCATTGTCCACATTTTGACAGAAATAGGCAGAAAGATCAAAGTTTGGTTTGTTCCTCAGTTGCATTACCTCCACTACTACAGTGTGATGCTCACCTGTTATAGGCCCACCCTTGCTCCTGTCAGC
>Ga0116227_10010402_pt1 | contig 16278 bp, 18 predicted proteins | sample S1TSphgellanicum_FD_89693 | JGI IMG/M metagenome (GOLD analysis project Ga0116227, IMG submission 89693) | Host-associated microbial communities from peat moss isolated from Minnesota, USA - S1T2_Fb - Sphagnum magellanicum MG | ecosystem: Host-associated > Plants > Peat moss > Unclassified...
GGGGGGGGGGGGGTGGGGGGGTGGGTGGGGGGGGGGGGGGGGGGGGGGGGGGGGGGGGTGTGGTGTCCTTGCATGCTTTCTCTATTGCTCTCATATTTGGCGGCTCGAACACCCGGAGCACCAGCTTAGTACAATCCGCAACTGTAGAACGAACGTGTACGAGACCCACTTGCCCGACAAATGACAGTGAGCAAGAGAAAAATTATTCACTCCCGACACTACACGCATAAAAAGCACAATTTATTTGATTTGATTTTTTCTGTTTGCCGAACCCAGCTTCTCCATTCCTCCGTCCAGTCCCCCCCCCCTCCCCCTCCCGCACCCACCGTCGGCCCACTTCCTTATCCATCCCAGCACAAGTGTGACTGCAAAAGCAGAAATTGTGTGACTACACGAGCGGGGGACTAAGTTCAGGTGCAGCCATGCCACATCCGGATAAATTATCATCATATTTTTTCAGTGCCGAACACCACACGCACACATACACATGTATATATATATATATTTTTTAATTTTTTTCTTACGATGGTAAACGAGAGAAGAGGAGTGTGAGTAGTTTGTAAGGATTTGATATTGTTGTCCGTCACGCATTAGCATCATCAACGGCTTAATAACAACCCCCATCCGATCGATCGATTGATCAATCGCCCCCCCCCCTCCTCCCCCCCACACACACCACTTCCTTCACTTTGAAGCTAGTAACGAACTTGAAAAATTTGTCGGTTGCAAAATACATCATAGTTGCGAGACAAAACTCTTTGTGGAAAAATATGTGGATGTGGGGACACCCCCCCCGCCCCAAACCTCCATCCCCTCTTTAGCTCCTTAAGAGAGACCTTCTCTCTCTCTCTCTCTCTCTCTCTCTCTCTCTTTCTTTCTTGATTTTTTTGTTGTTGTTTGTTGTGGCCAAAGAAAAGTGGGTGGTTTAGATTAAGTTTTGCTTGGCCCACGCCTTGTGAAGGGCATAGTCCATTGGTCCGCTACTACATTCACCTTTTTTTCGGTTTTGGGATTACACTTTACCGTTAGTTATAGTGATTCTAAACTAGGAATTTTTTAATTAAAAAATTAGAATTAATTTTTTTTAATAATTTTTTAAGAGGGAAAAAATTCAAATTCATAAAAAAGAGGGCCAAAAAAAGAAGACCAAAAAAAAAGGAAAATTTGTTTGTTTATTATTATGGCAATTTTTAAGAGGAGGAGGTCCGATGGATGGATGGATAGATGGATGGATGGATGGAGGGAGAGGGGGTGAGGGGGAGCAGAGAATACGCAAATACCAAAACATCTACCTACTTATTACTTAACTATCTATCTACGTACCTACCTACCTACCTACCTACCTATATAGATACCTACCTAGCTCTTAGCTTCTCCCCTCCCTGGCCCTCGCCCTTCGGTCGGTCCCACACACACGTCTCGTCGCTCGCTCGCTCGCTCGCTCGCTCTTGCTGGCGCTCCCTCGAGAACGATCTCCTTTTTATTTCAGCGTTTGTTTGATTGATTGTTTGTTTGTTTGTTTGTTGTTGTTTCAGTTATAATAGATGATCTGATGATCTAAGTCTTTGTTTTTTTCTCTCTTGTGGGATTTTCTGCTTCATGTGTGCCTCACATGTGGGGATTCGACGTGTTGTGGTTGAATCTGATCAAAAGGTTTGGCGAATTTAGTTTTTGTCATGCACAATTTTTGTGTGTGTGTGTGTATGTGGGAGTGAAGTTTTCTTCTTCTTCTTCTTCTTCTTCTTCTTCTTCCCGCTAGACTTGTTGCAGCTGCTATGATCTGCAGTTAGCTGGTTGCACGCAGTTGGTTATCTAATTGGAACCGTCTTCTTCTTTTTCTTCTTTTTCTTCCTCTCTCTCTCTCTCTCTCTCATCATGTTTACTATGATTTTGCAAGCTCAGTTTAGTCCTCTTCTGATCTTCTTCTTGGAAAGATAGCATACGTTGAAAGCTCTTGTAACTTGTTTCTACTTCTGCTCAGGAGCTTTCTTCTTGTGCACGTTGTTGCTGTTGTGAAAGCTGTGGAGTAGTATACACCTGCTGAAGAAGAAGAAGAAGAAGCCCCTGGAAGACTCGTCAAAATACTTGGACGTCATGTTCATCCGCTTGTAGATTCCCCGGCTGGTGGTGGTGGTGGGTGGTAGTCACCTCCAGCAGCTTTCCAGCTGCATTCCTGAGATCTCATCAAGCTGCTGTTGGCAATTCAGAGAAAAGAAATTTCACCTTGAGTCGCTAGCTGCTGCAGCAACCGGTTTACTGTGCTCGAGGATCGACAAGAAGGAGAGACATTCAAGTGCAGCAGCAACAACAAGTTCTCGCTCGTTCGTTCGCGTGAGCATGACAACGACGACGACGACGACGACTACAGCAGCAACGACAGGAGCTGCTGCGTGCATGGGAACCAGCACCTGCGAGGCCGTCGAGGAATGGCAGGATATAAAGGAGGAGCAGCCAGTTGCAGCAGCAGAGCAACAACAGAGCAGCTGGCTGCCTCCTGGCTTCCGCTTCCATCCTACCGACGAGGAGCTGGTGAGCTACTACCTGGCCAAGAAAGTGCGCAACGGCAGCTTCGCCGGCCATGCCATAGCTGAAGTTGATCTCAACAAGTGCGAGCCTTGGGATCTCCCTGGTACTCAGCCTCTCTCATGCTCCTCCTGGGACACACTCTCTTCACACAGCTGCTGCAGCTCCTGAAGCAGCTCTTCTCGTCATCATGCCATCTGAGCTTCTCTAAATTCTCTTGGTGCGGGTGGGTTACAATGATGTTGGTTGCAGAGAAAGCTAAGATGGGAGAGAGGGAGTGGTACTTCTTCAGCTTGCGAGACAGGAAGTATCCGACGGGGATGCGGACCAACAGGGCGACGGATGCAGGCTACTGGAAAGCTACTGGTAAAGACAGAGATGTGATGAGCAGCACCACCACCACCACCGGAAGCAGCCGAAGCAGATCACCGCCGCAGCTGGTGGGCATGAAGAAGACGTTGGTTTTCTACATGGGCCGCGCACCCAAAGGCGAGAAGACCAACTGGATCATGCATGAGTATCGACTGGAAGGCGATCATTCCTGCAACAACAACACCCATCATCGCGGCATTCCCAAGGTACAACACACCACCATCGCCCCCTCCTCAGTCTTTTTCTTGTTCTTGTTCTTGTTCTTCTTTTGTTGCTTCTTCTGTTGTGTCTTCTTGTTCTTGTTGTTGATTTGAGTGAGGGTTTGAATATACAAGTCTTGCAAGAGAATTGAAATACAGAGACTGGGTTTTTTGGTGATGCTGATGGGTGGGTGGTGTGCAGGATGAATGGGTTGTGTGCAGGATTTTTCAGAAAAGTGTTGGGGGGAAGAAGATTTCTGGCTTTGGGTACTCATCAGATTTGCGGTTTCTGGAAGCCATAAGCCACTACCATCATCATCAGCAGCAGCAGCTGCAGCTTGATGAAACGAGATCATCCTCGTCAATTCCCATTACAGCTTTGATGGATCACTCACCAAATCCCACAGTCACCAACGCCACTGATGATGCAGCCGCAATAGCAGCAGCAGCAAACTTGGCAGACTGTGAAACGTGTGCAGCAGCAGCTAACAACACCAACAACTATGATCACACATCTGGCTGCATGTCTAATTCTTCTTCTCTTTGTTGTTGCTTTCACAACTACTCTCATGACAACACCACCATTCTTCAAGCTTCTTCTTCACCAAACTTCTTCTTCAACCACAAGGAAAACACCGCTCCAGCAGGCACATGGGCTATGAAATCATCAGCAGCATCAGCAAAGTCTTCTGGTGGTGGTGGTGGGATGATGATGAGCTTGCCTACAACAATGCACTCTGCAGGCACAACAGCAGCAACAATGGGTGGCATTTCCGGAATGGAAATGATTCATCAAGCTGCTGGAGGAGGAGCATTGATGATGAACAGCAGCAGCATGGCAAAGCTTTGTCCCAACCACGAGCTCAGCTTCATCGACCCCAACTCTGCTGCAAAGGGCAATGTCAGCATCATGCCACGGATGGATTTTGCATCATCTCAGCAGCAACAGGCAGCAGCGGTGGCAGCAGCAGCATATCTGCACACAAATTTGATGCTTCTGAAATCACTTGATCCAGTGAGCTTGAGGGCAAAGGCTGAGCCATATTACTTTGAAGGGAATCATGATGAGGAGGATGAAGCTCAAAGCAACAGCAGCCAGAAAGTGTTGAACTATGGTTGGGGTTTTGAACAACATCATCATCAGCATCCCATTCTCTATGAGCAACTCAACTTGACAGCAACAACCACAACACCAACAACAGAGGCTTCTTCATGTGTTACACCCAATCTCTTCCGCTACAACAACTTCATCAACAACAACAACAACAACAACAATAACAACAGCAAATTCGGGTTTGCTGATTCTAGTGTTGATCTTGAGTGCATGTTTTGAGTGCATGGATGGATGGATGGATGGGGTATGTATGTGCCTGGAACTTGAGGAGCACTTGAGTAATTTGCTCCTCAAGAAGCCATTATACATAACAACAACAGCAACATGAGCTTGTATCATTGTATACAACATTCCTTTGCAACAGGAATTGTTTACATAGGCACTGGTGTTTTCTTTCACTACAAAAGAATTGACAGCCCATCTTTTGATCACCACAAATTGGACTTCAACGTTTCAGTATAGCGCATCATCATCGTCGTCATCGTCATCATCATCATCATCATCTCCTCATGAATATTATTTGCAACTTCATTTGTGATTGGGTTTAGATCTGGAGATTTGTTTGAAAGATCTGAAAAAGCTTACCACCGCCTCATCAATTGGAGGACATGCTCTTACTGTGTACACTAGGGTTTCAAAGTTCTGGAGCTGGATGATGTTGGATGATTGTGGAGTGCTCTAAGGAGAAGGAAGAAGAGCAAGGAGCAGGCAAACAGACGGACACAAGTGATTTCAGCATTTCCAACATGTAAAATATGGAAGGATGAACACAAACAAGGCAGCAGATCGAAAGCATGGGATGGAAAGCTTTTTTTTGTGTGCTGTTGCAGTAAATAGTTTTTTGTACATAACACCACCATTTCTTTTGGTGTCAAGAAAAATTGCAAAAGCTGGAGATGATGGGTAGAAAAGAAATAGGTAGTTGATTGTAATTGTGGTTAAAAGAAGGTAATAGGAAAAGGTGTCAAAAGTGCCAAAACATTTTCTTCTGTGGTTTAAAGTTGGGCTTCCATACACGAAACAAGGGCAGATGACTTACTTGAACCTTACTGGATCCACCCCACCCTACCCGATTATATAGCTGTGAGTTTTTCTATTGAATACCAAACTAGTTCGAAAACCAGAACTCTCTCACAATTGCATTTGTTTTCATTTATCAAACGATTGATTTGGCATAGATCATCGTCTAGTGTGTAAAAAACACATGGGTACGGTGTGCAGTGCAGTGCACAACAACAAATTTTAATTTTTCTCATGAAGCCAAAAAGGTAGTAAGTTTGTAACTACAAAGCAAATGGCTTGAAGGTTTGTAAGTATTCCAAGGAAAGAAAGATTTGAAGAAACATCAGCTTCTTGTTCATTAGGTTCTTGACTTCTCTCCATCTACTCCCTGTTTCCTTCATCTCTCTGCACCCAAGTTTGCTCACTTTGGGTGGTTGGGTAGTTGAGTAGTTGAGTAGTTTTCTTCTTCTTCTTCTTCTTCTTCCCTTGTGAAGGCAAGAAGAAAACAGGCATTACTAGATTTATCAAACAATTTAGCATTGTTGGGTGTTCCAAAAACCTTCCTATATTTTGATGATTTGACACTTTGAACTAGCATTTAGCAATTTACCTGAAAGAAAGAGAGACAGAACCTACTCCTCTGTGACCATGGGACCTTATAAAATAAGAACAAAAAAAATATAGTGGGTTTGGTTTCGTGCTTACACATAAACAAACATTTTGAGGTTGGTTTCTTGCTCAAATCTGCGTTGAGTCAATGCAGTTGTTTTGCTATGTTTCTCCAGCAAAGTCATCTTCAACATTCCAGCAGCAGTCTTATGCTTTAATGTACACACATGCCATCATTTTTCTTGCACTAGTTCCAAGTCTTCTCCCACCATATAGAGAGAAAAACTCACCTTTCTCTCTCCAGTAGTGTAAACTAATCATCTTATTATATCCTTCTTTTTCATCTTCCAAGTCTTCTAATCTCCTTTCATGCAAGAAAAAGCTCAGCTTTGTGTACCCCCAAAAAAAAAAAAAACACACAACATATAAAGGATTTTTGGGAAATTTTTGACCCTAATCCACCAGATTTAGATGGAAAAAAATTCTTGAATGCCAGATTTCTAAACATTTTCCAGCGGGAAATATATATATATATGGGTTCTTAAAATTTCTATGTTTATATCTGGTCTATAGCCAAATCTGGCTAAATCTTCTTGTGGATGATCACCAGTTTCACTACATCACAAAATTGAGAAGAAAAAAATACCTTGGCTTCAACCCTAATACCAAGACCAGGCTAGTATGAAAATCTAGAAGATCCAATACAAGTACTTTTGCTGTTATGAATTTTTTTAAGGAAATCCAATTATGAGTATAAGCTAAACTAGAACCAAAAACTGATGTTAAACTTGGCCTCTTGATCAAACCATAGCCAAAAGAAGATCCAACAAAAACATTTTAAAAGAGTCTGACTACTTTTTTTATTTTACAACTTGTTATTTAAAATGCTTATGATTTTCCCTATATATATATATATCGCATGTTGTTTGTTAATCATTGTTGAATAAATATAATTTTTTTAAATTGTTCAAATTTTATCAAATTTTACGTTTTGTTTTGAAAAATGAACTCAATTGTAAATCATTACAAAATATGTTGATTACTAAAAGCTTCACTTTCTTCTATTATGAGATACAAAAGTTCTATATATACGTCATCACGTACATTAAACCCTATTTACATATGGTTAAAGGACTTCAAAAATTTGAAGATTCTGAAACATACAAGTTGAACTTTTAAAATTGTGAGTGTTTTGTTTTTCTCTTTTTTATTGTGGCCAGTAAGTTTTTATAATCTAATTTTTTTGATCAATCGATACACTTTTATGAAACAAGAAATTAAAAAATCCTTTGTAAAATTTTCATTTTATGACACAATTATTGTTGTTCATTTTTTAAAGTCCTTAACTAAACTACAACTTCAAATTAAATTAAATTAAATGAATTGAATTTTAAATTTGAATATTTTTCACATTCATTTGAATCATTTAACACAACTTGCCACAATTGTCCTAATTTTCAAATGAATTTGACATGACGCAACATTTAAATAAATTTGTGAGTGCTATGCAACATTCATGATTTTGCCTCATTTTGGCTCCTTTAACTATGTTTTTGCCCCAAGAATCATCCTTGTGCTAAAATCAAAACCAAAACTAAAACCTTGAATTACAACTAGACCTAGAATTGGCTTCGTGCTCAAACCAAAATTGGACCCAAGCACCATCCATAACTAATAATCATCATCATTCTATTGGAACCAAAACCGACCATGTGAGTTTGAAATATGATATTTAAAAAAAACAAAATTTGAAAGGATTAATGAACTCACATGGTATCAATTTGCATCTCTAAACAGAAGGGTTGGTTTTTCTAAATACTGAACTTGAGAAGCACTTAGTATAATGTTTAAGGTAGGATTTAGGGTTCAATTTTTTAACAATTATCATGACTCCAAACTTTGTTGGATTCTCATCCCCACAATAGAGTTGCAAACTCCAGCAAGAAAGGCCAGTTTCAGCATAATAGGGCACCAACCGTATAACTGGGAATGTAGATTTTACAAAGTGAAATAACTGGGACCCAAACTGGTTTTTCCACCAATTCTGGTGGTGAACTTGAGTTTCATCCTGTCTTTTTCCTTTTTCCCTCAGCACCTCCAGTGCTGCTACATATATTTTCAACGCTCCTACTTGTACAACTAGTATAATTACTCTTGAACCTTGTGAATTAAATGCTGAGTTTCAGCAATTTGTATTGAAATTTAATAAAATTTCCTTACTTAGCAGATACCATTGGAAGAGGGTAAAGGGGTTGATCAAAGGCCCAAAGACAGGGTGACTTTGCAGATACTTTCTAATGTGCCACGATGATCTTCACATTACAATCGTGTAGGCCACAAAAAAGCATACCCTAGATGATATTGCAAAAGATGGTATTGGCAAGGTCACATCTCTGCACTGTAGGGGGCAGGACTTGGAAGTTGAAACTTCAGGGTTTACAGCCAGCATTAGAACAACTGGGCTATAAAAACTTCTTTCTAATCTGCACATTTGCTTCATATGAGACATTGCTGCCAGTACAGAACACCTCCCCCCCAACCCTCCCCGCAAAGGGTTGTAGAGCGGGCATTCAGGCATCTCTTTTTGCACATAAAGAGCTCTCATCATCCAGGCACTCGACAAAAGTAGGAGCCTTGCAAGCAATGAGAAAGATTAGGAATGTGACACAAGTTGCTGTTCAGCATAGTTTTCCATCATAAAATGAGGGCTCTCTATTTGGAGTGCAACAATTCAAATGATCTCTACACACAAACCTACTTACAAAGCTCTTAATATAGGAGCCATTAGACTCAATCAATCACTCACAGAAAGACAAGGAGTGCCTCCCACCACAATCCCCATCGCAATGGCCTGTGGAAACACAAGACGCTAACTACTACTATTACTACTACTACTACTTGTATCCTCACTGACAAAAACCACTCACTGACTATAAAGATTTGTTTGCAATGAAGAATTGCCCAAACGGCCAGATCTAGGGTAAACAATCATGTTCAGCTATGCACTCATTCAATGGGAGGTGATAAAAGTTCTTAAGAGCAACTGATACTTCTCTATAATCTACCTGTAACCAGCATACTGCTGGCTTGTATAGCCCCCAATGCCCATCCCCATGTTAGGGCCACCCTGACCCATTCCCATGTTCAGGTTTGGAGCCATTCCCATCCCCATACCCTGACCCACACCCATGTTCATGCCCGGGTTCATGCCCGGGTTGAAACCCAAGTTCATGCCAAGGTTTACACCCATGCCCATGCCCATACCAGGATTACCTCCCATCTGTGGTGCCATCATACCCATACCAGGTGCCATACCTGGTGCCATACCTGGTGCCATACCCATCCTCACATTCATGGCTGAGGGTGGGGGAAGGGGTGGAGATGGCAAAACACTCGCACCTGCTCTGCCAAGACCAGATCCAGCTCCCATTGCCTGTCCCATTGATGATGCGCCATATGTGGATTTCTTCTCATCTTTCCTCTTATTCTCAGACCCTCCCCAAAGTTCATTACGCAATGATGCATCTGTGAGCTGAATGCCCAAATCTGCCAAAGGATTCACTTTTGCTGCCAAATTCCAACACAAATCTCAGCATTTCACTCCCATATCCAGGTCTGTCAATCTATGAAATCGCGAAAAACTCTCCACAGTACAACAATTTGAAGGTAACATGACAGTGAGTGCAGTCATAACATTATGTGAGTTGCTCACAAAGTGTCAGACCGTCACCTTCATCACAAATAGCAGTGATGAGCTGCCATGACTGCCCATTGATTTCATCAGTCCTGAAATTGGGTGTAGACAAGAACACTACAACATTTTTACAAAAGACAGCCTAGACTCACAAACACTTCCACTCTCACAGCTTTTCAAGGAGTCACTGGACCAAAAAACCTGCACAGACTACCTTGCTGCTTATCTTTTTGGTATCCATTCCAAACCAGAAGGAAAACTTGAAGATGGCATGAATAAAATAGAGCATGGCAGCAGAAGAGGCACATACGTCCAGCTATATTGAGGTCCACCAAGCCTGTGCTCAGAGTATCAGCCCATAAGGTTGACTTGGGTGGTGCAAAGGTCTTCTTTGGTTGTTGCTGAGGCTGCAACGTGCTACCATTGGTGCTTGGTTGGGCCTGCGTACTTCCCAATTGTGATTGTTGGCTGCTTAAAGACTGACTGTGCCCAAAGGGCTGATTGTTGTTGTAAGATTGAACATAGCTTGAAGGCTGAGTGCTGCCGACAGATTGGTTACTGTATGATTGCCCTTGCAACACAGTTGAACCTTGGGAGAAACCACCACCATTACTTGGTGCAAATTCAAAAGTAGGTGCAGACTGAGGAGGTGGAAAAATGCTTCCACTGGCAGAACTTGGTACAGCATTGCCATTTGAACCCCCTGATCCAAAAGCTCCAAAGCTCTCTCCTGTAGCACTGTTGGCAGGCAAAACGGGTGGCTGATATGCTGGTGGGGCTGGGAAAAGGCCTGGAATGGATGGAGGAGGAGGTGCCTGCAATGCTGGAGCTCCAAACGTGTCCGGGGCAGATGATGGAGCTGCCTGAAATGCTGATGCCCCAAACAGGTCCCCACTCGGTTCCTGTATTGCATTGGCAAGACACATACATCCAGAGTCATTGATAATTATATGCAAAGCCCAGTGTTGCTCAGATATATCTTCATAAGTACTGAGAAATTCTCCATAGAAATTACAGAATCCATATAAAGATAAATTTCTCCATAGAAATTCTAGGAATGTCAAGAATGCACGAACATCTATCAAATGTGGAAAGTAATTAAAGACTTAGGAAAAAAACCAAACAAAATCCCTGAAAGAGAAAGCCATCTACCAAAAGCCAAAATCACACTTAATCTAAAAATGCAAAAAGAAACACAACTCTTGGTTACTGTAAAGATCCAGCAAGAGAAACAATAGTCCAATAACCATTTAAGTCTAAAACCACGTGCAACTAAACATGTCCAATATACTCACCTCCTGCATCCAGATTGAGATTGCCACATCATTAAAGTCTGGGCACAGGAAGGCTTCCAAAGCACCAAAAAAAGGCACAAATAGCAGTCTAGGTAAGAGACATGGTAAAAAAAACAAGTCCAACAGTTCGACAACAGCAAAGAAACACAGGCAAAGTGTTCAAGACTGACTCCCACTGTAAACTCACCTGCATGGAAACTGTTGCAGGAACTGGAACAACCTCAAAGCCCACATCCCCAAATAAATCTTCAATACCACCAGTGCTTTTTGAGACTGCTAAAGGTGCAGAAGTTGGTACAGTAGGTGCAGTTTCTCCAAAGAAATCATCCTTGGGCTGGCTTGCAGAAGAAGCTACAATGATCCAAGGTCAACAAAAGAGGCTTAATACCAGTAACTTCAGATAAAACCCACCATGATGCACATCAAGCTAAAAGAGAATCACAGATACTTACTAGTTGCAGAGAAAGCCCCTCGTGGGTCAAAATCATCTTCATCATTTGCAGCCTGGCTTGCAAAATAAGCTCCCCCACCACCAGGTTTGCTCGGAACATCCTCAACCGTGCTAACAGCAGCCTGTGCCTGGTTGGACTGAGTTCTTGCAACTGCTGCAGCTACACCCTTGCTACTGCCCCTGCACACACTCCCAAAAATCACTACAGTTCACTGCAGCAAATAATCAATGGGCACTTTAAAAAAATTCCGTTGGCATTCACTTACTGAAGAAATGCAAAAGACTGATTGATCATGGTTCTCTGCATGAATGCATGGACAAGCTTGGAGCTACTTGAGCCATCACTTCAGTCATCTGGATGACCCCTCCTAAATGCTCTCAGAAAATCCTACTCAGATCTTTTGTACTGTAGGGAGGATATGCAGCAAAAGCTGTAAAAACAGTTGCTGATGAGATGCTTGGCACCACAAAGCACATCCACCACTTGCTCATTGAAGAGATACTGGCATGGTTACACCAGTCCTACCTGTCATCCTCCTGATCATTGGTCTGCACTGTGTCTTCATATGCAGGAGGAGCACCTTTTGCTTTGTTGCTTGGCCTGCCATCACCTACATATCTTCAGCTTATTTGTTGAAGTACAGAGTTGCTAATTGTAGAAAAGCATGTACTCTCAATGGTTTTTCACATCTCTTGTGCCAACATCCTGACTTCCAATATCCCACACTAAATAACAAATTATGTCAAAATACAGTTCTTTTCAACTGACACACTGTTCCTACCTCCCACAGTTTGAATGTGGAGGGACCAATGGCAGATCTATGTGAATAGTTCACAATGTATATGAAAATATTTTGACACAAAATAACAACTCTCCATATGGAGAATTTGAGCCAAACTGAATAGAAAACACCAGACAACTAAAGCATAGAGAGATGGGAGCCATGTTGCACCTGGAAGAGTATCGATCATCATCATCATAGCCCCGATCTCGATCACGATCACTCGTAGCACCACTATCATACTTGTCATTGAAGCTTCCCTTTGTGCTATAATCGTCAATGTTACGGTCTCTATCCCCACCATATCCATCGTCTTTGTAGCGGTCCTTATCTCTTCCTGACCGATCATCATCCCTGTACCGATCACCATCCCTACTCCCCCCACCATAACTATCATAATCATCTCGACCTCCACGGCTTCCCCCATAGCTCCCCCCATACCGATCATCATCCCTGTCATTGTAGCCTCCACCAGTACTTGAGTATGTACTAGGTCTGAATGACATTCCGGTACTCGATACACCCCGATATCTGTAAAAACAGCAATCAGGACAACATGACCAATGAGAAACTTCATACACAGCAGCACAAGTACCACCAAGCACAGACTGTACCAACCTCCCTAGCCTATCAGTCACAATAACACATCACCCATGTACTGACTGCCAGACTTTGAGAAGGCTATCACTTGGAGGTTGCTGAATTATCCACATCACATTCACACAAACAACCTGAATTGCAGTTAAAATATTGCAAATGTCAAACATTCCTGTCAGCAACCACAGTGGAAGGCATTTTATTAGCAGCAGCTTGAGGACTGGTTTAGAAATGATATGATGACATGAGGACTATTGTTCCAGACTGTTGCAGAGAAGACCTCAACTCTGACAAGATGCAAACAGGAGGTATGAGCAAAATTGCAAGTACTTGTCTCTGTTTGCATTTGCTTTTTGTCTCACTTCACGAATTCTCTCTTTGTCATTTATCAGTGAGACAAGATTCTGGGCCTTCTTCCGTACATTAATTCCCTGGTCCTTGCCACTTGCTTCCATGTACTGGAAATCAACCAATGTCTGCAGACAACAAATTGCTTAGCATAGTTCAAAAACCCAAGAACATAGGAAGACAAACATGAGTAGCTTGAGATGCAACAACATATTAACTTGCTCCATACCCCACCCACAACTCTACCTGTTGGTGATTACATCCAGTCAACAGTAATTGCATGTGGAGCCCAAAGGAAAATCCAGGACATCAGGGACCAGTGAGACCAGTAATATATTAGCTGGCTGACCTGAATGTGGTAGGTATGCTCCCGGAGCTCATCTATGACCCTCTCCGAACCATTGGCAACCAAATATTCCAGCACTGTCAAAGACTGGCACAGACAATGACAGACACTACCATCAGCAATGAGTTATGTCCAGCAGCTGTAATAGACTGGGCAGATCCACAGCATGTGTCCTCCAAACAGATTCATTATGACCTAACATTGCAAGATCGCAGGAGGAGTATCTACCTATGAGATTGCAGAGAAACCTCCACAACAAACACTTTGAAGGTAACACAATAAGGAGTGCTGTCATAACCTTATGACAGTTTCTCTGTAAGAGTTACACCATCACCTTCATCACAGATAGCAGTGACAAGCTAGCATGATCTCAAGGGAAGTACGCATTAAACCACCAACTAGGAAGATGAGAAGCTTTAAAAGGCCCTCAACATTGAACATCCATTTGCAGAATTGCCGAGTTTGTTTCACATTCACTAACAAGCCCCTATTCCTCTAGTGCACTACATCAGTGCTGTAGAGCATTGTGCTATTTACCTTGTAGACATGACGCCAATTTCTCCCAGTATCATTCAGCCGCTTGTACAAAACTGTCATAATCAGCTGGTAGTCATTGCTGTACAACCCCACACAAAGGAAAAGGAACACAATAAATAGTCCAAGCCACTGGCAGGCACACAATCAAAATGCAAAAGAACCCTTTCATATTGGTCTCTCTCCATGGAAACAACAGACTGGCTTTTCAGTTAGAATCTCACTAGTTTCGAGTAGCTTGCGCAATATCAGCCATGATAGTTCCATGAGGACCCCAAGGCTCATTACTTGTTGCTTCCAGAACCTGCAAAACACATTGAGTTACACCCATCAATCAGTTGCCCATGATTCTCAACAGGCATTCATTCCACTTTGTCCATTTCTATGAGTTGAATTTGCATGACATGAAGAAGCACATGCACCTCAGACCAGATGCATTTGGTAAAGACCTCTGACGGGCCACAGCATCTTGGCCCTTGCAAATCTTTATCAATGAGAGAAAGCATTCTTAGCTTGAAAGTGCTGAGAGAAAAACAAGGAAACCTAAAATGATGCTTTTGCACCAATCATTGCTTGCTGACATGCAGAAACAGATCTCTGCTGATATGAGATGGGGAAAGACATGATTTCAAAACTTACTTTCACTTCAATCTCTGGAACCTTGAGGACTTTTTTGTTCACTTCTCTTTTCCTGCAAGACAGAGACAGAGACAGAGAGTATGTGGATAAGAACACAGACTTAGATTCTCCATGTACCATCCCTAGACCATAATAGCTTCTCACTGTTATAAGGAGTTTCAGATCCAGTCAAGAATGTACTGGAAAACGAATGTTGGATCCAGCTTCTCGCGGAGTATTCATTTCTCTCTTCCACAGGACATACACCAGTAAGATAGTAGTGATCACTTCATGCATTTGCATGATGAGGAAGCAAGCACTGACTCCCTGTCTAACCTTAAGACTCACAACAGGAGACATGTGCACTAGATCTGGCCCGAATGAATTCAGAGCTCTCTGATACCACTTCCTACTCGTTCAAATCCATCATGGCACATTGCATCTTTGTTCTTAGATTTTCTAGATCTGTCTGCACTCGAGTCTATTTTCAGAGATCTATGCTGCTGAATCTCGGAACGAGACAGCGGCGCAAGAGGATGATGACGGAAGCACCAGCGGCACGAGCACAAGATCTCAAGACAAAACAAAAAGACAAAGAGACTTTGAAATACTAAGAGGCAACGCAACACAGAAAAAGGGAGGGAGGAGGAAAACAAGAGGCGGTGTAGGGAGGAGGGAAGTTGACTGGGTTGATAAGAGTAAGGACGTTGTGCAGACTTACAGCTCTCTTACGGTCTGATCGAAGACCTTCTTCAGATCCATCGCGTCCGAATCAGCTTCTCCTCAACGACGACCAGGCTTTCTTCTTCTCACAGTTGTTGTGGTTGTTGTTGCACCAACACCCCGACGATTCTCCGCCAATTCCACAACCCTAAACACCGAAGCTCATCGATGAGGAGCTCGCCTCAAAACCACCAGATCTCAACATCTAGCCCTCAAGCAGTTACATCAACAACACCAGCAGCAGCAGCAGCAACAGCAGCAGCAGAGCACCTGTCTTCCGTCGCCTGCTTATCGCTCCAAAACACCAACAACAATACAGAACAAAAAAAACACCAATCTCCCCCCACACCTACTACAACAACAACAAAGAACAAAACACAAACACCTGCAGCAAAACAAACCGGCACCGAGCACCAAAAAAAAAAGGACGAGGCCGCCGAGAGAGACGGATGGACGTTCTACAACAGATCCAGATCAAAATGGCCACACTCTCTCGAATGCCGTGCAGATGTCAGTCTTAATGTAAAAGGGATACAGAAAAGAAAGAGGGATTTCAGTCCGCGATAGAGAGACACAGAGAGAGATTGTTGGGAAACAAACCAAAACCCCAACAAAAAAAAACCAAAAAAAAAAAAATACTAGGAAGGGAACCAGGCTCCCCCTTGCTCATGCACTCTAGAGCAGAAGCGATTGCAGAGAAGAAAATGGCGACGTGTTGTGTGATGGGAGGAGAAGGAGGAAGAAGATCGCTAGTAGCACCACCACGACCATCATCATCATCATCATTGGCATCTGCATGATGATCATCGGCATCGCCATAGCGCGTCGTCTCCTTCGTCCCTTCCTTCCTTTTCTTCCCCGCTGCCGCAGCAGCAGCACCAGCAGCACCAGCGCTCATCACGGGCAGAGGATCGGGCAGAATCTATCGGGCAGTAAAACGGGCACAAGATCGGGCAGAATCTATCGGGCAGTAAAACGGGCACATGATCGGGCACCAGGACTCATTTTTCTTGCTCGTTTTTATGAATAGTTAGACCACCCAACCAATCCCAAGAAAAAAAAAAAAAAAA